>Ga0326727_10001104_pt1 | contig 103673 bp, 95 predicted proteins | sample MB2enrmetagenome_FD_207643 | JGI IMG/M metagenome (GOLD analysis project Ga0326727, IMG submission 207643) | Lab enriched peat soil microbial communities from McLean, Ithaca, NY, United States - MB29MY | ecosystem: Environmental > Terrestrial > Soil > Wetlands > Peat | place: USA: New York... | reverse complement strand
ACAGGAGTGGTCGGCGAGACCGAACTGGAGACAGTTGTCCCCAGAATGTCCTGGTTGATGTAGCCGGCGATGGTCATGGTGGGACTGGATGGCCCAGTGATCGATAGTACGCCATTGGCGCTCGATGCCGTCACGCCAAGGATGGGTCCACCTGTCGCATTCGCCAGCGCGTTGGTGATGTCCGTGGCGAAGAGCGCCACGGATTCACCGGCTGGGTTAGTCGGAGTAACCGTGACTGTCACCGGAGTGCCGGAGGCCGTCGGCCCGGTTATCTTGAGCTTGGTCGCCGGATCGACACCCGCGGCCGTGGTCAATCCCGTGGTGGGATCGGTGTAGGAACCGAAGGTGAAATTGGTCGTGGTTGACGGAGAATCCTGGACCAGACCGGTGTTGGGGTTCACAATCGTCATATTTGACGGTCCGGTGATGGACAATACACCATTGGCGCCTGTAACCGTCACGCCTGAGGCGATCCCGCCCACGGCAGCTTGTAAGTTCGCCGCATAGGCGGCCAGTGACACACTCTTGGCGAACGGCGTCGCGGTAACCACCGCTCCGGCTCCAATTTTGATTCCCAATCCGGTTGCGTGAATGCTTGAGGCGGGATCGATCGGCGTTGCGCTGGTCGAGAACACGTTGAAATTGGTTGTCGTATCCGCCACATCCTGCTGGATTGAGCCGGTGACCCCCAGGGTTGTCGTCGGCCCTGAGATGACCAGAGTATTAGCGGTGGGATTGGTAACAGTGATGTCGCCAGCCTGGATATTCGCGAAGCCCGCCGCTCCAGTGATGTCTGCCATGAACTGAGCTACCGTTCCGTCCGCATGGCTGGGCGACACTGAGAACGATGTTGTGGTCCCTGCAGCGCCGCCCGAAAGTTGACCGGTAATCGTCAAACTCGTGTTGCCTTGATTGACAGTGCCGGTAGTCGCAAAGGTGTATGTGTCCGTTGTTGTTCCTGGAACCGTGGTAGTGTCCGAAACCAATGTCACAGCGGGGTTGCTGACCGAAGCCGGGGTCACCGATGAGGGCGGCAGCGCGGCGCTGGGAGTAATTGCTACCGGTACCGGCGTGGATGCGGTAACGGGGTTAGGAACAGTAGCCCCCGACTCCGTTACTGTCGTGGCGGCTTCCACCAAAGTGGGTATGGGCGTTTCCGCTGTCAAGGCCATCGTAGATGCCGCAGCTGCTGTTGTAGCCGCAGCCTTCAGAGTATCCGGCAGAGTAATCGCATAACTCCATTTGTTGTCGCCCAGATTGGTATATGTCACCGTGGCTTCGTAGCTCTTGCCCAGGGAGTCATAGACCTGCACCTGGCCGGTGGTTTGTGCGCCTATCGCAGAGGCGGAATCCAGGTTTTGGTCCATGCTGAAGGTGGTTGTCGCCGAAGGCTGCATCACCTGCCCGGTAGGAACGGTGAGATCGGCCAGACCGCCGCTGGTGTTAATGACTCCATTGAGCGCCAGATAACCCATAACCGCCTGTCCCTGGGTGCTCTCCAACGTGCCGCTGGAACTGACCTGGAAGTTGCCGTCGCGGGTATAGAGTTGGGTTCCGTTGCCGGCATCCAGCACAAAGAAGCCAGAGCCATCAATGGCCGCATCTGTCGCAACCCCGGTCGAGGAGATTGAGCCGCCGGTAAAATCGGTGCTGTTGGAGGACACCTGAACGCCCGTTCCTACCTGAATCTCATCTCCCGACCCAGTCGTACCCACCTGCTGGTAGAACAGGTCACTGAAGTTGGTCGTCTGCGCTTTAAAGCCTGTGGTGTTCATGTTCGACAAGTTGTTGGCGATAGTGTTCAGCGCCGTCGAATCGGCGTCAAGACCACTGAGTGGAATGTAAAAACTGGGCATGGTAAATCTCCTCTCGACTGCATCTGAAGTTGGCGCGGGCCATGGCGGCCAGCGGATAAACTGTCGTTGCCGGGCTACTTGAAGCCCGCGAAATTGCTGCTACATGCGAGGCCGTCCACTCAGGGACTGAGCAACGCTCTGGGCCGCGGGGTTGACCGCGGGAATACCGAGATTGCCGGGAGCCAGTTTGGCCGCTGCTGCGCTCAGGGCGCCGGGAAGTGTTGTCGTAGCTACGGAAGAGACCGGCTGAGCCTGTGCGCTTGCACCCGCGCCTGTCAGGCTGGCGACGGAGGACGTGCTGGAGCGGGTAGCCGCAGCTCCGCTCGTAGTGGCCTTTGTGCTGCCGAGATCGGTTGTCAGCGTCTGGTTGATCTGGATCAACTGCTCCAGGCTGTTCACATTCACCAACTGGTTGATGTACTCGTTGGGGTCGGTGTCCGCAGTTGGATCCTGGTTCTTCATCTCGGTGACCAACAGGGTCAGAAAGTCGTTGGCCGTGATGGTGGATGAGTCGGCGCTTGTGCTGCTTGAACTGCTGGTCGCATTTGCAGTGACGCCGGGACTGTTTGCCGCTGCCGTAATGGGAGTTGCGGCCAGGCTCGTATGAGCTTGTGCAGCCGTGATGTGGTGATTCATAATTGCCGCTGCCATGTTGCCTCCCTGTTCTTCTCTATTTCGATTTGTGTTCTACTGCGCTTTTGTTTGCCTGACTCTTGCCCGATTACCTGTTTGCTGCTTGCGTTTGCCATCATGATCAAGCCATCACCGAAATGTGGTAGCCCCCCAGACCGGCCGCCTGTGCGCTTTCATCCATATCTCCAAAGAGGGCCGGCAACTCGAGCGAATTAGACGGCGGCTGAGTGGAGACTTCTGAATACAAGCCGGATGTGGAGCTAGCATCGGCGCCCTGTGCCGTCTCCTGTCCTGTACCCTGCTGCATTCCCTGTTCCGCGCTCTGACCGTTGCCTGGCCCCGACCATCCGCCCAGGGGTGGTTGCAGCGTGAGTGTCTCGACTGGCGTATGGTGTTCGGCAAGATAGGCGTCCAATCCTGCCAGGTGGCCGCCCAGAGCCTGCGCAGCGTCGGCTGAACCCGGCAACAACTGGGCATGAACCCCGCCACCGCTCAAATCCGCACGGACTCCCACCCATCCCAGGGTTGGATCCTGATATCCAGCCTCGGCCCGCTGCGCACCGGCATGAATCCAGGCAGGCTTTTCCGATGTGCCCGCCGAATCGAGTGTTGCAAAGGCTTCACGCAAATCTGGTCCGGTTGCCGCGGCCGTTGAATCTGACACATGCGCGCCCGCTGTACTCACAACCGGGCTTGCGCTTGTGTCTGCGCGCGCCATCGTTAAGGTATCCGCAGCCGGGCCGAAAGACTGTCCTTCCGCGAGGGGCTTTGCCGGGTGGACCGAATCAGATTCTCCGGCATTGCGCGTAATGGAGATTGGTTCGGAGGTTGAGGATTTTACGCTGCGGACTGAACTCTGCTTGCCCGCAGCTTGGAGTTGAGCGGAAAACTGTACTGGTTGGTTGACGATGCTGTCTGCCAAGGGCAATACATTCATGCTGTCGCTAGGTATAGGAGCTGAGACTGCGTTTACGCCCTGGTTTACTGGTTGTGCCGCAATCTGCTCCTGGCCCTGAACAAACTTCTGAGTCCAGTTTTGATCTGACGTAAACGCCGGAGTTGGATTTGGGCTAAGCGACTGTAATTCCGGCGTGTTCGTGCTTTGCGCGGTAGTTTTGTTGAGGTTTTGACTCGCAACCTGCTGTTGAACTGTATTTCGGCTCGGCGCTGCAGCCGGAGTTTGTTCTTGAAAGAAGATCGAAGACTTGGTTTGACTTGTGGCCGCGGACTCTGCAGGTGTTGTACTCAGTGCCTCAGTTTGCAAGGAGCTATGTCGAGCAACCGGCTCTTGAATTGGATTCAGGCTTCGTGTTTCTGTCTTTGTGGAACTTTGGCTTTCAACTTGCGGAGGCATCGGTTTCTGATTCGGCGCGATGGCTGAAGTCGGGATCTGATCACCAACGAATTCTAGAGACGGAGTCTGGCTTGCTGTCAGCGATTCAACCGTGGTCGCGCTGATTTCCTCAGTTTGTGCTGAGATTTGACTCATAACCGGCGTCTGAAGCGGGTTCTGGCTCGGTGTTGTCGCCAGAGTCTGTTTCTGTTCCGGGATGAATGATGGAGTCGGGTTCTGGCTCAGTGCAATCGTCTCAGCCGGGATAGTGTTCGGCGCTTCCGTCTGAGGAGTCGTCTGAGCCAGGCTTTGGTTAGGCACGGGCGTTTCAAGCTGGTTACCGCTCTCGGCATACTGCGTGACGGGCCGCGATGAAATATTGCCGGCAACTGAAGTACTTGTTTCGATGTGAGCCAGGCTGGACGTGACACTTAGGTTGGAAACGGACGAGTCTGGCGCCGGCTTCGCGGACATTACAGGATCTTTCTCAGTCTGCAGCACGGGAGCACTTGCCGCGCTCGTATCTCCAACAGGTAAATATCTGTCAGGCGCTTGCGTATTCAGCGAAGCAGAAGAAGATATCGATGCAGATGCAGCAGAAGTAACAGCAGCGGATGAAGAGGCAGAAACAGAGGTCGATGAAGAAGCAGACAGAGATGTAGAAACAGTTTGTGGGTCCGTTAATCGATTGGCAGAGATTTGAGTCTGGGCTGGTTGCGCCTGCTCGTCTATGCCGCGTGCAACCGGAATAACGCTAGCAGCTGCCGGAACAGCCTGCGCAAAACTCAAACTTGCCTCAGGGAGTGTTTCTGGCAACAGCCCGGCTGGAATTGCATCAGATTTAGCGACACCTGGTACCGACTCCGCCAATACAGCATCCGGATTAGCGACCTTGATGGAACGGGCGGAGCGCGAGCCACGGGCAGATTCCGCTCCTTGCTTCGCTACCGGCTTCGTGTCCTCAGATTTGGACGAAACCGGCTTTGCCACCACGACAGCAGACTGGATTACATTTGCTCCAGCTCGAGCGTTCACTGGAGACAACCTGGCTTTGGCGCCCGACTGTCCGCTTCCCTTCCCGTTTCCGGGCTTCACGCTCGACTCCGCGCCAGTCTCCAGGCTCTCAGTCTCTGTTCCCTGCACGAGGCGCAAATCCATGCCAGCAGTCAAGGGGGAAGTGGAGGATGCAGCAGGAGTCTGCGCGGATGCCGGTGCAGTGGCTGCTGCTCCTTGACCTGCCTCGGCCTCGCTGAATCCTTCCATGCTGGAGTGCAGCGTATTTAGCAACGATTGCCAGTTAGCCCGAAAGCTCGTTGCCGCAGAAACCGTTGAAGATAATTGATCGAAGGCGGTCGCCCTGGCATGACCAAAACCTAGAGCCTTGCCCAGGCCCGGCGCTGGAGTTCCTCCCGCTCCTATATCGATGGCTGCGGCAATGGTCATGCGAAGAGATAGAGCAGACAGTGTGCCAAATCGCGACAGTGGTGTGTTAGAGCATTGTCAGGAATGGAACCGGCAATCCCGATTCAGGAAACACTAATCTCTTCCATGTGAATTTTTACTCAAGTATTTTCCTAGGAGCACTTCTTGTTTCCGGTGAGCTGCTGGGAAATTGTGTTTTCATTAGAGGCAATCACTTGCGCGGTGGAGAGGGTTGATTTACTCTCGGTTTCTTCTTTACATTCGTCACGATAAAGCCGGGAGCTGTACCAGTCGTCGAGCGCCTGCTGTCCGTGCCGCCCGGCCTCAATGGCCTCCCGTGCTTCGGTCTCCTCGATCAGGGTTTCGGCCTGGCGGCGTTCCACCCTCTTCAAAAGAAACGCTTGACGCCGAACTCTGACTTCTTCTCCCATAGCATCGATTTTGGGCCCAAGTGCGGAAGCATGTAGGCTGGCTGAACGCGTCTCCTCCAGGCCTGCAAGGCGGTCCATCAACTCACCTGTTTGCGCACTTGACTGGACCAGGCTCCGGCCCCGGCGTTTACGATCGAAAGTGACTGCGAGCGCGTGCTCCAGGCGGTGAAGCTCACCAATAGCGGACTCTAATGCCAGCCGGCACTGTTCCTCCTCGATATCTCGTATGCGCAACAGCCGGCGCAACGCGCGCGAGACGGCCATGGCTCACACCTCCGCCGCCAGCGTGGCCAACTGGCGCAGAGAATCGGCAAAATGGACCTGCTCGTGCATTTCCTGGGTCATGAAAGCCCGCATCGCTCCCCGGGCATTCAAGGCGCGGTCCAGATCCAGGTCCGAGCCTGGCTTGTAGGCCCCGATGCGCACCAGATCCTCGCTGCGCGCGTAGACAGCCATCAGCTTGCGCAGGAGCGCGGCCTGCTCACGATGCACCGGCTGGGTGACATACGGCATCAGCCGGCTGATCGAATCCAGTACTTCGATGGGCGGATACCATCCTTCGGCAGCCAGTACGCGAGAAAGCACCACATGGCCGTCGAGCAGAGCCCGGACCGCGTCCACCAGCGGGTCCTGCTGGTCATCGCCTTCCATCAACACGGTATAAAAGGCAGTAATCGAGCCCACACGAAATTGTCCTGCGCGCTCAATCAGTTTGGCCAAACGATTGAAAACCGAGGGCGTGTATCCCTTGTTGGTGGGCGGCTCACCAGCAGCCAGGCCAATCTCCCGGGCGGCCATGGCAAAGCGAGTCAGCGAGTCCAACACCAGCAACACGTGCTTGCCCTGGGCGGCGAAGAATTCGGCGATCGTCGTGGCGGCCAGCGCCGCCCTCATGCGCATCAGCGGCGATTGGTCGGAGGTTGAGACAACGACAACCGAGCGTGCCCGGCCAGCGCCGCCCAGCGAACCGTCCAAAAACTCGCCCACCTCGCGGCCCCGCTCGCCCACCAATCCCACCACAGTCACATCCGCCTCGGTGTTACGGGTCATCATGCCGATCAGCGTGCTTTTACCCACGCCCGAGCCGCCAAAGATGCCTACGCGCTGACCCTTGCCCACCGTCAATAGTGAATCGATTACGCGAATACCCGTGCCCAGCGGGGTACGAATCGCCACCCTGTCCAGCGGAGGCCGCACAACTCCCTCCAACGGCAGCATCATTGAGACAACCGGCGGACGGCCCTCATCGAGCGGCGCGCCCAGCGCATTCAGCACCCTGCCCATCAGAGCCGGCCCCACCTCGATCTCGGGATGGACGCCCATGGCTTCTACGCGATTCCCAAAGCGTATGCCCTCCGAGCTCTCAACCGGCATCGACAGTACATTGGAGCCGCGAAAGCCAATGACCTCAGCCAGGTGCGCGAGGCCATATTGATCCTGAATCTCGCAGCACTCGCCCACCGAAGCCAGCGGTCCCGCTGACTCGATGGTCTGGCCCACCGACTCGAGCACTCGTCCATGCCAACGCCAGGGCTGGACGCGCTCGAGACGGCTAAAGTATCGCTCCAGCAACTGCGTCATGTGCTCTTCTCCAGGCTTGTGTCTGCGGCGCCGGCTAACTCGGCAGCGTTCGCTTTGGAACTGCCAGGAATGAAACTGCCGCTTTTAGCGTTGCCCGCGCGATCAAAGAAGCCCCGCTCAATCTCTCCCAACTGCGCGCGTATTCCCAGGTCCACTGAACCCAGATCAGTCTCGATCATGCATTCGCCCAGGCGCATTCCCTCGCCCGCTGTGACGGTTGGCTTCACAGCCAGATTGGGCAGCAGCGCGATGGCCTCGGTCCACAGGTCGAGTTCGGCCTCGGGAACCAGCAGTCGGGCTTTGGTCGATCCGGAGAGCTGTCCCAGCGCGACTCTGACCGCACCAGTCAACAGCAGTGGATCCATCTGGGCCTCACGGCGAAGAATACGTGCCGCAATAGCCAGCGCCAGCTGCACCACCTCCTGCTCGACCGCGCCCAGGTACCGGTCCTTTTCCTGGGTAAAGCTCTCGATCAGCGCCGTGGCCTGCTGTGCCCGCTGCCGTTGGGCAGCAGCCTGTGAGCCGCTCTGCGCCTCGTGCTCGGCCTTACGGCCCTCCTGGCGGCCCTGTTCGCGGCCCGCCTCAAAGGCGCGGCGCTTTTCCTCTGTCAGGCGAGCCTCAAAACCGGCGTTCAGATGGCTTTCAGCAGCCTCATCTCTGGCTGTCGTTGCGCGAGCCTGAGGCGCAGCATCCTCGACATTCTCCCATCCATTCCATTCCGGCATCGAAGGCACATCGGGTCCGGCCGGGTAATCGAATGCCTCGATGCGCCGGGAAGCGCCGTTGCCCTTGGTTGCTTTTGCCTGCTGCAAAAAATGCCTCCAAATACAGTGGTCAGTTGTCAGTGATCAGCAAGAAAGCGGAACTGACAACTGATAACTGACCACTGATTACGCCAGCATCTCGTCTCCGGTCTCCAATTTGAGAACCACCTTGCCCTCAGCCTCCAGGCGCCGAGCCAGGTTAAGAATCTCCTGCTGGGCCTGCGCCACCTCGCGCGAGCGCACCGGGCCCAGAACCTCCATATCTTCTTTCAACATCTCCACGGCCCGCGAACTCATTGACTTAAAGATCTGGGCGCGCAGATCGTCTTTAGCGCCGCGCAGTGCAAGCGCCAGTTGCCGCTTGTCCACGCCGGATACGATTTCGCGGATGGTGGCCGGCGGCACTGTCACCAGATCTTCGAAGGTGAACATTAGATTGCGGATGTTCAAGGCCAGCTCCGGCTGACCTTCTTCGATGGTTTCCAGAATTTTTTTCGACTCCTCGGCAGTGAGCCGGTTGAGCAGATCGGCTACCGCCTTGAAGCCGGAGTAGCTCTTGCGCGCCGTGTCGCCCACGTTTTCCAAGCGCCGGTGAAGAATATGCGCCACCTTCTGCGCCATCTCTGGAGAAAACTGGCGCATCTCGGCCAGCCGCTGGATGGACAGCACCTTGTGGTCCTCGCTCAGATTGTCCAGCACCATCGAGGCCCGCTTGGGATCCAGGTGGGCCAGCACCAGCGCGATAGTCTGCGGATGCTCGCTGTCGAGCAGCTTACCCAACTGCTGGGGATCGGTGCGTTGCAATTTAGCCAGATTTCCCTGGGCTTCCTCCTGGGAACGGCGCACCAGTGACAGCAGGTCGTCAGCGCGCTCCTTGCCGAATGTCTCATACAGCAGCCTGGTGGCGTAATCCAGCCCGCCATGCGTGATGAAGTGCTGCGTATCCAGAAGCTCCCAGAACTCCTCGATTATCGCGGCAGACATCTCCGGCGTGATGCCGCGCAGATCGGCCAGCTCCTCGGTCAGCCGCTGCACGTCTGCCTCGGGCAGGACGCGCAGTATTTCCTTGGCCGACTCCTCGCCGACGGCCACCAACAAGACAGCTGCCTTGCGCAGTCCGTTCAAGTTGGCCGTAAGTTGGCGCCGTGCTGCCGCTTTCTGAGCATCCTGTTCTGGCAAGACTCCGATCCTTTCCCGTGTTTCTCCCTGGTTCCTGTTGCCCCATGCCTTGACCGCGCCTTCTACTCAGGCCGTCAGGCATCCATGCTTCACCTTTTCTGCTCCCTCTGCACTCTCATTGAATAGCCTTTCCACCATATGCCGCGAGTTATTCGGAGTGGATCCAGCTCTGCAGCAGCCGCGAGCTTTGTGTGGGCTCGCGTTTCAGTTGACTGCTCACCTGCTCGAAGATCTCCTGTTGCCTGAGCCGCTCGGGATCCAATTCGGCCGGCTCAGGCGGCCTGATGACACGCGCTTCCACTGCTTCCGCCTGCACTGGCAATTCTTTGATCCTTCCCTTTGGCAATGGTCCGAGCCGGGCATTGCGCAGGGCGGGACGCACTCCGAAGGCCACCACCACCAGCAGACCAGTCAGAAGGGCTGCATACTTGACCAACACCGGCGAGCCTTCGGCGGCAGCCAGAATCTGGCCCGGCAACGATGCCGCTGGTTGCATGCGGTTATCCTCGAAGGCCAGATCCTCGACTTCGAGCAGGTCGCCGCGCGCCGCGTCAAAGCCCACCGCGGCCTGCGCCAGCGCCGTCAGATCGCGCAACTCCTCGGGCGAGCGGGCCTGCCATTGTGCTGCCTTGCCCTTGGAGGCGGGCTGGGCGAGCCGGTCATTCACCACGATGGCCGCGGTCATCCGCCGCACCCTTCCCGGGCCTTCGACCATGTGACGCAACGTCTTTGTAGCCGCATAGGTCCCGGCCTCGCTCTTGGCGGTTTGCGGCGCTGAGATTTGTGTTGGGTAGACGGGCAAGGCCTGTGAGTTGGGCGCATTCGAAGCTGCGCCGGGGACGCCGGCGGGCAATGTCTGCGGACCAGAGGCCTGCTCGGTACGCTGCATCGACAATGTTACGGTCTGGTCCGGGTCGTAGCTCTCTTTGGTTTCTTCGGTGGCTGCCGGATCGTAGTCCAGCGTCACCGAGGCGCGCACATTGCCCGCGCCGGTCACCGGCTCCAGGGTGGTGATCAGCTTCTCTTCCAAGGCCTGTTCGGCGCTCAAACGCAGGGCTTCGGCGGTCTTGGGGCCGAGCGGCAACTGACCGGCCGCATCGACCAGCACCACATGATCCGGCGTCAGGCCATCGACGGCCGAGGCGACCAGGTTGCGAATCGCCTCCGGTTCTCCCTCGCCCAGCGTTCGATGGCGCAGCTTGAGCACCACGGAGGCCTTGGCCGGCCGTTCCGCGTCACGAAAGAGCGAATCGTGCGGCAGAACCAGGTGAACACGCGCCGATTGAACATCCGCCAGGGTTCCGACCGTGTGCTCCAACTCGCCTTCCAGCGCCCGCTGATAGTTGACCTGCTCATCGAACTCCGATCCCACCCAGTTGGGCTTATCAAAGATTTCAAAGCCCAGCCGCCCGCTCTTCAAGCCTTTGGCCGCGGTCACCAGCCGCGCCTTGTCCAGTTGCGCGGCCGGAACCATAATGCCGGAGCCGTTCGGAGCAGGCTCAAAGGGAATCTGCGCCTGGGCCAAGACCTGGCCGGCCTGGCGCACATCCTCCGGGTCAAGATCCGCATACAAGATGCGCCAGTCGGGCCGCATTCCGTACCAGAACAGGCCTCCCACCAGCCCCGCCAGTAACAGGATCAACACCACCGTCCAGGCGCGCTGCGCCGGATGCATCTGCGCCCAGCCGACCCGGGTACGGCCCCAAAGACCGGCCAGCCGGTCTGTGAACTGGGGTTGGCCGTGTATCGTCGGCGCGCTCTTCTGCAACTGGGTTCCGGTGGCCATGGTCTTTGTATCTCGTCGCTCACGGTATTAGTGTGAGTTTTTTGTCATTTGCTCATCGTTCGTTACTGACATCAGACTACCGACAACATTCGATCAGCACGTTCCCGCTAAAACTGCATTCCGATGACCTGCTGATAAGCCTGGACTGCCTTGTTGCGCACCGCCAGCGTCAGCTCAAAGGCCATGCTCGCTTTCTGGGTTGCAATCATCGCCTGATGCACGTCCACGCCGGAGCCGGTCATCAACCCGGCCACGGCGGCGTGCGCCTGGCTTTCAAGCTGGTCCACCTGGCCAACCGCTTCGGTCAACAGATCGGAAAACGGAGTGGGCTGAGCGCCTGAGATGCCGGTCGAGGTTGCGGCCGTTCCTGTGCCAGTGCCGGAAAGCCCCTGCAAGGACTGCGTTGCCGTGGTCATGGAATAGATGGGGTTTATCATGGGTTCTCCCTGCTGTTATCGTCCATTGATTCAATTCGCTACGCGTGCGCCGCAAGACCGAACAACCCGGCATGGCGATTACGACCTGGCAATCTCCAATGCCGATGTAATCATGCCCTTTTCAGCCTGCACAGCGGAGCTATTCAGACCATATGCACGTGTTGCCCCCATCAGGTCCACCATCTCTGTGAGGGGATTAATGTCCGGATACGAGACATACCCATCCGGCCCGGCATCCGGGTGCCCGGGGGCATAGCGTTTGAGCGGGGGCGAGGTATCCTCAACCACGGCCGCAATATGCACGCCCGGCGCTGTTTGCCCCGAGCTAGTCAGATTCAGCGGAAGCAAAGGCGCCGGAAGCGCGGGTAATGCCGCCATGTCAGGGCTTCCTGAGGCCATATTTCCTGAAGCTGCCATTCCTGTAGCTGCATTGAGGCTGTTGACGAACTCTGGATCGCCGGCATTGGCGGCAAAGACGACATGCTGGCGGCGATAAGGGGTGCCGTTGGCGGTGCGCGTCGTCTCCGCGTTGGCCATGTTGGCCGCCACTACCTCGGCGCGCATCCGCTCGGCCTGCATGGCGCTGCCCGAGGTCTCCATCATTGCAAAGAGGTTCATCTGGGCTTCCTTCTTACGCAAAAACAATCTACTGCGCAATTTTCAGATAAATTCTTGCACGTGGATATCCAATTACTTGCTGTCAGAATGGATGGCGTCCAAGATGCGCTGGTACTCCTGGCGAAGCAGCGTTACGCCGGTCTTGAATCTGAGCTGCGCCTCAGCCATGTTCAGGCCTTCGCGGTCCATGGAGACGTTGTTGCCGTCGGGCCGGGAAATCAGTCCATCCACCGCCTTGATCTGCACCGGCCGGGCTGCTCGCCCTTTCTCTACTCCGGTCATCGCCGTCCGCATCTCGGCCTCGAAGTCCATGCCCACGGCCTTGTAACCAGGAGTGTCGATATTGGCCATGTTGGCCGCCGTCAGCTTGGCCTCGCTGACGGCCAGATCGAGATAACGGGCAATCTGGTCACTGAGTTGACTCTCAATCTGCATCCCCATCTATGTTCCTTTCAATTAATCATCAGCCCGAAGTCGATTTCCCGGGCGGTGATGACAGCGTTCTCGCCGGCCAGTATGGCGGCCCGCTCCAGCACGTGTTCGAGCTCCCGGACATTGCCCGGCCAGTCATGTGCGGCGAGCTTGGCCAGCGCACTCGGATCGACCTGTTTAATCGGCGCCTCGCGACCCATCTGCGCCAAAAAATGATTGATCAGCAACGGCAGATCTTCGGTGTGCTCTGAAAGCGAAGGAGTGCGGATAAGGAAGACAGCCAGCCGGTAATAGAGATCGGCGCGAAAGCCACCCGCCTGGGTCTGCTGGGCCAGCGCCTGATGCGTCGCGGCCACGATGCGCACGTCCACCTGCACTATTTCGTTGTCGCCTACCCGCTGCAGCTCGCCGCACTCCACAAAGCGCAGCAGCTTGGATTGCAGGGCCAGCGGCATCTCTCCGATTTCGTCCAGAAACAAGGTGCCTCCGTCGGCGGCCTCAATCCGTCCCACGCGCCCCTGCACCGCGCCGGTAAAGGCTCCGCGTGTGTGGCCGAAAAGTTCGGCTTCCAGCAGCGCCTCGGGGATGGCCGCGCAGTTGATGGCGACAAATGGCTGGCGGCTGCGGGTTGAGAGCCGGTGCAGCGCCTCGGCCACCAGTTCCTTGCCCGAGCCGGTTGGTCCTTCGATTAAAACCGGGGTCGAGCGCGGGGCCACCAGGCGGACACGGCGGCTGACCTCGAGCATGCAGGGAGCGTAACCGATAATCTCCGGCAGCCGTTCACTGGATGCCGGCTCGACATCGACTGCCGGTAGACCCGTTTCGGCCGCGGTGGCTCGAGTGCTGATGGGATGATTAAAAATTCCTGCCGGCCCTGCGTTCAACGGAGGAAAGGCCGGAGGTTCCGCGTCAGGAAGAACCGACCCCGGCCACGGATTGGCATGCAGGTGGTCAGGCAGCGGGTCCTGCTTGTCGAGCGAGGGAGCCGCATTCCAGATCGCCGTGTCATTATCCTGCGAACGGCGTAGGGCATAGAGCAGCTCTTGACGATAGGGTCCGCGCGGGCTCTCCTGCGCAATGGAACCGCTGGCTGTCACCAGATCCACTTCGGGGAAAAACGTGCGGAAATCCTTGAGAAACTCTGACAGGTTGAGATCAGGCAGCCACGAATCAACGATGACCGCCTCCGGAAGAGCAGCTTCCGCCTCCGCCCAGGCCTGGGCGCCGCCTTCGGCCTCCCGCACCTGCCAGCGCAGGCCGGTGAGAGTCTCAGAGAGCTTTTGTCGAAAGCTGCGGTCTGCGCTCGCAACCAGCGCCGTGCGTGGGCGGATGCGGCTGGCGATGGGGAGAGCGGAAACAGGAACGGTGACCATGAATTTTCTCCTGAATTATGTCGATAGAACTGGTTCAAGTCATAAGCGGGTGCGCAGAGAAAAACTAGGCGGCCGCTACCGGAGAAACCACGCCCGGCAGAATTGCCGGCACGGAAAGCACGGGCAGGGCGGAAAGCGCCAGATCGGATTCCGGCGGCACCATGTAGCCTTGTCCACGCACCGTGCGGATCATTTGTCCGGGAGGCGGATCCTTCAGCTTGCGGCGCAAATAGTTCACGTAAACATCCACGATATTGGTGGTTTGCGTCGGCTCCAGGTTCCAAACCGAATCCAGCAGTTCTACCCGCGAGACACACTGGCCGCGATTGAGCATCAGGTGTTCGAGCAGGGCGAACTCCTTGTTGGTGAGGATGATCGACTGGCCGGCGCGGCGGGCGGTATGGTCCAACCGGTCCAGTTCCAGGTCGCCAGCGCGCAGCAGCAGCCGCGCCTCGCGCTTGCGGCGCAACAGCGCCCGGCATCGAGCCCGCAGCTCATGCAGGCTGAAGGGTTTGATCATCAGGTCGTCGGCCCCGCGGTCCAGGCAGCGGACACGCGTGTCCACCTCCTGGCGGGCAGTAAGCACCAGCACAGGCAAGTCCGCGTCCATTTTACGAACTTCGTCAAGTACCTGCTCCCCGTCTTTAATCGGCATATTCAAATCAAGAATGGTCAGGTCGGGCATCTCCTGGCGAAACGCCTCAACCGCGGCGGCTCCATCGTGAGCCAGGCTGACACGGTGCCCGTCGGCTTCTAAGCCGCGGCTCAGAAATAACCCCAGTGCCTTGTCGTCTTCGGCGATTAATAACCTCATAGCTGCCTTTCTCGTTGAGCTGCGCCCTCAACCTCGGCGCCAATCTGCTCCACATTTCCGCCCGGCTTAGCGTGCGCTAACAGACGGCTTCACCTAACCATCACGCGTAACGAGAAGAAACTCAAGGTTGGAAGAAAAAAAGAGGATGGGACGATTCCAATAACGGCACTGAGCATGGCAGGTTCCCGAAATGGCGAGAGGGCGCACGCGCTCAAGAGCACATGCGGCTCCTCTCTATGGACTGCTCGGACATGGGACTGTCCGGCCCCGGTCTCGGCCCGCAGACCTTTATTTCACCTGTTTGTTCGTCCTCGACTCCGCTTTATCGCGATACATCGCGGCGTCGGCGCGTTCAATCAGATCCTTCATTGTTTCGCCAGTCATACGTTCCGCGAGACCGATAGAGGCGTTTACTTGCAGCTTAATGGGCACGGAGCTTGCCTGAATCGTGTAGTTGCCACACACCCATTTGCGCAACCTTTCGATCTGCGACGCGGCTTCGGCAAGTCCGCAATGGAGCAGCAGGATAAACTCATCGCCGCCCCAGCGCCCGATGGTGTCAGTAGATCGGCACACGGAGCGCAACTCGGTGGCAAACTGCTTCAGCAACTCATCCCCAGCCATATGGCCATGCTTGTCATTCACCCGTTTGAACTCGTTGATATCGATGATGGCAACACAAAACGCAGACTCTGCGTGGGTGCATTGTTCGATCTGGCCTTCCACGGCTAAACGGCTTCGCAGACCGGTGAGCGCATCGCGCGAGGCAATTTCTTCGGCTTCTTCCAGTCGCGCCTGATAGGTCGTAACTTCTTTTTTTAGCTGATCGATTGCAGCCTTGCCTTCAGCCGTCATCCTGTCAATTGAGGACTTCAACTCCGAGGCGCTTTGCTTGATCGACTCCCGGATCTCGGTCAGGTCCTCCAGGTTGGCGATGCCTTTGAGCCGCGTTGTTACCTCGGTGATTTGAGCGGCGCAACGCTGGTCCCGATCGCCCACCGACTCGGCTGTGCGGGCCATCATCAGCAGGATCTCCTTCACTTCGCCAGTCTGTTTTTGGTAATGCGTAGCAGTAAGCCGGCCCCAGCCCTGCAAGTGCTCCCGCACGCCGGTTTCCGTCTCCTTGACTGCCGTGCAGGTGAGTTTTCCAGAGAGCTTCTCTTCCAGCTTGCTCAGGCCCTGCTTCAGCTCTCCGCCCAAAGCCGGGCAGGCATCCTGGCCGCAGTTGCCCATCTCCACCAATGCGGCGCGATACGCGCCAACTGTCATTGGAAGAAGAGATTGCACCTCCGGTTTGTCATATTCGCCGGACTCTGTTTGCGTTTGTTCAAGATATTTCTTGATGGAGATCATCGTTCCTCGGAAAAACGCTCTCGCGCAGGGCGGTTGCGTGACAGATTCTCTTTGACCTATCGACAGTTTTTGAAAATATCTTTAACTTCGGATATATAGATGGTTGCGCGCCAATTGGCATCGGGAAGTTGACTTTTACACACAGTTCTGATGGAGAAAAGGCCATGAAACGTAAACTGCCAGCAGAACCCTGTATGCGCTGCCAACGGCCCACCACGTTCCGGCGCGACGGAAGGCCAATCTGTCTGCGCTGCCGGGTGGTGCTGACGGAATTGGAAGCGGACAAGAAGATGCGGCGCATGGGCAAGCTGAAAGGCACACACGGGCGCTCCTGAGCTATCTTGTGGGGGGAGACCCGTTGCATTGGTTTGATTCCGGAGATGTAAGGATGACGGAAGAAGAGAGGCAAACGAAGCTGGCCAGTCTGGCCCGCTGCAAGCAGTTTGGTGAAAAGGCCTACGACGACATGTACGACGCGCACTCTCACAGCGGCGCACGCGGTTGCTATAGCGACGCCAAGGAGGCCTTTTACGACGCCATCGGGCTTGCCGAGGAGCTTGGTTTGCCGGTGGAGGCAGAGGCTCTGCGCAAGCGATTGGAGCACGTGAAGACGGTCTTCAGAAGCCAGTTTGCGTAGTAGTCGAAAAATAGACGAAAAAAGAGTTGACACGGTTCGCCTTTTATTCGCTATAATGCGCGCATGGCTGTTACACGTAGGCAAAAAGAGATTCTCGACTTCCTGGAGTCGTTTGTAAGGCGCAACAGGTACTCCCCGTCATTTGAGGAGATTGCCCAAGGCATGGGGCTCAAGAGCCTGGCTACCGTGCATAAGCACATTACCAACCTGGAAAAAAAGGGGTTGCTGGACCGCGTGCATAACCGCAGCCGCTCCATTGATGTGGTGCCGCCTGGAGCGCGCACGCGCACCAGCGACCGGATGCCGCTCATGGGCCGCATCGCCGCCGGATTTCCAGTCGAGGCGATGGAGAACGAGGAGAGCATTTCGCTGCACGACGTGGTGGGCAACCGCGACGTCTTTGCCCTCGAGGTGCGCGGCGACTCGATGCGCGACGAGCACATCATCAGCGGCGATTACGTACTGGTGGAGCGCACCCGAACCGCCCGCCAGGGCGAGATCGTCGTGGCCCTGCTGCATGGATCGGAGACGACGCTGAAGCGCTTTTATGCCGAGGGCAGCAAGGTGCGGCTGCAACCCTCCAACATGGAGATGAGCCCGATTTTCGTTCCTGCCGCGCAGGTAGCCATTCAAGGCCGGGTGCTGGGCGTACTGCGCAAGTACCGGGAATAATGCAGGCTTGCCAGCTTGCCGTACGCAGGAGTCTCACGATTTCCGGGAGATGAATGTATCCGGGCCCTACGATTATCCGGCAATAGCCATAATGATCGATCACTCGCTGCCAATCGGAGGGCGCGACGGAGTTGTCGCTACGCCAGCAGAGTTTTGATCTTCTCTTCAATCACGTCTTGTGGGACATAGCCAACGATCTGGTCGGCCACATTGCCGTTTTTAAAAAAGAGCAGGGCAGGAATGCCGCGCACGCTGTAGCGCGATGGGGTAGCGCCGTTTTCGTCCACATTCACCTTGGCCACCTTCAGCTTGCCGGCATAGGTAGCCGCTAAGACATCCACTATCGGCGCAATGGCCTTGCAGGGGCCGCACCATGCAGCCCAGAAATCGACCAGAACCGGCTGTTCGCTCTGAAGCACCTCCCGGTCGAACGTTGTATCGCTAACTTCCAAGATTCCCAGTCCAGCCATGATTCTCCTTGCGGTCACTGCCTACAACCAGTGTAACGTGATTGATTGACCTTTTCATGTGATGCGGTAGCGTGAGTCAAAGTCGCAATCCGCTGCTTTACGTTCAACAATCAGTAAGCAGTGAGAGCCGCATAACCTGAACAGGCCAGAAAATGTGTGAATTGCTACGAATTAAATACAGGATACGCGTCTAATGCAATATAAAAGCGCCCGGATCCTGAAAAGGATCACGGGCGCTAGAGCAGCCCTCCCCCAGAACTGCCCACGTGTGCGAATTTAGGTTTTCCTGAGGCGAAAAGCAAGCAATCTTGAGTAACAACTTAAGTAACAAAATAGTGAGGGAAATTTGGGAAATAGTAACATTTGGCTGTGAACAACAGACCCGGAAATACTGCAAATTGTGTACATTAGTCAGTGGCCCAGGCGCGCGGCCACAAAGGACCTGTCAGCTCCTGCCGACTCAAACCTGCAAAGCTTGAGTTCCGGCTCTTTGAATCCGCTCAGAGCGTTGCGAATGGCCTCCAAAGCTCCTGGAATACTCGCCTCACTGCCGGTGACGACGAGAACCGAGGGCCCTGCACCGCTCAACGCCGCGCCCAGAATGCCGCATTCTCCGGTAAGCGGCAGCAGACGAGGCAGCAAAGGACAGAGGGGCGCGCGGTAGGGCTGATGAATGCGATCCCGCATGGCCAAGCGCAGTAGATCGTCCCTTTTCTGGGCAAAGGCCAGCCCCAGAAGCGCTACGGACTGTAGATTGGCTACCACATCAGCACGAGAATACGTTGCGGGCAGTGCGGCGCGGGCCTCGCTGGTAGCCAGAGGCTCGGCGGGAAGAACAACGATGGCACGCCACTCGTCCGGCGGCTTGACGCGCGCCACATGGACTCGTCTGCCCTCGCCAGCCGCCACCACAAAACCGCCCAACCAGCATGCAGCGGCATTGTCCGGATGGCCCTCCAGCTCCACCGCTTCCCCCAGAATGCGTTCCGCGCTCCACTCCAGCCGGCCATAGTGAACTGCCAGACAGATTGCTGCCAACCGTCCCGCCGCCGACGAGCCGCAGCCCATTCCTAGCGGAATCTGATTGGTCATCTGAATTTCCAAAGGAATCACAGTTCGCCCGTTGCTTTGCAACAGGTTCTTATAAATGTCCAGAATGAGGTTATTCTCAAGCCGGGAACAGAGTTCCCGGTCGCGCCCGGTCGCGGTGATCGAAAACTCTGTGGCCGGTGCAGCCTCAATCTCCAGAAAAAAGTCGAGGGCCACGGCGGCGGCGTCAAATCCGGGGCCTAGATTGGCGGATGTAGCCGGCAGGCGCAGCCGTAATCTTGTAGGCTTTACGTCTCCGATTAACGCGCTCAAAGCCTTGCTCATTGGGCGCTTCCCTTCATCGCGGCCAATACCGCGGACGGCGTTGCATCCACAGTTACTGCGTCCCGCCGCAGACCGTCGATCTCCGCTTCCCTTCCCGCGATTTCACCTTTCTTCAGCAAGGTTCCGCGATGGAATTCGATGGTGTAGTCGGCATCCTTGAGCGTGTGGCCAGTCAGCATCAGAACAACCGTCTCGCCAGAGGCAACCTTGCCATCGGCGCGGAGTTTCTTCAGCCCCGCCAGCGTAACCGCGGAGGCCGGCTCGCAGCCCAGCCCCTCAGCGCCTATCTCCGCCTTGGCAATGGCAATCTCGGCTTCGGTCACGTCCAGGCACCAGCCGCCTGTCTCCTGAATCGCGCGCGCAGCCTTGCGCCACGAAGCGGGATTGCCGATGCGAATGGCGGTAGCGCGAGTGTAGGCCATAACCGGCTCCAACACGGCGGCGTTATGCTCGTTGAAGCTGCGCACTAGTGGATTGGCCCCCGCAGCCTGAATCACGCTGATGCGCGGCATCCGCGCCACCAGCCCCAGCTCGTACATTTCTTTGAAGCCCTTGCCTAGAGCGGAACTGTTGCCCAGGTTGCCGCCAGGCACGATCAGATGGTCGGGAACTGACCAGTCAAATGCCTCGGCAATCTCCATGGCCGGAGTCTTTTGCCCCTCCAGCCGATAGGGGTTTACAGAGTTCAGCAGGTAGATGGGCGCTTCCTTCACAATCTGCGACAGCAGGCGCAGGCAACTGTCGAAATCGGACTTCAACTGGCAGGTCACCGCGCCGTAATCCATGGCCTGCGCGAGCTTGCCCCATGCAATCTTGCCTTCAGGAATCAGCACCAGGCTCCTGAGCCCGGCGCGCGCCGCATAGGCGGCCATGGAGGCCGAGGTGTTCCCGGTAGAAGCGCAGGCTACCCACTCGAAGCCCCGCTCCCGGGCCACACTCATCGCTGCTGTCATGCCTGAGTCCTTAAAGGACCCGGTCGGGTTCATCCCTTGGTGCTTGGCAAAAAGCTGGTCAATCCCCATAGCTTTCGCCGCGCGCGTCAGGTGATAAAGCGGCGTATTGCCCTCGCGCAGGGTCACCACATTGCCAAAGTTGTCCAGAATGGGCAGCAGCTCGCGAAATCGCCAGATTCCGGATTGGTCCAATGCCTCGGAGGACGAGCGCCGCTCCCGCCAGACCCACTTGAGCCCGCCTGCGTTGGGCCGGTCTTGGCCCCCGCGCTGACTCCAGCCGGGGTACTCCACTTCGAACAGTTCACCGCAAGCGGCGCAACGAAAGTCCGGCTGGGCCTCCGCGCCGGTGATCCGCGCCCCGCATCCGATACAACGCAACTGATGCAAAATCTCGTTCATGCCTGAAGATAGGGTATCAGCGCGCGGTGATTTTTGCTTCACGTTAATGTTGACGGGGCTAATCGAGAAGGCCTAATTCGCGGCAATGACTAGAAGCGTTGCGTCATCCTGAAATTGGGCGTTGCAAAACGCGGAAACCTTCGCAAGCAACCGATTATTCAACTCCTTTGCTGAAAGCGTGCCGTTGACTTGCGCGAAGGCCGTAATACTCGCATCTTCAAATTCCTGCTTGTTCGAATTGGAGGCTTCCGTGATGCCGTCGGTATACAGAAATAATCGGTCCCCGGCCTTCAACTCGACAGTGGAATCTTCGTAGCTCCAGTCTGGGAAAACGCCCAGCACTGCGCCGCCTTGCTCAAGCGCGCGGATAGAGCCGTCCGACAGCAGGATGGGGTAAGGATGCCCGGCGTTGCAGTGCCGGAAGGTACGCGTTTCACCATCAAGGACTCCGTAGAGGAAGGTAACAAACTTTCCCGTTGCGATGCTGTCGCACAAATGCCGATTGACTTTGCTGCAAAGTTGGGCCGGACTATCTGTGTCGCGTGCAAACGCGTGGACCGCAGCCTGTACATTGGCCATCAGCAAGGCGGCAGGCACGCCTTTTCCGGCCACGTCGGCGATGCAGATTCCAAGTCTATGATCGTCGAGCCGGAGTACATCGTAGTAATCTCCGCCTACCGTGCTGGCTGGTTGCCACGCTCCCGCAACCTCGAATCCCGGAATCTGGGGGATATCTCTGGGTAGCAGCGACTGTTGTATCTCGCGGGCGCGCCTCAGTTCCTGATCCTGCATTTCAAGCCTGGCAGCGCCGAGTTCCACCGAATGTTGCAGCTCGACATTGCGCTGCTCCAGCCGTTCCTTCGTGGTGTCATATAGAAACCTGGAAACACCTATGGCTAAAGTGATCACGAACGAGATCTTCCATCCCGATATAATCAAGTAGGAAAGCGTAAGTGGAGCAATCGACCACACAACTACGCTCGTAATCAGGTAAACAGGGACCGTCAGGACAAGAAGGAGAGGCACAAAAATCAGCAGGTTGTAAGGAAATGGCCTCTCTGCATAAAGGAAATCCAACCAACCTATCGCGGGCGTGAGGAGATTCCCTATGCAAAGCGTATACAACAAAATTATGGCTGGATTGGTCCGCTGTCCAATTGCCCAGAAAATGGCGGCGATGACCGCCGATATAGCGATGTAAACGAACTGCCGCTGGAAAAAACGAGCCAGAGATGATAATTTCACGTTCACTTCACCACTATACGCGAACCCCTAGTATCCCTTTCAAACAACAGGAGCAACTTTCCAGCATCGCCTACTTCGGCGTCGCAGCCGAGGGCTGGCCAGGCTGCCCGCTCTGCGCCTTCTCCAACGCCGGGTCTTTCAGCTCCCTGCGCGCCTGCTTGCCGTGCGGACCGTCGGGATCGTACTCCAGCAGCTTTAGATAATGCGTTTTGGCGTCGGCATACTTGCCCAGATGGTGCTCCGCCTCGGCTAATCCCCAATAAACTTCAGGGTTCTCTGGATCGAGAATCATCGCGGACTCAAAGCGCGAGAGCGCTGCCTTCCAGTTTTTGGTCTGCAAATAATAATTGCCCACCTGGATGTCTTTGGAGGCAGCCTCCTGGTGGGTGGGCTCCTTGATGACGAGGAGTTTTCTCTTCTTGTCGCTCAGTTGATCGTCTTCGGGCCGGGGCAGCAGCCGCTCCAGGCCCTTCAGGCTGGAGCTGGAATTGGCATCCGGGCTGCTTGCGGACTCCGGCACGGGATCGTCAGGACTGCGCACTGGGTCAACATCTTCGTTAGGCAGCAGAACCGGCGCACTGTCTTCCCCACGATAGGTCCCCTGGGGCAGTGGCGGCGGGATCTTCGACGGCATCACCGGAACCGTGCTCGTATCCTCTGGAAAGGGATTCTTGCTGGAATTGGGCGGCTGTTGATTTCCGTTAGCCGGCTTGCTCTGTCCCTTGATATCTCCAGTGGCCGGAGCCTGCGCACATAGACGAGGCCCCGCAGCCAGACAGACCGTCATGCAGCCAACCACAACCAGCGCAACTGATAATGCGCATCTCATCTTATTCGCCTCATACCCTACAAGTATAGAGTGATCCGTGGGCGTAAGGTTATCAAGAGTATCGCCCTCGTCAATGGAGCAGCTCTCTGTAATAGCGGTACGCCCATTTGCCGCGGCACCATATACTCTAAAAAAGAGATTCGCCGCTGCAATACGACTGAAAGAATGCCACTATGAAGGCCATACAGAAAGCCGCCAATCGTCTGATCGGAATTCGTCAAGTGGCTTGACGGTGCGGTAGTTTGTTGTTTCTACCGGTGAATGGGAGCCTCGGAAGAGTTCTGAATCGGCCTCAATTCTGTAAGCGCTTTGGTTACCTGGTCCGCGATGTCGTCCTGGACCATCAAAATGTCACCGGTCGGGCGGTCGTAGGCTTCTGTCCATATAACAAAACCGTTATCGGCTCGAACGAGGCGCGCAGCAACCCGCAGCCTGGAGCCCGATTTGCGAACGCTGCCGTCAAGCACATACGCCACGCCGAGAGCCCTTGCGATCTCCGCTATAGGAACTTGTTTGCCCTTGTAAAAAAACGAAGAGGTGGGTGGCGGCACGCGCAGATCTGGAATCTTGCTGAGTCTGTCGATCAATTCCTCGGTTATACCATCGGCGAACTCCTCCTCCTTCATTCCTTCGGTCAGGTCGAGAAAGGGTAGTACAGCAATCGATTTCTGTTGCTGCGGAGTTGCAGCGGGGACTGCGGCAAGATGAGTGCTCCTGCCGCGGACCATGAGAACGCCCGTCGCAAGCCCGAACAGAAGGAGAAGCATCACCGCGATGGCAGATTTAAAGTTGATGCCATAACGCCGTCCGACAATTGGATACGAAGGAACACTTTCCAAGATTTGATCTCTAATCGGCACGGAATTCTGATCGACGCAGGGATCAACCGCTGCCACAAGCTTGTACCCCAGACGGTGCGCCGTGGCAATGTAGGCGGGTCTCTTAGGGTCATCGCCGAGTAAACGGCGTAGAGATGCCACCGCCTGATAAACGGAGTCGGGTGTGACGGAGACCCCCGCCCAGACATGGTCGAGCAGATCGTCGACGCTGACAACTTCGCCTGCATGGTCCGCGAGACACAACAAAAGTCGCATACTCCGCGCGTCCAGAGAAAGGGTAGCACCATTGCGTGAGATCTGACCGGTGCCCGGATCTACAAACCAATCGCCGATGCGGAGCATAGTGGGAGGCTTCATGGAGGCTTTCATAACGATTCAGGGTATTTCAGAACAAATTCAGGACTTCCGAAATACCCATAGGTATATTAACCCTACACCGAGGCCTGTTGGAGACAAAGACAGCCCGGGTCCATGAGAGGAGAATGCATGAGTGGTATGTCTGAGCTGAGGTTGGCGGGACGAAGGAACATTCTGTTGGCGATTATGGCGGGCGGGATCATTGCCGGAACGTTGGACCTTCTGCAGGCTTGCATTTTGTTTGGGTGGGATATTCCGCTCGCGATTGCCGGCGGCCTGCTGGGGCCCAAGGCCTTCCATGGCGGACCGGCCACGTATGCTTTGGGCGTCCTGCTTCACTTCTTTATCGCACTCTCTTTTGCGGCGTTCTATTACGCGGCAAGCCGGAGGCTGCATTTTATGACTGAATACCCCCTGGTGTGTGGCTTGATCTATGGCGCTGCGGTGCAAGAGATCATGAGTCTGGTCGTTTTACCGTTATCGGCGTTGCATGCCCGGGGACCTTACGAACTTCACGATCTCATTATTGGGCTCTTGGTGCACATGGTCGTGATAGGTTTGCCGATTGCCTACAGCGTTCGGCGGTTCGCCAGATGAACAGAATCACCGCCACGCTGGATCGATATTTCTATTTTTTCATGTCGTTGGTAATCGCTGCTGTTGTGGTATATGGATTCAGTCATACGGTCGACAAGAGGCTGATCCATGCTAACCCTCCGCGTCCGACCATCCTCTATCTGCACGCGGCTGTGTTTTCCGGTTGGGTGATCTTTCTTATCCTTCAATCGGCACTGATCCGTATGCACAAGGTGTGGCTGCATCGACTGATCGGCTGGTTTGGCGTCGTTCTTGGCGCAGCGATCCCAGTGCTGGGTGTCTCAACAGCTATAGTCATGGCGCATTTTAAAATGCATTACTTTCATACGACCGATGATGCAGCCGGTCTGATGTTTTCGTTTCTCGATATGTGCGCCTTCTCGATTCCTTTTGTGCTGGCAGTCTGGTGGCGGAAAAAGCCGGAACTGCATCGCCGCCTGATTCTGGTTGCATCCTGCGCACTTACCTCTGCGGCGTTTGCCCGTTTTCCGTCGTATGTGCTGCCGCCGGGCTTGTTCTATGTCGATTTAGATGTATTGATCCTCGCCGGATGGATGCGCGACCTGATCTCCAATAAGCGCATTCACACAGTCTATCTTGGTGCGCTTCCCTTATTTGCTTTGGCGCAGGCGCTCGTAATGTACACCTCCGACTGGCCTTACTGGATCCGGATTGGCAATGCCATATTGCGTTGAAATTGATTCGCCAATACCACCTGATTGCGACCGTACCCCGAAACGATACAATCCCCTTTAGACGGCCTGCGAATCGGACAGGCCTTTGGAAGCGAGTTCCGCCATGGGTTACCAGGTTCTAGCCAGAAAATACCGCCCGCAGCGCTTTGCCGACGTGGCCGGCCAGGATCACGTCACCAGGACCCTGCTCAACGCGCTCAGCCAGAACCGCGTCGCCCACGGCTACATCTTCTCGGGCCATCGCGGCATCGGCAAAACTACTATCGCCCGCATAGTGGCCATGGCCCTGAACTGCCGCACCGAAGTGGGCGCGCCAACCCGGCCCACTCCTGAGCCCTGCGGCGCCTGCGACTCCTGCACCGAAATTCGCCAGGGCAACGCCGTGGATGTGATCGAGATTGACGCGGCCACCAATCGCGGCATCGATGAGATTCGCGAGCTGAGGGATGCCGCCCGCTACGCGCCCTCACGTGATCGCTACAAAATATACATTCTCGACGAAGCCCACCAGATCACCGACGCGGCTTTCAACGCCCTGCTCAAAACCCTCGAAGAGCCTCCCGCGCACGTCATTTTCATGATGGCCACCACGCAGCCCGAGGACATTCCTCAGACCATCCGCTCGCGCTGCCAGCACTTCAGTTTTCACGCTGTCAAGTTCGACGACATTCTGGCGCAGTTGAAGATGATTGCCGGTGAGGAGAAAGTCGAAGCCGAGGAGGCCGCATTGGCCCTGCTGGCCGAGGCCGGCGACGGTTCCATGCGCGACGCGCTCTCCATCATGGACCAGGCCATTGCTTCCGCGCCGGTGGAAAAGGGCCGTCCGGTGCTTTCGGCGGCGCAGATTCGTGAACTGATGGGCGCGGTCCCCAATGCGGTCTTCGAGCGATTACTGGAAGCCGTTGCCGCCGGCCAAAGCGCCGAGTTGATGGAGCAGATAAACGTACTGATCAATGCCGGCCATAACCCCACATCGCTGGCCCGGCAGATGGTTCGCTACCTGCGCAACGCCCTGATGGCTAAACTGGGCGGCGCCGAGACCGATCTGCTGCAAATCTCAGCCGATGAACGCGCCCGCGCCGCGCGCACCGCGCAGTTGTTCACCGAGGAGGAGCTGACCCGCAACCTGCAGATCGTCCTGCGAACATTCGACGATCTGAACTACCGCCAGGAGCAACGCTTCCACCTGGAACTGGGCCTGCTCAAGCTGATTCATGCCCAGCGCCTCTTGCCGATTGAGGAACTTCTGAGCGGCGTCGGGGCTACTCGCCTTGCATCACAGACCTCCAGCTCGGCATCCTCACCACGGTCAATCGCAAGCCCGCCGCATCAGGCTGCATCCTCTGCTCCTGCTGCCGCGCCTCCACTTTCGCCCTTCGGCTCGGTGAGCGGAACTATTAGCTCTGGGCCAAAGATGGAGTCAGGTTCAAAATCTGCTTCACCCGCTGCGTCTTTCCCTGCCGCAACAGCTACGGCAACAATCTACAACACAACTCTTACCGATGGCGCGCTGGCCGTGGCTCCTCAGGCAGCTGCTGCAGCGGACAGTCCTCCCAGCATCGAGCAGATTCGCCAAGCCGTTGGCAGCGCGCTGGTCGAGGGCGGTCACGTCTCGGCGGCGCAACTTCTCGGCGCGGGCAAATGGAGCATCGATGGCGCCAGCCTGCGCATCGAGGTGGCAGGCATGGGCAAGAAGATGCTGGCCCTTACGGTCAACACCGCGGCGGAGAAGATCATCTGCCAGGAACTGGAACGGCTGGGTGCGCCAACCCGTTTTCTGATCGTTCCCGGCGAAGGGACGGCCCCGTCTGTTGCATCGATGGCCGCGCCTCCTGTCGGAAGCATTGGGGAAACCGCGCTGGCCAATCCTTTAGTGCAAAAGGCGCGGGAGATTTTTAAAGCCGAGGTACGCAGCGTTGTTGATCTGCGGCAAAAGTAAACGCACGTTCCAGACGAGGAGTATATTCATGCTCAACCCGCTCAAAATCTCCGAGATGCTCTCTCAGGCTAACCAGATGCAGGAGGAGGTTCAGCACAAGCTGGCGCAAATCGTTGTCGAGGGATCGAGCGGCGGCGGAGCCGTAACCGCAACCATGAACGGCAAAAAACAACTTCTCAAAATCCACATTGAACCCACTTCTGCGATTGGACTCAGCGAAGACAAGCCGGATGTGGAGATGCTTGAAGATCTCGTCGTTGCAGCAGTCAACGAAGCCGGACGCAAGGCGGAAGAAGCAATGAAATCCAGCGTGCAGGGGATGCTGGGTGGTCTGAATTTACCGGGACTGGGCTGAATTTTAACTTTACACGTCTTACTAAAATCTGAAGGAGGATGACACCATGCTCGAGGGAATGAATCGGAGAAACTTTCTACAAATTGGCCTCACGGCAGGCGCGGCGGCCATGCTTCCTCGCGCACTGCGCGCCCAAACTGCTCCAGCTTCTGCCAGCGCGGCGCAACCCCACGCCGATGCAGCGAACATCCCGATTAAAACTACCAAACTCTACGACAACGTCTATCTTCTCCAGGGGCAGGGTGGCAATATGGCCTTGCAAACCGGTTCGGAGGGCAATGTTCTCATCGATGCGAGTTTTGCCCCTGCAGTTCCGCGGATTCTTGAGGCCATCGGGAGCGTGAGCAACGACGCTCCCTTTGCGCTGATCAACACCCACTGGCACGGCGACCACACCGGCGGCAATGAAGGGATGCACGCAGCCGGCTACACCATCTTCGCTCACCAGAATACGCGCGAGCGTCTTTCCAAGCCGCAGACCATGAAGATCTTTCACTCGACCACGCCCGCGTCTCCTGCTGGCGCCTGGCCAACGGTCACATTTGAGGATGCTCTCAACATTTGGCGCAACGCCGACGCGCTCGATCTCGTTCACCTCGCTCCGGCGCACACCGACACGGACATTTACATTCACTTCCACAAGGCCAACGTTCTGCATGTGGGCGACATCTGGTTCAACGGCATGTACCCGTTCATTGATGAGGGCACCGGCGGCTCCATCGGCGGCATGATCCGCGCTGCTGAAAAAGTGCTGACCGTGGCTAACAGCGACACAAAGATTATTCCCGGCCATGGACCGCTAGGCACGAAGGCTGAATATCAGAGCTTCCACGACATGCTTTCGAAGGTTCGCGACAAAGTGGCCGCGCTCAAGGCCGCAGGAGCCAGTGAACAGGAGACCATCGCCAAAAAACCCACGGCGGAGTTTGAGTCCACCATGGCCAAAGGTTTTATGAACGCCGAGACATTTACCGGCATCGTCTATCGAACCCTGTAGGAGGCGCGCTCGTGTCACGCTATGCCGAGCCGATGGCGCGGCTGATTGAAGAGTTGAAGAAGCTACCAGGAGTGGGAACCAAGAGCGCTCAACGCCTCGCCTTCCACATCCTGCGCTCCAGTGACGACGATGCGGCAGCGCTGGCCGAGGCGGTGCGCGGCCTTAAGGCCAGCCTGCGCCTGTGCTCGGTCTGCAACAATGTCACTGACGTCGATCCCTGCGCTTATTGCTCGAGCCCAGCGAGAAACCACCGCCTGGTTTGCGTCGTCGAGGAGCCCACCACGATCGCCGCCGTCGAACGCACCCGCAGTTCGCATGGCGGCTTTCAGGGCGTCTATCACGTGCTGCACGGCACGCTATCGCCTCTGCACGGCGTGGGCCCGGATCAGTTGCGCACCAGCACCCTGATCGCCCGTGTTGAAAAGGGCGAGGTGGACGAGATCATCCTGGCCACCAGCCCCACTCTTGAGGGCGAAGCCACGGCCCACTGGCTGGCAACCGCGTTGCGCGGCCCTTCGGTTAAGATTACGCGCATCGCCACTGGCGTCCCTGCCGGCAGCGACATCGAATATGCCGACGAGGTGACCATGGCGCGCGCGCTCGAAGGACGGCGGGAGGTTTAATTTTCATGTCAGAAAGTGGAGTACCAGCCATGCAGCAAGCGGCCATCCCCAGCGCAGGCCAGACCACGGCCCCAGTCACGGCTCCTGCCGCCGACGCCATCATTCGCGCCGACAAGATCGAGAAGTACTACGCGCAGCCCAGCCAGAACCGCATCCAGGTCATCTCCGCCACCAACCTCTCCATTGTTCCCGGAGAGATTGTCGCCCTGTTGGGCCCTTCCGGCTCCGGCAAATCGACCATGCTGCGCATCTTGACTGGCCTGTCTGTGCCCACTTCTGGCCAGGTTTACTGGCACGAGAAGCCCATCGCCGGCGCGGAGATCAACGTCTCCATCGTCTTTCAGAACTTTGCGCTTTTTCCCTGGCTCACGGTACTGGAAAACGTCGAAGCCCCGCTGCAGGCCCGTGGCGTCCCCGCAGATGTTCGCCGCGACCGCAGTATGAAAATGCTGGACACGGTCGGGTTAGACGGCTTTGAAGCCGCCTATCCTAAAGAGTTGTCCGGCGGCATGAAGCAGCGCGTGGGCTTTGCCCGCGCGTTGGTCGTCGAACCCGAAGTTCTCTTTATGGACGAGCCCTTCAGCGCACTCGACGTGCTGACTGCCGAGAACCTGCGCAGTGAGCTGCTTGAGTTGTGGGCCAATAAGACCATGCCCACAAAAGCCGTCTTTCTGGTTACGCACAACATCGAAGAGGCGGTGCTGCTGGCCGACCGCATCATCGTGTTCGGCAAAAATCCGGGCCACATCCGTACGGATTTCCGCGTCCAGCTTGCCCAGCCTCGCGACCGCGCTTCTGCGCCCTTTACGGAGCTGGTTGACTACATCTATAAAGTTCTCACCAAGCCCGATGAGGTTCCCGCCGAAGCGCCCGAGCAACAGCTTGAGCCGAAGCCGAGCGACCAGCGTCCAACGCACTATCAGATGCTGCCCCACGCGCGTCCCGGCGGCATGGCCGGCCTGCTGGAGCTGCTGCTCGACAAAGGCGGCCGCGACGACATCTATCGCCTGGCAGATGACCTGAGCTTCGAGATCGATGATCTTCTGCCCATCGTGGACGCCGCCCAGTTGCTAGGATTCCTCACCGTCGAGGAAGGCGACGCGGCTATCACCCCCAGCGGCACGGAATTTGCCAACTCTGAGATTCTCCGCCAGAAGGAGCTCTTCCGCGATGCCGCCGTGGCTCACGTCCTGCTGCTGCGCCAGATTCGCAAGGCTCTGGAAGCCAAGAGCGACCACACCATTCCGGAAGATTTCTTCCTCGATATGCTTGACGAGCAGTTCAGCGAGGAGGAGTGCCAGCGCCAGATGGAAACTGCCGTCACTTGGGGCCGCTACGCGGAGCTGTTTGACTACGACGCCGGACACCGCCGCTTTGTGCTGCCCGACGCGCTGGACTATGAAGCTTCTGCCGGCGAGGATGCCGAGTGAAGCCCTCCCACACGCTGGCGCGAACGCCGGTCCCCGCCCAGACCTGGCCGATCCTCATCGATCTGGCCGTAGTTCTCTGCGGTCTCGCCTTTTTCATGGGCATAATCAAGCTGGGAACCTATTGGATGGCGCGGCCCATGCCGGCCGTCGTCATCTCCCATTCCGTCCGCGCCTTGCCGCTCTACGCCTTCTACTCCGTCGCGCGCATCAGTATTGCTTACCTGTTCAGTCTCATCTTTGCCGTCGCCTACGGATATATTGCCGCCTACAACCCGCGCATCGAAGCTTGGATGATTGCGGTCCTCGACATTCTCCAGTCCATTCCCGTGCTCAGCTTTCTTCCCGGCGTCATGCTGGCCATGATCGCCCTCATCCCCGGCCACCAACTGGGCATCGAGTTAGGCTCCATACTGCTCATCTTCACCGGACAGGTCTGGAACATGGCCTTCAGCTTCTACTCCTCGCTGAAGAGCATCCCGCGCGAGATGATTGAAGCCTCCCGCATCTACCGCTACTCCGCCTGGCAGCGATTCTGGCAGCTTGAGCTGCCTTTTTCAGCCATCGGCCTCATCTGGAATTCCATCGTATCCGTCGCCGGCGGGTGGTTCTTCCTTATCGTCTGCGAGATGTTCGCCTTCCGTGGAACCAGCTTCCGCCTGCCCGGCCTGGGCAGTTACCTGCAAACCGCTGCTGACACTCGGGATATGCACGCCCTGCTCTGGGGCCTCATCGTGCTGGTGCTGATCATTGTCGCCACCGACCAGTTGATCTGGAGGCCGCTGATTGCCTGGAGCGATAAATTCAAATTCGAGCAGACGGAATCCGCCACTCGTGTCACCTCGCCTATTCTTACCCTGCTGCAGCAGACCGGCGCGCTTACCCGCCTGCCCGCGCGTGTCTGGGGCGGCGCGGAAGAGCACATCTACCATAGACTCTCCCAAACCCGCCAATGCCGCATCGTGCAGCCCATGGATGACGCGTCCCACAAGGGCGGAAAGCTATTTCCTCGGCTGCTCGCTGTCTCCGCGACCCTGGCCGTACTGTGGGGCCTTTCCCAGGCTTACCCACTGCTTCGTGGCACAACCTGGGCAGAGTTCCGTCTGCTTTTGCTGGGCGCCGGAGCCACCTACCTGCGCGTCAACGTGTCCATTGCCCTCGCTGCTCTGTGGACCATCCCCGTCGGAGTAACCATCGGTTCTAATCCCAGGCTGGCCCGTTATCTTCAGCCCATCACTCAGGTTGTCGCCTCGGTCCCAGCCACGGCACTCTTTCCCGTTCTGATGCTCGCGCTGATCCGCATGGGCGGAGGCCTCGGCGTAGGCTCTATTGCCTTAATGTTATTGGGAACGCAATGGTACATCCTCTTCAATGTCATTGCCGGCGCCATGGCCATCCCCTCAGACCTCAAGGAGGCCGCCGCCATCTACCGCTTCACCCGATGGCAGCGCTGGACCCGGCTCATCCTGCCCGGCATCTTTCCCTATCTCATCACCGGTATGATTACCGCCTCGGGTGGAGCGTGGAATGCCTCGATTGTCTCCGAATACTTCCACATCGGCGATCAAACTCTGCAAACAATAGGCTTGGGAGCGCAGATCAGCGCCTCCAGCGATTCAGGTAACTTCTCCACCCTCCTGCTGGCCACCGTCCTGATGGCCTCAATCGTCGTCACCATGAACCGCCTGGTCTGGCGGCGTCTCTACCGTCTGGCTGAAACCCGGTATAAGCTCGAAGGCTAAATCAGGCATTCACCAACTGGACGGGCCCGATAATAATAGAGAAATGATCTGCGCTAAAAGTGATTTGACTCGATACTGTACCCGCTTCTCCGACGGTGAACACGAGGGTGTTGCCGACACGACTGCCGACAAAGGCGGCGCACACTCAGGCTTCCGGCCTCATGACTTGCTGGAGGCAGCCCTGGCGACCTGTGTGAACATGACGGTACGCATGTACGCCGACAACCACGGAATCCCCCTGCGCGGCGTGATCACCAACGTCAGCCTGGACAGAACCCATCCCGACGAAGTTGTCTTCCGGTATGAAGTCGAAATCGACGGTGTGCTGACAGAGGAGCAGCGAAACAAGCTATTTCTAGCCGCCAACGCGTGTCCAGTGCGTAAAACACTGTCGAAGAGTATCAAGTTTGAGCGCGGCTCAGGTGCGTGACGCTCATAGATCTTCTGAGCAGGCCGTAGAGTCAGGCTATGAGAGGTAATCATTGATTCGAGTCGGTTTGGTTGGGTTTGGAATGGTAGGGCGGGTCTTTCACGCTCCACTGATCACCTCAGTCGAAGGGCTGGAGTTGGCCGCGGTCATGGAGCGCAGCTCAGACAAAGCTGCCCAACGCTATCCCGGTATCCGCACCTACCGCTCTCTTGAAGCCATGCTGGCAGACGCCTCGCTTGACCTTTTTGTTGTCGCCACTCCCAGCCATAGCCACTTTGAGGTCGCCAGCCAGATTCTCCTGGCTGGCAGAAACGTCATCGTGGACAAGCCAGTCTGCACAACGTCCGCCGAAATTGCCTATCTGATGGAGATTGCCAATGCCCACAACGCCTTTCTTGCTCCGTTCCATAACCGCCGCTGGGACAGCGACTTCCAGACAATTCAGAAACTACTGCATGAGGGTTTGCTCGGCCGTTTGGTCTACTTTGAGTCTCGTTTTGATCGCTGGCGGCCTGATCCTCCGTCTGACCGCCTCTGGAAGGAAGACCCGGCCTCCGGTGGCGTTCTCCTCGACCTGGGTACTCATCTGGCCGACCAGGCGCTGACGCTCTTCGGCAAGCCGGAAGCGGTCTCGGCTGAGATTCTCTGCGAGCGTGAATGGGCCCGCGCCTGTGACTCCTTCACCCTCCGCCTGCGCTATCCGGGTCTCTGGGTAGTCCTCGGCTCCAACTGCCTGACGACTCCTGCGCGCCCACGCTTCCACTTGCGCGGAACAAAGGGCAACTACTGGAAGTCCGGCGTGGACCCGCAGGAGGCTGCGCTGAATAAAATCACGCGTATCGAAGATCCAGACTGGGGAATGGAGCCAGCCGCCGAATGGGGCACGCTCCACGTCGATGATAATGGAAGCACAATTACACGGTCCATCGAACCTATCCCCGGCGATTACCGGCACTACTATGCGGGTATCCGCGACACACTACTGGCCAGGGCGCAGGCTCCGGTTCAGGTACTGGACGCCTGGCGCGTGGCGCGCATGATGGAGTGGGCCCTGGAAAGCTTTGACAAGCACCGCGAAATCCCCTGTGATTGGAGCAAGGAACCGAAGTAAGGGTAATGCGCGGATTATGCGCCAGAGCAAAATTTTTATGTGGTTTATCTCTTCGTAGCTCGCGCGCTTCCCGGCTCCTTTTCCACCAGCGGCACCCAGAAGCGAAAGCAGGCCCCATGTCCGGGAGCGTTCTCGACCTCGATTCCCCCTCCATGCGCTGCCAGGATGGCGCGGCAGATGGCCAACCCCATCCCCGTACCCTTCCCTTTGCCGGAGCCCTTCTTGCCCCGGTAAAACTTATCGAAGATAAAAGGCAGATCGGAGGCATCGATGCCCTCGCCTTCATCCTCTACTCGAAACTCCAGCCGGTCGTCCAAGCACCGGCTGCCTAGCAGGATGCGCCCGCCAGTCGGTGTGTGCCGCGCCGCGTTCTCCAGCAAGTGACGCAACACTCGCCCCAGCAGATGCGGATCAAACCAAGCGGACTTATCCGGATTCGGAGACTCTTCGACTTCAATCATTACCCGGTGCGTGGCCAGCGATTTCCGCGATTCCTCCACTGCCTGATCAAGCAGAGCGCGCGGATGATGCGGAACAAGTCGAACCTGGACCACATTGGCGTCTATTTCGGCCATTTCGACAGCCTCGCCAATCAGCCTATCCAGCCGTGCGCTCTCCTCATCGACAATAGCCGCCAGTTCTAACCGCCCTGCTTCGTCCAACCCCTCCCCCTCAACCAACGTGGTTGCTGCTGCGCGAATAGCGGTCAAAGGCGTGCGCAACTCGTGCGTCAACGAGTCAATCAGCGCCGTGCGCAGCCGGTCCGCCTCGCGTGCCGCTTCCAGGCGGGCAGAGGCCTCGATGGCCGTTGCGCGGGTGAGCGCAATGGCCACCTGCGCGCTGACCGCCGTGGCTACCTCGCGGGTAAGAACGGCTGGCCGCAAGCCCAATGCGCCCACCTGCCGCAGTCCCATCATTAACGTCATCGCAGTGAAGCCGCCCGGAATCTCCTGCGCAGGATTGTTCCCCTCGGTCATGGCCCGCAGGCTTGCCTGAATGCTCATCGGCAACTCGGAGGTTGAGGAATAAAACTGGTCCTGGTCGCGGACGTAAAGCACCACCCCATCCAACGCGAAGATTCGCCCGATCAGCCGGGGCAGGTCGCGGATCAGTTCGGCAGCATCTTCCTGCAGCATCATCTCCTGGGAAAGTTCGTATAGCCGCTCCACATCTGCGCGCCGCTGCTCGGCTTGGCGTGCCTGGTTGCGCGCCCGCTCAGCCACCCGGCCCACCACCGCGCAGCTGAGCAGGAAGGAGATCATAGCCACCCATGCCTGAACACCCGTGAGCCTCAACGTGCCGACCGGCGGCAAAAAATAATAATCGAAGAAAAGTGCACAGATCAGAGCGACATACAGCGAGAGCCAGATTCCCGCCTGGGCCGCAAACCACACCACCAGCACCAGGAAAACCAACCCCGCTGTCGTGGTGTTAGCGTCCAGCCAGACCAGCAGGCTCGTAATCGCTGCCGCAAACAGCGTGGCCGCAAGCCAGCGGACAATATCGGGTGTATGGGAGGGCAGTCGCATAATTCCACTAGATAAATCATACCTGTCCGCCTGGATGATGTACTCTTCATTTGGAGTATTTGCAATGCCGGATAGAATCCTGGTTATCGACGACGAACCGCAGATTACCCGCGTGCTGCGTGCCGCTCTCACCGCGCAGCGCTTCGATGTGCGCACCGCCAACGATCCTGAGGAGGGCTTGCTGCTTTTTAATGATTGGTCGCCGGACCTGGTGGTTACTGACCTAATGATGCCCGGACTGAGCGGCGTTGAGGTCTGCCGCACCATCCGCGCGCATTCGGCAATTCCCATCGTGGTGCTGTCCGTCCGAGACCACGAACGCTCTAAAGTCGAGGCCCTGGACGCGGGGGCCGACGATTATGTAACAAAACCTTTTAACATTCAGGAGCTTTTGGCCCGCGTTCGCGCCCATCTGCGCCGAGCTCCGGAACGGACGACCACGGCCTTGGAAATTGGTGACTTCGTGATGGATGCGGAAGGTCACTCGATCACGGTTCTGGGCAAACCCATTCACTTGACGCCAAAAGAATTCGATCTGCTGCTGCACCTGGCCCGGCATGCGGGCAAGGTGATGACTCATCGCGTGCTGCTGACCGCCGTGTGGGGGTCGCAATCGGCCCATCAGCCGGAATATCTGCGCGTCTTCATCGGCCAGGTGCGCAAGAAGCTCGAAGCGGAGACCGGCAAGCAGTACATCCAGACCGAGCCTTGGGTGGGCTACCGCTTTGTTCCCGAGGGATGGACTGGCAACGCAGAATAATATTGCGTCTAGCTATGAAACCCATGGTTAGACTGCTTGTATACTAATCAATGATTGGGTTGGACCCTACTAGAGTGGTAGGCACGACTGAGGAGAAATTTTGACTGTACGATCGGGTCCCGGAGAATCCGGAAATTCTAAATCCATCCTGTCACTTATAGCCGATTGGATTATACGGCGATCAAACCTGCAGATTACTCTGGCTTTATTCATTTGTGCACTCATTGTCCGTTTGTTCGTTGCTTTCCTTCTTGGAATCAAGGCTCCTTTATCAAGCGACGAACCTGAATTCTATGAACCCGCGATGAGAATGATCCAAGGCCAGGGATACAGCCAGCTTTGGCCCGACGGAATCCTTCGGTTGTCTGCCTACAGGGTGCCCGGAACCGCTTTATTCATCGCGCTGGGATTGCGGTTTTTCGGTAAGCATATAGAGAGTGCAAGGATAATGGCAGTCATATTTGGGAGTTTTGCAGCGCCGTTGATGTATCTCTTTGCGCGGAGAGTGGCATCATGCAGGGAATCGCTGGCCGCTGGAGTTGCATGTATGCTGTATCCCACGTGGATATACTTATCCGAGGCCGTTCTGTCCGAGCCGTACTTTATTCCGCTCTTGCTTTTATCGTTCCTTCTTACCGCACGCGCGGATTATTTACATGCCTTGTGGAACTCACTCGCTGCAGGTTTGGCTTGGGGAGTCGCTGCGCTTGTTCGGCCTCACGGCGCAGCGATGGCACTGCTCGTTACAATGTATATGTTTTGGCGCTCAGGATGGCAGCGGGCCATACTTTTTATGTTTGGCTTCACACTACTCATCGCTCCATGGATCATCCGCAACCAGGGAATTTTTGGCTTTCCTTTTCTAGCCACAGAAGGTGGAGAGACTTTTCTCGGTTCGAACAATCCATATGTGGTTCGAGATCCGGCGTTGCACGGTATGTGGCTCGCACCTAGTAAAATCCCGGAATACTGGTCGATAATAGAATTTCATTACAATGATGCCGAGCGCTGTCAGATTCAAAATCATATTGCATGGACATTCCTTAAAAATAATCCCAGGGTGATTCTGCCACTCGCATTCTATAAAGTGAGGCGTTGGTTAACTCCAATCTCCGTGACTGGCGGTGCGGTCAGGCTCATGATACTCGCTTCCTATGGAATGCTTCTGATTCTTCTGATGGTTGGAAGCTTACAGAGGATATACTATCGCTCCGTTGAACTTGATCTGGTGTTGATGTGGTCTCTGCTAATGACAGCGTTAACGATTATTTACTGGGGTAACTTAACGCGAGGGAGATTACTGGTGGAGATGGTGTGGCTTCCTTGGGGCTCGATAGCAGCTTTCCATGCCTTTCGGCGGCTTTATGCAGGTCTTAACAGTACGCGGAACGGATAGTGGAATAGAGTGATAATGGACTAATCCAAAAGTGATCTATTATGGGGCCTACGCAGTGATCTCCATAACTGCCCGCCCATGAAATCCTTATATGTCTGTTGGTATCATCAACACATGCATCCTCTGAGCCAAAAAGATCGCCGGCTTCTCGCCCGGTTCAGGCGCGCCCTGATCGAGGTCGCGTTCATCATCTTTCTCTTTTATTCAAACCTCTTGATGGGTGAATTCACTCGTGCCAACGGACAGGGGAAAACTCTGATTTATGCCCTCCGCGACATTTTTACAGTCGCAAATTTTACTATCGCCATGATTGCCGCTCTGATCGGGTATGTCGTGTTTGAATCCCTTCGCAAGAAGCAATAAGAATCCGGTCCGTAATCGAAGCGGCGCCGGCTCTATATATCACGACCGGCGGCAAATTCATTTTCTATGTATATCCAGTGTATTTGTAACAACTTACCAGTCCTTACGCTTTATTTAGGAATTCTTTTCGATACTCAAACAAGACACGGTTCAGAATTATTCTTGAGCTGGCGGCTTCCCTAATCTCCCGCTCATGGAATCGAGAGACCTGAAATGCAAAATCTGATGCAAGATGTAGTGATGTTGCTGTTCACCGTAGCTTTCTTTGCCTTGGCGTTTCTCTACGTCAAGGCCTGCCAGAAGTTGAGGTAACCCATGCAAACCGACATGATCACTGCCGTTGCCTTGGTTCTATCCATCCTGCTATTTGGCTACCTGGCCATAACCCTGCTCTTTCCGGAGAAATTCTAAAGATGTCCGCCAACGGTTGGTTGCAGTTTGCTGTCTTCTCGCTGATTCTTCTGGCCAGCGTTCGCCCTGTGGGCATTTATCTGGCACGCGTACTCGAGGGAGAACGCACTTGGTTTACTCCCGTGCTTCGTCCCATCGAGCGGCTCATTTACCGTCTCTGTGGCGTGAACGCCAAGGAGGAAATGAATTGGCTTCAATATGCCTATGCGGTGCTGGGCTTTTCGGCTGTGAGTCTCGTGGCCACCTACGCGATTGAGCGGCTGCAATATTTCTTGCCCTGGAACCCGCAGAATCTGGCCGGTGTAGGACCGGATCTTGCCTGGAATACAGCCGCCAGTTTCACCACCAACACCAACTGGCAGTCGTATACGCCCGAGACAACCATGAGCTATCTGACCCAGATGGCCGGTCTCGCGACGCACAACTTCTGGTCCGCGGCAGGAGGCATCGTGGTGGCCATTGCCCTCATCCGCGGCATCAAGCGGACGAGTTCAGGCACCATCGGCAATTTTTGGGTCGACATGACTCGCACAATGCTCTACGTGCTGCTGCCCGCCACCATCCTTTACGCGCTGCTGCTGGTCGCCCAGGGCGTTCCAGCCAACCTGAACGCATACACAACGGCACACCCCCTCGAGCAGCCCAATCAAACGCAGACCATCGCGCAGGGGCCAATCGCATCGCAGGAAGCCATTAAGATGTTGGGCACCAACGGCGGCGGCTTCACCAATGCTAATAGCGCCCACCCCTACGAGAACCCCACGCCCTGGACAAATCTACTGCAAATGCTCTCCATCTTCATTATTCCGGCGGGGCTCACCTACACGTTGGGCCGCATGACCGGCTCGCCAGGCCACGGCTGGGCAGTTTTTGCCGCTATGTTCGTTCTCTTTGCCGCCGGATTCACCACTGTCTACTGGGCTGAGTCGCAGCCCCATCCCATGTTGCATGGCGCGGCGCAATCCGGCACCGCTACCGCTCCGGCAGGCAACATGGAAGGCAAGGAGGTGCGCTTTGGCGTCAGCCAGTCCTCGCTCTTCGCCACCATCACCACCGACGCCAGTTGTGGCGCGGTAATCACCATGCACGACTCCCTCACCCCTCTGGGCGGCATGGTGGTGCTCACCAACATCATGCTGGGCGAGGTGGTCTTCGGCGGCGTAGGTTCGGGCTTGTACGGCATCCTCATCATGGTGGTGTTATCGGTCTTCATAGCCGGCCTCATGGTCGGTAGAACCCCCGAATACCTGGGTAAAAAAATCGAAGCCTACGACGTGAAGATGTCCATGCTCTACGTGCTCATCTTCCCACTCATCATTCTCTCGCTTGCTGCTGTCTTTTTGCTCTCACCCACCATCGGCCTCTCCGCGCTCACCAACCAGGGGCCGCACGGGCTCACCGAAATTCTCTACGCATTTACCTCCGCGGCGGGCAACAACGGATCGGCCTTTGCCGGACTCAACGCCAACACCTGGTGGTACAACGTGGCGCTGGGCTGGACAATGCTGATAGGCCGCTTCCTCATGATGATTCCGGTGCTTGCATTGGCCGGTAATCTGGCCCAGAAAAAAAGCGTGCCGCCCTCGCCCGGCACCTTCCCGGTGAATGGCTCGCTGTTCACTGTGCTGCTGGTCGGCGTCATTCTCATTCTGGGCGCGCTTACCTTCTTCCCGGCGCTGAGTCTGGGACCGATTTTGGAACACCTGCAGCTTCACGCGGGACAACTTTTCTAACCGATAACGCACAAGACAAGGCAAAAACGGACTGTCATGCTTGAAAAAAAGAGTCTTTGGAATACGGAAATCATGACCCAGGCGCTTGTGGACGCATTCCGCAAGCTCGATCCCCGCTGGATGGTCAAGAACCCGGTGATGTTTGTCGTCGAAGTAGGCAGCGTGCTCACCACGGCGCTGCTCATCGACAACACCGTTCATCATCGTGCCGGCTTTGGCTTCAACCTCCAGATCACTCTCTGGCTGTGGTTCACGGTTTTGTTTGCCAACTTTGCCGAGGCTATGGCCGAAGGTCGCGGCAAAGCCCAGGCAGACACATTGCGCAAGGCCAAGGGCGAAACCATTGCCAGGCGCTACACGGCATCAAATGAGTTGGAAGATGTAGCCAGCGGCTTGCTTCGCGTAGACGACGTGATCTATGTTGCGGCCGGAAACTACATTGCCGGCGACGGCGAGGTCATTGAGGGCGTAGCCTCGGTGGACGAGTCAGCCATCACCGGTGAATCTGCGCCCGTCATCCGCGAAGCCGGAGGCGACCGTTCCGCCGTCACCGGAGGCACCAAGGTTCTCTCCGACTGGATCAAGGTCCGCATCACTTCCAACCCCGGCGAAACCTTTTTGGATCGCATGATCGCACTGGTCGAAGGCGCTACCCGCCAGAAGACGCCCAATGAAATCGCGTTAAGCATTCTGCTCAGCGGCCTGACGATCGTCTTTCTCCTGGCCGTCGTTACCTTGCAGCCCTTCGCTATCTATTCCAAGGCGCCGCAGACCATCTTTGTTCTTGTTTCGCTGCTAGTCTGTCTCATTCCCACCACAATCGGCGGATTGCTCTCGGCCATCGGTATTGCCGGCATGGATCGGCTTGTCCAGTACAACGTGCTGGCTATGAGCGGGCGCGCCGTTGAGGCTGCTGGAGACGTGAACACCCTGCTGCTGGACAAAACCGGCACCATCACCCTGGGCAACCGCCAGGCTACTGAGTTTATTCCCGCGCCGGACGTGAGCCAAGAGAGGCTGGCCGACGCGGCCCAGCTCTCCTCGCTCTCCGATGAGACCCCCGAAGGCCGATCCATCGTTGTTTTGGCCAAGGAGAAGTACAATCTGCGCGGCCGTGACCTGAGCAGCATTCATGCCGAATTCGTGCCCTTCACCGCGCAGACTCGCATGAGCGGAGTCAACCTGTCAGGTGTGCGCATTCGCAAAGGCTCGGCGGACGCCATTGCCCGCTTCCTTGAAGAGCAAGGCTCCTCGCTGCCTAAAAAAGTTCGCGATAGCGTGGAGGAGATCGCCCGCCTTGGCGGAACTCCGCTGGTGGTGGCCGAAAACTCCACGGCTCTCGGTGTCATCTACCTCAAAGACATCGTCAAAGGCGGTCTCAAAGATCGCCTCACCCACCTGCGCGCCATGGGCATTCGCTCCATTATGATTACCGGCGACAACCCGCTGACCGCTGCCGTCATCGCCCGCGAGGCTGGTGTGGACGACTTCTTGGCCGAGGCTAAGCCCAAGGACAAGATGGACCTGATCAAGCGCGAACAGAGCAAGGGCAAGCTGGTGGCCATGACCGGCGACGGCACCAACGACGCTCCGGCGCTGGCTCAGGCCGATGTGGGCGTAGCCATGAACTCCGGCACGCAGGCCGCCAAAGAAGCCGGCAACATGGTCGATCTGGACTCCAATCCCACCAAGCTCATAGAGATCGTGGAAATCGGCAAGCAGCTTTTGATGACCCGTGGCGCTCTCACCACCTTCTCCATCGCCAATGATGTGGCCAAGTACTTCGCCATCATTCCCGCCATGTTCGCCGGCGTTTTTCCTGTTCTGGGCGTGCTCAACATCATGTTCCTGCACTCGCCACAGTCGGCGATCCTCTCGGCGGTCATCTTCAACGCCGTTATTATCGTGGCCCTGATTCCGCTCGCTCTTAAAGGCGTCAAATACGAGCCCAAGCCCGCCGATGTGCTGTTGCGCAACAACCTGCTGCTCTATGGCGTAGGCGGCATCCTCATACCCTTTATTGGCATTAAGGCTATCGACATGTTTTTGGTAGCCCTGCATCTGGCATAAATCAATGGGCGCTGCCCTGTAAGGAGTTACTCCGTGCATTCCGTATGGAAGACATCAATTCGCTTCACCATCGTGACCATGCTCCTGCTAGGCCTGGGCTATCCGTTGCTAGTCACCGGCATCGCCGGCCTTCTCTTCCCCCATCAGGCTGCCGGAAGCCTTATCAAGCTCAACGACGGCACCGTCATCGGCTCCGAGCTCCTGGCGCAGAGCTTCACCTCCGATCGCTATTTTCATCCCCGTCCCTCTGCCGCGGGCAATGGCTACGATGCCACCTCATCCGGCGGCTCCAATCTTGCCCAGTCCAATAAAGCCTTGGTCACGCGCATCCAGGGCGACATCGACAAACTGGCAGCGCAGAACCCCGGCAAGCCTGTTCCCATCGATCTGGTCACAACTTCCGCCTCCGGACTCGATCCCGACATCACCCCCGACGCCGCCCGCTTTCAGGTTCCCCGCGTCGCCAAAGCCCGCAATCTGAGCGAAGAGAGCCTTTTCAAGCTCGTCGAGCAGCACATCACCGGCCGCCAGATGGGATTGCTCGGCGAGCCCCGCGTCAACGTCCTCGCACTCAACCTCGCTCTCGACAAGCTGGCGAAATGATCGGTTTTCCGCAGGTCCTTCTATGATGTCGCTCTGGACCGCGACACCCCAGCCGCTTACCATCGACTCATGGATGCTCTGATACTTGACGGCCAGCCGCTGTCGCTGGCAGAGATTGAGGCTGTTTCGCTTACTCGCCGCCCAGTGGCCCTTGCCCATGCCGCCCTTGCTCGTATCGCACATAGCCGGACGCTGATTGAAGAGATCCTGGCTGCCGGAGAGACGGTATACGGTGTCAATACCGGCTTCGGCAAGCTCTCCGATGTGCGGATTCCGGCTGGAAATCTGGCGCAGTTGCAGACCAACCTGGTGCGCAGCCACGCTGGCGGCGTGGGCCAGCCACTGAGCGAATCTGAAACGCGGGCCATGCTGCTCCTCCGCGCCAATGTATTGGCCAAAGGCTTTAGCGGCTGCCGCCCCGCCCTTGTGGAGCTGCTGGTGGCCCTCCTGAACGCCGGTGTGCATCCGGTAATTCCGGAAAAGGGATCCGTAGGCGCCAGCGGCGATCTTGCGCCTCTGGCTCATCTGGCGCTGGTCGTCATCGGCGAGGGTGAGGCGTTTTACCATGGCGAGCGCATGGCTGGCAGCGAAGCGCTCAAGCAAGCCGGTTTGCAGCCCATCGTGCTGGACGCCAAGGAGGGCCTTGCGCTGCTGAACGGGACCCAGGCCATGACTGCCGTAGGGGCATTGGCCGTGGCGCGAGCCCTGCGCGTGGTCCAGTTGGCCGATCTGGCCGGCGCCATGAGTCTTGAAGCCCTGATGGGCACGCCGGACGCCTTCGATCCGCGCATTCACCAGGCTCGTCCGCACCAGGGGCAGATTCGCTCGGCGGAACACCTGGTCCAGTTGCTCGCTGACTCGCAAATCCGTGAGTCGCACCGTAGCGCCGATTCGCGTGTGCAAGACGCCTATTGCTTGCGCTGCATGCCGCAGGTGCATGGTGCGGTGCTGGACGCGCTGGAGCACGTGCGTGAAATCCTGGAGACCGAATCCGGCTCGGCAACGGATAATCCCCTCATATTTCCGGAAATCTCTTCCGAAACGCAAAAACGCGGAGCGGTGCTGTCGGGAGGAAATTTCCATGGCGCCCCGCTGGCCTATGCCTTTGATTACGCGGCCATTGTGCTCACCGATCTGGCCGGCATCACCGAACGGCGCATTGACCGGCTGCTGAATGTCGACATCAACGAGGGACTGCCGGCCTTCCTGTCGCCTGATCCGGGCCTCTCGTCAGGCTTCATGATGGCCCAGATTGTGGCGGCGGCATTGATCAACGAATGCCAGGTACTCTCTCATCCCTCCTCCACAGGCAGCATTCCCACCGATGGCGGCAAGGAGGACCATGTCTCCATGGGCATGAACGGAGCGCTCAAACTGCGCCACGTCGTTGAGAGTACTGAGCGAGTTGTGGGCATCGAGCTGATGTGCGCCGCTCAGGGTCTGGAGTTCCGCAGGCCACTCCGGGCCAGCCGCGAGGTGGAGCGCGCTCACACCGTGGTAAGGGCGATTGTGCCACGGCTGGATGCTGACCGCGTTCTTGCTCACGACATGGAGGCCATGGCGGCAGCCGTGAGGGCTGGAGCCTTCAATGCCTGGTGTGCATAGGATTTTCTTAACAAATTTTAATACAAAATGATCACACGTTAGGGATTGCAGCCACTTTTCCAGAGCTATAAAATATTGTATAACTCGCATAGAATGAATATATTCAATGTCATTTAAGGGTCGAATAGGGTTGATGATTGTCCTGAAATATGTGCAATTTTGCTATTGATTTCTGAAGGGAAAATCCGTAAAATTGAAGTGTAGTCAAGTCTCAGGGCTCATTATCCCCGGCCCGAAGCTCTGGATTTATAGGCAAACACACACCTTCTCTAAGGACATCAAATCAATGGCAAAACGTCGTGGAAATCCCAATTGGGGCAAACCTGAGCCCATCGGTCCGGTTGTGCCCACGGTAACCTCCTTCGAGCAGATCGTGAAGGAGTTCAAGCTCAGCCCCGACCAGTACATCCGCTCCACCCGTCTGCGTGAGTGGGCTCGCCGGAACAAAAATTCCAAGTACATCCCAGAATCGCTTCTTGAAGCCTGGGGTTTTGAGATCGAATCAGCGTTATAAGCCATTTCCAATCTGCTTCTTTTAAGCAAAAGCGCCGCCTTAGGGTGGCGCTTTTGCTCTCTGGGGCGATCTCAGCTTGGCTTGTCAATTTCCAGGCATCCCAATGTGAATGCGAAAGGGAAACCTCCGGGTACACTCGATCTGTACGCGCCATCAAAAAAGACAAACATCTTGTCTGGATCTGTCTCGCAATATTGGGCCGAGGGCTTCCAGGGTCCGGTGTGCCAGCCATGATTCTCCGCCGTCATGATCTGCACCGGTTTACTCCACTCTGCCAGATCAGAAGCCGGATGATCGGCTCGGCACCACCACAGTCCCGTATCAGGAGGCGCAACTGTCTTTCCAAGCCACACGCGTGAAAAGACGGCTTCAAAACCGCTTCCTCTCTGGATCACGCAGAAGTCGAAGAGCTTCATCTCTGGAGGAGCAAAAATCTTGTGCTGACTCCAGCCGGTACAGCCATCCACACTCTCCGCATATCCATGAACCAGATAATCCTCCTGGTTGGAACCCGCAACGTACCACATCTTCCATTTGCCTTCGTGGTAGATCAGATTGGGTTCATAGACGCTGCGATGTTCCCATTCCTGATTGGCGACGAAGACAGGTTGCGGCTGATCGAGCCATTGTAGGCCATTCCATTCTAGATAGCCGATGGTGTACGGTCCCCACGGATTCTCAGCCGCTCCGGCATAGTAGATACGTTCGACCCAAACTTGTCGCTGCGGATCCCAACCCTTCACGTAAGACGGGCAATGCCGTCCACCATTCCAATCCCATGACTTGCTGCGTACACTTCCGGCCAGCAAGGCAATCTTCGAAAGATCCGTTTGATCGGGCGTCAGGCTCCAGCCAGTGGCGGCAAGGGGTGAACCTTCCGGAAGCGATGCGCTGAAAAGATGGATGTTTTCGTCGGTCTTGCGTTGTCCGGCGAGATACATCCACCAGCGGCTTCCGCGTTTGACGACTGTGGCATCGGTGATCTCGGCGACATCATTGAGAGGTAGAAATCCATCGGCAGGATCGTATATTTTTGTCTTCTTCAATGTTGGTTCCTTTGAGTCGTTCTCGGCAGCTTGAGCAGGATTCATTCTATCCGAATCATGTATATACGGGGTTGCAGCCTGCCATGTGGGAGCAACTCGATCAGCGTCAAAAGCACGCTTTTGCCCTTCCCCGCCGCCATCGGCGAGAATGGAAGAGTTGATGCCAGAGACCGCACGCAGCTTCGAGCCTCCCTTCACCGACGTTCCCGGCGCATTGGCTGAGGTGCGCGCCGGCCGCATGATCGTTGTGGTCGATGACGAGGACCGGGAAAACGAGGGCGACCTGACCCTGGCCGCGGAGTTTGTCACCCCGGAAGCCATCAATTTCATGGCCAAATTCGGCCGCGGCTTGATCTGCCTCTCGCTGACCGAAGAGCGCGCCGATTATCTGCGCCTCTTCCCCATGACTCAGCAGAACTCCTCGCGCTTTGGCACGGCTTTTACCGAGTCCATTGAGGCGCGTGAGGGCGTCACCACAGGCATCTCCGCCGCGGACCGGGCGCACACCATCCGGACAGCCATAGCGCCGCGCTCCACGGCTGCCGACCTGGCCCGCCCCGGCCACATCTTTCCGCTGCGCGCCCGCAGGGGTGGCGTGCTGGTGAGAGCCGGGCAAACCGAGGCCTCGGTGGATCTGGCGCGGCTGGCAGGGCTGAACCCCTCCGGAGTGCTCTGCGAGATTATGAAGGACGACGGAACGATGGCCCGCGTTCCCGATCTCATTCCCTTCTGCCGGGAGCACGGACTGCGGATTCTAACCGTGGCGGAGCTGATCCGCTACCGGCTGCGCCACGAGCGTTACATTGTACGCGCCGGCGAGAGCCGCATCCAGACCCGCTACGGCGAGTTTCGCATGATCGCCTACGAGAGCCAGGTGAATGGCGGCGAGAGCCACATAGCGCTGGTGCGCGGCGAGCTTTGCCCCGACTGTCCAGCCTTCCACGCCGGCCCCGCCACCGGCATGCCGGAAAATCCGGTTCAGGGGGTATCTGACCAGACGAATTTACGCGCCCCGTGCGAGCGTCCCGTTCTGGTGCGTGTACACACCCGCTGCACTGCGGGAGACGTCTTTGCCGCCGACTGCCATTGCCGCGAGATTCTGGATCAATCCATGCGCATGATCGCCGCGGAGGGTTGTGGGGTGCTGCTCTACCTGCACAACACCTCGCGGGGCTTTGAGATTGACCGCGTGGCGCCGCCAGTCTGTGTTTTCGAGCCGGAAGGAGTCGCGACTTGCAATGCCGATCCTGGGTTGAACGCCGGTCAGATTCTCCTGCATCAGCAGTTGCGCGCCCGCGAAGGCTCGCAGGCCCGCACCGGCCGCATTCTAAGAGCCATCGGCCTGGGTGGCCAGATCCTCTCTGACCTAGGCATCCGCCGTATCCGCCTGCTCTCCAATACCCCCATGCACATTCCCGCCTTGGAAGGTTTCGGCCTGGAGATCGTCGAACAGGTGGCAATTCCGCTGAATTTGGAATCAACTTGAAAAATTTATCTAGATTTTCATAAACAGGCCGATAATCTCTGTGGGGCCTGAGCTGTTACAAAATTTGCGCCAGCCCCTGCAGCAGGATAGAGAGAAATCAGCGGTTATGGCCTCGTCCCTCGACGTCAGCGCAGCGCGAAATCTGCACGAATTGTGCTGGATGAATACGCCGGGCGGCCTCATTGCGTTTGAAACCGACACCGGGCTTATGATCGACGCCAACCCCACCGCGGAAATTCTCACCGGATATTCCCGCGAGGAGCTTCTCGGTTCCCCGATTGCCATGCTTCACCCGGAGGCTGAAGGTGAGCGGATTGCGGCTAAGTTACTGAACGATGCGCCCGAACCGTCGTCATACGCCGGCATTTACATCCAGCATAAGGACGGCGCACGTCTGCCGGTATTGATTCGTTCGTCGCAGTTATTCCAATTGGAAGGCCGGTCGGTGAAGTTTTGCGAGTACTTTAACATTGCCGATCTGGTGGAACGGGAGCACCGGTTATCCACACAGAACTGGGCGCTGTCGGCCTATGCCGGCGCGGCATTGGCGCTGGGACTCGCGGAGACCGTCGAGGAATTGAAGCAATCGATCTGCGAGGCTATTACCAGAGAGTCTGCCTACGCCTTGGCATGGATCGGTATTGCAGAAGACGATGCGGAGAAGAGCGTGCGGATTGCCGCGGCCGCCGGCAGCGGCATCAGCTATATGGATGGATTGTCGATAACCTGGGCGGAGAACGATCCCAAGGGACAGGGCCCAACCGGCGCCTGCATACGCATCGGCAAGGCGAGGATTCTGGAAGACACCGAATCAGCGGAATTTTTTGCTCCGTGGCGCGAACGAGCACGCCAGGCCGGCTTCAGATCCAGCGTAGCGATTCCCTTCACCATCGAAGGTGAAAGGCGCGGCGCGCTGATGGTCTATGCCCGGTACCCCAACGCATTTGAGCCTGCGGCTATCGATGTTTTTGAGCATCTTGCCATTCAGATCGGCCACGGCATCCATGCCATAGAGCAGGAGCAGCTCTTGCGGGCAGAGCAGATGCGCCTGGAAAAGATGCAACGGCAGTTATCCGATGCCTTGTCCGCGATGGTCTCGCCCATTGTCAACGCGATGGAAATGCGCGACCCGTACACCTCAGGCCATCAAAACCAGGTTGCGGAGATCGTAGTGGCCATTGGCAGTGAGTTGGGATGGGACGAGGAGCGCCTGCAAGGATTGCGGTTGGCTGCTCTGGTTCACGATATTGGGAAAATATCGGTGCCTTCCGAGATACTGAACAAGCCCAGCCGTCTTACTCCAGAGGAACTGGAAATCATCCGCCAGCATCCGGAAACAGGGTATGACATTCTGATGGATATTCCTGCGGTTTGGCCCATCGCCGAGATCGTGCGCCAGCATCACGAGAAGCTCGATGGATCGGGCTATCCCTTCGGTCTGCGGGGAGATGCAATTCTTCCCGAAGCCAGGATTCTGGCAGTGGCCGACATCGTCGAAGCTATGGCTTCTGACCGGCCATACCGTCCGTCCATGGAGATAGACATCGTGCTGCAGGAGTTGGAGAGGCAAGCCGGCACGTTATTGGATGCCGAGGTTGTCCGAATCTGCGCGGCCCTGTTTCGCGCGAAGCGCCTGGTTTTGCCGCATCTGGTTTAGTTAAATGGATTTCCCTTCTTCCACGGCGCTTTCCTCTGCGTCGCCTCCCTCGCCCGGCGCAAGGAAAAGATTTGCCTCCAGCCCGTGCTGGCGGGTGTAGAGGTCATAATAGCGCCCGCCCAGGGCAAAAAGCTCCGCATGGTTGCCTCGCTCCACAATGAGCCCGCTCTCCACAACCAGAATCTGGTCCGCGCGGCGAATCGTCGATAGGCGGTGGGCAATCACGAACGTCGTCCGCCCCTGCATCAGTTGGCCAAGCCCTGCCTGGATCATCGCTTCCGACTCGGAATCGAGTGAACTGGTCGCTTCATCCAGAATCAGGATGCGCGGAGCCGCCAGTAGCGCCCTGGCAATTGATAATCTCTGCCTCTGCCCGCCCGACAGCTTCACGCCGCGCTCGCCTACCAGAGTGTCGTAGGCCTCCGGGAAGCGCTCGGCAAACTCGTCCACGCGCGCCGTGCGGCAGGCAGAGAGAAACTGCTCCTCGGTAGCCTCAGGTTTTGAAAACAGAATATTTTCCCTGATCGTTCCGTCAAAGAGGAATGACTCCTGCAACACCACGCCCAGTTGCGTGCGATAAGTGTCTAGATTGACCTGCGCCAGATCCACGTCATCCACCAGAACGCGGCCCTTGGTCGGCGTGTGGAAGGCGCATAACAGGCTGATGATGGTGGATTTGCCCGATCCAGACGAGCCTACCAGCGCGGTCACCTTTCCTGGCTCGGAGGTGAAGCTGACGCCGTGCAGCACCGGCTTCTCCGGGTCGTAGGCAAACTCCACGTCCTCAAAGCGCACATTGCCCTGGATGGGAGGCATGATCACTGTGCGGCCGGGGCTCTGGTTCTCCTCCAGCTCGGCCAAGAGTTCGTTGGTGCGGTCCAGGCCGGCAAATGCCTCGGTCAACTGTGTACCGATAGCCACAATCTGAAAGATCGGCGCTGTCATGAAGACCAGAAACATGTTGTAACTCAGATAGTCGCCAAAGGTCCAGCGGTGCGCCATGATCAAATGTCCGCCCATGCTCATCACAATTGCAGTCAGCAGACCCACTGCAGTCGTCGCAGTAGCTGCGAGAGCGCTGGTCATGGTCAGTGTCTTCATTACGTTGGCGAGCAATCGCTCGACGCCGGTCGAGAAAACGCGTGCCTCCCGCTCCTCGGCATGGTAGCCCTTAATGACGCGCACCCCGCCCAGCGACTCGGTGAGCCGGCCGGTGACTTCAGCATTGATCTTTCCTCGTTCGCGGAAGATTGGACGGATGATCCTGAAGGCGTATTGCAGAACAAAGACGAAAACGCCCATCACTACAAAGGCAGTCAGTGTCACCGACACGCTGAGGTGCAGCAGGTAGATAAATGCCATGATGGCCGTAAGCAGCCCGCCTACAAACTCCACCAGTCCGGTGCCCACCAGGTTGCGCACGCCTTCAACGTCCGTCATGATGCGGGCAACTAAAGTTCCGGTCCGGTTTTCGTCATAGTATTTGACGCTGAGCAGCCCCACGTGCCGCTGCACCTGCCTGCGCATCTCCGCAATCAACCGCTGGCCGGCCTTGGAGAGTAACTGGGTCAGCGCAAACGAGGTAATTGCCTGCACCGCCATGGCCGTGAAAACCACCGCGATGATTCCCGGCAAACGCTCTGGATGGGGGTGATCCTGATTGAGCACTTTATCCATGAGCGGTTTGGAAATATAAGGCATCACCAGCAAAGCAACTCGGTTGATGACCATCAACCCCATGCCGACAGCCAGCAGCCCAAGGCGTGGACGAACCAGCGCCTTGATTTGCGGCCACAACTTCTTCAGGCTGGGCTTGCGCTTGGGCACTTCGGCTTGCTCTGCGCGCGCAACGCCGCCTCGTGGCGTGCGCTCGGCGCGCCTGCCCATGCTCATTCCGCCACCTCCTGGTCCCCGCAATCCGCCCATGCGCTATACCTTCCCCGAGCGCCGCGCGGCTATAAAGGAGCGCACGCAGAGCAGCACATAGAGGAACAGGAGCAATTCGAGTGTCCACTTCGAGTACATTGCCCAGAGATTCGGCGCTCTATGCGTCACAAGATTCGCGTGACCGCTACGAATAAGCTCGGCGCCCGCGCCGATGGCGCCCAGCAGCCCGATGGTCACATTGATGTGCATGAACAGCTTGCGCCGTTTTTCGCTCGGACTGATGGCCAGCAGGCCACCAAAGCCCAGTGCAACGCCGATCCAGGCGGGAATCAGCGCAGTGGGATAGTGGCTGCCAGTGCCCAGATAGCCAGTCAGGCCGAGGGCAATCAACAGAATCGCAAAAACCAATGTCGTTTTTACCATGCGAACCCTCCATGGCTCATTCTTTCATCTGATGTGCATTGAAAGAGCTCGGGATGCATTTGTTTTATTCCGCAGGTCCATCAACAACCAACAACCTGTTGTAAAGGAAGGAAATAGTTGACGCGAGTGTAAGAGCAACTAGTAAAACAGCATCCACCGATGACTCAATCATGCTGCAATTGTAAATAATAGAGAAAAAAGATGATGCGACGCAAACCACTGGCTCTCTATGGCTGCCCCCCAGGGATTCGAACCCCGATATGCTGATCCAGAGTCAGCTGTCCTGCCATTGAACGAGGGGGCAACAAGAACACACAGATTTATCTTGCAGCCGTGATGACAAGCGTCACGGCTGGGCGCCGGCGACAGGTGTCATTTGGTCCATCATAAGGGGATTCCCTGCTTCGGTCAAACCCGCATCCGCATCGTTTACTCCTGAACCTGTTCTATTCAATTAAAATTGCCCAATTCACCTGCAGCGGTAATCCCTTCGAGCCAGATGATTCGTCTACTCATTCAGACTCGGATTCACGGGCCCTGTGCTTTACATCACTCGCTGGTGTAGAATCAGAACATTCGAATGGAGTTGGCCCTTAATATCGCATGGGTAATGCTGGCCACGCTGATGTTCTGGTTGTGGATGCGCCATGCTCTGCGCGAGAGCACATGGCAGACGCAGTTGGTTGCTTTGGCGGTGGTCATCCTGATCCTGCTTCCGGTCATATCAGTCACTGACGACCTGCAAATGGCTCAAAACCCCGCCGAGGCCGACGCATACTACCTGTGTACGCGCCGCGATCACGTCGTAGTAAGCCTGCACTCTATCTTTCCCGCCGCCGTAATGCTTCCACCTCCGGTTTTTGCCGGCCATTCCTTTGGGTTTTTGCACTTTGCCGCGCCGGTCAATCGTCCTACACCGATGGTTGAGATTCCCGCCCTGGCTTCGATTCAGAACCGTCCTCCCCCCGCCGCCTGAATCTTCGTCGCGCTCTTCCCTCATTTATGACCCTGTTCTTGCAATCGCCGCCGTATAAAACCACGGCGCAAAGGCTGCGTATGAAGCAAATCATTCCTGTTTTGACAGCCTCGCTTGCGGCCGCTCTGATTTTTCTCGCGCCGGTTTCATTTTCTGCGCAACAGGCTGGTCCGCCGCAACCGGGCCCCGCATTGACATGGGAGCAGATAAAGGCAAAATTTGAAGCCGCCAACCCCGCGCTCCGTGCCGACGCAATGGGTGTGGAGGAGATGAAGGCAGCCGAGATTACGGCGTTTCTGCGCCCCAATCCGACGGTTTCCTTCACGGCTGACCAGCTTTACCCCTTTGGCCCGCACTATGACCCCAACATAGGCAAAACGCGCAACCGTCCACTGACTAATGCGCTCACAACTGGCTCGGTGAGCTACTTGTACGAGCGCGAGCACAAGCGCAATCTGCGTCAGGAAAGCGCTAAAGAGGGCACGCAAATCGCCCAGTCCGAGCATATTAACCTGGAGCGCAATCTTCTTTTCAACCTGCGCTCGGCCTTCGTCGATACGCTCCAAGCCAAGGCTGTACTCGATCTGGCCAGGGCTGACCTTGAATACTACGACAAGATCATCGCCATCAGCCGCAACCGCCTCCGCGCCGGCGACATTGCACAGATCGACCTGGACCGCATCGAGCTCTTCCGTGTCCAATATGAAGTGGATATCCAGACAGCCATCGTCAACCTGCGCACCGCGAAGATTCAGCTTCTGCAACTACTCAACGACCGTACTCCGGTTGAGCAGTTCGATGTGACCGGCGTCTTCGACTTCACTGAAAATTTGAAGCCTTTGGAGGATTTTCGCCAGATCGCCCTCGACGCCCGCCCCGATCTGCGCGCCGCGCTGGAGTCTCTCCAGCAGGCCCAGACCAATCACAAACTCGCTCAGGCCAACGGCTCTATCGACCCCACCTTCAGCGTCGATTCAGGCGCCAATCCTCCGCTCGATCCCTACGTCGGCGTCGGCGTCAGCATTCCCCTGCGCATCTTCGATCGCAACCAGGGCGAGAAGAAGCGCACCCAAATCGATATTGGCCGCAACGAGCAATTAACCGAAGCCACGCGCGCCCAGGTCTTCAGCGACGTTGACTCGGCTTATACGCTGGTGGCCAGCAACATCGCGCTTTTGGGACCCTACAAGGCGCAATACAAAGCGCAGGCGCTCAGGGTGCGCGAGACAGTAACCTATTCCTACCAGCATGGCGGCGCATCGCTGATGGACTTTCTCAACGCGCAGAGCGAATACAGGGCCGTCCAACTGGCTTACCTGCAACTGGTCGGCTCTTATCTGACCGCTGCCGGGCAACTGAATCTTGCCGTTGGACGCGAGGTGATCCAATGATTATTTCTTCTTCCTTGAGTCTTGCCCAAAAACTTACGCTCGTTCTTGCTATGGCCATATCGTGCGGCCTCGTTCTTTCCGGTTGCAAGGGCAAGGATGAAGGCGACGGCGCGCCTCCGCCGGCCAAGGTCATTCAGGTTGCCGACATGAATCTGATCACTATCGACGCAGGCGATGTAGCCAAGTTTCCGCTTGCTACGGCTGGTCAAATCGAATCCGCCTCCGAGTTGACCGCCACCGGCTCGGTCTTTCCCGACATCGCCCGCGAGGTTCCGGTCATCTCGCTGGCCAATGGCCGAGTGGTGGACATCAAAGCCCGTCTCGACGACAACGTAAAGAAAGGCGACCTGCTTCTGAAGGTACAAAGCCCGGACATCACGGCAGCCTTCGACACCTATCTTAAGGCGTCCAACGACGAGCACATGGCCAACATGGCTTATAAGCGCGCCGACGATCTGTTCCATCACGGCGCCATCTCTCAGGCCATGCTGGAGCAGGCTGAGGACGCGGAGAAGGACGCCAAGGCCGACCTTACCGCCGCCGAGGAGCAACTGAAGACGCTGGGCGTGGACAAGAATCACCCCACGAGCATTGTCAATGTCTACGCTCCCATCAGCGGCGTCATCGTGGCGCAAAATGTCACCCAGGCCGCCGCTGCAGGCGTCAGCCTCTCTGGCTCGGCCACCGCCTTCACCATCGCGGACCTTTCCACCGTCTGGATCATCTGCGATGTCTACGAGAACGATATTCCGAAGCTGCAACTAGGCCAGGAAGCGAAGATCAAGCTCAATGCCTGGCCCGATCACCCGCTCACCGGCCGCATCAGCGACATAGGTCCCATTCTCGACCCTTCGCTGCGCACCGCTAAGGTCCGCATCGAGGTCGCCAACCCCGGCTTCCTCCGGCTGGGAATGTTCGGCACAGCTACCTTTACCAGCCGCCAAAAGGAAACTCACGCCGTGGTTCCGGCCGATGCCGTTTTGCACCTGCACGACCGCGACTGGGTCTTTCTGCCGGCCGGCGGCAATCAATTCAAGCGCGCCGAGGTTCACGCCGGCAAAATGCTCGATGGCAGCCGTCAGGAGATTCTCTCCGGCCTCGCGCCCGGTCAGCGGGTTGTCACCAATGCACTTTTACTTGAAACCGCGGGGAATCAATAGTGCGGTCCGCCAGTTGTAGTACATCGAAGCCACAGCCGCAGCGTGGCTTTTTCCTCAAGAAAAAGCCACCTTACAAACAGGCAGAAAGGGCGCAGAAACTGGAGGACCGCACTAGATGATTCGCGCACTCGTCGATTTCGCGCTCAAGAACCGCTGGCTGATCCTCGGCGCCATGGTGCTGCTCTCCGCTTGGGGCATTGTCAGCTTCCGCAATCTGCCTGTCGAAGCCTACCCCGACGTAGCCAACAACTACGTGCAGATCATCACTCAGTGGCCGGGCCGCTCCGCCGAGGAGATCGAGCGCCAGGTTACCGTCCCGGTCGAAATCCAAATGGCCGGTATTCCTCACCTCACCCATCTGCGCTCCACCTCGCTGGCCGGCTTGTCCAGCCTGATGCTGATCTTCGACGACGACTCCACCAGCGACCTGAATCGAGAGCATGTGCTGGAACGGCTGAGTATGGTCAATTTGCCCGCCAATCTTGTACCGCAAATGGGCACCGACTGGAGCCCCGTCGGCCAGATCTATTGGTACACGCTGGAAAGCACCAACCCATCCTATGACGTGATGGAGAAAAAATCGCTTGAGGACTGGACGCTCGAAAAGTCCTTCAAGGGCGTCACCGGCGTAGTAGATGTCTCCAGCTTTGGCGGACCTACCAAGGAGTACCAGATTAAGCTCGACCCGGAGAAGCTTGTCTCTCATGGGTTGAGCATTAATCAGGTCGAGCAGCAGATCGCCAACAACAACACCAACGGCGGCGGCAGCTTTATCGAGCAGGGCGCGCAGCAGATTAACGTCCAGTCCGTTGGCCTCTTCACATGCGTGCAAGACATTGAGAACACCGTCGTCAAGACCCAGAATGGCGCGGCCATCAAAATCAAAGACATCGCCACCGTCTCGCAGGGGCCCAAGATTCGTCTCGGCCAGATCGGCAAGGCCATTCATCGCGTTGACGGCCAGATCGTCGATAATCCCGACACTGTTGAAGGCATTGTGCTTTTACAGAAAGGCGACGACTCTGATCCCGTCCTCGACGGCATTCACGCTGAAGTCAACAAGCTCAATGGCGACAAGGACCACCCCGGCATTCTTCCCAAGGGCGTAAAGGTAGTTCCCTTCCTCGACCGCTCCGATCTGGTTCGCTTCACCGTCGATACGGTTGAATACAACCTTACCGCGGGAATGATCCTGGTCTCCATCATTCTCTTTCTCTTCCTCGGCAACATTCGCGGCGCAATCATTGTCTCCCTCACCATTCCCTTCGCTCTGATGTTCGCCTCCATCTGCTTGGATATCAGCCACATTCCTGCTAATCTGCTTTCGCTGGGTGCGCTGGACTTTGGAATGTTGGTCGACGGCTCGGTGGTGATGATCGAAAACATCATCCGCCATCTCGCGCGCCACGACGACCCCCGCACTCCGGCGCGGCGGATTCGCGAAGCCGCGCATGAAGTGCAGCGGCCCGTCTTCTATGCTCGCGGCATTATCATCACCGCCTACCTGCCTATCTTCACCCTGCAGGCCGTCGAGGGCCGGCTCTTCAAACCCATGGCCTGGACCGTCACCTTTGCTCTGCTGGGCGCTCTGGGTTTCGCCATGTTCGTCGCGCCGGTGATGGCCAGCATGGTCTTCAGCAAAGGCGCCAAAGAGTGGCACAACCCCATCATGATCTGGCTCACGGATCAATATCGCATTGCCGTCCGCTCGGCCATCGAGCATCGCCGCAGAACCTTCGGAATCGCCGCCATCCTCTTTCTCATAGCCATCTATCTCACCTTCGGCGGGCCCGTCGGCTCGGAGTTTCTGCCGCATCTTGACGAGGGATCGATCTGGGTTCGCGGAACTTTGCCGCCCAGCGAAGGCCCCACCGCCAGCATCGACTTCACTAACAAGGCGCGCATCGTGATGGCCTCCTTCCCCGAGGTCACACAGGTCGTCAGCCAGACCGGACGCCCCGACGACGGCACAGATACAACCGGCTTCTTCAACACCGAATACTTCGTCGATCTCAAGCCAAAGAAGCAGTGGCGGCCTGTCTTCCATCAGGACAAGGAGCAGCTCATTGCCGCGCTCGACAAGGAGTTGAGTAAATTTCCTGGCGTCATCTGGAATTACTCGCAGCCCATCTCCGACAACATGGAAGAAGCCGTCTCCGGAGTCAAGGGCGAGTTGGCCGTCAAGCTTTACGGCGAAGACCTGCGCACGCTGGAAAAGAAGGCCGAAGAGGTTCAGTCCCAGATGGCCACGGTCAAGGGCATCGAGGATCTGGGCATCTTCCGCATCATTGGCCAGCCCAACCTCAACTACACCGTGGATCGCGCCGCCGCCGCCCGCTGGGGAATCAACGTGGCCGATATACAGGACGCGGTGCAAACTGCCGTCGGCGCCAACGCCCTCACCCAGGTGCAGCAGGGCGAGGCTCGCTTCGACGTGACGCTGCGCTATCAGCAGCAGTATCGCGACACGCGCGAAGCCATCCAGAACGTTCGGCTGCTCTCGCCCTCCGGCGAGCGCGTCTCGCTGGCCCAGTTAACCAAAGTCTCGGCCGACGATGGCGCCGAGGAGATCTATCGCGAGGGCGGCCAGCGTTACATCGCCATTAAATACTCCGTCCGCGGACGCGACCTGGGCTCTACCGTCGAGGAAGCTCTTCACAAAGTGAACAACAATGTGATGCTGCCGGCTGGCTACCATCTCGAGTGGGCTGGCGAGTACGAGAGCCAGAAGCGCGCCGACAAGCGCATGGACCTCATCGTTCCCATCACCGGCTTGGCTATCTTCCTCATCCTCTACACCATGTTTCGCTCCTTCAAGTGGGCCCTGCTCATCCTGGTTTCGGTGATAATGGCCTCCATCGGCGGGCCGCTGGCGCTCTTCATCACTCACACCAACTTCTCCGTCTCGTCGGCGGTCGGCTTCCTGGCGCTCTTCGGGGTCTCGGTGCAAACCGGCGTCATCATGATCGAGTTCATCAACCAGCTTCGCGCCCGCCGCAAGGGCATGGAAGTCTCCACCCAGGAGCACATCATTGAAGCCGCCGTCGAGGGCGCGGTGCTGCGCCTGCGACCCATTATGATGACCATGCTGGTGGCCACGCTGGGCCTGCTGCCCGCCGCGCTGAGCCACGCCATCGGTTCGGACTCGCAACGCCCATTCGCCATCGTCATCGTCGGCGGCCTCCTAGCCAACCTGGCCATCGGCATCTTCCTGCTACCCACGCTTTACGTCTGGGCGGCCCGAGAAGATGATGTATTGCCCGCGGTTGAATCAACCGAGGAGTTTTAAGACTGTTGTCATTGATCAGTTTTTAGTGGTCAGCCCTCAGTTTTTCAGTGAAAACTAGCCACTGATCACTGAAAAACTTGGTTTACCCATGTAAATATAATAAATATATAATATTCTAGATATAATTAATCTTTCTGGAATCAACAACTTACGAAGAAAACCCCTGAAAAGAGCAAAAAATGCCTTGCAGATAATTACTAGGATGCCTTTTCAGCTTGAACGCCTTCGGCTTGCTGCATTACTCTTCGCGCAGCACTTCCAGCGGCCGTAGCCCGAGAATCCTGTAGCTCGCAATCCATCCTGACGCAGTAGCCAATATGGCCGTTCCTGCAAGCGCAACCAGCGTAGCAGTCCACTCGATCTGGAAGCCCACTTCCAGCTTGCGCAGCAGCACTCGCGTGAGCACATTGGCAAAGATCACGCCTACAGAGCCTGCCAGCAGACCCAGTACGCTGAACTCCACGCTGAAGGTGCGTACGATCCGCATCCGCGTCGCGCCCAGCGTCTTCATCACCACCGCCTCGCGCATCCGCCGGAAGCGTGTGCTGGCGATGCTCGAAGCCAGAATCATCAATCCCGCGAAGATGGAGAAACCGGCCAAAAATCGCACCACAAACGTAATCTGATCAACTACGCTCTCGATCCGATCCAGCACATCGGCCAGATTGATCACCGAAATCGTTGGATAAGCCGCAAAAAGCGCCCGCTCCATCGCCGCCACCTGTTTGGGATCAATGTGCGCTCCGCCGTACCAGGTTGCGGATTGGTCCTTGAGCACTCCCGAAGGCAGCGTGAACGCCACACGCGCTCCCAGGTGTTGCCCATCGGCGCGATAAATCGCTGCAACCTTCAGCGTTCTCACCGCGCCGCCTGTTTGCAACTCGACCGTTGAGCCCAGCCCCAGATGCAGTCTCTCGGCAGTTCCCTCGCCAACAGCTAACTCCGCCGCGTCCGCCGTCGTCCACCACTTGCCTTGCGTAACCTTGTCGCCCGCTGGAGGCGCATCGGCCCAACTCAATTCCGCGTTTTCCAGCATCCGCCGCGGAAAATGCTGATCCTTCATCTGCTCCACCGGCTTGCCGTTGAGCGAAACAAAGCGTCCCGTAACCACCGGCATCAAGTCCAATGCCTGGCTCACGCCCGCCTGGTGCGTAAAGAACTCCTTTACTCCCGCAACCTCATCGGTCGTCACATCGATCAGGAAGACGTTGGGCAGCTTGGGAGAGGCCGTCTCGCGAATGTCGCGTAGCAGCATCGCCTGCATCAGGTAAACCGCCAGAATCAGCATCACGCCCGTGCCCAGCGCGGCCAGCACCGCTGCTGATTGATTGCCCGGACGGTACAGATTCGCCAGCCCGTGGCGCAGAAACGAAGGCAGCCGCAATCGCACGCGATTGAGCAGAAAGCGCAGCGTACGCAACGCTACCGCCGCCAGCGCCAGCAACACTACCAGCGCAATGGTGAAGATCAGCGCAAACCAGCCGCCCACTTTCACCGAGTCCGACAGTGCCCAAGCGATTCCACCCAGCGCGGCAATCACGATTACCGAAATCCCCAGTTGCAGCCGTCGCGCCCACCAGCGTGTAAACCAGCCGCCGATGCCTTCCGTTCCCTGCTCCACCAGTCTTCGTAACACCAGCACAGGTCTTACATTTCGAACGTCCAGCAATGGCGGCAGACAGAAGAGCAATGTCGTCAATAATCCTGTTCCCAATCCGGCGGCAACCGAGCGCCAAGGAAACTCCAGCGCCGCGTGAACCGGCAGCAGCTTGCCGAAGACCGCCGGCAGAGCGGCCATCACGCCAACGCCCGCAGCCACGCCCAGAATGCCTCCGGCTAGTCCAAGACCCAGCGTCTGCAACAGGAATATCCGCAGAAGATCGCCGGAACTCGCGCCCACAGCCTTCAGAATCGCCAGCATGTCCATGCGCTGCTCCAAATGCGCGTGCATGGCCATCGCCACTCCAATCGCTCCCAGAACCATGGCAACCAGACAGATCAGGCTCAGAATCGCGGTCGCGTTGTCCAGGCCACGGCTCAGGCCCGGATTGCCTTCTTTGAAGTCCATCACCTGCGCGTCGGGCAGCGCCGTCTCCACCTGCTTGCGTAATGCAACCGGATCGGCTTTCAGTGGCAGCTTCATCAGCAGCTTTTGGCTGGCGCGGCTGCCCGGAGCTATCAGGCCTGTGCGCTCGAGCGACGCCTGCGAGATCATCACCCGCGGTCCAAGTCCCGCTCCGGCGCTGAGCCGGTCCGGCTCCTGCTTCAGCACGGCGGCAATGCGAAAGTTTCTGCCGCCCAGCCGCAGCGTTTGGCCAACCCGCGCATTCAAGCGGATGAGAAACTCCTCGGCCACCACTGCCGTGTCTCCATCCAGAGCCTGCTTGAGGCTCATCGCCGGCTCCAGCTCAGCCGTGCCGTAATAGGGATACTCGGCCGGGTCCACCGCCTTGAGCGAAACCAGCAGCGGCACCGGGTCAGGAGGAACAGAGGCCATAGAAACCGTCTCCGTCACCCAGGTGGTGCGAATGTTGCTAGGTTGTGTGATAGCCGCAATCCTGTCCTTCTCCTCGGCAGTCGGCGGATGGAAGAATCGCGCGGTAAGATCGCCGGCCATTAGCGACCGTGCTTCCGTATTCAGCGTCCGCCGGAAGCTCTCGCTGAAGCCGCGCACGCCAACCAGCGCCGCCACTCCCACGGCCACCGACAGCACAACAAAGCCGAACTTGCCCGGAGCGGAGCGCAGATCCCGCCAACCGATGGCTCCGGCCCGTTTCCAACTCAACGCGCGCTTAGCCATTGTTCTCCCGACCTTGAACCGCAATCGCGCTCGGCCCGGTATAGGGCAACGTATCTTCCACAATCATTCCGTCCCGCAGCACAATCTTGCGGTCGGCGCGGCTGGCTACCTCCGGATCGTGCGTCACCAGCACCAGCGTCGTTCCTGCTTTGCGTTTTCGGTCCAGCAAAAGGTCCAGCACCATCCGCCCGTTGGTGGAGTCCAGATTCCCGGTCGGCTCATCGGCCATCACAATGGGCGGCTCGACAACAAATGCCCGCGCCAGCGCCACGCGCTGCTGCTCTCCGCCCGATAGCTGCACCGGGTAGTGGTCCACACGCTCCGTGAGGCCCACTTCATCCAGAAGCCGCCTCGCCTGTGCGATGCCGCTGCCCTCTACATTTAGTTCATAGGGCAGCAGCACATTTTCCAAAGCTGTAAGTGTTTCGATCAACTGATACGACTGAAAGACAAAGCCGATCTTCTCTCCCCGCACGGCGGCCAGTTCCGCCTCGTCCAGGTTGTGAATCGGAACGCTATCCAGCCAAATCTCGCCGGAACTGGGCGTGTCGAGGCCCGCCAGCAATCCCAGCAACGTGCTCTTGCCGCTGCCGCTCGCGCCCAGAATGGCCACAAACTGACCGGCTGGAATAGTCAGGGTAATCCCCTTCAGAATCTCCACTTTCCGCGCGCCGTTCTGAATCCACTTCTTCGCGTCCCTAACCTCGATCACGCTGCCTCCCGAAACTCTCTATATTCGCTTCCCTGCTCTTCGCTACACTGTTCCTGTGGACGTTCGCCGTCGGATTATCGTTTCGTTTTGGCTGATTCTTCTTGCCCGCCCGCTTCTGGCGGTCGAACGGACCCTACTGGTTTGCTACGGCGACAGCATTACCGCCGGATACGGCCTTGAATCCGGCCAATCCTTTCCCGACGCCCTACAACGCGACCTCAACCGTCGCGGCTACCATTACAAGGTCATGAATCAGGGAACCAGCGGCGCCACCACCAAGGACGCCGTAGCCGGTCTGCATTCCATTCTGCTGCTGCATCCGGCAGTCGTTATCGTCGAGTTCGGCGGCAACGACGGATTGCGCGGCTTACCCCTCGCCGAGACCCGCCGCAACATCGATGCCGTGCTGACGGCTCTCGAAAATGCCCACATCAATACCCTGCTCGCCGGAATCACTCTACCGCCCAACTATGGCCAGGAGTACATTCTGCAATTCCAGCAGATCTTCCGCGACCTGGCCCGCAAACACCACACTGCCTTCGTCCCCATGATCTACAAAGACATGGTCCACGTTCTCGGCACGATCCAGCCCGATGGCATCCATCCCACCGCCAAAGGCTCGGAGATCATTGCGCGCACTCTGTTGCCGGCGCTGGTGCCTTTATTGCGTAAAGGCCAGTGATCGGCGGTCAGTAAACGTAACGCTGCATCGCATTTATTGTTTCCGCAAGAGCTCGAACTTTCACAGAACAAACTGATCATTGTCCACTGTTCACTGACCACTGAGCACCACAACTGGCTGAAAGAGCGTTCCGACGACCCTTTTCACAATCCCCACAAGTTCCCGCTGACCATCGAAGACCTTCACCAGCGGCGCGCGGGAAAACTCCGGCAAGTTGGCCTGCGCGCCATTGCGCAAGCGTCCAAGAGCCAGCGCATCGCCGGTAACCGAGGGCATCTCCGGCAACAGGCTGCGCGGATGGAGGCACAGCTTCTCTAACGCATCCGGATTTCCGGCCAAAGGAGAGAGCTCATCCAGCGTGTGCGCGTCGGCCAGCGTGAAGACGCCTGCCTGCGTGCGGCGCAGACTGTTCAAATGCGCCCCGCAGCCCAAATCCTGGCCCAACTGGTGAGCCACAGCTCGCACGTAGCCGCCAGCGCTGATGGTTAGGTTGAACTTGGCCTCTGCACCCTCCATCGAGTTGATTTCAAATGAGGTTATAAGAACTTTGACTGCCTTTAGTTCCACCGGTTTGCCCTCGCGGGCCAGCTTGTAGGCGGGCGTGCCGGCAATCTTTTTAGCAGAGAACGGCGGCGGCATCTGCTCCATCTCGCCGTGGAAGCGTGCGGCGGCCGCGCGCACCTGCTCCAGCGTCAGCGCAGGCCTGGAGTCAGGCCCGGCAGGCTCGCCCTCGGCGTCATAGGTGTCGGTTGCGAATCCAAAGCGGATCGTCCCTGTGTAGCTCTTATCCGTCGAGGAGAAGTACTGCGCCAGGCGAGTAAACTTGCCCAGCAGCAGGGGCAGAACGCCGGTGGCCATGGGATCCAGCGTGCCCAGATGGCCAATGGAACGTTCTCCGGTAATTCTGCGCAGAACGCCCACCACATCGTGGCTGGTCATGCCAGCCGGTTTGTCAATCACCAGAAGTCCGTTCACTTCTTCACTTTAGCCGATCAGCGCAGCCCGCTCACACCCCGCCTGAATCTGGCTGCCGCACAAGCGAGAGGAACTCCAGGCGCGTTTCCTTCTGGCGGAAACCGCCCACCATGGCCGAGGTCACCGTGGATGAGTGTTGTTTCTCAATGCCCCGCATCATCATGCACAGGTGCCGCGCCTCGATGACCACGCCCACGCCCAGCGGTTGAATGGCGTTCTGGATCGCGTCGGCAATCTGCCGGGTAAGCCGCTCCTGCACCTGCAAACGTCGAGCAAACACTTCAACTAATCGCGGTATCTTACTCAATCCAATTACTTTGCCCTTTGGGATATAGGCCACATGCACTTTGCCGAAGAAGGGCAACATATGATGCTCGCAAAGCGAAAAGATTTCGATGTCCTTGACGATGACCATCTCGTCGTAATCCTCGTCAAAGAGCGCCCCGCGCAGGACTTCGCTCGGATCCTCGTCATAACCCTTGGTCAGGTAGGCCAACGACTTCTCCATCCGGCCCGGCGTGGCCAGCAAACCTTGTCGGCTGGGATCCTCGCCCAACCGGCTCAGAATCTCGCGGTACATCTCGGATGTGCTATACGCGCTTAAGCCCTCATCCGCCTCAACGGGCCGCTGAATCCTCTTGCTCACTGCTATTGGTTGTGCCATGCTTTTCATCCTCCCTGGGGAATAGAGTGTTACGATTACTCTCCCGAGCACTCAAAGAAATTATTCTCCGTCTCTTCCACTCGCACTCGCTCTAGTTTTCCTGCCGGCATTGCATCCTTCAATAAGCCAAAGACCACTCTACAGAGATTCTCCGTCGTCGGCACGCGATTCACAAACATCGGGTCCAGATTCAGATTGGCGTGATCGAATCGATCCACCACGCGGCTGCGCACAACTTCGTCCAGAGCGGCCATATTCACCACCATTCCTGTCTCCACGTCCACGGCTCCGGCAACCATCACTTCCAGCACATAATTGTGCCCGTGACCGTGTGGATTGTTGCACTTACCGTATGTGGCCTGGTTCTCCATGGCCGATAATGCTTCCGTATGCAGCCGGTGGCTGGCGGAGATGGTGTAGCGGCGTCCGAAATATGCCATCATGCTTCGCCTCTGTATTCCGCGAAGATCTCCGGCGTCTCGTAGATGCGGATCCGGCTCAGTCGCGCTCCTCTGGCGGCATTCACATACGGCTCCAGTCGCTTCCAGGCCGCGATGGCAAGGTTTTCCGTGGTTGGCATCAGAGCCGCAAATTCGGGTGTTTCCAAATTCAGGTGGCGATGGTCCCAGGCCGTGAGCACCTCGTGCTCCATAATCTCCTTGAGCCACTTCAGATCGACAACAAAACCGGTGACAGGGTCCGGCTCGCCCTCGACCGTAACCTCCAGGATGTAGTTGTGCCCGTGCCCGTTGCGATTGGCGCACCGGCCAAAGACCTGCTCGTTCTTCTCCGCACTCCACGCCTCGTTCCAGTAATAGTGCGAAGCGGAAAATGTGGCCCGGCGCGTCAGGTAGATCATTCTGACCCCTTACTGAACAGATGCTATAGCCCCATCCAAGGCTGCATACTTTGAACTTTTAGGAGCATTACGCTTTGTATTCCCTGCCCTTCCAGCTTACGCGCTTGAGGATGCAGTGCTGGAACCAACTGCGGTAGAGCAGCCAGATAAACAGTGGCAACCCCAGCGGCGAAATGGCGCAATCGAGAAAGGAAAAATTGCTCTTGGCCACGCGGCCATAGAAGCGGAAGAGGTTGCGCACCCACACCAGCGCCAGCACCCAGCCGGCAATCAGCCACTGCGCCGAATGAGCGAAGAGGCGCGCGTTCCATAACTCCACCGCCAGCAACGGCAACGCCGCCAGCAGCAGAATATCGATCACCCGCCAAACAGCCAGCGCCAATGAATTATCAAATAACAGCGCCAGATTCTTGGTCCAACCCTCGATCATCGCCGCGGTTGAGCGGTACATACGCGTGGATACCGCGTCCTCGGCGTAGCGGAAGCGCAGACCAACCTTGCGCCGCTTGGCCAGGAAAGCAAGCTCCACGTCTTCCAGAACCTTTTCAGAAACAGCCGCGTGGCCGCCGATCCGCCTGTATGCCTCGCGCTCGACCAGTAAAAATTGTCCATTGGCGGCGGCAATGCGCTCGGCAGGGTCGGAGACTTTTGCAGGAGGATAAGCCAGCGCCAGTTCGCAGAAGATGAGTGGCATCAGCGCTCTCTGCCAAAGCCCGCTCACCATCTGCCGCGGCGAGTAGCTCAACACGCCCACCTTGTGCCGGTCGGCCTCGTGCAGCGCGCGGCGCAGATTTCCCGGCTCATGGAGCGTGTCCGCATCGGTAAAGAGCAGCCACCGTCCACGCGCTCGTTTGGCCGCCGTCCAGATGGCATTGTTTTTGCCTGTCCAGTCCGCTTCCAGCTTTCCTGCTTCGAGTACAGTGACCCCCGCAAAGCCGCGGGCAATCTCCGCGGTCCGGTCGGTCGAGTGATCGTCCACCACGATCAATTCCCAGTCGCGGCCTAGCTTGAAAATCTCCTCGGACTGGCTCACCAGTGACTCGAGGCATGAGGCAAGGCATTCTTCCTCGTTGCGCGCCGGAATGATCACGGTCAACTCCAGCAATTTCCTCGGCTCGGGCTGGTCGAAAACCGTTCTCCACTGCACCAGCGTCGCTGCTGGAGTCTCTGAAATGCCTAGCACGGGCTTGAAACCGTCTTCCACAACCGTTGCGCTCTCCTGTTTCTTCTTCATTCGTGTACCGTTTTCATTGGAGGCTTACGCTCAGTATTATAGAGATGTGCGGCTTTCTCGGTTCCTCTCTCTCACTATGTTTTTCCCGTTAGTCTTGGCGTCCGCCTGTGACCGCGGCGCGCATCCTTTTCTGTCCGGCCAGCCAGCACCGGATTTCAACCTCTCCGATGGCTCGACTACCATTCACCTGGCAGACTATCGGGGCCGCGTAGTGCTGATTAACTTCTGGGCCACATGGTGCGCGCCCTGCGTCGAGGAGATGCCCTCCCTGCTCCAACTGCACCACGACCAGCCCGACATCGCTATCCTCGCCGTCAGCATCGACGACAACCCTGACGCCTACAGCCGCTTCCTCGCTCGCCATCATGTGGACCTTATCACGGTCCGCGATCCTGCCCAAAAAGCAGCCCAGCTCTATCACACCGAAGGCTGGCCGGAGACTTACATCATCGACCGCCAGGGATTCATCCGCCGCAAGGTTGTCGGGCCCCAGGATTGGGGCAGCACTGAAATCCGCGCTTATCTGAAAAGCCTGTAGCGTCCGATTTTCCGCTAAGCAAATTGCGCCTTGACCTACCATGTAGTGTGTGTATACACTATACAGGTGATCAAAAGTTACCGTCACAAAGGCTTGCAGAAGTTCGCTGAGACGGGATCGAAGGCGGGAATCAGGCCAGAACATGCGGCCAGACTGCGCATCCTGCTGACGGCTTTGGATGCAGCCGCAGTGGCAAGCGATATGAACTCTCCAGGGTACAACCTGCATCCGCTTCGCGGTAACCTGAAAAACCACTGGTCCGTCTGGGTAAGCGGCAATTGGAGGATTACCTTCACCTTCGAGCATTCGGATGTGATACTCGTCGATTACCTGGACTACCACTAAGGAGGAACTAAATGATCTTCAATCCCGCACATCCCGGTGAAGTGCTGCGCGACTACTTGGGAGAGATGAGTGTTTCCGACGCGGCAAATCGGCTGGGCCTGACTCGCGCCCATCTGTCGCGCATTCTGAATGGACACGCGGGCATCACCGCCAACATGTCCTTGCGGCTTTCAGCGGCCTTGGGCACCTCGCCGGATTTCTGGCTGAAAATGCAGATGAACTATGACCTATGGCTGGAGCAACAACGGCCTCAGACCTTTAAGGTACATCCATTTCCACACACGGCGGCCTGTGAGGCGCGATGAGGTTCCCATCCTTGCTATCATTCTCTTATGACCTCGGTAGAAATGCTCTTTCGCATTGCCGCGCCTCCAACAGAAGCTGTGGCCCGAGCGCTGGCTAATGCCCGAGAGGTCTACGGCATACACCGGCTTACATTCGACCACGCCGCCCGTTCGCTGCGCGTGGAGTATGACGCGACTCGGCTCAACGCCGCCGCCGTGACAAAGCTCCTATGCCAGGCAGGCCTGGAGATCGATACAGAACAACCCTTGAATCCGGTGCAATCACTTCAGGAACCGACGGCCGTATCATGAATAACGTCAATTGCGTCGCAGAAAAAACCCTGATATTCTATCAATGGTTTGGCTTGACGCCATCCGTATGCGCCCGTAGCTCAGCTGGATAGAGCGACTGGCTACGAACCAGTAGGTCGGGAGTTCGAATCTCTCCGGGCGCACCATAAACCATCTACTCCATATAAACGAGCGAAGCGCTCATACGCTTCGCTCTTTCTGACTCTCCTATCAAACCTTTAGTACAGATGGAAGTTGACCTCGATGTCAACCACCACGGCAACTGCCTTCTTATGTTCTCGGTCATAGGCCGGCTTGAACTTGTATTTCATCACTGCCTCAATAGCCTTTTCGTCCAGTCCCATACCCAGTGCGCGAGTCACACGCGGATTTTGTGGATTGCCCTGTGCATCCACAACGATTTGTACCATGCAAATGCCTTGATATTTATTCCGGCGCGCCTCGTCGGAGAACTCCGCCTCCGGCTCGAACAAAGCAATCGGAGCCGACACGGCTCCGCCAACACGCCTGATTCCACCGCCGATATTACCGCCATATCCAGGACCATATCCGTCTCCGTGTCCTGAACCCAGGCCCATGCCGGTGCCATTTCCGCTCGAACCCAGCTTGACATTGGGTGAGTTTGACTGGCCGAAGTTCGGCAGCTTCAGATTGTCGGGAATAAGAATGTCATTTTGTACGTCAATGGTGGGAACCGGCGGCTCGTCCATCTTGGGAGCCACAATCGGATCCGCCCGTGGGGGAATCTTGCCCTTGATGGCTTCTGTTTTGTCCGGGCTTCCGCCGCCGCCGCCCGCGGAAACGAGGGCCTTGGGAGCCTTCCATTCTGCCACATCGATCGGCGTAACCTGCATCTTCGGCTTGGCATTATTGATGTAGGAATTCAATCCGAGAAAGACAGCGAGAACCGCTAGTCCAATATTTAAGGTGGCGGAGATGCCAAAAGCCCAGGGATTGCGCTTGACAGCCATCCGGTCCGGCACTGGAATGGGTGTTGAAGTCAGTTCCAAAGGCGGCAGCTTGGGCGGGAAAAAAATGTCGCGGATACTCTCATAGAGATCAACCCAGAGGGGAATCTCCTGGATGGAAGCGCCGAAAGCGACGTCGAGTTCGCAGCCGCCCGGTGGGTCCGCGGCACTCTGTGATTCTGTAATTGGGTCGAGCAGGTCGTTGGCCATTGTTGTTTCTGGTTCTATCGCCTCTGCGCGCCTGGTCTGACGGCAGAACTGGGGTGTTCTCGTTTCCAGGTCCGTACTTCCATTATGATTGACGCCGCCGGCTTCTGTCTCGACCGGGAGAGCCTCGTCCTCCAGTCTCTCATATTCCGGCGTAGAGAGGTATCCCATAATCTATAGACGGTCAACACCAGCGATTGTTACGCATGAAATCTTGCCTCGTCCTTTACACTGAGAGATGAACTCAATCGGAATATCTTCGGGAGTTACGATGTCCCCTGCACCTGAATTGAAGGCGACCCTTACCTTGCCCCAAACCGCCTTCCCAATGAAGGCTAACCTGCCGCAGAATGAACCGCTTCGGCTGGCCCGCTGGGCCTCTCTCGGGCTCTATCAGAGGCTGCGCAAGGCCGCCCAGGGCCGCCCCATCTACCTGTTGCACGACGGCCCTCCCTACGCCAACGGCCCTATTCACTTGGGCCATGCCTTGAACAAGGGCTTAAAGGATTTTGTGGTCAAGTCCAAGACCATGGCCGGCTTCGACGCGCCCTACGTTCCCGGCTACGACTGTCACGGGCTGCCCATTGAGATCAAGGTGGATGAGCAGTTAGGCCGCAAGAAGTTGGAGATGCCCGCGCCGGCCGTTCTGGAGGCCTGCCGCGCCTACGCGCAGAAGTATATCGACCTGCAAACCTCTCAATTTGAACGAATTGGCTGCCTGGGCCGCTGGGAGACGCCCTACAAGACCATGTCTCGCGACTACGAGGCGCGCACCCTGGAGGCCTTTTACGGCTTTCTGGAAAAAGGCTTTGTCTATCGCGGCCTCAAACCTGTTTACTGGTGCATTCACGACCGCACGGCGCTGGCCGAGGCCGAGGTGGAGTACGAGATGCATACCAGCCCCTCGGTCTACGTGCGCTACCGGCTCACCTCGGAGCCCGGAGCGATTCATCCGGCTCTCAAGGGCAAGCAGGTTTCCACCATTATCTGGACCACTACTCCCTGGACCCTGCCCGCGTCGATGGCCGTGGCCTTCCATCCTGATTTTGACTATGTAGCTCTGGCCGTTGGCGACCAAATTTACATCGTGGCCGCAGAACTTGCTGCATCCGTTGCCGCAGCTTGTAAATTCGGTTTAGTCTCTGAGCTGGCCCGCTTCAAGGGCAGCGTGATGGAGCGCGCCACCTTCCAGCATCCGTTTCTGGAGCGCAGCATTCTGGGCGTGATGGCTTCCTACGTCACCGCCGACACAGGCACCGGCGCGGTGCACACGGCGCCCTCGCACGGCGCGGAGGATTTTTATACCGGACAGCGCTACTTGCTTGACTCTACCTGCCGCGTGGACGCCTCCGGCCGCATCTCTGTGGACCCGGAAGCCTGGACGCTGGCCGCGCCTCCTGCCTTCGACGGCATGAAGGTCTGGGCCGCCAATCCCGTCATTGTGGCCATGATGGAAGAGCGTGGCGCGCTGCTGGCCGTGAGCGACCTGGAACACTCCTATCCGCACTGCTGGCGCTGTCACCATCCGGTTATCTTCCGCGCCACCGAGCAGTGGTTCATCAGCCTCGAAACTCAAATGGAAGACCCGAAGGGTGAGAAAAAGACCTTCCGCCAAAAGGCCATCGAGGAGATCGACAAGGTGATCTGGGATCCGGCCTGGGGCAAGGAGCGCATCACCAACATGATCGCCACTCGCCCCGACTGGTGCATCAGCCGCCAGCGCATCTGGGGCGTGCCTATCGCCGTCTTCCTGTGCGAAGGCTGCCAGAAGCCCATCCTCGACCCGGCGCTCAACCGCAAGATCGTCAAGTTGTTCGAAGAGCATGGCGTCGAAGCATGGCACACCACCGAGACGGCAGCGTTGCTGCCCGCCAATGCCGCCTGTGCGCATTGCGGCGGAAAGGCCTTCCGCAAGGAGACCGACATTCTCGACGTCTGGTTCGACTCCGGCGTCAGCTGGTATGCCGTCTGCGAATCCGATCCTGATTTGAAAGCCGTATATGCGGCCTTCCAAAAGGGCGATGGGCGGGAAGCTCCGAAGTGTTTGTACCTTGAAGGCGGCGATCAGCATCGCGGCTGGTTCCACTCTTCGCTGCTGACCTCAGTGGCTCTGCGCGGGCACGCTCCCTACTCGCACGTGGTCACTGCCGGCTTCACCCTCGACGAGCAGGGCCGGGCAATGAGCAAATCGCTGGGCAATGTCGTGGACCCGTTGGATATTGCCAAACACATGGGCGGCGAGATCGTCCGCCTTTGGGTAGCATCCATCGACTTCCGCGAGGACATGGCGGCCAGCGATAACCTGATGCAGCGCTGCGCGGAGATCTACAAAAAACTGCGCAACACCTTCCGCTTCCTGCTGGGCAATCTGAACGGTTTTGACCCTAAGCGCGACCGCATTGCTGAATCTGATTTATTGCCGCTGGATCGTTATATGCTGGCCCGCACACGCGAGTTGAACGAGAATATTCTCGGCTGGTACGAGCGCTTCGAGTTCCATCGCGTTTATCATGCGGTCAACGAGTTCGCCATCGTAGACCTGAGCTCCTTCTATCTCGACGTGCTCAAAGACCGCATGTACACCTTCGCGCCCACGAGCAAGGAACGCCGCTCCGCGCAGACCGTGCTCTGGCAGATTACCGAAGCCCTCGTCCGCCTGGTCGCGCCGATTTTGAGTTTTACAGCCGATGAAGTCTGGGAATACCTGCCTGCCATGGAAGGCCGCGAGGCTTCCGTTCATTTGGCGCAATTCCCTGCCCCGGCGGAGATTTTCTCTTCCGATCCCACGGACGAACTAGTAACCTGGAGGCAACTCCTTCTTTCGGTTAGAAATCGTGCGCTTCTTAAGATTGAGGCCCTCCGCAAAGACAAGCTGGTTGGAAAGTCCCTCGAATGCAATCTCAATTGGCTTGTTCCGGATCATCAAAAGGATGTTTACGAATCTTACTTGCCCTCCTTGGCTGAGGCCGCAATCGTATCGAAAGTGGAGATTGTCTATTTGCCTCAAGAAGAAATCAAGGAGCGACTACTCTCTGCGCAAATAATTAACACGGAGAAAGGTGCTTCAGAGATGCCTTCAGCCACTTTGGCCATGGATCTTGAGCGACAGCTAGCGAACGAAGACGAAGCGAGGCTTGCCATCTGGGACGTCGAAGCAGTAATCGCGACTGGAACCAAATGTAACCGTTGCTGGCGCTATACCGATGGCACATCCAATTACGGCATCTGGCAGAACGTCTGCACGCGCTGCCAGGATGCGCTGAAGGAGATGAAGATTAATCCGCCTAAGGAGGCTGCACTGTGAAATTTACAGCGCCTCGCCGCATTCATTGGCTGCTGCTCATCTCCGCAGCGATCTTTATTCTGGACCGGCTGACCAAGAGCTGGATCGCTCTCCATGTTCCCCTGGGAGATTCCATTCCGGTCATGGCCCATTTTTTGCGTATCACCCACCTTGCCAACTATGGCGGGAACTTCGGCATCTTCGCCGAATCAGCCCAAAAATCTCTACTTGTCCGTTGGCAATTAATCGGCCTGAATTCGCTGATCTTGCTCGTCGTATTGGCGGCAATTGTCTTCCTGGGCAGCCACCTTACCCGCACATCTTTTGGATTATCGCTGGCTTTGGGCGGCGGTTTGGGCTGCCTGTATGACCGTATCGCCTACGGCGCGGTAGTAGACTTTATTGAGGTCCATATCTTCAGCTACCACTGGCCGGACTTCAACATCGGCGACATTGCGATTGTGACCGGCGCATGTCTGCTGGTACTTGACTATCTGCTGTCAAAGACCGGGATCGCGCAGCAGCAACAAACGGAGGCAACCCGATGAAGTTCTCCGCGCCCCGCCGCCTGCACTGGCTGCTCATTATCTCCGCCGTCATTATCTTTCTCGACCGGCTCACCAAGACCTGGGTCGCGCTGCGCATTCCCTATGGCGGCGCGATTCCGGTTATTCCGCGCGTTCTGCGCATTACTCACTGGACCAACAACGGCGCATCTTTTTCGCTCTTTGCCGATTCCGCCTCGCCCAACGTGGTCCGCTGGGGATTAATATGCTTCTCGTCGCTGATGGCGCTGATTATTCTCTATTTACTGGTCCGCCTCGGCGACCAATTCACTTTAACCACGGTCGCGCTGGCGCTGGTCTTTGCGGGTGCGCTGGGCAACGTCCACGACCGCATCGCATACGGTTCGGTGGTGGACTTCATCGAGGTGCACATCTTCAGCTACCACTGGCCCGACTTCAACATCGCCGACTCATCCGTGGTTACCGGCGCCTGCCTGCTGCTGCTCGACACTCTTCTGCCGAAGAAGAGGCCTGTGCATTAGACTCGAAATCGCGAAATGGAAGATTTGCCCACGAAGCGCATAACCTTTTCAGGCCCGATCGGTCTATAGCGTATCGGCTATACTTTTTTAATTCCATGTATTTCACGAGGACTGCATGAAGATTTACTTTTCCGCCCCTTCGTTTCGCGTAACATTTGCCGTAATCGCCGCGCTTGGCTGTATTTGTCTGAGCACTGCATTCGCCCAGCGGTTGCCCCAAACCGTGCGCCCAGAGCACTACTCGCTCATCCTCACGCCTGACCTCAAGGCTGCAACCTTCTCCGGCATTGAGACTATCGATGTGAATCTTGTCGAGCCAACAGATCACATCACGCTAAACGCCGTCGAGATAGCCTTTGAGAGTGTGAAAGTATCCACCGGCGATAAGCAACAGAAGGCCGCTGTCTCGCTCGACAAGGACAAGCAGCAAGCCACCTTCACCTTCGCGGAAAAGCTGCCCACAGGCGCCGCAACGCTGTCCATAGCCTACACTGGCACTTTGAACAACGAGTTGCGCGGCTTCTATCTCTCCAAAACCGACAAACGCAACTACGCCGTGACGCAGTTTGAATCTACCGACGCGCGCCGCGCCTTTCCCTCGTTCGACGAGCCTGCCTTCAAGGCCACATACGACGTTTCTCTGGTGGTTGATAGCGGAGACACGGCCATTTCCAACGGTGAGATCATCGCCGACACCGCGGGCCCCGTTGCCGGCAAACACACGCTCAAATTCGCTACAACGCCAAAAATGTCCACCTATCTCGTCGCCTTTCTGGTCGGCGATTTTCAATGCACTTCGGGCGAAGCTGACGGCGTGACCATCCGCTCCTGCTCCACGCCCGACAAGGTAACGCTTACGCCCTACAGTGTCGATGTCGCCAAATTTGTGCTGCACTACTACAACAATTATTTCGGAATACCCTACCCGCTCAAGAAGCTCGACCTGATCGCCCTGCCTGACTTCGAGGCCGGCGCCATGGAAAACTTTGGCGCCATTACTTTTCGTGAGACCGCGCTGTTGATCGATCCCAAAACGGCCTCCGTCGGCGCAATGAAAGATGTTGCGCTAACCATCGCCCACGAGATGGCTCACCAATGGTTTGGCGATCTGGTGACCATGCAGTGGTGGGACAACATCTGGCTCAACGAGGGCTTTGCCACTTGGATGGAAACCAAGGCCGTGGCGCTCATGCATCCAGAGTGGAATATCGATCAGATGATTGCCTCCGGAATGGACCAGGTACTGAATCTGGATGCGCAGCCTACCACCCGCGCTATTCGCGCCAAGGCAGATTCTCCCGACGAGATTAACCAGATGTTCGACGGAATCGCCTACGGAAAGGCCGCCGTTGTTCTTCTCACTGTAGAAAACTACCTGGGCGAGGAGACCTTCCGCCATGGTGTGCACAACTATCTGGCCGCCCATAAATACGCCAACGCAACCGCGGAAGATTTCTGGGGAGCGCAAACCTCGACCAGTCACAAGCCGGTTGACAAGATTATGGAAAGCCTGGTGGCCCAGCCTGGCGCGCCCATCCTCACCTTCGGCGAGCTGTCCAAGGGTACGGTTGCCGTAAAACAGGAGCGTTTCTTCCTCAGCCCCAGCATTCAGCCTGATCCCACGCAGAAATGGACGCTTCCGGTTTGCTTTAAAACCAAAACCGGCCAGAACTGCGATCTTCTTACTCCCTCCATAGCCAGGCTCAAGTCGCCAAAAGACGCACTTTTCTTTGCCAATGCCGGCGGCAAGGGTTACTATCGCAGTGCATATCCGCCCAGCGTGTATGCGTCCCTGGTGACTCAGGTGGAAACCACGCTCACTCCCGCCGAGCGTATCAGCCTGATCGGCGACCAGTGGGCGCAGGTGCGCGCCAACAAGGCTCCCATCGGCGCCTATCTAGACCTGGCGGCGGCGGTCAAAACCGACACCGGTGCTGAAGTCGTAGGCGCCGCCACGAGCGGTGTCCGCGCGACTTATACCCGTGTTGCCTCCACTGCCGGCGAGCGTGCCGCGCTCGCAACCTGGATTCGCTCGACTTTTGCACCCCAGTACGCCAAGGTTGGTCCGCCCTCTGACGCCGACTCGGCCAATACGCGCGAGCTGCGCGCCCAGTTGTTCGGCATCCTCGGCAACTTCGCTAAGGACCCGACAGTGCTGGCGCAGGCGCGAGAAACTGCGGCGAAGTTCCTGGCCAATCCCGCCTCCGTCGATGCCACCTTCGGCCAGGCTGCCCTCCAGATCGCTGCCCGTAACGGCGATGCTGCTCTCTTTGACCAGTTGCAGAAAGTCTCGGAGACCTCGACCAACCCGGAGTTCCAGGAAGGCGCGCTGCGACTTTTGGCGATGTTTGAAAACCCCGCTCTGGTTCAACGCTCACTCGACTACGCCGTCTCCGGCAAGGTTCGCAATCAGGACGCGATCATCCAATTTGCTATCGCCTTGGACAGCGACGAAAACCGCGATCAGGCATGGAAGTACATCCAGAACAACTGGGAGAAGGTGCAAGCCCAGTTCACCACCGAGATGGGCGCTGTGCTGGTCGGCTCCACAGGCAGCTTTTGCTCTGCCGGGGATCGCACCAGTGTGGAGCAATTCTTCTCCACGCATAAGGTGGCCTCTTCCGACAAGGCTCTCAAGCACGCACTGGAACGCATCGACGGCTGCATCGAACTGCGCAAGCTCCAGGAGCCGAATCTGAAGCAGTGGCTTGCCGCGCAACCTAAGCCGTAGTTTCATTGCATCGAACCATTGTAGCCCCGCCTTTGCCGTGTAATTATTGCGGTAAAGACGGGGCATCTATCTCACAATCCATTTATGAGTTTGCACCCTGCCGCGCTCTGATTCGCTATCATTCAGAGAGGAGATTGAGAATGACGATCGTTTCGGGAATTCTACTGCTCATCCTTGGATTTGTGCTAGCGGCCTTTGGGCGTGTGTTCGTAGAGCTATTCGTCGGTCTTGGCTTCTTTTTCCTCTTCAGAACGGGCGCGGTATTCATTCCAGGTTTCGACTCATTGAAGCTGATCGTCGCCCTCGCTGCGGGAGTTGGCGCGGGTGTCCTGTGCTTCCGGGTTACTCGTAGCAGGCCGGTTCTATCCACGATTGCAGGTTGTATTTTGACAGGAGAGATGCTACGGGTTATCGCATGGACGCTTCTCATATTAATATCGTCAATTCATGCTTTGGCCACCCCTCAGCTCATGCTGATGCACACGGCATTCACCCTAATCATATTGAGCGCATATATTGGCGGCTGTATAATCGGTCTGGCTTTAATCTGGAAAAAGAAGATCGTGGGAGCATTGCCCATCATCGCTCCCGCATTCGGCGGCATGTTAGTGGGTCAGGTCTTGACCAGATACATCGTATCGAGTTGGGTTACGGGGCCCTACACCATTCATCAGGGTTGGTCCGGCGGAGCAGTTGTGGGGTCCGGCGTCGGGCATCCGCTTTCCCGACTCGAAGAAACGGTCCTTCTGACGCTCATTTGGGGCTTTGTAGCCCTGTCTGGATCGATGCGGCAACGGAAGCAGTGGCGGGATGAAATCTACCGAGGAGCGTCGCAGAGATAGCCAGCCTGTCACAAGGCCGAAGCATCAAATGGAGTAGCTGTGCATTCTCGCGCTACCGCAAATTATGACGCATTTTTCTCCAGGCCAAACGCTGCTCATCGACGCCGACGATACGCTGTGGGAAAACAACGTCTACTTCGAGCGCGCCATTGCCGCCTTTATCAGCTATCTGAATCACCATGAGTACACGCCGGCCGAGGTGCGTCAGGCGCTGAACACCGCCGAGCACGAGACCATTCTCTCCCATGGTTACGGCCTGTCAAGCTTTACTCGCTCGCTGCTTTCCTGCTTTGAGCGGCTCAGTCCTGCGCCGCTTACTGACGATAAGCGCCAGCGTATTGAAGGCTTCACCCGCTCCATCGCCGAGCAGGAGATCGAGTTGCTCCCCTATGTAGCAGAGACCCTGCGCGATCTGGCCACGCGCCACCAGTTAATTCTCATGACCAAGGGCAACCATGCCGAGCAGGCCGACAAGTTGAGCCGCTCCGGCCTCGCGAGTTACTTCTCAGCCGTTGAGATCCCCGCCGAAAAAGACCCCGCGACGTATCGCGAAGTCCTTCATCGCCATGGGTTATCGCCACACTCAAGCTGGATGATCGGCAACAGTCCCAAAAGCGACATCAACCCCGCCCTCGCTGCCGGCTTGAATGCTGTCTTTCTCTTCCACAAAGACACCTGGGTGTTGGAGCACGCCACGCTCGATGCGGCGCCTGAAGGTCAGCAGTTGATTGAATTGGATTCGTTTTCAAAATTATGTGAAATTTTCTGATTGTCTAGATTGATATTGCTGATTCAGTTGGCGGTTTTAGTTGTCCGCTTCAGATCCTCTAGCACCTGCTCCGGCGTCCACTCATTGCCGGGGTAAAAATGGACCACTTTGCCGTCTGGGCCGATCAGCGTCGTTGAGAGCGTGTGGGTAATCGTCGTATCCGCATTTTGGGTCATGCCCAGATCAAAAAACTTGGCCATCTCGGCTAGCGCCGGTTTTTCCGGCACGGCAAACTCCCAATGCGCAAAAACGTTCTTGGCAACACTGCCCATGTATGTCACTCCATAAGCGCGGAGCCGCTCCGGCGTGTCGTGCTCCGGATCAAAGCTGATCGAGAGCAGATGCGACTTGGCATAAAGCCCGGGATTGGCCGCCAACATCCTCTCCAGCGCGGCAAAGTTGCGTGTCACCCTGGGGCAAAACTCGGGCGACGGGCAGCGCGTGTAGATAAAGGTGACCACCAGCGCCTTGCCCTTGAATTGACCAAGATGAATTGGCCGCCCATCCTGGTTACTCAGTTTGAAATCCGGCACCGTGTCGCCCTGCGTTGGAACATGATAGGAGACCGCGGGTTTGTAATCCGGCTTGGACTGCGCGACGACAACAATATGATCGAGCAATAAATCCGCATCCGGATCCTGCGAGACCAGCATATCGGCGGTAATCACATCGCCTGGATGCAGTTCGCTCAGTATGCTCGCATCCTTCAGCTTGTAGGGCATGGTCATGGCCTCCATGAAGCCGGGAATGGCCTCATGATTCACCGTCACCTCGCCCTTGGCGGCATCCGTGGAGACTACCTTGCCGCGCAGATGATAGACCTTGTAGTTCTGGCCGGTGTTGGGCTGCGCGGGCGGCTTCTGGCCAGAGTGGCAGCCGACCAGCACGAGGAATACGAGCAAAGAGGAAGCAAAGAATCGGCGCATCACAGCTCAGTGTACATCCATTCTCTGTAATTTTTACAACGTACGCTTGAACAGCGGCGTAGCGACGAGCAATGTGCTGATGCCGAAGACAAAGAGAAAGAGCAGGTCGAATTGGATGGCCGCAAAGCCGCCGTCTTTGAGAATGATGGATTTGAAGCCGTGGATGCAGTAGGTGAACGGGTCAATCACCGCAATGGCCCGCAACCACCAGGGAAACGAGGCGATGGGATACATGGCGCCAGAAGGGTAAAACAGCAGCAGGTTGAGCACTCCGAACATGGCGCGCGGGGTGAGCGGGTCCTCGACGCGGACCATGAGCAGAAACATCATGCCGTTGAAGGCGATGGAGGTGCCGAGAATCAGGATTATAAGCTGGAGCAGCACCCACGGATGGAAGATGATGCCCAACCCGGCCATCAGCGAGCCGATCACCGTGAGGCAGATGCCGGAGAGCGTGGCCTTGATGGCGCCGGCCATGTTGAGGCCGAAGACGAGTTCGAGCTTGGTGATGGGCGTAACCAGGTAGCCCTCATGGACGCCGCGCGCTTTGTCGTCAATGTATAACATGCCGCCGCCGATCATGACCGAGATGTACATGGCCAGCGCAATGCAAGCGGGGAGCAGGAACTTCAGGTAATTGACATAGGGATAAAGCTCGACGACTTCAAGGCTGATCTGGTTGGCCAGGCGCGGCTGGATGACGGGCGTGGTGAGGGCCGTGACCAGCAACTGCATCTCGGCTTCCAGGCTGCCCGAGGTGAACAGGTCGGAGTTGTCGACGACAAAGCCGATGCGCGGAGCATCCTGCGCATAAACGCGGCGCGAGTACTGCGGAGGAATAATAACGGCGCCATCGACCTTGCCGGTGCGTACATCCTCGCGGGCCTGCACCTCGTTGTTGTATTCAACGGTAGTGAAAGTCTTGATGTTAACGGCGATGGAGTCAAAGCCCTCGCGTATTTTTACGGCCTGGGGGCCATGGTCCAGGTCCACCACAGCCACGCGCGCCCCCACGATCTTGCCGCCGAAGGCGTTGCCCATAATGAGCAACTGCAAGACGGGCATCATCAGCGACATGATCATCAGGGTGGGCGAGCGGAAGAACTTGCGCATCTCGCGCTCGACGATGGCGAACATTCTGTTCATAGCCTCTCTCCGGGGCGTGGCGGCATCGCAAAAACGGCGGGCTTGACCTGCTCATCGCGGAGCTGGTGTCCGGTGTAATGGACAAAGACATCGTCCAGCGTGGTGTTCTGCACGCTGAGTGAAGTGAGCGTTTCGCCCAGCGACGCAGCCAACTCCACCAACTGCATGGTAGTTTTTGATCCCGACGAAGTGAGTACGCGATAAAATCCCGCGCTCTGGGCCTGCACGCTGGTGACGCCATCGAGGGCTTCCAGGCGCGTCTGCCACTGGTCGGTCTCGCGGTCAAAGTGCACCTCGACCACGTTGGCGCCGGGCACGTTGTGCTTCAGTTCAATCGGCGTACCCAGCGCCACCAGCTTGCCGTGATCGACGATGGCGATGCGGTCGCAAAGCTTGTCCGCCTCTTCCATGTAGTGAGTGGTAATAAGCATGGTGAGCTTGCGCGTCTTGCGAAGGTTGTCCAGCATCTCCCAGACAGCGATGCGAGAGACCGGATCCAGGCCGGTGGTGGGTTCATCCAGAAAGAAAATATGCGGATTGTGGACCAGGCCGCGGGCAATCTCCAGGCGGCGGCGCATTCCCCCGGATAGGGTCTTGGTCTGCGCGCCGCGCCACTTGGTCAGGTCCACCGCTTCCAGAACCTGGTCGATGTTCTTCTCGCGCTCGGCCTTGGGGACCGAGTAGAGCTTGGCGTAGATGCTCAGGTTCTCTTCCAGGGTGAGGTCGGGGTCGCTGGTCAGCGCCTGGGGAATCACGCCGATTTTGCGCCGCACCGAGTCCGCGTCATGCTCCACGTCAAAGCCGGCCACGAAGGCTTTGCCGCTAGTGATGGGCACCAGCGTGGTCATCATGCGGATGAGCGTGCTCTTGCCCGCGCCGTTGGGACCCAGAAGACCGAAGATTTCCCCGTCGGCTACCGAGAAGCTCACGTCCTTCACCGCCTCAAAGTCGCCGTAGCGTTTGACGATGTGGGCCACTTCGATCGCCGGCTGCTTTGCGCCTTGCGCCTGAGCGGAGGTTGTGACCGGTTTCATCATTGCTTCACCAGCTTGCTCTTGGGGATGTACACTTCGGCGGTCATTCCGGGGACAAATCGCTTTTCAGGGTTGTCAATAATCAGTTTCAGCTGGATGGTCTTGATGTCGCGCTTGCGCGAGCTTACGTCGCGCTGGGTGGCGAAGTCCGCCTCGGCAGACTTGTTGATGACCTTGGCCTGGAGCGTTGCGCCGGAAGGCATCACGACACGCAGCGAGTCGCCAATCTGAACTGCGTCGGCCTGGGTCTCGGGCAGCGGCGCGTATATCCAGGTCTGGGTCAAATCCATGATGGTGACAATGGCAGCACCGGCGGCGACCACCTCGCCCTGGCGTGCGGCGCGCACATTAACCTTGCCCGTTACCGGAGCAAAAACCTGGGCATAACCCAGCTGAACCTTGGCCTGTTCGGCGAGGGCGCGGGCGTTTTCTACTTCATCGCGGGTGGAGTCCACGGTGCGGGCCGCAACATTGGTTAGCAACTCATGAGCGCGTGCCTGGCGCAATGAAGCCTCCGCTGCAACCACATTCTCACGGGCCGCATCAACGGCAGCCTTGGTTGCCTGCAGGCTGGTGGTCGCGTCATCGCTGGCCTGCTCGCTCATGATGCCCTGCTTGGCGAGAGCGACGGTGCGGCTGGTGTCGGCCAGCTGGTGTTCGTAGTTGGCCTGCGCCTGGGCCAATGTAGCCCGCGCCGCGCGTAGCTGGGCTTCGGCGTTGATGGTGGCGCTGCTGGTTTCTCCGCGAGTCTGGTGCTCGGTCTCCACGGTTTCGCCGAGTTTCCACCGGTTGCTGGAAACATTGGCCTCGGCGGCCTTGCGCGCCGCGGCAAGATCGTCGCTCTCGATGATCGCGATCAACTGGCCGGCCTTTACATCCTGGCCTTCGTCAACAAACAAGGTCTGAATGCGTCCGGGAATCTTGCTGCTGACCACTACCTCGTTGGCGTCCACCGTGCCAATCAGCTGCAGATCTGCGGAAGGCCGCACTGTAACGAAATACCAGATTAGCGATCCCACGGTCAGCAAGCCCAGGATCAGAAAAACTCGATTGCGTGCGTTCACTTGTGCCTCACTTCTTCAAAGACGGTTCATGCAATTCTTTATTGCACAGCGGATTATTTCCGATCTCGATCGCCTTGATCTCAGGCATCGGCGTCGCGGCCAGCACCCGCGCGGCCACGCGCGCGCCGTGCTCACGGTCGATAAAGATTGCCTGCCCCAGGTAATCCACCACTGCCTTGCGTCGATGCTCCAACTCACTCCGCTCCAGCGGGTCCGTGCCGAGGGTCAGTCGTGTCAGCGGCGCGGAAAGAAAGTAGTTGAGATTGGCGCCCAGCACTGCATAACGCATCTGAGACGGATCAACCGAAATCAATTCGTCTGACGCTATACCCTCGCGTAGCACTTCCTCCAACTTGTCCCACATCGGTCGAAAGAACATCACCGCCATCCGCGCCATCCTGTGTTCCTCACCCTGATGCAGCCGGACCATCTCCTGCTGCATAAGTGTCCGCAACGAAGGATGGGAATAGGAACGGTCGAAGTTTCTCAGCACGATCTGCACAATCCGTTCACCTGCCGAGGCGTTCGCCTCCAGCACATTGACGCTGTCGGCCCGTATGCTCTCGATCACGGCCTCCAGAGCGGCGGCATATAGTTCTTCCTTGCTCTTGAAGTAGTAATAAAGCAACGCCTTGTTGACGCCGGCCTCCTCGGCAATCTGCTCGGTGCGCGCACCGGCCAACCCGTTTGCGCTGAACTGTCGAATAGCAGCGTTAAGAATGCGGGCGCGGGTCTGATCGGCGCGCTCGGCCTGGGTGCGGGATGGGGTAGCCGTGTTCATTTACTAACCAGTTAGTAAATTAACACACAGTCAGACATTTTTCAACCTCATGAGTGTATAAATGCATGAATATGATCTGATTTTTACCTGGTAGTGCAATCGATTTTCTAAATAATATTTTCGTAAGCTATTTATTATCAGTATTTTATCATTTGCGTTCAGGCAAATCGGTTGATTTTCGCTATCCCGGCAGGCCGCGCTTTTGATTCCTCATCAAGGTTATCTTCCAAATCCTCGAACTTGTCCTCATCCTCCTCAAAGCCGCTGGCGGCTCTTGTGCCACCGGGTATGTAGATCTCGTCGCGTGTTCGTGTCGTGTGCTCGACCTCGTATACATCTGTCATCCCCAGGTCAGCATCCCTGGGCTTGACCATCGGTGCGATGCGAACGCTGGTTACCGGGCCGATCTCCATCTTCGTCTACTCCCGTCCGGGAACTTCCCTTGACGGTGTCTATCGGCAGATTGAGCGAAAACATGAATCTACCCGGTAAAATGTGTACAAATTTAGGACACTCTTTCTCATCTAGGCATAAGTGCTTCTTTTGCTATCAGATACATTTAGAGCTGTACTACGCTTAACGTAATTTTAGGCGTGTTTGGTGTCCGATTTTGATACAGTCTGCCCCGAATCCAGCCGAAATACGGGTAAGTTGTGAATCTGTTCAGCCAGTCTGCCGCTACCGGTGTTGTTAGACTGATTCCATGTTGGATGAACTGGAATTCCGCCGTCTGGCAGAAGCTGCTCTGAACGTGTTATTGCGGCATTTGATCGCGCGCGAGGAAGATGCCGAGGCCGGTTTTGAGGTCGAGCAGCAGGGCGGCGTTCTGAATGTCCTCTTCGACGATCCGCCTGGCAAATTCGTGATTACGCCCAACACGCCCGTGCGCCAGATCTGGATCTCGGCGCTCTCCACCAGCTTCAAGCTGGATTGGGATGCGGCGGCCGCTGTGTTCACACTGCCGCGCACCGGCGAGCCTCTGCTCGCGCTGGTCGACCGGCTGATTGCAGAACATCTACAAAGCTAGGCTTCCCACACTGGCCCGAGGAATAAGGCAAGGGCGAGCGCCTGGCTAATATTTTTAATCCGTTCTTACTGTTTTACAAACTCAAAGGTGCAGGGTCGGCCATAAACACCAAGGCCTTCATTGCGTGTGCCTGTACCCTCTGATTCTTTGAATTGGGCCTTGATGTCGAAGCTATAATCCGCTCCCCCATGTGCAAATGCGCCGCGTGCATATTTTCTGGAAGCGACGATACCATTGGCGGTCATCTTGGCGGAGCCGTCTTCCTTAATTGGGCCTTCGACTAGAAAATAGCCAGGTTCTCCCGCCGTTCCGCGTTCTCCGTGGTAGACGCCGGCAGTAACAACGCCAACAAACTTCCAGGTAAAGCCCTCGGTGTTGCCCTTTGCGGGACATGTGTACGTTGTGAGCCACTTGCCATCGAAGCGTTCCCCGGCAAAAGAAACTGCCGGCAATAAAATCAAGGCGCAAACCACAAAAAATCGAAGAGTCTTTCTCATTCAATTTCCTCCGTTGGCCATGGTAGCACATACCGTTGCTACTGACGGTTGAGAACGCCATCTATTGATTTGTTTGTTGAATGTACTCTCTTCCCTGTTCTCTACCTTTCGGGTATACACTCATCCCAAGCCTATGTCTTCTGCTCATCTTTCTCGCACCCTGCTACTCACCGTTGTTCCGGCTCTGCTTTGCGCCCAAACCCCCAATCATCCGGTCCACAATATGCCAGCAAAAACGATCTACCCCGCTGCGGTCCATCGCTCCGCCCTGGTCATCGACACCCACGCCGACACACCGCAACGCTTTGTGGATGAACACTTTGATCTTGCCGATCCCCTGCGGGGCGGCCAGCTCAATCTGGATTCCGCGCGAAAAGGAAACCTGGGCGCCGAGTTCTTCTCCATCTGGGTCGATCCCGAGCAATACAAGGGGCAATATGCCCACCGGACCCTCGAACTGATCGACTCCGTCAAGCAGCAGGTGGCCCGCCATCGCGACAAGCTGGAGTTTGTCGCCACACCGGCCGGCATCGATCTGGCTCACCGTGAGCACAAGATGGCGGTACTGATGGGCATTGAGGGCGGTCACTCCATTGAGAACTCCATCCCGCTTCTGCGTCAGTACTATGCCCTCGGCGTGCGCTACATGACCCTCACCTGGACCAACTCCAACGGCTGGGCCGACAGTTCCGGCGACATCGACGACACCACTGTTCCGCACACCAAAGAAGGCCTGACAGAGTTCGGCAAAGACGTGGTCTACGAGATGAACCGGCTGGGCATGATGGTGGACATCTCGCACGTCTCCGACCGCACTTTCTTTCGCACCCTGGTTATCAGCCGCGCGCCGGTCATCGCCTCACATTCATCGGCCCGGGCGCTGTGCGACGCTCCTCGCAACATGACGGACGATATGCTGCGCGCCGTGGCCCGCTCAGGAGGCCCCAACTCCAGGGGCGGCGTAGTCCAGGTCAACTTCTATTCCGGATTCCTGTCGCAGGCCTATCGTGACGCTTCCAAATCTCTGGAACCGGAGATGAAAAAGGCTGTTCAGGCGCTCAAGGACCAGGCCATCGCCGCAGGCAAACCCATTCCTTATGACGAGATCGAGAAGCTCCAGCGCCAGTACGGCGATCGTATCCCGCGCCCGCCGTTCTCCGTGCTCATTGACCACATCGACCACATAGCCAAGGTAGCCGGCGTGGATCACGTGGGCCTGGGCTCGGATTTCGACGGCATAAGCGGCCAGCTTCCCGAGGGGATCAACTCGGCCGCCGACTTGCCCAAGATTACCGAGGCACTGATGGCTCGCGGCTACTCGGCCGAGGACTGCCGCAAGATTCTGGGCGGCAACCTGCTGCGCGTCTTCCGCGAGGTCCAGCAGGTGGCCAGAGAGCTGCAAGCCGAAAACCGCCCTAGAATCACTGACAAACAGCCCTTCGACAAAGTGCAGAAGTAGGAAAATCGAGAATGAAATGAAAGCTCTTGTTAAATCCCGCGCCGAGCGTGGTTTGTGGATTGAAGATGTTGAGGAGCCGCAAACAGGTATTAACGATGTCAAGATCCGCGTTCTGTTGACGTCAATCTGCGGCACTGACCTGCACATCTATGAATGGGACAGTTGGGCGCAGCAGACGATTCCCGTTCCGTTGGTGATCGGCCATGAGTTCGTCGGCGAAATTGTGGAGGTCGGCTCCAACGTCACAGACTTCCAGATTGGCGACTGGGTTAGTGGAGAGGGCCACGTCGTATGCGGACGCTGCCGCAACTGCATGGCTGGCAGGCGGCATCTTTGCGCGCACACGCGCGGAGTAGGCGTGAATCGCGCCGGCGCATTCGCGGAGTATATCGTTCTGCCCATGACCAACATCTGGCATCATGCGGCCGATATTCCGCTGGAAATCGCGGCCATCTTTGATCCATTTGGAAACGCGGTGCATACGGCTTTGGCCTTTCCCGTGCTGGGCGAGGATGTGTTGATCACCGGCGCGGGTCCAATCGGAATCATGGCGGCCGCGGTTGCCAGGCATGCCGGCGCGCGCAAGGTTGTGATTACAGATCTGAATCCTTATCGGCTGGAACTGGCGAAACATGCCGCCCACGTCACAGAGGCCGTCAATCCACGCGACACAACACTGCAAGAGGTGCAGAACAGACTCGGTATGCAGGAAGGATTCGATGTGGGCATGGAGATGTCCGGCAACGCCCAGGCCTTTCGCGATCTGCTGGCCAACCTGAGCCATGGCGCAAAGGTCGCCATGCTGGGCATTCCTTCTCCCTCCGAGATGTCCATTGACTGGGCAAATGTGATTTTTAATCAGTACACAATTCGCGGCATCTATGGCCGCGAGATGTACGAAACCTGGTACAAAATGACGGTCTTGCTGCAATCGGGTCTGGATATCAGCAAAATCATCACCCACCGCCTGGCCTGGAATCAATTTGAAGAGGGATTTGCCGCCATGCACTCGGGAAATTCGGGAAAGGTAATCCTCGACTGGCGGAAACTATCCTGAATGAGATATAACGCAGGTCTATACTTTTCTTTCAAGCGCTTCCCCTTTGGGTTACGCGACTGCATATGGACTCTTCGAGCTGGTGCTTAAGGCCGTGCGCCCAAGATCGCCTCTTACTCCTTCGCCAGGGCAAAATATCGGACATTTGCGCTGTACCCATTTTTGCCACGAGATGGTGACCTTATAGATACACTCACTTCCAGGCACTATACTGGCTTTTCACACATCCTTTTCTGGAGATTCCACATGTTCCGTAAATATCGCTTCCCCGTCCTCCTGCTTGCAGTTTCTCTTTTCCTTGCGCCGGCCCACCTGAAAGCCGACGACGAGACGCCCGCTGCCAAGCCCGCTACTGCCGATAAAGCCGCCGAAAAGGCTCCGCTCGCAGAAGTTACAACCCAGGGTACGGTCACAGTGGCGGGTGAGAAGATCGCCTATACGGCCATTGCCGGCACGCTTACTGTAGGCTCGACCGACGCCCAGGACGCGCAGTTGGGCCCAGACGGCAAGCCGCAGCCCGGCAGCCAGCTAGCCCTCTCTGAGCCCAAAGAGCCAAAAGATGCAACTCCTGTTGCGCGTATGTTTTACGTAGCATACTTCAAGAAAGACGCGAAGGCTGAAGACCGGCCAATCATGTTCTTCTACAACGGTGGTCCGGGCAGTTCCACCGTCTGGCTGCACATGGGTTCGCTCGGACCCAAGCACGTGGTCACCAGCGGCGACCAGCACCTGCCCGCCGCTCCCTACAAACTCGTTGACAATGCCTATTCCCTGCTCGATACCAGCGACCTGGTTTTCATTGACATGCCTGGCACCGGCTTTGGTCGCCTGACTGGCAAAGACGCGGAAAAAGCCTTCTGGGGCGTGGATGAGGATGCCAACGCCTTCGCCCGTTTCATCGCCCGCTTCATCACCAAATACAACCGCTGGAACTCGCCCAAGTACATCTTTGGCGAAAGCTACGGAACTACGCGTTCCGCCGTGCTGGCCAACATCCTGGAAAACCGCCAGAATATCGATCTGAACGGCGTAATTCTGCTCTCGCAGATCTTCAACTTCACTACCGACATCGACTCTCCCACCGGCAATCCCGGCGTGGATCTGCCCTACGTGCTGGCGCTGCCCACCTATGCGGCCACGGCCTGGTATCACAAGAAGCTGCCCCAGCAGCCGGCCGCTCTGGAACCGTTCCTCAATGAGGTGGAAGCCTTCGCCATGGGTCCCTATTCCCACGCGCTCGCGTTGGGCACCGATCTGGGTGCTGAAGAAAAGCAGCAGGTGGCCTTGCAGCTACACTCATTCACCGGCCTGCCCGTTGCCTACCTGCTCAAGGGCAACTTGCGCATCAACGGCGGCGAGTTCGAGAAGACCCTGCAGGACGATCAGGACCTGACCACGGGCCGGCTCGATACGCGCTTCTCCGGACCCACCCTCGACTCACTGAGTCAGTACGCTGAATACGACCCGCAAAGTTCAGCCATCTCCTCGGCCTATGTCGCGCTCTTCAACGACTACGTACGCCGTGATCTGAAGTACGGCGAGAGTCAGACCTACCTGCCGGAGGCGCAGTTTGCCGAGGCGCACTGGGATATGGTTCACAATCACAACGCCGTTAACCTCAATGTTTCCAACGATCTGGCCGAGGCGCTCAAGACCAATCCCCGGCTTAAGATCATGGTCAACGGCGGCTACTACGACCTGGCCACGCCCTTCTTCGCCGCCCAGTACGAGGATAAGCACTTGCCCATCCCGCAATCGCTGGCCAAGAACATTGAATATGACTGGTACGAATCCGGCCACATGGTCTATGTCCTGGACGAGAGCCTCAAACAGCTCCACGACCGCGTGGCTGCGTTTATCAAGAAAACGCAGGCGGACAACAAGTAAGGGAAACAATAACGCTGGAATCTCAGCCGGAATTCACCGCTTCGTTCCCCAGCTGTTTCCCGTAAATGAGCGCCGGCTGGCCCCGTGGGTAGTAGTTTTCTTTCCTGCCCTCGCAGCGGTAGCCGTGCGCTTCATAAAGCTGGATCGCGCCTGTATTTGACGCCTCGACATGCAGCCAGATCATGTAGGCGCCCGCTTTGCTCGCGGAACCCTCAATGCGGCTGAGCAGCTGGCGCCCAACGCCCTGGTTACGTGCCTCCGGAGCAACTTCGATGGTTTGAATGTAAGCCGTAACGCCGTTTTTTCGTTCTGCCCACTCGACGATGGCAAAGCCCATTATTTCCCCAGCCTCTTCCGCGATCCACGTCGCCGTATCCGGGCGGCTTACAAGCTGGCGCATATACCTGTGGCTAAAGCGCGAGGGCGGCTCAAAGCACTCTTCTTCAAGGGTGTAGAGCTGGTTGAAGTCTTCGGGCGTGAAAGGGCGATACTGCACAAACCAACTCTAAGGCAGCAGAATGCAAAAAGCCATCCTCACACTGAGAATGGCTTCCTGCAAGTTCCAGAATAATTGGAAGTTATACTTTCGCCTCCAGGTCCTTGATTACGTCAAAGAAGCGCTGGTCGAGCCGGCGATTGGTGGCAATGGCTTCTTTGATGGGGATGTCGGTGATCTCCAGGCCCCTAACCACGGCAATGCGCCCCCATTTCTTGTCGTGGACCATGTCGATGGCGTGCAGGCCGTAACGCTGGCCGAGTATGCGGTCGTAAGCCGTGGGAACGCCACCGCGCTGAGTGTGGCCCAGGTTCACCGAGCGGGTCTCGTAGCCGGTCTTCTTCTCGATGAGTTCCGCCAGGGCCTCGCCGATGCCAGAAAGGCGCACATGGCCAAAGGAATCCAGTTGCGCGTTTTCGTTGATCACCTGGCCCACCTCGGGCAGATGAGCGCCCTCGGCTACCACCACTACGCCATAGTGCTTGCCGTGGTCGTAGTTGTACTTTAGCAACGCGCAAACGCGGTCGATATCGATCTCTTTTTCGGGAACCAGAATCACGTGTGCCCCACCTGCCACGCCTGAGGCATAGGCGATCCAGCCGGCGTCGCGGCCCATCACCTCGACCACCACCACGCGGTTGTGCGAGTCGGCGGTGGTGTGGATGCGATCAACCGCCTCGGTGGCGATCATGACGGCGGTGTCAAAGCCGAAGGTCTGGTCAGTGCCGCTGATGTCGTTGTCGATAGTCTTGGGTACGCCCACGCTAGGCACTCCGTGCTCGTTCAAAAAGAGATTCACGGACTGGGTGTCGTCGCCTCCAAGAGCAATCAACGCATCAATTTTGTTGGCCTTCAGAACGGCCTGCACCTTCTCGATGCCGCCGGGAATCTTCTTCACGTTGGTGCGCGAGGAGTGTAGGATTGTGCCGCCCTTCAACTGGATGCCATCCGTGTTTTCCAGGGTCAGCGGAATGAAGTTATTCTCCAGCACGCCCTTCCAGCCGTTAAGAAAGCCGATGAATTCATCGCCATAGTGGTTGATGCCTTTGCGCACAACCGCGTAGATCACTGCATTCAATCCCGGGCAGTCGCCGCCGCCGGTCAATAAAGCAACTCGCATGGTAGAACACTCCTGATTAAAGACGCGGCTCAAAAAAACCGGGCCGGAAATATCTTCCTGAAAGGTACGCCCCTAACGGTAAAACCATGTCCACAACGGCAAATCCCTGCCGCCTGTACGGTTATTGCCAGTCTTGACGCCTAATTCAGTTTACTCCCCGCTGTAAAGAAAAATCGTGACCGCGCTCACGCTTTCTGTTTTCATTCCCAAACCGGATTGCCTTGTAACGAAAAACTCAGAATGATTTAATAGGGTATGCCCAGAACCGGAACGCTGTTTCTGCTTGCCTTTGCCAGCGTGGTAGTCGTTGTCCTGCTGGTCCTGCTGCAATTGACGCGGCTTGGATACCTGGTGCGCGCCACCATCCCCGACCGTCCGCGGCGGCGGATGTTCATCGCCTCGGTCTCCTTCCTGTTGACATTCGTAGGGGTCAGGATTCTGGTTTGGCTAATTGTCCACCATGCAGGGCCGTTTCAGTGGGTAGTCGTGCATGGAAGGCACATTCATCACCTGGTCTGGGGAATCCTGATCCTTCTACTGGTCGGTTACGGCTGGTTGATGGACCTGGGCCGGTCGCACTCCCCGCTCTCCATCTTCTTCAGCCGCTTGATGTCGGTCAGCTATGGTGTGGGCGCAGCGCTGACCCTAGATGAATTTGCGCTTTGGCTGGACCTGGCACCGGACGCGTACTGGTCGCGCTCCGGACGGCTCTCGATCGACGCCATCGTCCTCTTCGGCAGCCTGCTTGCGGTGGGCGCCTGGGGCGCGCCGTTCTTCCGTGGGCTGCATATCTTGTGGGACAAGCGCGCTCACTTCGGCAAGGAGTTGGAACGAGGCCTGACCTTTCCTATTCGCCGTGCGAGGTTGCTTCGTCCTCGTAAAGTGCGTCGATCTGGGCCGCGTATCGAGCCGTAATCACGCGCCGCTTGAGCTTCATCGAGGGCGTCAGTTCGCCTGTCTCCTGCGTCCACTCGTCGGCCACTACGCGAAAGCGCTTCAGGCTCTCAAAGTTTGCCAAGCTGCCGTTCACCTCGCGCACAATCTCGGCATAGAGCGCAATCACACGGCTCTCAGCCGCCAGTTCGGCGCGATTCTTTGCTTCGATGCCGTGGTGACGCGCCCACTCCTCCAGCGCGACAAAATTGGGCGAAATGAGCACGGAAATAAACTTGTGCTTGTCGCCCACCAGCGCGGCCTGAGCCACAAAAAGGCTGTTCTTGAGCTTGTTTTCAATCGGCTGGGGCGCCACCATCTTGCCGCCCGAGGTCTTTAGCAGCTCCTTTTTCCGGTCGGTGATGTAGACAAATCCCTCGCTGTCGATGCGGGCAATGTCGCCAGTGTGGAACCAGCCATCGAGATCGATACATTCAGCGGTCATCTCCGGCTTTTGCCAGTAGCCGCCAAAAACTGAAGGTCCGCGCACTAGCAGTTCTCCGTCCGAACCAAGCTTTATTTCAATATTTGACACACGCTTGCCTACGGAGCCCATACGGTGGGTGATAGGCGTGTTGAGTGCAATAACCGGAGAGGTCTCGGTCAGCCCATAGCCCTCCCAAAGAGCAATTCCTACCGAAGCAAACCATTTGGCAGTATCGATGCCCAGGGGCGCACCACCAGGGACAAAAATTCTCACCCGCCCGCCGAAGGCCTCGCGCACCTTGGAGTAGGCCAGCCTGTCGGCCAGCCGCCATAGCGGCGATGAGGGCCGGCGGCCGTCGTAGACTGTATCGATGTGGCCGGCGCCCACGCCTATTGCCCAGGCAAGCAGACGCTTCTTGATCGGCGAAAGTCCCGCGCGCCGTTCAATCTCCTGGCGAATCTTCTCAAAAACTCTCGGAACGCCTACAAATACAGTGGGGCGGATGACGTGCATTGCTTGAGGAAGTTTGTCAAACTTTGAGCAATAGGCTACCTGCACACCGAACCCGTACATGATGTAATCCAGGGCACGCGCCGTAACGTGCGACAAAGGCAGAAAAGAGATTAAGGCGTCCGCGGGGCTAAAGCTGAATTCCACGTGGGCAACGTTCTGATTGGCGGCAATGTTGCCGTGGGTGAGCACCACCCCCTTGGGTTCACCGGTGGTTCCAGAGGTGTAAATCAACGTGGCCGGATCCTTTGGCTCAACCATGTGTGCCAGCGCGTCGAAAACCGGATCGCGCTCCGCGCCGCGGTCATCTGCCCCGGCCATCACCTCGCTGAATGAAACCGCCCCCTCGGGCGCTACGCCTGGATCCATCAGCAGAATGCGCTCCAGCGAAGTCTTACTACGCACGGCATTCAGCTTGTCAAACTGCTGGCGGGTGGAGACCACGGCAATCCGGCAGCCCGCGTCAGCCACCAGTTCGGCGATCTGCTCTCCGGTAAGCGTGGGGTAGATGGGAACATCCACAGCGCCGATGGCCAGAGCGGCAAAGTCGGTAATCGCCCATTCCCAGCGATTTTCGGCGATCAGGGCGATGCGGTCGCCCTTTTGCGCTCCCCAGCCAAGGAATGCCTGGGCCAGCGCGCGAACCCGCTGATAAATATCGTCGGAGGAGATGGGCTGCCACATGCCAAACTCGTCCTGCCACAGGATGGCGCGGGGATTGGCGGCCGAAGCAACACGGTAAAACAGGTCATTAATAGTGGAGATTTGGGTATATTGTGTCTTTTTGGTTTTATTGGCCACGCTAGACTCCTCTGCCGAGAACATTCGAGAGTTTATCAGCGCGGACCGGGCACAGTCCCATAAAAATCATAATTTCGCCCCGGTTTTCCACCGGTGGTTGCCCGGCCTTGTATACTTATACATAATTAGTGTATATTTATACGGGTACGGTTGCTCATCTTTGCTGCGCCTTCATTTTTCCGGAAGAGGTTGATGAAGTCTTTACGTCACAATGCGATACGCGATCTGGTGGCCCACGGGCAAGTGACTAGCCAGGACGAGTTGCGGCGTAAGCTGCGCCGCCGCGGCTTTGCGGTGACCCAGGCTACGCTTTCGCGCGACATTCACGAGTTGCGCCTCTCGAAAGGGCCAGCTGGCTATACTTTCGCGAATGGCTCTGGACCGGAAGTTGAAGACAACAGCACGCCCGCGCTGGAGCAGATGATGGAAGACTTCGGACTGCGTGTACGGAGGGCGATGAACCAGGTGGTCCTTGCAACTACGGCGGGAGGCGCGCAGCCACTGGCGATGGCTCTGGACCATGCCGGCTGGAGCGGAATTGTTGGCACTGTGGCAGGCGACGATACGGTGCTGATCATCTGTACTGACCATCGCCGCGCAGGCGATGTGGAATCCCGGTTGAAGGCGATGCTGGAATCATGACCAAGACCATTCAAACAGCGGTTGTAGGGGTTACAGGGTATGCGGGCGCTGAACTGGCCAGGCTGCTGCTGAGGCATCCCCGCCTCCAGGGCGTGCCGCCGGTATTTGCCGGGCGCGTGGACGAAAAGGACGCGGCGCGGGGCGGTGTTCCATTGAACGAGATTCACCCGCAACTGGCCGATTCGAGCGGCAGCGGTAATCTCCGCATGGAACCCTTTTCCTGGGATCTGCTGGCGAGCCGGGGCGTAGAGGTTCTGTTTCTCGCCACGCCCCATGAGCAATCGCGTGAATGGGTTCCCGAGGCGCTGGCGCGCGGTTTGCGCATTATTGACCTGAGCGGAGCATGGCGATTGAATAATGCGTCTAACCGCGCTGTTTATGCCTTCGAAGACCACGATTCCAGGCTGGCCTCGGCTACTCAGGCGCAGGCCGTCTACGGTATGCCCGAGTTGCATCGCGCTCAGATTGCCGGCGCGCGTCTGGTTGCCAACCCCGGCTGCTATGCAACCTCCATCATTCTCCCACTGAGACCGCTGGTGGCCGCCGGACTCGTTGACCTGACGCGGGGCATCGTTGCCGATGCCAAGAGCGGCGTAAGCGGCGCGGGCAAGGCGCCCTCTGCCAAGACTCACTTCATGTATGCTGCCGACAATCTCTCCGCCTATGGTGTTTTTACGCATCGCCACACCGGAGAGTTGCTGGAGCAGATCGGCATTGACGCGAGCGAAATCATTTTTACGCCGCACTTGCTGCCCATTCCGCGCGGAATCCTCGCCACTATTTACATACATTTCCGCGAACCGCAGACTAGGGACAGCATCGCAAAGCTCTACCACAAATATTTCGCTGGAAGCCCGATGATTCGTCTCTACGACAAAACGCTCCCTCAGATTCAACTCTCGGTCCGCACCTGCTATGCGGACATTGGCTTCCAACTCGCCGCCGACGGCCGCCGCGCGGTTATTGTCAGTTGCCTGGATAACTTGTTGAAGGGCGCCTCCGGTCAGGCCGTGCAAAATCTGAACGTGATGCTCGGCTGGCCCGAATCGGAAGGTCTTGAATGATACAAGCTGTGGAGGAATTTGAATGAAGTACGTCGTCAAATTGGGTGGAGCTGGCCTGGAAGTTCCCTCGCTGCTGGAAGGATGCATGCGCGCGATTGCCGAACTGGCGCGCGACGGCCATCAGGTCGCCGTGGTTCACGGCGGCGGCAAGCAGTTGACGCGTATGTTGAAAGCGCTCGGCAAGCAGAACGAATTCGTTAACGGATTGCGCGTCACCGACGCTGAAACCCGCGACGTGGCGCTGATGGTTCTGGCCGGAAAAGTCAACAAACAGCTCGTTGCCGGTTTGGGCGCGCTAGGCGTCCCGGCCATGGGCTTGTCTGGCGGCGACGGCCTGATCTTCCGCGCCCGCAAGAAGCTCACCACGCCCGACCTTGGCTTCGTGGGTGAGATCGCCTCCAGCGATACGCGCTGGCTCGACGCCATATGGCAGTTGAATGGCATTCCCGTTCTCTCCTCCGTGGCGCTCGGTTTTGATGGCGAATACTACAACATAAACGCTGACGAGATGGCCGCGGCCTGCGCTATCGCATGCCGCGCCGATGCGCTGGTTTTCCTTACTGACGTGCCCGGCGTTAAGGGCGCGAATGGCGCCGTGTTGCGATGGCTCTCCATAGACCAGATCGCCGAGATGGCTAAAAGCGAGGTTATCTCTGGCGGCATGTTGCCCAAGCTCAGCGCCTGCCGCGAGGCTCTTTTGAACGGCGTCAAGCGTGTAAGAATTCTGCCTGCTGAAGCTGCCGGTTCCCTGCCCGACCTGTGCAGCTCCCGCGTAGCCCATGGCACTGAAGTGATGGTGGCCTGAGGAAATGAAAGTGGACATGCCCAACAAATTGACAAGGCTCGAACAGATTCAAGCCGCCGAAGCTCGGCTGCTGCTTTCCACATACGACCGCAACCCCATCCTCTTCGTCCGCGGCGAGGGCGTATACCTCATCGACGAAAAGGGTGAGCGATATCTCGATCTGCTGAGCGGCATCGGAGTCAACGCGCTCGGCTACGCCCACCCCGCCATCGTGGAGGCAATTGCGAAACAAAGCCGCGCGCTTATCCACGTTTCGAATCTCTTTTACCACGAGGGACAAGCGGAGCTGGCGCAGCGGCTCACCGAGCGCACCGGTTTGGATCGCGTCTTCTTTGCCAACACCGGCACCGAGGCATGGGAAGGCGCGCTCAAGCTGGCCCGCGCGCACGCCGGTCTCTTGCGCGGCGAAGGCAAAAAGGTTGGCACTAAGTTCCTCGCTCTCGAGCAGAGCTTTCATGGCCGCACCTTCGGTTCTGTCTCCACCACTCACAAGGCCAAGTACCGCGAGCCCTTTGGTCCCGTCGTTCCCGGCGTGGAGTTTGTCAAGTTCAACGACATCGCCGACTTGCGCGCAAAATTTTCCGATGAAGTTTGCGCTATTCTTGTCGAACCCATTCAGGGAGAAGGCGGCATTCGCCCGGTTACGCAGGAGTTTTTCGCCGAGGCGCGCGCTCTGGCCACCACAACCGGCGCCTTGTTGATCGCCGATGAAATTCAATCCGGCATGGGCCGCACCGGCAAGTGGTGCGCCTATCAGCACCACGGCATTCTGCCCGATGTAACTACGCTGGCCAAGCCTTTGGCCGGCGGCATTCCTCTGGGAGCAATCGTCTGCTCGCAACAGGCAGCGCGCGCCATTCACGCCGGCATGCACGGCACCACTTTTGGCGGAGGACCGCTGGCCTGTGCCGTGGCCATCGCCGTCATCGACGCCATCGAAAAGGAAAACCTGCTGGCACACGCAACCGAGGTCGGCGGCTATTTCCTTGCGCAACTTCGCGCCCTGGCATCGCGCCACAGCGCCATCATTGACGTGCGTGGCCGCGGCCTGATGATTGCCGCCGAGCTCAACTCCGCCGGTCTGGCCAAGCTTGCCGTCGCCGAGATGCTCAAGCGGCGCATCGTCATCAATTGCACCAGCGACACTGTCCTGCGTTTCTTGCCGCCATTTATTCTGCATCGAAACCACGTGGACATTGCAATCCGCGCGCTGGACGAAATCTTCACTGAACATGCCGCCCAGGCGGCAACACCATCCGCAGGAGGACACGCACGTGGTTAGCAACGCAATCATTGAACCCGAGGTCCCTGTCCTTTCTGTCGAGACAGATCCCGACATTCTTGCCGCCAAGGATCGACTTGCTGGCGAGGATTTGTGCTCCATTGCCGATCTCTCCAGCGGCGAGGTGCGTGCCATTCTCAAGCTCGGCCATGATGTCAAGCGTCACCCTGAAAAGTATCGCCATGCTCTCGACGCCAAGCAGATGGTGCTGATGTTCGAGAAGGCCAGCCTGCGCACGCGCCTCAGCTTCGAGGCTGGCATCAACACCATGGGCGGAAACGCCATCTTTGTCGATCAGACGAATTCCCCTTTAGGCGAGCGCGAATCCATCGCCGATGTGGCCCGCAATGTTGAACGCTGGGTCGATGTCATTGTGCTGCGCACCTACGCGCACGACACCATCACCGAGATGGCAGCCAACTCGCGTGTGCCGGTCATCAATGCACTCTCCGACTTCGAGCATCCCTGCCAGGCTCTGGCTGACTTCATGACCCTCGATGAGCACTTCGGTTCCGCGGCTGGACTCAACTTTACCTATGTAGGCGACGGCAACAATGTCTGCCACTCGCTGATGCTAACCGGCGCGCATCTGGGCGCAAATGTCACTGTGGCCACGCCGCGTGGCTACTCTCCGGACATTGAGATCGTCACTCGGGCGCGAGAGATTGCGCTGGATAACGGGTGCGAGGTACGCCTTTTGCAAGACCCGCAGGCTGCCGCGGAAGGCGCGGACGCAATTTACACGGACGTATGCGTCAGCATGGGCTTCGAGCACGAATCTGCCAAGCGCGCCCCCATCTTCCGGCCCTTTCAGGTCAACGAAGCCCTGATGGCCAAGGCCGCGCCCCGCGCTGTCTTCATGCACTGCCTGCCCGCGCGCCGCAACGCTGAAGTGACCGACGCCGTAATCGACGGCCCGCAGTCCATCGTATTCGATCAGGCCGAAAATCGCCTCCACGCAGAGAAATCTCTGATGCTGCTGCTGCTAGGCGGCTTGGCGAATGTGGAGAAGTTTCAGTAACCAGTAACCAGTTATCAATTGTCAGTGATCAGAATTGCAATCTTGCTCGGAGCACAACATTCGCGAAAGCAAACTGACAACTGCTTTGAGGTTTCACTAGCATGTCCATAATTCTCGAATCTCTGCCCGTCGGCCAAAAAGTTGGCATTGCCTTCTCCGGCGGGCTGGACACCTCCGCCGCCCTGCACTGGATGAGACAGAAGGGCGCGATTCCTTACGCCTATACAGCCAACCTCGGCCAGCCCGACGAAACCGACTACGACGCCATCCCCCGCGCGGCCCTGGAGTATGGCGCTGAAAAGGCCCGCCTCATCGACTGCCGCGGCCCGCTCGTTCGCGAAGGCATCGCCGCGCTACAATCGGGCGCCTTCCACATCACCACGGCTGGAGTTCCTTACTTCAACACCACACCGATCGGCCGCGCCGTGACCGGCACCATGCTTGTCGCCGCGATGAAGGAGGACGATGTCAACATCTGGGGCGATGGCTCCACCTTCAAAGGCAACGACATCGAGCGCTTCTATCGCTACGGCCTGCTCGTCAATCCCAGCCTTCAGATCTACAAGCCCTGGCTTGACGCCGCTTTCATCGACGAATTAGGCGGCCGCGCCGAAATGTCTGCTTTCATGCAGCGCTCCGGATTCGCCTATAAAATGTCCGCCGAGAAGGCCTACTCCACTGACTCTAACCTGCTTGGCGCAACGCATGAAGCCAAGGACCTGGAGCATCTTTCTTCGTCCGTCAAGATCGTCTCTCCCATCATGGGCGTGGCATTCTGGCGCGACGATGTCGAGATCCAGCGCGAAGAGGTCGCCATTCGCTTCGAAGAGGGCTCGCCCGTAGCGCTTAACGGCCGGCAATTCGACGACGCCGTTGCCCTCCTTCTCGAAGCGAACCACATCGGCGGCCGCCACGGCCTCGGCATGAGCGACCAGATCGAGAACCGCATCATTGAGGCCAAGAGCCGCGGCATCTACGAGGCTCCGGGCCTTGCCCTGCTCTTCATCGCATACGAGCGCCTCATCACCGGCATCCACAACGAGGACACCATCGAGCAGTATCGCGACAATGGCCGCAAGCTCGGCCGCCTGCTCTATCAGGGCCGTTGGTTCGACTCCCAGGCGATCATGCTGCGCGAATCCGCCCAGCGCTGGGTCGCCAAACCCATTACCGGCGAGGTCACACTCGAGTTGCGCCGAGGCAACGACTACTCCATCCTCAACACCGAGTCGCCGAACCTCACCTTCCATCCCGAGCGTCTCAGCATGGAGAAGACTGAATCCGTCTTCTCCCCGCGCGACCGCATCGGTCAACTCACCATGCGCAACCTCGACATCACCGACACCCGGGAGAAGCTTCTAACCTACGCCAAAACCGGCCTCCTCACGCTCAGTAAAGGCAGCGAGATGCCCCAACTCAACAGCGGCAAGGAGAACACATAACATGAGGTACGCTTATAGTAATGTCGAATGAACAACAATCCGGGAAGATGTGGTCCGGCCGTTTTTACGAGCCGCTGGATGCGGAGTTCGAAAACTGGCAGCGGTCGATTGGTTTTGATTGGCGGCTTCTCGATGAGGAGATTGCCGCCAGCAAGGCGCACACGTCCGCTCTTCTTGCCGCTGGGATTCTGACAAACGATGAGACAACGGAGTTGAAAGCCACACTCGATGCCATTGCCGCCGAGCACGCATCAGAGGCCGGCAGGGCGCTGGTTCGCGATCACGCGTCAGCCGAAGACATTCATCATTTCGTTGAATTGAAACTGGTCGAGCGCATCGGCTCTCTGGGCCTCAAGCTGCACACAGGCCGCAGCCGCAACGAGCAAATTGCCACTGACCTCCGCCTTTATGTGCGCTTACAAATCGAACTCGTTATTGACGGGCTTGCGGCGTGGGCCAAAGCGCTGCTTGAGCAGGCTCGCGCCTCCGGCGATTCGGTGATGCCCAGTTACACACACCTCCAGCGCGCCGAGCCCGTGCTGGTTGCGCACTGGCTCCTGGCCTACGTGGAGATGATTCTGCGCGACGCGGCGCGTCTGAAGGATTGCTCCACGCGGCTGAACTTTTGCCCTCTGGGCTCAGGTGCGATAGCCGGAGCAACGCTTGCGCTCGACCGAAACCTCGCCGCGCGCGAATTGGGTTTCGCCGCTCCCACCACCAATTCCATCGACGCCACAAGCGATCGCGATTTCATTCTGGAATATTTGCACTCGCTCACCTTTGTCGGCCTGCATCTGAGCCGTTTTGCCGAAGAGATTACACTTTTCGCAACCTCTGAATTCGGATTTATTACGCTGCCCGAGGCCTTTTCGACGGGTTCCAGCGCCATGCCGCAGAAGAAGAATCCCGATCTTACCGAGTTGATCCGCGCCAAAGTCGGCCGCATCCACGGCGCAGCTGAGGCTGTCACGCTGCAACTCAAAGGCCTGCCCCTGGCCTACAATAAAGACCTTCAGGAGACGCAGGAACCTGTTTTTTCCGTCAGCTTTGTGCCGCGAATGCTCGCGCTCGTGGCGCGCTTCACTGCTGCTCTTCAATTCAATCGCGAGCGCATGAATGAAGCAGCGCAATCGGGCTGCTTGAACGCCATGGCCGCGGCCACTTATCTCGTCCACAAGGGCGTGCCCTTCCGCACCGCTCACGAGAAGATCGGCCATGCAGTGCGTTACGCCCTCGATAAAGGCATCGAGTTCGACGCCCTTACTCTCAGCGAACTCCGCCAGTTTGGCGAAGAGTTCGAGCAGGACTTCTTTGCCGCTGTCACACTGAAGGCCACGCTTGATTGCCACAACGTGATCGGCGGAACCGCGCGCCAGCGCGTGCGCGAGGCTCTTGCCGCCGCATCAAAACGAATCGACGCCCTTGCGAAGGAGGCCGGCCATGCTGGTTCGTAAGGCCTTGCTCTCGGACGCCTCTAACGTCTGCGACCTGATCAACTCGCTCGCGCCCGACGGCACTCTGATCCACCGTTCCTTCGCCGAGGTTTGCGAAAATATCCGCGACTTTACCATAGCCTTATCCGATGGCGGAGTTTTTCTGGGCTGTGGCGCGCTTCACTTTTACGGTCCGCATCTGTGCGAGGTGCGCTCCATTGCGGTTATGCCGGCGGCCAAAAGCCAGGGTGTGGGCAGCCGTATTATTGGCGCGCTCATCGCCGAGGCAGAGGAGCACGGTATACAGTCCGCCTGCCTCTTCACCCGCATTCCCGATTTTTTCTTTAAGTTCGGCTTCCGCACAATCGAAGACAAAACCGAGTTACCTGACAAGATCTTCAAAGACTGCCAAAGTTGCCCGCGCTTGAACCGCTGCGATGAGGTCGCCATGGTGCGCGGACGTATCCCCCGTGTCTCCATCCTCGGCCCGCGCGAAGAAGCTGAGCAGCTAGTGCGCATCTCCGGATAGCTGTGGCTGGCTCATCATCGCCACCGCCACCGCAGCCTGCCCATAGCTCAGCCCGCCATCCCCTGGGCTGACTTGTCTGTACTGATAGACCTCGAAACCCTCAGCCTCTAACTGTATCCGCAGCAGTCTCGCCAGCCTTCGGTTATGCATACAGCCACCACTGAGCGCCACGCGGCTAACTCCTGTCGCCTCCCGCGCCAAAACAGATGCTCGCACAAATGCAGCCGCCACTCCGGCATGAAACCGCGCCGCTATCCGCGCCTTGATCGTTCCAATCCGCAAATCTTCAACCAACTCGCTCCACAACGCCGCAGCACTGATCCTCACCGGCTCTCGCGCGGCCCAATCCCCGCCCGCAAACTCCATTTCATAACCAGGCACGTCGTCCGGCTCATCCACTGCAATGCCTTCCAATTCAATCGCCGCCTGCGCCTCGTAGTCCACCACGCGCCGCCCCAGCACCACGGCCGCCACTGCGTCGAAGAGCCTCCCCAGACTTGAAGTCTGCGGAACATTTACGCCCCGTTCCATCATCCGCGCCAGCACGCGAGCCTCTTGTTCTGTTGCGTCCATCAACGCCAGCGTCTCGCTTGAACCAATATCGAAGCCTGCCGCACTCAAGTGCCCCAGCGCCATCCGCCACGGCTCCTTGATTGCTGCCTCGCCGCCCGGCATGGGTACGTAGTCCAGGTGCGCGAACCGCTCGAAACTTGCAAGGTTCGCAATCAGCACTTCCCCTCCCCAGATCTTTCCATCGCTCCCGTAACCCGTGCCGTCCAGCGCCATGCCGATCACCCTGTCCGTCAGGCCGTGTTCGGCCATACACCCGGCGATGTGCGCATGATGATGCTGGAGGACGATTGTCTGCAATCCTCGTTCTTTCGCCCATTCCTTCGCCCACTGAGTCGAAAGATAGCCCGGATGCAGGTCATGCGCCACAACTTGCGGCTCAATCTCAAAGGTCCGCATCAGGTGGTCCAGCGATTCACGGAAAAACTCCAAGCCGTTCAGATTTTCCAGATCGCCTAGGTGCTGACTCTGGTAAGCAAACCTGCCCCACGCCAGCGTAAAAACATTTTTCAGGTGTCCGCCGACAGCCAGCAGCGGTGGCGCTTCCAGATTCGGCTCCAGCGGCAATTCCACTCCCATCGGCACAAATCCCCGCGCCCGGCGCACCAGTTGCGGCGCGCCATCTACCACGGCGGCCACTGAGTCGTCGCATCGCTGCAAAATCTCGCGGTCGTGCATCAGGAAGGCATCGGCAATTTCCCTCAACCGCTCCAACGCCTCATCGTTGTCAATGGCAATCGGCTCCTCGCTCAGGTTGGCCGAGGTCATCACCAACGCCCTCACGCGAGCATCAGCAAAGTGCAGATGCTGCAACGGCGCATAAGGCAGGTATACGCCCAGCCAGGGAATTCCCGGCGCAACGCCCTCCGCTATGCAGCAGCCCGCGCGCCGGCGCGCCAACACAATCGGCCGCGCTGGCGTGATTAGCAGCGCTTCTTCCTTGGCCGTAAGCACGCATACCTGCCGCGCCGCCTCCAGGTCGCGCACCATTACCGCCAGTGGCTTTCCATAGCGGCGCTTGCGCTCGCGCAGCCGCATCACCGCCGATGCGTTGGTTGCATCCACGCTCAAGTGAAAGCCGCCAATCCCTTTGATGGCCATGATCTGACCCGCAACCAGCCGGTCAATGCAGTCGGCTACGGCATCGTCCGCGGCAGCAATCTCCACCCCATCAGCTCCCGTCAACCAAACCCGCGGCCCGCACACCCAGCATGCATTGGGCTGCGCATGGAAGCGACGGTTCAGTGGATCGTCATACTCCCTCTGACACTCCGGGCACATGGGGAACTTTGCCATCGAGGTCTGCGGCCGGTCATAGGGAATCCGCCGCGTGATGGTGAAACGCGGCCCGCAGTTTGTGCAATTTAAAAACGGATAGCGAAAGCGCCGGTCCTTCGGGTCCAACAATTCGCGCAGGCAATCCGTACAGGTTGCCGCATCCGCCGGAATTTCAGTGCTCACCCGGCCAAGCACATCGCTGGCAATAATCTCGAAGCCGGTTCCCCCCACCAGGGCCAGCTCCCGCACCGTAATTGCGTCGATTCGCGCCAAGGGCGGCGCTTCGGATTGCAGCCGGGCAAGAAACGCATTCACCCGCTCCTCCGCCCCTTCGATCTCTATCGTCACGCCATCCGTATCGTTGCCGACAAACCCCGCCAGTCCCTCCTCTTGGGCCATCCGGTAGACAAACGGCCGGAACCCCACCCCCTGTACCACGCCGCGCACAACTACTGCCCGCCGTATCGGCGCTTCGTGCGGTTCTCGTTCAGGCTGGGATGGATACGTCAAGGGAAAGCCTCTCGTTGCAGTCCAGCATAGCGCATTATGCCTGCTTCATCTCCGTATTTTGGCGGTTGCAACTGTGGGATGACCAGCAGCTAAGATGCGGTAAACTTACTGTTAAGATGAGCAAAGTCGTGTACAGATTCAGCAGGATACGCAACAGGCGGCTGGGCGTTGCTCAGGTTATCGCCGCTGTCTCTTTGATGGCCTTTTTTGCAGGCGTCTCGATACGCGCCCAGCAGCCCGACGCCGCCGCAGTCATCCGTAGCATCGACGCGGCGGTTCACGCCAGGGTTGAGAGCATCGCTGAATACACCGTCACCGAGCACTATGCCGTCTACCGTGGTAAGGACGAGACTCATCCCGCGGCGGAAATGACCGTGCTGACCCTCTACCGCAAGGACTCCGGCAAGAGTTACACCACCCTCTCGGAATCAGGCTCCGCTTTCATCCGAAACCACGTGTTACGAACGTTGCTCGACAATGAGAAGAACATCAATCTGCCCGGCATCCGTGAGCATTCGTGGTTCACCTCCGCCAATTATGAGATGCGACTGAAGCCCGGCGGCGTTCAGCTTCTCAATGGACGGGAGTGCCTTGCCCTGACGATTCATCCCAAACGCAAGGCTACCAATATGATCGTAGGAACCCTTTGGGTGGACGCCAATAATGGCTCCATTGTC
>Ga0326727_10001103_pt1 | contig 103683 bp, 97 predicted proteins | sample MB2enrmetagenome_FD_207643 | JGI IMG/M metagenome (GOLD analysis project Ga0326727, IMG submission 207643) | Lab enriched peat soil microbial communities from McLean, Ithaca, NY, United States - MB29MY | ecosystem: Environmental > Terrestrial > Soil > Wetlands > Peat | place: USA: New York... | reverse complement strand
AAAGCCTATTTGGCCACAGTCAAAGAGGAACGCCGCTGAAACGCGTGCTTTTTGACGGCGGTCAAAGAGAAGGGCGGGTTAAACGACCCGCCCTTTTTCCATATCATTGCTGCCGTGATTGAGGGCAGATGCCATCCTCAACGGCGTTGATGACACGCTCGGTCTTGCTCCCGTCACGCGCCAGCCGCAAGCCAGTGATGATGGCAGCGGCCAAGACGAGAATCCTGCCGTCCTTCTTCGTTGCTCCCGGTGAGTATCTCCAAAATGGCGAGGAATCGCACACCCGTCATAAGCCAGCATCCCGACTAACCTAACGCCGAGATTTCCCCACCGCCGGTCACACCTTCTTGAACTGGAGAACAACTCTGAAGTGAGCTGACCCGAATCGAGATGTGACGGGCATCACCGACCAATTGTGCCCATATTGGATAAAAAAACAACAAAGGTGATTTGCGAACAACAACCAGGGTAAGTCGTTGAGCCGCAGCTTTATAGCCTTCACCGTCCAGTATTGAAGGAAGCTAACTGCATTTTTTCCAGTCATTTAGGTGCCACCCTCCCCCCACACAGACAAAGTCAGCAGAGCGGAACCTTTCTGTCATGCACGACTGCAGCGGCAAAAGGGAATCGCGGGACCTCAGGCTAGGATGTACGACGAACAGGACACAGGATGAGTGCTGACACGACTAAGGGAATCTCCACCGCAACCCAAAAACCAGTGGACGCTCAGGCTCTCGATGCGTTGGAGCATAATCTCGGTCTGAGACCGGACAGCACCTTCCTCGCCCCGAAATGGGTCATCGGGAACTTGGAACTTACCGACATCATCGATGTCCAGATGATCCAGCCGTTAATGGAATACTTCTATGACCTTGTCCATATTCCCATGGCGATCATCGACCTCAAGGGCAAGTTGCTCGTTGCCGTAGGGTGGCAGGAAATCTGCACGAAATTCCACCGGGTGAGCGCGCAGTCCTGCAAGAACTGCGTGGAGAGTGATACGCAGCTTACGGCGGGTATCCCTGCGGGAGAATTCAGGCTGTACAAGTGCAAGAACAACATGTGGGACGTAGCGACGCCCATTGTGGTTGACGACTGGCACTTCGGCAACCTTTGGTCGGGGCAGTTCTTTTTTGATGACGAGCCATTGGATTGTGATCTCTTCCGAGCACAAGCCAAGCAATACGGTTTCAAGGAAGAAGACTACCTTGCCGCAGTTAGAGCTGTGCCTCGACTGAGTCGGAAAGCTGTCAATACGGGGATGGCTTTTCTGATGAAGTTGGCCAACATGCTCTCCCATATGGGGTACAACAATCTCAAACTGGCTCGGTCTTTGGCGGAACGAGAACGCGAAAACAGCGAGCGCAGGCTTGCCGAGCAGGTGCTGGCGGGTGCGAGGTTGCGAATCGAGACACAAATCTATGAGGCCGTGTTTTGCCTCCTTCGATTTGCAGGTGATCATTCACTGGAAGAACTACTCCGGCAGACCCTAGATGAAGTGTGCGCCCTGACCGGGAGCAAGGTTGGGTTCTATCACTTCGTATCGGAGGACCAGCAATCGCTATCTCTGCAAGCGTGGTCTACCGTTACTCTACGGGATTACTGCAAAGCGGAAGGCCGAGGGCTGCATTATCCCGTCGAGAATGCTGGAGTCTGGGCCGATTGTGTGCGGGAACGCAGGGCGGTTATCCACAACGATTATCCGAGTCTACCGCATCGGAAGGGCTTGCCTCCGGGTCACGCAGAGGTGGTTAGGGAACTCGTGGTTCCGGTTTTCAAGCGTGATCAGATCGTCGCCATTCTTGGCGTAGGAAACAAGATTAGCGACTATAACCAACAAGATGTAGAAACCGTTACCCACTTCGCTGAGTTGGCATGGGTTATCGCTGAGCACAAACGAGCAGAAGAAGCTTTGCGGGAAAGCGAGGAACGGCATCGGACCATCCTGCTGACGACCATGGACGGGTTCTGGCTGGTGGACATGGAAGGGCGACTGTTGCAGGTGAATGAAGCCTACTGTGGGATGAGCGGTTACACCGCTGAGGAATTGCTGGCCATGCGCATTGCGGACTTGGACGCCAATGAAACTTCGAACGGAGCCACCGAAATTCAAAAGGTTTTGGCTCAGGGCGATGGGCGCTTCGAGTCTCGGCACCGCCGCAAAGATGGGGGCACTTTTTATGTTGAAGCCAGTGTCAAGTGTCTATCCAACGATGGCGGTAGAAGTGTGTGGTTTTTTCGGGACATCACCGAGCGCAGGCGGAGCGAGGCCGAACTGGCCAGACATCGCCAGCATTTGGAGGAATTGGTCAGAGAGCGGACGAGCCAATTAGAGGCAGTGAATGCGCAACTTCAAGCGCAGGCGACCGAGCGCAAGCGAGCGGAGGCGGCGCTCATCCGTAGCGAGAAATTGGCGTCTGTAGGGCGGATCGCTGCGACAATGGCGCACGAAATCAACAACCCGCTGGAAGCGGTTACCAACTGCGTCTACCTTGCAAAGACAAATCCCAGTCTGCCCCCGGAACTGAAGGAACATCTGGAAGTTGCCGAACGGGCACTTTATCGTGTTGCCCATATTGCCAAGCGAACGCTCGGATTCTACAAGGAACACAGCAAGCCAACTGTTGTGGATGTTCCCGCTCTGGTAGAAGAGGTGTTGGCACTATATGACCCGAAGTTCACGCGAGCGGACATCCGCTTCGGGATCGATCACGACGGGAACTGCGCCGGAACTCTTGCTATCGCTGGTGAGATTCGACAGGTCATTTCCAACCTCGTCAAAAACGCTATTGACGCTTCGCAGCCCAAGGGTATGGTCAGGGTACGCACGAGCCGAGTTACTCTGAACGGTTGCGGCTACACCCGTGTGACCGTTGCCGATGCGGGTGCTGGGATTTCAAAAGCAAATCTGAAGCGAATCTTTGAGCCCTTCTTTACTACCAAAGAAGATGTTGGCACAGGGCTGGGGCTTTGGGTCAGCAGCGAGATTGTCCAGAAGCATCGAGGGCGAATCCGACTTCGCAGCGTGGAAGGAAAGGGGAGCGTGTTCTCCGTGTTTCTGCCTAACCCGGCATGAACAAAACCGTATTCCGGTTGCGAATCTCGGCTTCAGCGCTGTCACGTCGTGCGGCGGCGCATGTCACCCAAACCAAAATCCAGTGTGCTCTGACTTCTCAGCGATTACGGGTCTCACATGATCCCGGTGTAAATCCGGTTGCGTTGCAAAAGCAGGAAGGGAAGGCGCTTCGCTCTGGGGCGGTCGCATTCATCAGGACTCGATCATTCTGACATGAGGACAACGCTGAGTTCCTATTCAGGCTATACTGCATTGCTATGTTCGATACAGGACGAGGCGACAGCCCCGAAGGGCAGCGACGGTACCCCAAACACTCTCGATAATGCTTGAACCAGAATTGCTGCGCTCAGAAGGTGTGCCATGCAAGAGCAAGCTGTCAGGCAAAAGGAAGCTGTACGGATTCTGTTTGTCGATGACGAGCCGAACATCTCTCTCACGATGTCGTTGATTTTGCGGCAGCACGGATACGAAGTGAACGCGGTGGGCACGGTAAATGAAGCCCTAGCCCAGATTGCGTCTGCTCAGTTCGACGTTCTCATTTCAGACCTGAACATCGGTGAACCCGGCGACGGCTTCACCGTGGTGAGTGCAATGCGCCGGACACAGCCGACGTGCATCACTCTTATCCTGACCGGATATCCGGGCTTTGACTCGGCGCTGGAGGCTATTCGGAGCCAAGTGGACGACTACCTCATTAAACCTGCCGCCGTCCCAACTTTAATCAATCTCATTGAACAGAAACTAAAGAGCCCCAAGCCTAGCGCGGCTGCGGCCACCAAGCGCATTTCCCAAGTTCTTCGTGAGAATGTGTTTGAGATTACGCAGCGTGCTCTTAGTGAGATGAAGTCCGACCCCGCCTTGGGAGCCATTCCGATTACCGATGAGCAGAGGATTGAGTTCATACCCCGCGCCCTTGAAGAGTTGGCAACGATATTGGAGTCGGCTCATCCAGAACAAGCGGCGAAGGAAGCAATTGAGAGCGCGAAGATGCGTGGGCTTAAACGGTACCAACAGGGCTTCACCATCCCGTTGCTGGCGATCCATGTGCGCCTTTTGGAACAAGCGATTTACGACGTGATCCATGAACACATGCGGTCGCTCAACCTCAGCCATTTCATGTTCGACCTGAAGCGCCTCAATAACATCCTTGGCATTCAGCTTGAGCACATGCAGATAGCTTGTCTGAAAGCGGAGCAACGAATCGGTCACCAAGGATAACGGCTTTAGAGTCAAGTGTGAAATCAGTGCCTTCGTCACGGGTCTGGATCGTGATCGTGCGCCAGTAGGGTCACCGGAGCCAAGACCGCACGGTGCTCGCCGTCGTCATCCACCAGACACTGACATCCACCCTCACCAATTGCACACACCTCGGGCGGGGAGTTTGGTGGGAAAGGACGGGGGATACTTCAGTTTGGAAGGTCTCAACTACTCTTGGAAGAACAGCCCAACCAAAAGGCTGCCGAGTTTGCGGAAAAGCGCCCGGTGTTTATTGCTGTTGTCTGAGTAGATGCTGTTTTGCCAGTAGAATATGAGCAACATTGACCAGTTGTGGGTTTTTCTGGCTTATTTGCTCATCGCCATCCTTGCCGACCAGTATGGACGGCACTTTGTTCGTGCCGTGCGCAACCCCAGCCAATATTGGGGCTGGCTGTTGCTCTTCGCCGTTATCATTGCTGGCCTAGTCGCCAGCGGAATTGTGGAGACCTCAACCGCCGACTGAAAAGGAGCCCATCATGGTGGAGTTATCCGTTGCAGATGGAAAACTCGTTATACATGTCCGGGGAGCCGACAAGCTCTGGGCGTTGAAAAGCTCGCTCGAAATTCCGCTGGAACACATTGCGGCAATTCGTACAGACCCGGCAATGGCGCATAGCTGGTGGCACGGGATAAAAATGTACGGAATTAATATCCCCGGTGTGCTCACCGCTGGCACCTTCTACCTGGACGCCAAGCGTGTCTTCTGGGACGTTCACAACCCGGACAACACGGTCGTGATTGAATTGTTGGACGAGCGGTATAGCGAACTGATTGTCGAGGTGGCCGACCCGAAGGTTGCCATCGCACTGGTCAAAGCCGTACTGCCCAAGGATTGACAAAGGAAATGCGCCCATCCGATTCCAGCAGACTGCAGACTAGTGAATGTCGCCAAGAGCATTGAAGAAATGTGGACTCCGACTGACTTCGAACTCGACCGGGCACATACGCCCTTCTGCTGTCGTCGGCCAGAAACTGCTCGAATGATGGCTACACGAATTTCTCCGTTCGGGTGACATCGCGTGGACAGTCAAGAAGAGGCTCCACCTGCTGAAGGAACCCAACTGTATGCGGCAGTTTTGCATGCTTTTCGAATGAAGCTTCGTCCGCCCAATGCGAGTGAAGGTAATGGAGCCGAGGGTCTCGGACGGAGCGAAAGCCGTGAACTTCCACGCATCCCGCTTCCTCGCGGGTCGCGTTAACGACCTTTCGCATGGCCTCGCCCAGAGCGTCTTCGCATCCCTCACGGGCGTGGAAGCGACCAAAAATAAATAGTTCCATTGTCTGACTCCGTTCCTCCCTCGCAGGTGCTTCTCTCTACGGCGGGACGTTAATATGGTTCCATAGATTCAACTATCCGCGAAGGCAAGTCCAAGGCGGCGCGGCGCACGCTAGACCTGATCGCGGAGAGCCGCAGCATCTTGGCTCGTCGGCTTCAGGGAGACTCGCGTTGGGTGTTTAAGTCAGTCAAGAAGCCGGGCAAACACATCAAGAGATTGAATAGCGCACATGACCGTCTCTGCGCGAAGGCGGAAGAAGAGGGCAACCCTATCGGATTCGTCCTTTACGATTTCCGTCATACCTTCGCCACCAAACTCGCGCAAGCGGGGGTGGACCTGGCGACGCTCGCTGCGATCCTTGGGCACAGCTCAATCCGGATCGTTCACAAGTACGTGCATCCGACAGCGGATCACAAGAAGAAGGCGATGCAGACGTATGAGCGCAGCCTGATCGCAGCTCAGAAGGACGCCAAAGGGAAGGGCGAGAAGTGGACCAATTGATGCAAGAAAAAGGGGCGGTCCGCTTTTAGTCCGCTTACCAGCCCGATTTGCACCGATTTCGGGCTGGTAAGCACGAATGAGAACGAAAAGCGAAACAGATAGTAAGTGATGAAGAATCAGCTAAGTGTAGGAAAAGATTGGAGGCGCGGGCCAGAATCGAACTGGCGAATAAAGGTTTTGCAGACCTCTGCCTTACCACTTGGCTACCGCGCCCTTTTACCAGGGCCTCTAAAGCTACAGGAAGGCTGGGTGCAGCCTCCAGCATGGCAAACCCCCGCACGCAGGCGAGGGTTTTAGAATCTCTGGAGCGGGAGACGGGATTTGAACCCGCGACTTCGACCTTGGCAAGGTCGCACTCTACCACTGAGTTACTCCCGCTCGACTGTTTAATCTTAGACAAAGCACTTTGCTCTGTCAAACCTTCCGCGGCTCTGACCTGTGGATTCTCCGCGTATTTACTGCCTTGCGCCCGTCCACTGCGGATCCAGCTCCGGCCCGACCACTTGGCCATCCCGGAAATGCAGAATGCGATTTCCAAATCGCGCTGCTTCTGGATTGTGAGTGATCATCAGTACGGTTTGCCCAAGTTCCTGATTGGAGCGTTGCAGCATTTCCAAAACCGCTTTGGAATTCTGTGTGTCAAGGTTTCCGGTTGGCTCGTCGGCAAGCACGATCGCAGGTTTGTTGATCAGCGCTCGTGCCAAGGCAACGCGCTGCTGTTCGCCGCCGCTCAACTCGCTGGGGCGATGGTCCAGGCGCTTGTCGATGCCCAGCAGGCAAGTGATGTTCCGGAAGTAATCCACATCGTGGTTTGCGGCATCGCCGGCAATATCGCGGGCAATCTGAATATTGTCGCGGGCGGTCAATGTGGGTAGCAGATTGAACTTCTGGAATACGAATCCAATCTTCTTCCGCCGCAGGTGGGTGCGCTCGGAGTCCGTGGTGTGAGCAAAGTCAATCCCGTCGATGAACACCCGCCCGGAATCCGCCTGCGCCAATCCGCCGAGAATGTAGAAGAGCGTTGACTTGCCGCTGCCCGATGGGCCCACCACGCTCAGGAATTCTCCGCGCTCAACTTCAAAGGAAACGCCTCGCACCGCAGGCACGTCCACCTTGCCGATGCGATAAGTTTTCGTGACATTCTCAACTTGAATAATGGCTGCCATGGGGTATGCTTTTCATCTTACACGACCAGCAAGCGCCACGTTTTTCAACGAAACTATGCGGCAGAGCAATACCGCCTTTTCTGCAAGGTTGCATTTACCAGGCAGTCAGTTTCGCTTGTCCAAATCACTGGATCGTAGTTGGCCGCTTAGCAAGCCCGGGCGGAGCGCGCTATGGCAGCAGGCGCCGCGTTGCGGGGGCCGCGGCGCTTCACCAGCAGAAGGCGGATGCGCTCTAATAGCTCCGCTGGAGCATACGTGCCTTTTCTCAGCAGGAGGTTCGCCGGTGCGTCGGTATGGAGGACCCAATTCTGAGCGCTCAACAGAATAACCGGAGTTTCCGGAGAATGCGCTTTGATGCGCATCACCAAATCCTTCGCGGGAGTATCCGGCAGATGGGCGCTGCTCAACACTAGGTCCACGCCGCCTTGATTGAAAATACTGATCGCATCTTTCGCGGTCTTGCACGTCACCACGCGGTAGCCGCGGGTTTCCAGCGTGAGCTTCTGGATGGAGAGGCTTTGCTCGTCGTCCACGCACAGGATCGTCTTCTTTACTGTCATCGTGAGGGCTCTATTTCTCCTGCGATCCGGGGTGCACGGATCTTCTACGATGTGGCGCATCGTTCAGGATTTGAAACAGTGTATGAATCCTACGGAGAAGTCCGCCTTCTGACAAGTGCCCAGTTTGCCAATTGCACTTCTGGTCATAATGCTGAAACCTGCCGAAGGCCAAAAGCCATTGAAAGCAAACGCGTGGCTGTTTATCGCAATACAAACTCGCCATGAGCAATCTCCACAACCCCGCCGCCCACGCGCACGTCGGTAACGCCCACATCGGTTCTTCGCCCACGAATTTGCAGGAAGCTGGGCCGCCCGATCTCCAGTCCCTGCTCGATTAATCCTTGCTCCTCGCTTTTGAGCACGCCATGCTGCACCGCCCAGGCAGTGCAGCATCCCGCGGCCGAGCCGGTCGCCGGGTCTTCACCGTTATAAAACTGCATGCGTGCGTGCAAGGTCGCACCGGGTGTCTCGGTTTCGCGCGAAACAAAATAGAAGAATTTGCTGGCGTGTTGCTTGGTGAATGCGCTCGCGCTTTTCTGGTCTACGCGCAATTCCCGCATGGCAGCCAGAGATTTTATTGCCACAATGGTGAACGCGGTGCCGGTAGAAACCGTCTGGATGGGCAGTGACGTGTCAATAAAATCCAGCGGCACTCCGGTTGCACGAGCCACGACTTCCGCGTCATGCACCTCGCCGAACTCCGGATCGCGCTGCCGCATTTCGCCCACCAGTTGCCCCTCGGCGCCGGAGGCAAAGCTTACCGGAATCTTTCCCACGTTCAACTCCAACTCCACCACGTCTCCTCCACGCTGCTGGCGCAGGCACCAGGCTGTTCCCAGCGTTGGATGCCCGGCAAAGGGGAGTTCCTCCTGGGTGGTAAAGATGCGCACCCGTACGCCCTGTTCGCGCTCCACCTTCTCATCGCGAGGAAGAATGAAGGTAGTCTCGGAAAGATTTGTCTCCTTGGCGATCGCCTGCATCTCCGTGTCGCTCAAACCACGTGCATCGGTGAACACCGCGAGCTGATTGCCTTCGAGCGGTTTGTGAGTGAACACATCCAGCAATACGTATCGATAGGAACGCTCATTCATGCCGTTGCCCTCGCCATCAGCTTATCGCACCTGCAATTTAATAACTCAACCCGGAACAAAAAAGCGCAGCCCTTTTAGGCTCCGCTACAACCAGGCCAAACTCTTCTTCCCGTGCACCACAGCCGGAGCTCCGGAAGTCGCATCTAGCAAGAAATGAGGCGCCGATTGAATCCAGCGCCTCAAAGATTTTCTCGCTTCACCGCGACGGGGTCAGGCTGATGGAGTTAGAGAACTCCAGGATAGCTAGCTTTAAACCATTGGTCTTCCGTCCAACCGGCTGCGGCCAGAAGGCCTAGCCAAGCGGCCCGGTACGTCAAGTAGCTTGCTTGCGACAGGGATGGATTGCATTTTGCGCCGAGTTCGATTCCAGCTTCTAAAAGTTCGTTATAAGTTTTAAGTTTAAGAGATTGTTCTGTTGTTTCCAAAACTGCGGTTGCCATGATGTCCTCCAATTGCATACTTCTATAACTTAGTTTATGCCTATGAAATGGCTTTAAATCGCCTCTCCTCATCTATGGCGCTGCGACGTGACAGCGCTCACTCGCAAGCGTGTCCCAGGGGCAAAAATTCAGTGTTGCTGATCTCTTCTTGAGGCCGGAATGGTGACAAGAGCGCAGATCGCTCGTAAATTCAGTTACACGCAAAACGCCGGACGATTCCTCGTCCGGCGTTTTGCATGTAACTGTTTGGAAGCCGAGCAGGTTCTCCCGGTTCAGCAAATTCGCGGCAACTGTTCTCCGCTCAGCATATCGATAATGCGTGTGGTGCCGATGCGGCTGTTCATCTTCACCAGGCCGCCGCGCTCTTCTGAAACGCGGCCAATCGCCACCGCGCCTGCCGTATGCTGGTCGGTACGCAACAAATCCAGCGCGTGTGCGACTTCGTTCTCCGGCACAAAGACGATCATCCGGCCCTCGTTGGCCAGGTACAGCGGATCGAAGCCGAGCACTTCGCATGCCCCGGCCACGTCGTCGCGCACCGGAATTTTCGCCTCGTCAATGGTGATCTGCAGTCCAGTAGCTTCCGCAATTTCAATGAGAGTGGTGCCGAGACCGCCGCGAGTGAGATCGCGCAGGCAGTGAACTTCAACATTGCCGGAGATCAGCTTCTGCACCGCGCCGTTCAGCGGAGCGCAATCGCTTTTAATCTGCGACTCAAACTCCAGACCCTCGCGCATCGCCATGATCGCAATGCCGTGTTGACCAACGTCGCCGCTGAGCAGCACCACGTCGCCGGCCTTTACGCTTGAGGGAGCGATCGTCAACTTATGTTCCACAATGCCGACGCCTGCCGTGTTGATGAACACGCCGTCGCCCTTGCCCCGATCGACTACCTTGGTATCGCCGGTCACCAGTTGCACGCCTGCAGTTTCCGCCGATTGCTTCAGGCTCTGCACCACTGCCCAGAGGGTTTCCATCGGAAGCCCCTCTTCGAGGATGAGGCCGCAGCTCAAGTAGACCGGGCGTGCGCCGCACATGGACAGATCGTTTACCGTGCCGTTGATTGCCAGCGAGCCGATATCGCCGCCGGGGAAGAACAGCGGATGCACCACGTACGAATCGGTGGTAAAAGCCAGCCGCGCGCCGCCCAGCTCAAAGACCGCGCCATCGTGCCGCGTTTCCAGCAGCGGGCAGTTGAAGGCCGGCAGAATCATCTTCTCAATCAGTTGATGCATCAACTTGCCGCCGCCGCCATGGGCCAGCGTCACCGTAGGATAGTCGGTGATGGGCAGTGGGCAGCTCAGCGTAAAGTCCTTAACCGTGCTCATTGGTTATACCTTCCCTGCGGTCGCCAGTTCAGCGCGCCGATAGCGGTAATACGCGGCGCATGCGCCTTCGTTGGAGACCATAGGTGCGCCCAGTGGTTTTTCCGGCGTGCACTGTTTTCCGAAAGCCGCGCACTCATGCGGCTTCTTCTGCCCCTGCATGATCAGTCCACTGATGCACAGCGGACTCTCCTCCGCCGTGTAGCTGCCTACGTTGAAGCGCAGCTCGGCATCAAACTCCGCGTACTCCGGGCGCAGGCCCAGCCCGCTGGATCCAATTTCGCCGATGCCCCGCCACTTGCGATTCACCACGCAGAACACTTCCTTCACATAGTGCTGCGCCGCACGGTTGCCGCCCTCGGAAACCGCGCGCGTGTACTGATTCTCCACCTCGTGGCGTCCCTGTTCCAGTTGCGCAATGCACATCGCAATGCCCTGAAGAATATCGAGCGGTTCAAAGCCTGTCACCACAATGGGAACCTTGTACTTGGCCGCGATCGGAATGTACTCGTCGTAGCCCATAATGGCGCACACGTGCCCTGCCGCCAGGAAGCCCTGTACGCGATTGGTCTCCGAACCCAGAATCGCCTCCATCGCCGGCGGTACCAGAACATGCGACACCAGCACTGAGAAGTTCTTGATCCCCTGCTGCTTCGCCTGGAATACGGCCATGGCGTGCGCCGGAGCCGTGGTCTCAAATCCTACGGCGAAGAACACAATCTCCTTCGCCGGATTGTCCTTCGCAATCTTCAGTGCATCCAGCGGCGAGTAGAGGATTCGCACATCGCCTCCGCGCGCCTTGATGCCGAACAGGTCGAACTCGCTCCCAGGCACGCGCAGCATATCGCCGAACGAGCAGAAGATGACCTCCGGCCGTTGCGCAATCTGCACTGCCTTGTCGATCAGCTCCAGCGGCGTAACGCACACCGGGCAGCCTGGTCCGTGTACCAGTTCAATCTCTTTCGGCAACAACTCATCCAGCCCAAATTTCACAATGGCGTGGGTCTGTCCGCCACAGATCTCCATGATCGTCCAAGGCCGCGTGGTGATTCGCCGAATCTCCTGCGCAAAGCCCTGCGCCGCGCTCGCGTCGCGGTACTCCGATGAAAATTTCACTGCTTAACTCCTGGATTCGATGGCCTCAGGTCTCCCAATTCACCGAGCTCGCCCATTTCCCTCAGATAGCCGAAGACCTTGTTGGCTTCTTCCTCGTCCACTATGCTGATGGCTAGGCCCACATGCACCAGCACATATTCGCCAACCTTTGCTTCCGGAACAAAGGCTAGATTCACGGTCTTCAGCACTCCGCCAAAATCGACGCGGGCTTCCCGTGTGATGTCTTCTCCGCTAACGCTGACGATCATTCCTGGCACTGCTAGACACATTTCTGCTCCCTCGCGCTTTCCTCGAATCTCAATTTCCGGGCTGCCGCCACCACCTGTCCCAGAGCAATGCCCCCATCGTTGGGAGGAACTCTCTGGTGCCAATAGACCCTCACGCCCCCGGCTTCCAGCCGCGCCACCGTCAACTCGGTCAGTAACCGGTTCTGGAAGCATCCTCCGCTCAGTGCAACCGGCAGTCCCAGGTGTTGGCCGGCAATCTGGGCGATCATCACCGCCAGGGTGTTGTGGAACTTCCTCGCCATCGCTTCCGGCCTCGTCTTCAGTATAACGTCCGCCATCAGTCCGCGCACCAGGGGAGCCCAGTCCAGCTCAGCCGGAGCCGTGTCGTTTGCAGGCGGGGTAATTTCGAATTCGTATGCACTATCCTCCGCGCTCTGCGTGGCCAACCACTCCAGCTCCATCGCCGCCTGTCCCTCGTAGCGCGAAATCTGTCGAATTCCGATCAGCGAAGCCGCTGCATCGAACAGACGCCCCACGCTCGAAGTCCACGGGCTGTTCAAGCCCTGCCGCAGCATCGCCGCCACTACCTTCCGCTCGGCCGCCGGGAACGCTTGCACCGGGTTGAACTCCTCGCGCTCAAATATCTCTTCCCCCAGCGTCTCGAAAAGAATACTCAACCCGCATCGCCGCGGTTCGCGCACCGCCCGTTCACTGCCTGCCAGCCGGAACCTGCGCAGGCGGGCCACCCGGGCATATCCACCTTCATCAATTCTCAAAAACTCGCCGCCCCACACGGTTCCATCCGGACCCCAGCCACTGCCGTCCCAGGCTACGCCGAGCGCCGGAGCCTTCACTCCGTTCTCCGCCATGCACCCCAACACGTGAGCATAATGATGCTGCACCCGGACCGGATGTTCGCTCACCCGATTCGCATATTCGGTTGAGATGTAGTTCGGATGAAGGTCGCAAGCCACCGTTTCCGGCTTCACCTCGTAAAGATCTTCCAGGCTTTCCACCACGCGCTCGAATGCCATGCTCGCCTGCGCGGTTTCCAGATCGCCAATGTGCTGGCTGAGAAACACCTGCCGTCCCACCGAGAGCGCAACTGTATTCTTCTGGTGCGCCCCCACTCCCAGCACTGCCGGCATCTCCTCTTCCAGCATCACCGGCAGCGGGGCAAATCCCCGAGCCCGGCGCATCACCATCTGGCGTCCGGCCATCACCCGCACAATCGAGTCATCCACGTGACGCAGAATCGGCCGGTCATGCACCAGCAGCAGATCTGCAATTTCGTGCAAACGCTCCACCGCTTCGCGCTCATCGATGCAGATCGGTTCATCGCTCAAGTTGCCGCTGGTGGCGATCACCGCAAAGCCCAGTGCCCGCATCAGCAGATGATGCAGCGGCGCATAGGGAAGCATCACCCCCAGCATCGGATTGCCCGGGGCCACCGAAGGCGCGAGCGCGGATGTACCCTGTCCTTTGCGTCGCACCAGCACGATCGGAGATTCCGGTGAGCGCAACAGGCGTTCTTCCAACGGCGAGAGCTCGCACTCCCGCAGCACGTCATCCGCCGACGGATACATCAAGGCAAACGGTTTCTCCTCGCGATGCTTACGCTCGCGCAGCCTCCGCACCGCCGCTTCATTGCGTGCGTCTACCATCAGATGGAATCCGCCCAATCCCTTTACGCCCACGATCTTGCCTTGACGGATCGCTTCGGCAGCCTCGTCCAGCGCCGCCGCCCGTCGGCCCATCACCGCGCCTGCCATGCTCCAGAGCTCCAGTTGCGGCCCGCACTCCGGGCACGCATTGGGCTGAGCGTGAAATCTGCGATTCGCAGGGTCGCGATACTCGCGCTCGCACTCCGCGCACATCGTGAACTTCTTCATTGTCGTGCGCGGCCGGTCGTAGGGCAGCGATTCGATGATCGTGTAGCGTGGCCCACAGTTGGTGCAGTTGGTAAACGGATACCCGAAGCGCCGGTTGCCCGCCTCAAAGATCTCCCGGATGCACTCCGGGCAGGTCGCAATATCGGGCAGCACCAGCGCGGTCTTCTCCCCACCCTCACTCTTGCGAATCTCAAAGCCCGTATAGCCGACAGGGTCGGCAAAGCTACTCTCCAGACTTTGGATGAATGAAATTGCAGGTTTTTCCCGCTCTACCCGCAACAGAAATTGATCGAGCTTCTCGCGCGGCCCTTCCACTTCCACAAATACGCCGCGTGCCGTGTTGTTTACCCAGCCGTTCAGCTCCAACTCCGCCGCCAGCCGATAGACGAACGGCCGGAAGCCTACGCCCTGCACCGCACCGCGAATCGTCATTTTCAGCCGCGCGTCGACGCGCTGGCCCAGTGCCGTGCCTGTCAGTCTCTGGTCTGCAATTGCCAAGCTTCCTCTTTCCCTACCGTGCAACCATGGATCTGCGAATCCCTATTGATCAGCCTAGATTTTATCAGTCACTTATGGGGATGTCGAACGTCACAAATAGATATGACTAATGTCACAAGATCCATCTACCCAATGGCGCGTTGCGCCCCGCTAGAATCGCTGCGGTTCTGGCTTTTTCCGGACTGGAAACCCCTTTTCCATGGCAGCTTCTTCTTCCTCCACAACCTTGCAACCATAGACTCACCGGCCAGCCTCGGCTGCGTTGAACCGATGACTACGAACCACTGACGCCGTGCGAACGGAGGGAATGATTTGCGCCTGCGGTCTCCTCGTTCACTTCGAGGTCAAGCGCCTTCTGCCTCAACCGCCAGGCAACGTCGCGATATCTCTGATAATCCCGGGTCAGCAGCGCTTCGTCGTACTCGCCCTCCATCGCCAGCGCGGCCATCTTGGACCAGCCCATGCAAAAAATTGAGTAGGCCAACAGGTAAGGTGCGAGCCTTTCAGTGATTGCATCTCCCGAGCGCACCTCGTATTCGCGAATAAAAAGGTCGCGCATCTCACCTTGTAACTCCCATTCCACAATTGCCCCGGCCACGTCCCAGGCAATGTCGCACGGTCCAGGGAAGAAATGGTTATCGCCGTGGAGGTCCGCATCCAGCTTCAGCAGTTCTCCGCCATCGGTACGAAGCCATTCGTGAGGCATCATGCGCCCATCGCACACCACTACGCGGCAGATGCGCAGCCGCGACTCGGCATCGCTGAGTTCCGCGCCGAACTCGAGCTGCCAGTTCCAGCGCAACATCTTTTCAATCTCCGGACTTTGCGCGGCATCGCTGCCAAAGTGCGCGAGCCGGAAGGCAAGATAATCGGCCATTCGCGCCAGCAACTCAGCCGACCGATCGTGCCGTTCCAACATCCGTCCGGGCACTAACTCATATTCACCAAAGCCGCGTTGGTTGCCGAGGTAGCGCGGCGCGAAGCCTCCAGCGGCGAGCAATCTTGCCCTCACGCCAATGGCTTCGCCGTAATGTCCAAAGCCTTCGAACTTGAAAATGCTCTGTTTATCGCAGGCGAGGAATTTGGCTGGCTCCAGCGCCGCCCACGAAGCGGGCACGGTGCTCTCCGCGCAGTGGAAATGCCTGCGCCAAGTGCCTCCGGAAAGGCTTTCTCCCGCTCCCTCCGGGGGCAGAGGCTCATTTTGCATGACGTGGAAGTGGTAGCGTGCCCAGCGCTCAGGGGCGTTCGGCGCACGCAAACCAGCAGGATCAACCGTGCGGCTACCCACCATGTGAATGCGCTCGCCTGCCACGCCGCACCGGCTGAGCGCTTCGGCGACGGCCAGAAAGGACGAGCCACTGATGCCCGGCCCTTCATCCACAATCAGAAACCCGGCATCGCCCGATCGTTCCACCCACGCGCGCAGCTCGGGCGTCAGCTCCAGTTGGCGGTCATAGGGGTGTCCCGTCGGGCGGACGGTAATGCGCTCGCATTGGACATCACGCAGCCGTAGCGCCGTGCAGGCCACCGCGCTCAACGCGACTCCAATGCTGCGAATCCCGATGACCGCCATGCGCGGTGGCAGCCCCAGCCCGTCCAGCAGAAGTGCAACCTTCCGCGGATGCAGCGCGTAATAGGAAAAACCCTCCTGCACCGCAATCTCGTAACGATCCGCCACCCGGAGCTGTTCCGTACTTTGTAAGACCGCGAAGAGCGCATCCTTCTGCCCGGTGAGGAACGCAAGGGCGAGGGTCTCGGTAATCTGCGAGGCGATGTTGCACGAATCCGGACGACAGGTGTCGCCGTTTGCCTCATCCAGCAACGCGCATTCCAGCTCTCCGGCGGCGATGAGCGATGCCACTGCGCTGTCCTCGGCATTCTGCTCGGGCGCGCTCCACCACCGGCTCAGCGCACCGGCCAGCGATGCAGTCATCGCCGGCCCGCTTACCGTGTGCCTGCCGTCGCGGAAGACGTAGGCGTTCCAACCGGAGCTGTTCATGGCATGCTGTGGGTCGGTAACCAGACCGGGCACCGCATCAGGCCGCTTTCTTTTTCTGGCCGCGGGGTGAGCGTGAAATGTCGCCTTCCTTGTCGATGAAGTAGAGATACTGGTTGTCGCGATCGACAGCATGCTCAATCAGGATCTTCGAATCACCTACCCCGCTCTTCGGCTTGTGGCAGACATTGCCCTGACCATCGATAAAGTACAGGTATTTCTTATAATCCCTGTGGAGGTCCAACTTCTTGATCTTCTCGGCCATCGCGGTACACCCCCGTGTTAAGGAGTAGGATTCGTTTTGGCCCTGCGGGGATGGATTGCCCTGAGTGGAAGTTCGGATTCAGCTTCCAAAACTCGGAAAATCAGCGCTTGCTCTTTTGGCGTTTGCTGCTTTTGCCGCGCGCGGGAGTTTTGCCCTGCAACTCTTTCTTCTTTGGCTCGTCGGGCGAGTGCGCGGCTGGCGGAGGTTGTTCGCCGGGAGCGAGAACCTGCCGCACGATGTTGCCGATGACCCGGTACTTGCGTTCGCTGATGGAACCGTCCATGTTCTGTTTGCGGATGGTGAACACCGGCATGGTGCCTTCGTTGCCGAAGTTTTCGGTGGAAACTCCAACCGGGAAATATCCAATGATGTAGTGTTCGCGGTACCCGGTTTCGTAGCGGTGCCGTTTCAGGTTCCAAGTGAAGACGCGGACCTGGTTGAAGTCATAGGGAATCCCATCCTTATTTTCGTTCAGCAGCACCAAGTACTGAGGAATAGCGCCCTTCTCTTCGTCCTGCACGGTGTTGAGTACGAACGCTGCCTGGATGCGCTGGCCCTCGGCGTACTGCGCCACGTCGAGCGGTATGTCGAGGTCGACCATGTGAGCTAACACCCAGCCGACATGCCCTTGCTGATCGCGCACCAGCCACCAATCATCCATCGGTTTTGGCATAGGCTCTTCGGTTGGAGCTGAGGGCGTTGCGGGCTGGCTTGCGGATGGATTTGCGGCTGAAGCAGCCGCCGGCGTAGCTGGCGATGCCGTTTGCTGTGCGGTCTTTGCCGGTTCGTGAGGCTGAGCCTGCGATGGTGCCGCTTGCGGAGCGGGCTTGGAGATCTTCTTCGGCTTGGGCTTGAGCGGATCGCCCGCAGCTCGGGCGAGCTCGGCCGCCCGCTTGGCGGCGATCTCTTCCGGAGTGGCACGCCCGGTGGTCGAGCGCTTGAGCATCTCCACCTTGGCGCTTTCGGCAAGCTGGTAGAGGGTGTCGGTCTCACGTCCTGGGGCGACGTGCATGTTCAACTCGACGCGGGTGACGCCATGGCCCTCGATGGGCGTATTGCGATTGTCCTTGCTCATCCGCTGGAACTGCTCGTAGACCTCGCTGGGCACCAGGGCGCGCAACTCGATCCAGCCTTCCAGCTTTTGTGCGGTGCGTACGCGCACAAAGCGCTTCTGGTGTTCGAGAACCTCGACGCGATCCCCGTTCTTCACCGAGCCGACACGGTTGTAAACCGTAGCGACATGGTCGCGGAGGTTGGCCTGAGGAGCGGAGACGTACATGGTTTCACCGCCGCCTATCGGCCCTCCATGTTTGCAAGAGACCGCGAAGAGCAGCACCAGCAGAAGCGCGAGTCCAGGGGAAAGTCGCTGGGAGAGCAGGCGGTAACGAGAGTTCAGGAGATACAAGGGCTTCATTCCGGATCAATCTCCACTATAAACCAGAGCGCCGGAGAAACGATTGACCTTTCAGTGTTTGGAGCAGGGGGAGTGAGGAGGTAGTCAATGGTTGCGAAGGGCGCGGACAACGATTGGCGGAAAAGTAACTCAGGATAGGCGAAGGCTTGCCAGTAAAGATAATGCTTCCGGCCAAACCGTAAGGCCTGGCCGGAGAGAGATGTTATTCCTCGCCGAAGTGAATTCCGATCGAGTGCGCGGTGTTGACCAGTTCACCGGCAGGCGCGTTCGAAACGGGATTGGAATGCAGCACCGGGAAAAAGTGCCGCATTCCAAAAATGTGTGGGACCTAGAGGATGGTCTGGTTGAACGACACGGATACGCCGGTGACAGTGGAGGGCGAGGCGGCGGCCCCGAAGGTAGCGGTGGCGGTGATGGTGAATGGGGTGGCGGCGCTGATTACCGTCACCACGCCGGCAGAGTTTACGGTGGCAACGGTGCCGGTGGTGTCACTGCTGGTCCAAGTGACGTACGGGGTGAGGGCACCGCTGGCGGAAAGGGCAGTGTCGCCGGGAAAGCTGGCGGTTGCAATGGCCTGAAAGGTTGTGCCTGCGGCAAATGAGGTGGCGCCGGTTTGGCTTTCCACGCTGAGGGCGGTTGGAGCGCTGCCGATGTAAAGCACGACAGTGCAAGGATTGCTGACCACTCCGCTGTCGGTTGCGGTGACGGTGGTGTTGCCGGAAGTGGCGCTGCCCGCAGTCAGGACGCCAGCGCTACTGACGGTAACGATCGAAGTGTTGCCGCTGGCCCAGGTGGCGGTGGTGGTATCGGTTGCCGCTGTGCCGCCGACGGTGCGCGAGGTGGACGACAGCGCGGTATAGCTATCCGGCGGAGTGCTGCTAGCTCTAAGGAGGACCGCAGCAGGGCTGACTGTGACCGTTTGAATGGAATTTGGGGAAACAAAGAAGTCCGAGCAGGAGGTGCAGAACACGATCAGCGCGAGAACAGGGAGCAGGCGGACGGTTTTATGGCGAAGCCAAGGCATGAGTTCCTCCAAAGCGATCATTGTAGTGCGTTCCCCCAGGAGCGAGTAAAGACGAGGGATTGCGAAATTCTGAAAAAGTGCCGTTCAAGAATTGAAGAGCGAAGTCGATTGCGGGTTGAAAAGCCTGGTGCGGGATGGGAGATTTGCGCGGAGCGGGCGGGGTCCTTACATTTCGAACTGGAGCAAGCGGTGATGGATCAGGTGGCGGGTGCGGGTTGGGCGGGTTGCGAGGCAAACGACCAGTTATCGCGGCCATTGTGCTTGACCTGGTAGAGGGCTTGATCGGCACGGCCGAGAGCGACCTCCCAGTGTTCATTCTGGACGCTTGGAGAAAATAGGGCTGCACCGATGGAGAGGGTGAGATGAAAGGTGGCTTTTCCGGGCACGTGGACGGGGGCCTGCCGAAGATGTTGGCGAATTCGGCTGCAGATTACTTCGGCATGGGCTTCGTTGGACTCCGGGCAGATGATGACGAACTCTTCGCCTCCCCAGCGGGATACTACATCGGAGTTGCGCACGCAACGACGAAGAACCTCGGCGAGCCGCAGCAGCGCCTGGTCTCCTACCTCGTGTCCCCAACTGTCATTCACGTTCTTGAAGTGGTCGATATCGGCGATGAGGATGAGAGCGGTGTGACGGGCGCGGCGGAGGCGCTCGGTTTCGAGCTCCATGAAGGGCGAGAGGAAGCGGCGGTTCTTGAGTCCAGTTAGAGGGTCCTCAAAAGTCTGCAGCTTGCGCGCAATGTTGATGCGCCAGAGTGACCAGGCAAGGGCGACGGTGAGTAGGAGGCAGGCCAGCAGAAGCACCGCGAGAGCGCCGGTGAGCTGACTGCGTCGGCTGATGCTGTCAAGCTGGAATTGCTGGTTGCGCTGCTCCTGAATCAATTGCTGGCGCATCTTTTCGGCGACGATGAGCTGACTCCGGGCGCGGAGGGCGGTGATCTCCTCATCCTTGCGGCGCTGCTCAGCATCGGCCGCACGGAGTTGTTCCTGGCGTAGCAGGTTGAGATTTTCGAGGCGATCACGCTCATCGCGATTGCGTTCAATCTGCTCCTGGGCGAGCAGGTCACGCCGTTCCTGCTCGGACTTCTCCAGCGCCAGGGTGGACTCCAGACGGGTAAGGCTCTGATGATTCGTGCGCTCGTTCCATTCCTGCTGGGCATCCCTGAATTGCTGGTACGCGGTGAGCGCTTCTGGATAGCGGTGAGCGGCCTGGTACACCAGGTATTTCTGTTCGAGGTTCTCTAGCTGGGAAGAGTGACGGCTCAGGTTCTCCGCAGCGGCTTGGTCGATGAGCTGAATCCCATGCTCCACGTCGCCATTGAGACCGAGAGCCAGGCCGAGCAGGCCCTTCGAGTAGGTGATCGCCTGCTCATTGCCTGATTGCTGGGCACTGGCCAGCATGGCGCGGTCATTTTCGAGCAGAGCGGGGTAGTTGTGACTCTCGAAATAGAGCTGATGATAGAGGGCAAAGGTAAAGTGCTGCAGCCTGAAATCGGCGTGAGGTGCGATGGCCTCGGCGCGGTGGATCGACTCCAGCGCCTGAGCGAACTGCTTGCGAGCGATGAGGACGCGGGCGGAAGTCTCCTGCACGCTAAAGCGGGTGTTCAGGGAATCGCCGGAAGAGGTGAGCTGAAGCGCCTGGTTGATGGAATCCTGTGCCGCATCGAAACGCTTCAGGCTGAGTTCCAGCTCGGCGCTGTCGACGAGGAACTGGGTGGGGATGCGGCCGATGCGGCGGTAGATGGTACGCGCGCGCTGAAAACAGTCGAGGGCACGATCGAGGCGTCCCTCGCTGATGAGGACAGCGGCATAGCTGGCGTAGTAGGCGGCGACCTGCGGATCGGGTTGACCGCTGAGATGGCGTCCGGCAAGGCTATAGGCGGCATCGGCATCGGCGTCGTCGTGGAGGTCTCGAAAGCCCTTGCCGAGGCTGGTAAAGACTTGAAAATGCGGGAAGTGCGGCGCGAGCTGGGCCCGTAGAGCATGGTCGCGTTCCAGGATCAAAGCGCTGGTATTCTCAGCCCGCGAAAGCGTATCGGCCAGCTCGGAGTAGACGAGACTGAGGGTGGCTTCATCACCAATGGCGTCGGCGGTGGCGAGAATGCGCTGCGAATCGGCGGCGACGGCGGCCGAGTCCCTGGCGGCCAGGGAACTCTGCAGGCGGGTGAAGCAGCGCATTATTGCGGCGTTACTATTACCGTCCTGAGAGCCAGAGTTGATTTCAGGGTGGCCGATTCCCTGTACATCGTGAGTGGTGATTTGAGCAGGCAGCAGAACGGCGGAGAGAAGAAGCAGTGGAAGAAGCCGGGTCGTAAGGCAGAGGGTTGCGCCTGGAGCACGAAACAGGGGTGGGCGGCGCAGGGAAGGGTCCCCGAATGACGAAGTTGGCCTTCTGATTTGCATCTTTGCATCGATGAAGAGAGACTCAGTATAAGCCTGAGTGGGATTGATGAGAAGAGAGAAAACGGCTCAAGGAAGCACCGGTGATAACACACGAAAACCCCGCTCGGAGGAGTGGGGTTTTCGCTCATGGTAAGGCGGTTAGGGCAGCTTATGGCAGCATTTTGCCGGTGGCGAGATAGCGCTGGTGGAAGGCGTAGGCTTCGCTGAGCAGGTGCGGCGTGTGCTGTCCGCTGGCGCTTTTGCAGGCGCGGTCGAAGTAGTCCTTGAGCAGCGGCTGGAAGGCGGGTGCGGCGCAGTTATCGATAACGAGGCGGGCGCGCTGCTTGGGCGAAAGGCCGCGCAGATCGGCCAGCCCGTTTTCGGTGACCAGGACCTGGGTATCATGCTCGGTGTGATCGACGTGGCTGACCATGGGAACGATGGTGGAGATGCTTCCTCGGGCGGCCAGGGAGGGAGCCATAAAGATGGACAGGTAAGCGTTGCGGGAGAAATCGCCGGAGCCACCGATGCCGTTCATGATCTTGGAGCCCATGATGTGAGTGGAGTTGACGTTGCCGTAGATGTCAGCCTCGAGCATGCCGTTCATGGAAATGACGCCGAGGCGGCGGATGATTCCGGGGTGGTTGGAGATGTCCTGAGTGCGCAGGACGATGCTTCGGCGGTAATTGCGCAGATTGGCATAGACCGTATTCATCATCTCCGGGCCGAGACAGAAGGCAGTGGCGGATGCGGAAATCATCTTGCCGGAGTTGAGGAGGCTGATCATGCCATCCTGAATGACCTCGGTGTAGGCGGTGAGGTTCTGGAACTTGCCCTGTTCGAGTCCGAAGAGCACGGCATTGGCGATGTTGCCGACGCCGGACTGGATGGGCAGCAGATCCTCAGGCATCCGGCCTTTCTTCACCTCCCATTCGAGGAATTCGAGGATGTGGCCGGCGATCCGCAGGGAGGCTTGGTCAGGCTCCTTGAAGGCGGGGTTTTGGTCCGGCGAACGGGTTTCGATGACGGCGGCTACCTTCTCGATGGGGATGTGGAGGTAGGGGCTGCCGATGCGCTGTCCGGCGCGGATGAGAGGAATGGGCTCGCGGCGCGGCGGCGCGTCCAAGCCGTAGTAGATATCGTGCATGCCTTCCAACTTGATGGATTGCCAGGAGTTGACTTCGAGGATGACACGGTCGGCACACTCCAGCCAGGACTTATTGTTGCCAAGGGAGGTGGAAGGAATGGCGCGGCCATCCTCGTAGATGGCTGCGACCTCGATGACCGCCATGTCGAGCTTGCCGAGGAATCCATACTCCATGTACTGCGCGACGTGGCTGATATGGATGTCCGTGTAGTCCATGTCGCCGTCGTTGATGCGTTTGCGGACCGTGGGATCGGATTGATAGGGCAGACGGAACTGTATGCCATTGGCGGCAGCCAGGGCACCATCCAGCTCAGGACCGGTAGAGGCACCGGTGAATACTCCGACGCGCAAGGGATTCCCCTGCTCGCGGTCGCGCTCCATGCGACGGGCGAGGGCGGACGGAAACTCCTTGGCACAGCCGGAGCCGGTGAACCCGCTCATCCCGATGTTGTCGCCATTGCGGACGAGCGCAGCCGCTTCGTCGGCGGACATGATGCGCTGGCGTAGCTCGGGGTTGAGTACACGATTGTGCGAAGCGGAGACCGTAACCATGGGAACCTCCCGAAAATCGAAGTAAATCAACGGGCTGAGATGTTGTTAGGCTATGGCCGTGAGCGCGATTCGTCAACCGGAGCCTGGGTTGGGAGCGGGTAGTTCAAGGCAAAGGGGAAGTCCCCGAGCCGCTTTCTGTTTCGCCAAGATGAGCCGACGGCGAGCCGCTCATTTCTTGTTGAGATGGAGCGAGGCGGAGTTGATGCAGTAGCGCAGGCCGGTGGGGTTCGGTCCGTCGGGGAAGACGTGGCCGAGATGGCCTCCGCAGCGAGCGCAGGTGACCTCGGTGCGGACCATCCCGTGGCTGCGGTCTTCGTGCTCCTCGATGTTCTCCTTGTTGAGAGGACTGTGAAAGCTGGGCCAGCCGCAACCGGAATCGAATTTATTCTCCGAGGGAAAGAGTTCAAGTCCACAAGCCGCACAGAGATAGACACCGGGAGTTTTGGTCTCCGTGTACTGGCCGGTAAAGGCCCGCTCCGTGCCCTTTCCGCGCAGAATACGGTACTGCTCGGGAGTGAGAGAACGACGCCATTCTTCATCCGACTTGCGAATCTTATCCATGGTCCCCATAGAATCTCCAAGCCTAGCTCTTTGATTGTATATGGATTGGGTTGGATGAGGGGAGTAACGAAAAAGCTGCCAAATCCATCGAGGACAGCGGCAATGGGAGGACAGCGGGACTCTCGCGTAATGGACCGGATGTTAAATGTGGACTTTCATGGTTCTGCCCAGCAGATCTGAAGCGGAAAAGGGTAGAGTAAGACGCGTGATGCGGTAACTCCATAAGGAGCGCGGAGATTGAGGGATGAGAGCGCAATGACGGGAAACAACCGGCCGCTGCTACGGGCGGAAATGCTGCGGCGCGAGGTGGGGGAAAAGACGATTGTGCGCGAGGCGAGTTTTGCGCTGCGCTCCGGTGAGGTGGTGGCGATCACGGGGCCGAGCGGGGCGGGGAAGTCGAGCGTGCTGCGGCTGTTGAACCGGCTGGATGCACCGACCGGAGGGCGAGTGTTGCTGGAAGGCGCGGATATCAGCGGACTGGATGTGCATGAGCTGCGGCGGCGCGTAGGGATGGTGATGCAATCGGCGAATCTGTTTCTGGGTACGGTGGCGGAAAATGTGGGCTACGGGCCGGGACTGCGCGGGGAGCGCATGAGCGACGGCGAGCTGGAGGAGTTACTGGGAACTGTTGGGCTGGGCGGATACGGGGAGCGCGACGTGGCCGGGCTCTCGGGCGGTGAGGCGCAGCGGGTTTCGCTGGCGCGGACGCTGGCGAATCGTCCGCAGGTGCTGCTGCTGGACGAGCCGACCTCGGCCCTGGACGATGCCGCGAAGCTGGTGGTGGAAGAAGCTCTGCGGGCGGCGATGGCGCAGGTGGAGGGCGCGTGCTTGATTGTGACTCATGATGCGGCGCAGGCGGCACGGCTGGCGCAACGCACGCTGGTGATGCGGGATGGCGTGCTCAGGGATAATGCCGCGGAAACGGATGCGGCGGCATCAGGGGGCGGAGATGCTTGATCACTCGATGTTCGATCATTCGATGTTCGATCCGAAGCTGCTGCATCACTGGATACATTCGCAGGTTGGGTTGGGGCTGGGGCAGGCGATGGTGGTGTCTGCACTGGCGCTGGGAGTGGCGTGGCTTGGGCATCTGCGCAAGCTGGAGCTGCGGCAGGAGACGGCGGCGGCCCTGGTGCGCGGTCTGCTCCAGATGCTGGCGATTGGGTTGGTGCTGGTATGGCTGCTGAAAGGCGCGGCGTGGTGGAGCGTTCCGGCCTTGGCGGTGATGTGCGCGGTGGCGGCGGGAATGACTCAGCGCAGGCTGCGAACCAAGCCGAAGAACGGATGGAAGCCCGGAGCGAAGCCGGCGATGCACTCCTACTGGCTCTGCCTGCGGGCGATTGGGACGGGCTCGGCGGTGGTGATTGCGACGATGGCACTCACCCGGGTGATCGCCTTCAAGGCGACGGCCCTGGTGCCGCTGGGTTCGATGATTATTGCGAATTCGATGAACACCTGCGCGCAGGTTCTGGAGCGCTATGCGAGCGACCTGAAGCTCAACGCGGGCAGGGTGGAGGCGGCACTGGCCCTGGGCGCAAGCTCGACGGTGGCGGCGCTGCCGTATGCGAGGAACGCCACCAACGCGGCGCTGATCCCAAGCTTGAACTCGCTGCGTTCGCTGGGGATCGTGTGGATTCCGGGCTTTGCGGCCGGAATGCTGCTGACCGGGAGCGATCCGGTGTACACGGCAATTTATCAGTTCATGGTGATTGCGATGATCTACGCGGCGAGCGGAGTGACGGCGTTAGTGGCGGCCTCGGGATACGAGCGCGCAGCCTTTATGGAGGAACGGCTAGTGGGCGCACGGTAAGGAAAACTTGCGCTCCGGGCGGCGCGTAGCTTGTTACAATTTCGGATGGCTAATTTATCGCTGGTGTATGGGCTCAGGCTGCTTCCCGAGGGTGAGTTGGAAGAGGTAGGAACGGGATCGATCAAGCTGAAGAACGGACATGAGGTGCACGTCACCCTGCATCTGCTGGAGGGCAGCAAAGAAGAGATCGAGGCCCAACTGAAAGAGAGCATCGACGCATTCTTCGATATCTATCCGGAGATACAGTAGAGCCTTGGCTGTAGAAGGCGACCGTTCTTACCGGATCATCATCCAGATGGCGGCGAAGTGGCAACTGGTTCCGGCGAGCACCCAGAGGTGCCAGATGAAGTGCATGTACTTGCGCTTGGATGCGTAGAAGGGGATTCCCGCCGAGTAACAGACCCCGCCCGCCAGCAGCAGGGCGAAGACCGGATGAGCCAACAGCAGGTACATGGACTTGAAGACGAAGATGGCAGCCCATCCCATAGCCAGGTACATGACGGTGGAGATCACGGCAAACCTGTGCACGGCGACTGCTTTGACGATGACGCCGATAAGGGCACAGCTCCAGACGACGGCGAACAGAGTCCAGCCGACGGCTCCGCGCAATCCGATCAGCGTGAAGGGCGTGTAGGTTCCGGCGATGAGCAGGTAGATGGAACTGTGGTCGAGTGAGCGCATCACTCGGTAGGCCCGGGTGCGGCTGAGCGAGTGGTAAAGGGTGGAGCTGAGGTAAAGCAGAATCGCCGAGGCGCCAAAGATGGCGCAACAGATGATGGAGCGCACACCACCGCCGGCTTGGGCGGCGCGGACGGTCAGGAGAACCAATCCGGCAATGGCCAGCGCCGCGCCCACACCGTGGGAGATGCTATTGGCGATCTCTTCGCCAATGGTCTGGTCGGTCGCATGCATACAGTTCAATCCTACGCCCGGTGCACGGAGGCTTCTATCTGGTGCGGCGATGGTGACAAAGAAATTACACAGTGAAATTTCACAATGAAAAAAGACAGACGGACGCATGGGGTCTGCGTCCGTGGGCGTAATGCGCTGCGCGGAGGTTACTTCTTTAGCGCGGCTTCGTAGCGCTTGTTGACCTCGGCCCAATTGATGACGTTCCACCATGCCTTGAGATACTCGGCGCGGCGGTTTTGATACTTGAGATAGTAGGCGTGTTCCCAGACGTCGTTGCCCAGGATGGGGTTGAGGCCCTGTGAGATGGGGCTGTCCTGATTGGGAGTGGAGAGCACCTGAAGTCCGCCGGAGCCGAGTGCGAGCCAGGTCCAGCCGCTGCCGAACTGTTTGACTCCAGCGTCGTTGAGTTTCTCCTGAAATTGAGCGAAGTCGCCAAAGGTTTTGGTGATGGCATCGGCAATGGGGCCGCTGGGCGGGCCGCCTGCGTTGGGAGCCATGATGGCCCAGAACATGGTGTGGTTGACGTGTCCTCCGGCGTTATTGCGGATGGCCCCGCGAACCGCCTCGGGTACCGCCGCCAGGTTGGAGAGAAGCTCTTCGGCGGACTTGCCTTTCAACTCAGGGGCTTTCTCAATGGCAGCATTGGCATTGTCCACATAGGCTTGATGGTGCTTGTCGTGATGCAGGTGCATGGTCTGCGCGTCGATGTAGGGCTCAAGCGCCTCGTACGCATATGTGAGAGCAGGAACTTCGAATGCCATCTTTCTGAATCCTCCACCCTGATGGATGAGAATTGCGGGGCGGGGGTTTCAAAATGTACCTAGGTTGGCGGGACGAGGTTTCAAAGGTTTCAAGGTTTCAAAGTTTCAAGGTTTCGAAGGTTATGGTCAAAAGCAACTGCAACTACCCCTCTTCTATGCTCACAAAAGGCAGAAATGGGAGCAATCATTTGGCTCGGTGGATTACTTTTTCTGAGCAGCGATTGCCCGGCTAGTCAGCCCCTCCACAAACTCACCCTTTGCATTGTTGTACGCGGACCGGTCTTCCCGAAAGCGCTCGGCGAGTGCGATCTTCAATTCGCCATAGATATTGGCATCCTTGGGATGAGCGCGCAGGTAATCCCTGAACGCTACGTGCCTTCGAAACTCGGCACTGCAAGGCGGGCAAACGTAAAGGTGATGGGGAGGATCGTTGGCGGGCGCAAAGAAAGCCTCGCGCCCGGGGACGCCAAGGTTTCCGCGATGGATATAACCTATGCTCGCAAGGCGCTCGATGGCCGCGGAAAGCATCGTTTCGGATGCCAGGAGGACATCGATGTCGATGGTTGGCTTTGCTGCCAGACCGGGAACGGCCGTGCTGCCAACGTGCTCAATGGCCGCCGCGAAGTCGCCAAGTGCATCGGCGATTCGTTGGCGAAGGGCCTGAAAGAGTCCAGGCCAACTGGGGTCGTAGTCCAAAACAATAACGGGATTCGTCATGGCTGAATCAAGCACATTGATGCCGAATGGTGCAACCAGTTCGCACCCCGTTCGTGCTTAGCTCACATCTCCAGGCAAGCGATAGCTAGCGCTTGACCAACCACATGACCCAGCCAGCTACCAAAACGCCCCCGATGAACCAGCCGAAGCAGTAGAAGCCGTAACGGATCATCGCGCGGGCGTTGTTGCGCTGGGTGATCCCGAAGACGACGGAGGCGCAGATCGAGAAGACGAGGGCCGCAGTGAAGTGAGAAAAGTTGAGCGTCATTGTTTCTTCCCGATGGCGATGTGGTGCGCGTCAATCGCGGCGATCACGTTGAGCAGTCCGGCGCAGACCAGGAACTTGGTGCCATAATCAGCGGTGGCGCGGAAGACGGCAGTCGAGCCCCAATCCATCGAGCGGGCGACGAAATAGAGCAAGCCGTTGCCGAAGTCGCCGACGAAGCCGAGCATATCGAGCAGGTCGCCGAGATTGAAGCCGTAGACCTTTCCCGACATGCCGATTCCGCAGAAGAACATCAGGGTTACGCTGACGAAGATAAGGATGCCGCGGACCCAGCGCTTCTGGATCAGGTGTCCAGCGCCGGGGACAAGCCAGCCTGCCAAGGGAGCGACGATCTGCATGACGTTGGTTTGCGGCTCAGCCGCGTTTGCGATTGTTTTTTCGTTGGCCATGAATTCGATTCCAAAATCTGTGTGCCCTGAATATCACCGCCGGGCCGTGGCTGCTGCGTGGGCGTACCTTCCGCTAAACCGGATTAGATAATCACGAACTCTTCCTGCTGCCGTCCGGTGACTTGCGCGGTGCCGTTGTGCACAAGGACATCGACCTCGCTGCGCACGCCGAACTCCGGCAGATAAATTCCCGGCTCTATTGAGAATAGCGTATTCGTCAGAATCTGTCGGGTATCTTTGGTTTCCAGGTTGTCCATATTGGCGCCGTTGCCGTGAACATTGGTGCCGATGGAGTGTCCGGTGCGATGCACGAACCACTCGCCGTATCCGGCCTTTTCGATGACCCCACGGGTGACCTCATCGACCTCCCATCCTTCGATGCGGCGCGCGGCGGCAAAGGCTTCGATGACCTTTTGCGCGCCGGCTTTGCGGGCGTCACGAACGATGTGGAAGACCTCCTGTTGCTTGGCCGAAGGCTGGCCGAGGACACCGGTCCAGGTGATGTCGTAATACACCGCGCCGGGAGTGTCCTTCTTGGCCCACATATCCAGCAGCACAAGGTCGCCGGGTTTAATCGGCTTGGTGATTTCGGCAGTGGGCTCGTAGTGAGGGTTGCCCGCGTTTTCATTGGCTCCCACGATGGGCAGATCGTCGGTGATGAGGTGCTCGCGCTGGAAGGCTTCGCCGATCCACTGGCGCACGCCCCACTCATCCCAGCCACCGTTGCGGACGCGGTGTCCGATCTCCTGGAAGGCCGCGGTCATGATCTGGTCCATGGCATCGCGGGCGGCGAAGTGAGTTGCGATCTGGGCGTCGGTGAGGGTGGCTTCAAAGCGCGAAACCAAGTCGGCGGAGGTGCCGACCTCGACGCCGAAGCTGCGAATCAGCTCCAGCATTCCGCCGTCCACCAGCGAGACGTACATGATGTCATTGTTAGGCGAGTACTGCATGGCGATGCGCTTGTAGGGCTTGAGGATCGCGGCGAGCTTTTGATGGAGTTCACGCCAGGAGCCGTAATGTTGCTGCTCACCGGGAAGGCTGGCGAGGTGCCGGGGCTCGACGCGATGGTTCAACTTTACGGGCTCGGCATTGGAACGGGCCGGAATGAGGTAGAACCAGCGCCGGGTGACGTGCATCTCGGGCAGTCCGAGGATGGAGTAGGCAATTTCATCGCGGCGATGATGGTCATAGAACAGCCAGGCATCGAAATCCTGCTCGCGCAATGCCTGCTGAATCGCGTTCAAGTCCATAAGGAGATATTGTACCGCGCCGGGGGAGTTGGAAATTGAGGGTGTTTCCCACTGCGGATGCACCACGTATTCTGAACCCGCGCTGTGGTACTAAAGTTTCGCTGTACGACAGAAATATAGTTTCGCAACTTTCGAGAAGAAGTTAGGTTAATAGGAACATGAAACGCACACTGCTCTTCTCTATCGCTACCCTGGCCTTCGGCGGACTGCTTGCCGCTCCTGGCTTCGCCCAAAACCCTAACACGCAAGGCGCAGGTCCTGGTAAGGACGATCCCAACCATCCGCGCGTCAACCAAGTGAACAACCGCGAACAGAACCAGCAAAATCGCATCGCCAACGGCATGAAGAGCGGCGCGGTGACACCGAAAGAGGCTGGCAAGCTGGAAGCCCAGCAGCAGCGCATCGAGAACTCGGAAAAGAAGGACATGGCGGCTCATAACGGCCACCTGACCAAGACCGAGCAGGCCAATCTCAACAAGAGACAGAACAAGGCCAGCGAAAATATCTACGACAAGAAGCACAACGACGCGGTTCGGTAGAGCAGCAGGGAACAACAAAGTCAGCGGCCCGCGTTAGAGAAGGCGAACGTGGGGCATCCGGATAAAAGCAAGAGCGATTACAGAAAGCCCGCCGAAGGGAGAATCGGCGGGCTTTCTGCGTGGCGTAGTTACTCGTTGCGTGATTACATGATGGCGGTTGGGGGAGCGGGTTCATCGGGGCGGCCGGCGTTGCGCAGCGGCACCTGGACCATCAGGACAGCGAGGAATGCGAGCGCGACGAGGCCGCTGAGAACGTGCGGGTGGGCGAAGACCACGGGCAGGTCCCAACTGATTTTGCCGCTGGCGCGCAGCCCCTTGACAGCCGCGACGCAGAGTCCGCAGAGCGCTTCCCCGGCGATCAGTCCGCTGGCGGTGAGTACCCCGGCGTTGTCGATGCGGGCCTTCTGCGCGTCGTTGAATACGCCTTTGTCGCGCGCCATATCGGTGATCCAGCGGATCATGCCGCCAATGAAGATGGCGAAGGTGGTTTCCAGTGGTAGGTACATGCCCACGGAGAACAGCATCGGGCTCTTGACTTCCACCATGATGAGGGCGAAGCCCATGAGAATGCCGACAATGACGAGCGGCCACGCCATGTTTCCGCCGACGATGCCCTGGGCGAGCGAAGCCATCAGACCAGCCTGCGGAGCGGGGAGTTCCTTGCTGCCGAAGTGGTAGGCCTGGTCGAGGATCATGAGTACGGGAAACAAAGCCAGCGAGCTGACCACGATGCCCATGAGGTCGCCGATCTGCATTCTGGAGGGAGTGCCGCCGAGGATGTGGCCGACCTTGAGATCCTGCAGCATTTCGCCGGCGACGGCCGAGGAGACGCAAATGACAGCGGCGACGCCCAGCACGGCAATGACGCCCGCGGTGCCTTTGACGCCGATGGCAATCATCAGCAGGGCGGCGATGACCAGGGTGCAGAGGGTGAGTCCGCTGACCGGGTTGTTGGAGGAGCCGATCATGCCGACGAGGTTTCCGGAGACAGCGGCGAAGAAGAAGCCGAGAATGATCATCACCACGGCGGCTACGACGGCTCCAATGATGACCTTGGTGAAGAAGAAGTAGAGAGCGATCATGGCGCAGAAGACGATGCCGAGACCGATGAAAACGACCTTGCTGCTCAAGTCCTTCTCATAGCGAAGCGACGATTGTTTCTGCTGGCCGGTCTTTTTCAGATCGCTGATGGCGCGCTGAATTCCAATGCCGAGCGAGTTGCGCATTCGGAAGAGAGTGAAGGATGCGCCGACAAGCATTCCGCCCACTGCGATGGGACGGACGATGGAGAACCAGACGCCATTCGATACGGCAGTCCAGTCCACGGTGGTTCCGGCAGCGGCGGCGTTGGCTGCAATTTGCGGACCGAGGAAGTAAGTGAGGAGCGGAACCATCAGTCCCCAGGCGAGCAAGCCACCGGCGAAGTTCAGGGCGGCGAGGCGCGGGCCGATGATGTATCCCACGCCGAGGTAGGCGGGACTGGCGGCGGGGGCGCTGAAGGTGGTGGCGCCGCCTGTAGCAACCGTGGGAGCGAGTTTGGCGCGTCCGAGTTTTAGGCCGAAGGAGAGCGCGGGAATGTTGACGAGGAATTCCTTGCTGGCATTGAAGATGTTGAGGGCTCCGGCGAAAAAGACAGCGGCGCCGATGCCCATATTGGCAAACAGAATCTTGGCGGCGCGCGAGCCTTGCTGTCCGGCTTTGTGAATCTCAGAGGCGGCAACGGATTCAGGGAAGGGAAGCTCAGGGTCCTCGACCATGATTCGGCGAAGCAGGGTCACGAAAAGAATGCCGAGAGTTCCGCCGACCATCATCAGCGCCACGCCCTGCCAGTAGTTGGCCGCGCCGAGAGCGGGCCACATGCCGCTGATGACGAAAGCAGGAATCGTAAAGGTGGCTCCGGCGGCAACGGATTCGCCAATGGAGCCGATGGTTCGCGCCATGTTCTCTTCCAGCAGGCTGCCGCCCACCAGCTTGAGCAATGCCATGCCGATGACGGCTGCCGGGTAGGTGGCGGCAATGGTCATTCCGGCACGCAGGCCAAGATACATGTTGGCCGCGCCAAGAATCACCGTCATGACCAGTCCCAGGAGTACGGCGCGCAATGTAAATTCGCGCATCTCGCGGTTAGCGGGTACATACGGACGGAACACGGGTGTTTGTGGCGGCACGGTTTGTGAGCTCATTCAAGGTCCTCAATCGCATGTTATTGCGCAGGCCGGAAGATGGCGCAAGGTATCATGCGGCCAACGTCCAGTACAAGTGTACGAGAAACTCGGAAACCATCATAAATACAGCGGGAGAATCAATCACGAAGTATGTTGCGCGGGGGTGAAACGATTGGACTTGATCCGTCGAGGTCAAGGACAGGGAACATCAAAAACCCCACTTCTGCAACCGCGGCAGAAATGGGGCACCTGTATTTTTCTTGCTGAAAAAGACTACTTCTTCGGCGGTTTGGGGCCGGCGTTGCGAACTGCGTCGGGAACGTCGAACTGCTTGATGTTCTTCTCGAATAGTTCGGTGAGGTGCGCGGCGGTTTTATCGTAGTCGGCTTTGTCAGCCCAGGAGTTGCGCGGCATCAGGACTTCATCCGGCACGCCGGGGACGTGCCTGGGAACCGAAAGGCCGAAGGCGGGATCGAGGACGAACCCGCCGTTTTTTACCGATCCTTCGACCGCAGCAGTGACCATGGCGCGGGTGTAGGGAATCGACATGCGCTTGCCGACTCCGTACTTGCCGCCCTGCCAGCCGGTGTTGACCAGCCATACTTCGGCACCGTGCTCCGTCATGCGCTGGCGGAGCAGTTCGGCGTACACCCGCGGAGCCTGCAGCATGAAGGGACCGCCGAAGCAGGTGGAGAAGGTCGCCTGGGGTTCGGTGATACCGGTTTCCGTGCCTGCAACTTTGGCGGTATAGCCGCTGATGAAGTGGAACATGGCCTGTTCGGGCGTGAGCTTTGAGATGGGCGGCAGAACGCCGAAGGCATCGGCGGTGAGGAAGACGACGACCTTGGGATGTCCGCCGACGCTGGGGATCACGGCACCGTCGATGAACTCGACCGGGTAGTTGGCGCGCGTGTTTTCGGTGATGGTCTCGGCGTCGTAGTCGGGATGGCGGGCCTCGTCGATGATTACGTTTTCCAGCACGGCGCCAAAGCGCAGCGAGTTCCAGATCTGGGGCTCGTTCTTCTGGCTGAGCTTGATGCACTTGGCGTAGCATCCGCCCTCGAAGTTGAAGATGCCCTTATCGCTCCAGCCGTGCTCGTCGTCGCCGATGAGGCGACGGTCAGGATCAGCCGAGAGCGTGGTTTTGCCGGTGCCGGAGAGACCGAAGAACAGAGCGGTGTCGCCATTTTCGCCGACATTGGCGGAGCAGTGCATGGGGAATACATTTTTGTCCGGCAGAATGTAGTTGAGGCACGAGAAGATGGACTTCTTCATCTCCCCGGCATAGCCGGAGCCGACGACGAGGATGACCCGGCGGGCAAAGCTGACGCCGATGAAGACCTCGGTGCGGGTGCCATCCTTCTTGGGGTCCAGCAGCAGGCCGGGGACGGAGATGACCGTGAATTCGGGAGCAAAGCTCCTGAGTTCGTCGGCTGAGGGACGGACAAACTGGTTCCAGACAAACATATTGTGCCAGGCGTGCTCATTGATGAAGCGCACCTTGAGACGGTAGTTGGTATCGGCTCCGGCAAACAGTTCCTGCACGAAAATCTCGCGGCCACGGAGGTAGTCGAGGGCTTTGGTGTAAATGGCGTCAAACAACTCCTCGGTACAGGGCTGGTTAATGTCATTCCAGTCCATCTTGGCAGCCTCGTTGTCCTTGACGATGAACCGGTCCTTGGGCGAGCGTCCGGTGCGTTCGCCGGTCAGGCAGACGAGAGCTCCGTTGTAGGCAAGCTTGCCTTCGCCACGACGAATGGCAAACTCGACCAGTTCAGCCGGAGAAAGATTGAGTTGAACCTTTTCGCCGCGAATGAGTTCGGCGACCCCTGTTGTCTGTGAGGCAGTTGACATAAAGAATTCTCCTAAAATTGCGCCGTCTGGAACATCTATGGAACTTGGCTGACAGCCGGGATCGAATCCGCCTAATTTCTGATCCTACAGCACACTGCAGAATAACGGAGAACTAAGCCGTGAGCACGCCAGCCGCTTTGAGAACCGCATCCAGATGCTGGAGTGTTTCAGCCACGGACAGTGTATAGAGATCGCGTCCACTCTCCTCGCCGTTCTCCAGAATGCTGCGCAGGTAATGGCCTGCGATCTCCACGGCCAAAGGATCGGTGATGACGTTTCCCGTCTGTCTTTTGTGCTCGGCCCATGCAGGATGGGCGAGAGCGATCCAGACGGGACGCCCGTTGACCAGGAACTTCACGTCCACGGCATCGGCGTGGCGGGTTGCAATCGCCACCATGATGCACTGAAAGACACAGCGGACCGGGCTTCCGGTCCAGCGCTCGACGGTGCTGAAATCTTCGTACATAGATGTATGTAGACTCTATCCCGCTGCGGGAAAGCAGGCAATGGCTGCCGGCTTTCATCCGCCGCTAGCGTAACTTAAAACCAGCCGGTTAGCACCGCAAATCCGTACGGCAAACACGGCGAACCTGGCTTTCGAGGAAAAGCGGCGATCCGCTACAATCAAAACAGTGAATATGCAGAAGAAATCCGTGCCCGCCAGCTCTACGTCCTCAACCCTGAAAACGCAACGCGCCAAGCGTGATCGCGAGCGCTCCAGTCCGCGTCCGCTCAAATCTCCCACCATCAAGATTCTGACATCCGAGAAGCTCTTGGAGTTGCCCTGGCTGCTGCATGGCTTCAGCACGCGGCAGGGCGGAGTGAGCCAGGAATACGGGGGCGGTCAACTGAACCTTGGACTGACCCCGGAAGACTCGCCGAAAAATGTGGAGCGGAACCGGGCGCGCTTTCTGCGCAAGTTGAAGGCGCAAGACGGCGCTGGCGGCTTGTGGCCGCTGGTTCTGTTAAGGCAGGTGCACTCGGCGGCGATCCACCGGGTGTACGGCGCGCGTGGGCCGGAGTGGGCGCGGCTGCGCAAGAACAAAGCTATGGCAACCGCCGGCGATGGTTTGATCACCAACACCGCTGGAGTCCTGCTGGGAATCCGGGTTGCCGACTGCACGCCGGTGATTGTGGCGGACCGCAAGCGCAAGGCGGTTGGCATCTTCCACGCCGGATGGCGCGGCACGGTGCAGCGCATTGTGGAAAAAGGGATCGGCGAGATGCGGCGGCAGATGGGCTGCGATCCGGAGGATCTGTTGGCGGTGATTGGACCAGCCATTGGGGCTTGCTGCTACGAGATCGGCGAGGAAGTGGAGAACGAATTCGACTCGCAGTTTGCGTATTCAAAGGAGCTGTTCGAGGACGTTTTCGATAGCTGGAGCCTGAAGACCAAGTACCCGATGCTGTTCCTGAATCAGAGGGCTCCGGGACACGGCGAGCCGGCGATGTCACGGCATCTGGACCTGGTGAAGGCGAACTGGTGCCAACTGCTCGACGCGGGAGTTCCGTCAGAGAACATTCAATCGTTGAACCAGTGCACGGCCTGCCACACGGATCTGTTCTTCTCCTACCGCAAGGAGCAGGTGACGGGACGAATGCTCGCGGTGGTGGGGATACGGTAGAAATGGTTGGCGCCAGGTATCGGCCGGAAACGAAAACATGTACGCCGGCTAACGCCCAACCTTCAACACGGCATACATACAGTGATAGCCCTCTGCGGTGAGACCCGAGGCGATGTCGGTTGCCCGCTTAAAAGAACGGAAAACTTGGAGTCCTCTTTCCACGCCAAAGTCAGTCACGCACTTGGACAGAAAAAAACTCTGGGTTCGATGCATCATGCCAAACATGTAGCTGTTGAGAACCTGCCGGTTGACGTGTCGTGAGCCCACGCGCCATTGATCTTCCCAGAACTGATCGTCCAATTCCCCGCCAGTGATCCGAAGATACCACTCCCGAACGGTCTGTTCCCGCTTTGGGCGTTCGCCTTCGTGAAACACATCTCTGGTAAAGGGACACGCAAATAGCGTGTCATAAAACATCTGAACAAACTCATCAGCCCATAGCTGCGTGTGCTTTGCGGCCTCTTGCAACATGCGACGATCCTCGTCGGAGAATCCGGTGAAATAAATCAGGCTGTCCAAGGTGTTCTTCACGACAAATTCCTGTTGCCCAGCGTTATTCATCTTGAGTTGCTCCCAGTCGCGCCCTACTTCAAGTTCGCCGTAGACACGCCGGAGTTAACCGTGTTCAGGGCATTGATAGCCTTCTCTCTAACCGTCTCCGGGACCGGCACATAACCGACCTGGGACGAATATCGTTGACCGTCCTGAAGGCACCACAGGAAGAGGTCACGGAGGGCATTGGCGGTTTGAGAATTCTCGTACCGCTTACGAATCAATACCCAGGAGTACGTTACGACAGGGTATGAGTTTGCACCCTTGGGGTCGGGTACAAACGCTCTGAGATTTTCGGGAAGATCAACTGAGGCCAGGCCGGCCATGCAACTCTGCTCTGACGGCTGGATGAACTTGCCTTCTTTGTTTTCCAGCGCCGCCATGTCCAATCCGAGTCTGTTCGCGAACTCGTAACCAACATAGCCAATGGCTCCCTGGGATCTCTGGATCGCGGCAGCGACACCTTCGTTTCCCTGGGCTCGCATCGCGTTTCCCGGCCAATTGACTACGGAAGCGGGGCCAAACCGGCTATTCCATCGTTGGTTGATGGCAGACAAGTTGTTGGTGAGTGCGAAGGTGGTTCCGCTGTTATCCTGCCGGACTACGGTAACAATTGTCGAATCCGGTAGCTTTACCCCGGGGTTCGTTTGTGCGATCGCGGGATCGTTCCATTTCTTAATCTCGCCAAGAAAAATGCCTGCATAAGCTTTGCGCGACAGCCTAAGATCACCATGAAAGTTGGGCAAGTTATAGGCCAGCACAACGCAAGCGGAGGTGACAGGAAGCATCAGCGCACCGTTGTTCGTCTGTGAGATCTCCGCGTCGGACATGGCGGAGTCGCTCGCACCGAAGTCAATCTTTTCTTCCTCTGCAACGTTCTTTCCAATAAAGCGGCGAGCGCCTTCCCCGCTGCCCACGGAAGCGTACTTGATGAAAACATCTGGATGGCTATCGTGATAGGCCCTGAACCAGCGGTTGAATAGCACAGAGTCAAACGATGAACCGGCACCGGTCAACTGAATGCTTCCGGTGGGGAGCGCGGCATCGTCCGGCTTTGAGCGGGAACAGCTTACCGCTAGCGCAACGACCAAGCACACCGCAAGGGTGGCTGCCACGGGCATCAAGGGTATGGAAAACTTTCTCATGTACTGCTCCGTTCGCTTTGTCCTTGGTGGGTCGAGTCAATGGTGGCGATGTATCACACAGCGGCCTGAACTGTTACTTGCCGCGGTTAGGCTGCTCAATTGAATCTGGGACTTGGAACAACAAAAGCCTCAGGTGTGGAACGAAACGCTGCCTGCGAAGAAAAAAATACCCACCTCTTCACCACCCCACTGGCGTGTCGGATGGTCAGAGCCGCACGTGGGTTGCCCAATCAGGTAATTACGTGTGAGGTTGCGATCGAAAAAGAAAAGAGCGCGGGACATGGTGCCTCGCGCTCTTGCTTGGCGTGCTGCTGCTCGCTAGGCGTAGATGCCGCGGGTGCGGATGGTGGAAGCGACCCGGTCGATGGCCAGCATATAGGCGGCGATGCGATTGTTGACCCCATGCGATTCGGCGTAGCGCAGGACATGGCTGAAGGATGTGGTCATGATGTGCTCCAGCTCGGCGTTGACATGGGACTCCTTCCAGAAATATCCCTGGCGGTCCTGCACCCATTCGAAGTAGGAGGTGGTGACGCCACCGGCGTTGGCGAGAATGTCTGGAATGACGAAGACGCCCTTGTCCTGGAGTATGTCGTCGGCGGCTGCCGTGGTGGGGCCGTTGGCACCTTCGGCAATGATCCTGGCCTTGATCCGGGCGGCGTTCTGGGTGGTAATCACGTTTTCCGTGGCCGCGGGAATGAGTACGTCACAGTCGGAGATCATGAGTTCGTGGGGATCGGCAGGCTCGGCACCGGGAAAACCCTGGATGGTTCCGTTGTTGGCCTTGTATTCGAAAAGCCGCTTGATATCGATGCCATTGGCATTGTGCAGTCCGCAATCCCACTCGGCGAGGCCCACGATTTTGAATCCCTGCTCGTGCAGCAGCAGAGCGGCAAATGAGCCGACATTGCCGAAACCCTGCACCACGACGCGGGTATTCCAAGGCAGGATGCCGAGTTTCTTGATCGCCTGGCCGGTGACCAGCATGACGCCACGGCCAGTCGCCTCGCGGCGTCCGCGCGAGCCACCGATTTCGATGGGCTTTCCGGTGACGACGGCGGTAACGGTCTGGCGCATGTGCATGGAATACGTGTCCATCATCCAAGCCATCGTCTGCTCGTTGGTGTTGACGTCCGGGGCGGGTACGTCCTTTTCCGGGCCAATGACCTCGATGAGTTCGGCGGTGAAGCGGCGGGTCATGCGCTCGAGTTCGCCCCGCGACATGGTCTTGGGATCGCAGATGATTCCGCCCTTGGCGCCGCCAAAAGGAATGTCCACCACCGCGCACTTCCAGGTCATCCAGGCGGCGAGGGCGCGGACTTCGTCGAGGTTGACCTCCGGCGCATAGCGAATGCCGCCCTTGGCCGGACCGCGCGCCATGGAGTGTTGCACGCGATAGCCGGTGAAGAGCTCGATGCGGCCATCGTCCATCTGCACCGGGATGTGTACGGTGATTTCGCGCGCGGGCTGGCTGAGAATCTTCCAGAGACCGGGATCGAGATTGAGTTTGCGGGCAGCCAGTTCGAAGCGCGCTGCCTGCGCCTCCCAAGGGTTGGTCTCCATGTGCGGGTCGATTACGGTTGACATACAGTCTCCGATTTTATTGCGGCTGCGGCTTTGCGTTTTGCCGTGAGGCACAATTCTCCCGCCTCCCCGTACCGAATGCAAACCGGCTAGTATATGCACCACCAGAGTGATGAGGCAAGCAGGATTGCAAGGACGCTAGGCGGCTCAGCTTTGGAGTACAGGAGTACAAGGGAGAGTAGCGTGCGGTCAGGAAGCAACTGCAAGTGCGAAGACAAAAGCGACGCCTTACAGAGTTGAAGTGAACTGCTTCCCACCTTAGCGCCAAAAAACTTGGCGCGAAGGTGGGGCACCCAGCAATAACAACGCTGCGATAACAAGCGAAAGACAGATCCTGAATCGCAGATCCGATGGACTACTTGTCCGCCGGAGGAGCCGGCGGTTCAGAGGCATCCGGCGCGGAATGCTGCCCATCGTGCTGACCACCGTGACGGAACCTTGCCCGAGGTCCGTCCATCGGCGGAGGGAAGTGGTCACGGCCAGGACGGAGCGCGCGTAGCTTCTTCCACTCCTCGGGGGTGAGGACGCGGCGGATGGCAAAAGCCATCTGGGCGTTGGCCTTCTCAAGCGATGCCCGGGCGGCGGCGATGCGGTCAATGGCGCTTAGAACGGCGCTCTCGTCAGGGTTCTCGGATTCCAGCAAGGGTTCGAGCTTGATCTCTTCCTTCTGCAAATTGGCGTGAACATCGACGAGCTTCATCCGGCTTTCCTGGAAGACCTGCTCGATCTTTTGAACTTGGGCGTCGCTGAGCCCGATGGTTTTGACGACTTCAGCGTCTTTCCACCAGCGGCCCGGCGGCAGTATCTGGCGCATTTCGCCGACTGGCGGCCCAAATTTCCGATGCTGCCCATTAAAATCCGGGCCTCCACCCTGGGGTGGTTGGGCCAGTGCAACTCCGCACAACAACAGGCTTGCCACAAAAAGTTTGCGGATCATTTGTCTTCTCCTTCTTTTTCGATTTGCTGATTGGAACCCTGCCGCGCATCGGTGGATGCGGCGGCGATTTTGTTGCGTGCGGTGGTAATTGCGCTGACCGGGGCCAGCGCCAGCGGCACCTCACGGCTGAGATCGTTATTGACGGCTTCGAGCAGTTCGTCGTCGCTCATGGAGACGGCTGGCTGCGGATTCGCCGGGACGCTGGCGACTGGCCGAGGGGCCACCGGAGCGGGGCGCGGCTTCAACATCCATGCGGTCTGGGCGGCCAGCACTAGCGCCAGCACGCCGGCTCCAGCCCAGCGGAGACGATGCAGCACCAAGGCTTTCCGGGGAGCGATGGTTCCAGCCAGGTGCGCCCGCTGAGCTTGTGCCGATTGGCGGCGAAGTGCCACCGCATAGCGCGAGATGCCGTCTTTGAGCTGCCGCGCCTCGGCCCGGCATTGCGCGCAGCCATCCAAGTGGGCCTGCGTTTCCTGATTCACCTCTCCCGCCAGCCACCCTGCGAATTGTTCGTCCGTTAGATGATTCATGGTTGTTTCCTTTGCTGCCGGAGTGCATTGACGGCCCTCGACAGATGCGACTTCACGGTTCCGGCCTGCACTCCCATGGTCTCGGCGATCTCCTCGATCGAAAGCTCCTCGATAAAGCGCAGATGGAAGACAGTTTGCTGCTGCGGGGACAGGGCTTTGACCGCCTCCATGGTGCGCTGCAATTGCTCACGGGCAACTAGAGCGCGATCAACCAGTGGCGTGTTGTCCACAGCCATCTCGGTGGCCAACTCCGCCTCCCGGGGACTGCCCCCAAGCATCCGCTTCCAGAAACCCTGGCGGCGATTGCGCTGGTAATCCCGAGCCAGGTTGACGGCAATGCGCACCAGCCATGTGCTTACGCTGGCCTCGCCCCGGAATTCGGCGCGGGCACGGTAGGCCTTGAGAAAACAATCCTGAGTCAAGGTTGCAGCCGCTTCGTCGTCGCGCAACTCGCACCACAGCACGCGGTAGATTCTTCCCTGGTGCTCACGCACGATCTCATCGAATTCGGCAGCGCTCCATCCCGCGTTGCTCATCACCGGTACGATCAAAGTATCTTCCATGGCCGCTCACACCATTGGACGGAGCTGGCCGTCCGGGGTTTACGGCGCGCTTATCACAATCGGACAAGTCCGGTGTTACTGTACTCCGGAAAAACTTGGTGGTGAACCAGCCTGTAGGGCGTCTCGAACGAGCAGCCTGCAGGTGATACTTCAGTTGGTATATACTAGGGGCGTCCAAGCTGCAGACCGGAGTGGAAATCGTACGCCCGATCTGCGGACTCTGGTGTTCCAAAGGAGGCCAGTCTTCAGCAGTAGCTGGGACAGCATGCCGAAAGGAAGACCGCAGGCTCCCCGAATAGTAGGGGATGCGGTGAAAAGCCTCCTTGCGGCCTTATTCCCCTCCGACTGCCGATTCTGCCAATCCTCCTTGTTCTCGGTTTCACGCCTCCCGGTTTGCTCCTCCTGTCTAGAATCGATCGAACCTATCTTGCGGGCACGCTGCAACGTCTGCGGAGACCTGCTGGTGGGCCATGACGCAGCCTTTGGCGATGCCTGCTGCGCGGAGTGCGCCGGCGAAACACCAGCCTTTGAACGGGCCGTGAACTATGGAGCCTATACCGGCGTTCTCCGGCAATTGATCCATCTGCTCAAGTATGAGCGGGTGCGCCAGGCGGCCCATCCGCTAGGACGATTTACCGCCGAAGCCTGCCTGCAACTCGAAGGCGATATCGACGTTTCTGAGTTGCTTTTGATTCCCGTGCCGGTGCACAAACTACGGATGCGCTCGCGCGGATTCAACCAGGCGGAACTGATCGCACGCGCCGCTCAGCGTGGTATCGAAGAGTCGATTGGACGCCGGGTGACGCTGGACGTAACCGCGCTGCTGCGGGTGCGCTTTGCGGAATCGCAAGTGTCGCTGAATGTGGAAGAGCGGCGCCAACAGATTCGCGGAGCGTTCAAGGTTTCCGCGCGCGAACGCGTGAAGGGACGCGAAATTCTGCTGGTGGATGATGTGCTTACGACCGGGGCGACGGCCTCGGAATGCGCCCACGAACTGCGTCAGGCTGGAGCCCGGCGGGTGTGGGTGGTGACTCCGGCTCGCGCAGTGGAACGGGCCGCGGAGTCCCTCGCGGAGCCCGGCAGTGACGCGCTTGCCGCGGAAGCCATCGCCGTGTCCAGCAGGTTGCCGTTCAATTCGTCCAGTGGTTCGTCGTCGTTCAGTCCATTATTGTCAGGCACGGTGCAGGGAAGCCTCCTCCAGCGCCGTGGCATCCCATCGACCTACGGAGAGCAACGAGTTGGCAGGCCCGCATCGCGAGCCGCCTGCTCTGAGGATTACGCCAATGGACAGTCATAGAGCATTCCGTTCGCACAACGATCTCGCCGAGCGCGGCTACTCGGCGATGCACGCTCCCGTGCTTGTTCTTAACGCATCCTACGAACCCATTAATATCTGTGCCGCGCGGCGCGCCATCGTCCTGGTGTTGAAGGGAGTGGCGGCGACCGAGGAAATCAATGGACATTTTCTGCACTCATCCCGGGTTGCGATTCGAGTTCCATCGGTGATTCGGCTGCTGGAGTACCGCCGCATCCCGCACCAGACGCGGGCGCTCTCCCGCAAGAACATTTTGCTGCGCGACCGTAACACCTGCCAGTATTGCGGAGTGGTTCTCCCGGCCAGCGAACTGACACTGGATCATGTGCTGCCGCGCTCGCGCGGCGGACTCTCCACCTGGGAAAACCTGGTGGCCTGCTGCCATGAATGCAATCGCCGAAAGGGAAACGCATTGCCGCATGAGTGCGGAATGCGGCCGATCAAAGAGCCGCGCCCATTCTCGCTGCATACCAGCCGGCATCTGATGCGGATGATGGGTCGCAGTGACGCGAAGTGGCGCAAATATCTGTTTTATTGATCTGCTCTACCGACCTTAGCTTTGCTGACCTTAACCCGCCGCAGACTTGGGATCGGTATGCTCTGAGCAGAGTAGTTACGCGCTAACTTGTTGAATCTAACCTTAGTACTCCAGCTTTGCACAGCCATTCGCATCTAACTTCAAATAAACGGATAAGGTCGGCCGGATTCTCGGTGCGAGAAAGCGGCGGTTTGGAGTACGAATGCTAGGCAACGTAATGGAACAGATTGCCGGAGAGATCCAAAGCAAAAGCGCAGAATGGTATCCGGAGCATGGTGAGGTTTGCGCCGTGCGCGTTGTGGGGCACACACCCAAGACCGATCATTACATTTACGATCTCGTGGTGGATTTTGCGAATAGCACGGAACGTCTGTCAGCGAAGCTCTACCGGACGGGCAAGAATGGACAAACGGGCGCACGCGATCTGGCGACGGCAGAAAATAAGAATATGCGCTCGATCTGGGCCGTTGCAAACGCGAAGAATCTCTCCGGCATACCGAGGCCGATGGGCGACTTCAGTGCCTTGAGCGCGGTGGTCAGCGAGAAACTGGTGGGCGTCCCGTTACAGTCGATTATTATGAAAGCCGCGCTGCTGCCTGGCTATGCCGGGCTTGGCCTGCTGCAAAGTGCCGCCACAGCAAGCGGTGCCTGGTTGCGTGCATTTCAGAGAGTGACGGCACATCCGCCGAAGCCTCTGGATACAGATGAGCTGCAGCTTGAGTTGGAGCAACTGTGCCACAGTTGCAAGGGGGAAGGCTTGGACGATGCGTCCATCCAAAAAATTCTCTCCGGGACGCGGACGATTCTTGAACGCGCTCGCAAGCCTTTGACCAATTCGGCCGTGCTCAATGAATTCAACCCGCTGAACGTGGTGGTGCTGGAGCAAGGGATTGGGTTCAGCGATTTTGCGCGCCTGGAGGAGGGCGGCAGCACCTATCTGGACCCTGCGACCTTCCTGGCTTGCGTGGAAGCCCTGGAAAAATATCCATTCTGCAATCGAGCGATCACCACCGAGGTGCAGGAGAATTTTCTTGATGCCTACCAGGCCACGGAGCAGGAGCGGGAGATACTTCGCGTGGTCAAGATGAAAGTTCTGCTCTCGATGTTTGCCGCCGGACGTACGGTGAAGGAGAGCGCTGTCCGCAAGAAGGTGATGTGGGCCAATGTGATGAAGAAGTTTATCCAGACCGCCGCAGACCGTTCCCTGCCTGCTGAAGCAGCTTAGGCGAGGGCAAACGGCGGAATCGCTGGAGCTCCGGATACCGCGTTCGCCACCTCACTATTTGCCTTTCTCAGGATCTGCTTGCAATGCCGCACCTGGATCTCTTGCCAGCTACTTCTTATCTTCCTTCTGTTCGTCTTTCTGGTTCTCCCCCTTGATCTCCCGGCCCTCGTAGAGAATCCTGGTCTTCGCTCCGAAACGTTTGTAGTTTTCGTACTTCACCACTTGGCGGATATGAACGTCGCCCATGGTGAAGTGTAAGTTGTCATCTACCTTGGTATAGGTGGGGAACCAGTATTTGCCGTCGATCTGCTCGCGCCACGTAGTAAAGCGTGGAAACAGATTTTCCTCGCCCTTCTTGGGTTTGAAGAGGTCGGGAACGTTCTTGCCGTAGGTCTTCACGATTTGAAAATCATGATCGTCAACCCAGATGCGGCCTTCGAAATAGCGCTGCCCCTTTTCGATTTTCTTGGGGCTCAGATCGAAGACGTAACAGTTCAATTCGTCCTCCTGCTGCTGGCCCAGGTACTTGACGCTGTAGTAGGGGAGATCGTCGATCGTCATCGTGAACGGCATGCGCTTCTCGATGTCGTCAAGATCCTCTTGCGTCATCTGGATGCGGGTCAACGTATTTTGCGGCGCGAACTTTACCAGCGAGATGCGCTTTCCCCGGTCATCGAAAACCACGTCGAAGACCTGCTGGTATTCGCCGTCGACGGTGTTGCCCTCCAGGGTCTGCACCTTCACGCTCTGCGTCCAGGTGTATTGCTCGCGCGCCACCTTAAACTCTTTTTCCTTGGCGGCAAAGCGTTGGATCAATTCATCGGCGCTGATGCCCTTGGGCGGGACGTTGTTGAGTACACCTTCACCCTCCTGGGCAAAGGCAGGTGGCACCAGGAAAGACAACAGGCACAACACAAGTGTGCTCAGCGTGCCTATCAGAGAAGTTCGTGTCATGGCTCCAGATCACTCCCGCCGTAATTTATTGAATTCGATGCAGGTACCCGCTCACTACGTTCCATTCGATGCGGTGCACCCTGGAGGCGGTGCCTGGCAGAATTGCTTGTGGCCTCCGCAGCCATCCATTGTGCCACGGAGCGGCGAAAGTGCAGGCGTGCGAAAACAAACTCGCAAGATTAGCATCGTTTTGACGAATCGGCGAGAAAAGAATTACTCGTGGCCGTTCAGATCAGGAACGGCCACGAGTCGGAAGGGTATCTGGTTCTTTTCTATCTCCGAACATGGCACGTGCCGCCTCCATTTCTGGAGGCGGCACCGCGCCGTGTCACAGGCTTTTTACTTGATCACTATGCCTTTGCTGCTGAGCCCTTAGCTGGCGGGGGCACGTATCCGCCGATCGGAAGCACTTCACTATTGAATGCTCCGTTGATGATGATTGCTGCCAGCAGATACCATGCGGTGGCGGCGCAAACCAAGCTCTCATAGCCAAACAGTGTGAACAGTGAAGCGCTGCCCGTTACCTGAGAGGCGATCAGCAGAATCCACAAAACACACAGGGTAACGAAGATCGCGACAAGTGCTTTTGCCAAGCGGAAGGAAGCGACGAGGAAGATCAACGAGTAGATCAGCCACGCGCCGGCGAAGTAAGTCAGCAATCCGGCAAAGGCCGCTGGGGGCAACCAAGCGTGAGCGTTGCCATACAAGCACACTCCGAAGACGAGCCAAAACGCACCGTAGCCGCCGAATACGGTCATGGCAAAGGTGTTTCCGGTAAACAATTCGGCGAAGCCGACGCCGATTTCAACGATACCGCCAAAAAATACAGCCAAGCCTATCGCCGGGGCTGCACCCATCCATCCAAGATTTGCGAAGGACAAAACGGTAAGGCTCAAGGCAAAACAACCTAGGCCGAGTGCTGTTGGGTTGGAGAACTTTGGTGGCATTATTGCTCCTTTGTGAACTTAGTGGGTTGGTGAAGGTGCGGGGAACGCTATCACAGGTCGCTAGAGAAAACAATTTTTTTTTGCATATCCATGCAACCTCCCGCTAAGAGCAGGGCGAAAGAGGCAATCAGACGAAGCTCCTGATGCCCGGGAAGGAGCACTGCATTACAATCCTTGTCGAGCTATGAACATCGCTTCGAACTTGGCGGAAATTCGTGAACGGATTGCGCAGGCCGCACGACGGGCAGGACGCGATCCCGGCGAGGTCGCCCTGATGGCGGTCTCGAAGACTCATCCGGCGGCGGCCATTGTGGAGGCGATTGCCGCCGGGCAGAGGTTGTTCGGCGAGAACCGTGTGCAGGAGTTCGCGGAGAAGCGCGATGCGGTGCTGGCGGCGTCGGCTGGCGGGGAATTTCACCTGATCGGGCACCTGCAATCCAACAAAGCGGCGCGTGCGGCAGAGCTGTTCGACGCGGTCGACAGCGTGGACTCGCTGCGCCTGGCCGAGCGGCTGAACGAAGCGGCGGCGCGCTTGCAGCGGCGGCTGGATGTGCTGATCGAAATCAACATCGGCGGTGAAGCGGCAAAGTCCGGACTTGATTCCACGTCAGAGGAGTTGTATGCCTTGCTCGACGCGCAGGCGGGGCTTACGCATCTGGCCATTCGCGGATGCATGACGGTGCCGCCGTTTACCCCCGATCCGGAGGATTCGCGAGGCTACTTTCGCCAACTGCGGGAGGTGCGCGACCGGTTGAGCGCTCGCAGTGGACTGCCGCTGAAGGAGCTTTCGATGGGCATGTCTCACGATTTTGAGGTGGCAATCGAGGAGGGTTCGACCTGCGTGCGCGTGGGCACGGCCATCTTCGGAGCACGAGAGTATCCCGCGGGCGACGCCGCGCCGGGTAAGGAGTCCTCACGATGAAATGGCTGGACGCGCTGGCGGCGTGGGTGCTTGTCGTGCTTGGCTCGGCGCAGTTTCTGGCGGCGTGGATTCCGAAGCTGAGCCTGGTGCGCGGACCGTGGACGGGAGGCGCGGCGGTGGCCATCATCTCCATGGGGCTGATGAACGCGGTGCGCTCGCAACGCAAGAGCGACAGCTTCCTGCGCTGGAGCACCGTGGTGGTGACCGCACTGACCGCGGGACTGTGCCTCACCGTGCTGTACCGCTTTCCCGGCAATGTACTGCATCAGCCGGCGGCATTGGCGACCGGGCTGCTTGCCGTGCTTGAGCTGTTCTTCGCCCTCGCAGGATAGGCCATGGCATTCACGGTGCGCGACACGGCTCAGGGAGCGCAATTCGCGCTGCGAGTACAGCCGCGCGCCAGCCGCAACGCCTTCGTGGGAGTGATGGGCGATGCCATCAAGCTGGCCATCACCGCACCTCCGGTGGATGGCAAAGCCAATCAGGCGGTGATCGAGTATCTGGCGGATGTCTTTCGGGTTGCGAAATCGAGCATCGCAATCGTCTCGGGTGAGACCGGGCGCAACAAGCTGGTTGCGATTCGCGGTGTGACCGCGGAGCAGGTGCGCAAGGTGCTAGGGGTTTAGTGAACGTCTACTACTGTGGATAGTGAGTTACTTGCCCTGTTCGCGCCAACTGATGCGGAGTAAGCTCTACAAATTCGCATTAGTCTGTCGCGTGTGGAACGCCAGCGTGTCTTGCTTCTTCTTGGAGATCTCGCAACTGTGATTTCAGACCGTCTATACGTTTACTTTGAGCTTCGATGAGTTCGCTGATCTGCTGGTTGAATGCCAACGCCTGCTGCTCGCGGAAAGGCACGTCTGGTTCAGGGTAACGCTCCGGGATAGTCCACCTGTTTATGTACTCTCCCTGCAATTTTGCCAATTCCAGCTGCGCGGTGTTGATTTGGTCGCGCAAGGCGGCGATGCGGCCCAAGTAATTCTTATTGATTTCAGCGGTGCGCTTCTGAGTTTCAAGTTCCTCTGCTCGTTCTTTGGCAGAGACCTCTGGGGAACGCTCAACGGCGACAGCGGAGGCCTTTGCGGCTTGGCTCCCCTCCGTGGCTACGTCCTGTACTGGCGCTTTTACGGGGGAACCGATTTCTTGTGCTGGAGCTGACTGTTTAAGGTCCTCGTTGGTGATGACCTTGGGTTGTGGCGACTCACTCTTTTGCTTTTCCGCGCGAACTTCCCGCGCGATATCTCCAAGTGATTGCGCATAGGAGAAGCCAGGAAACGAGAGGGACAGCAGAGTCAGAATGAGTAAATAACGGCGCACGCGAACCCGCCCTTCTGTTGCGCTCGTATTGTAGCGCTCAGATACTGGGCGGTAAATCGTCAAGTATCCAACTACCACGAGCGAAAACGGAATCCGCACTTAGACCCTGCCGAATTTCTGAACCTCTTCGAATCCCTGTAAGATGATCCTTCACTCAAATCGCTAGTCCGGAGTGCTGATGCTGAATCTTTATGCCGTGGTGCTTACGGTAATTGTGGCCGCGCTGCTTACCGTCAGCATTTGGCAGATGCGCAAGGTGCATACCAAGGCCGATTATCTGGTCGCGGGGCGCTCGCTGCCGGCTTATGTGCTGGTGTTCACGCTGCTGTCATCCTGGATCGGCGCGGGCTCGTTGTTCGCAGGGGCGGAGAACGCCTTCCGCAATGGATTTGCCGCCTTGTGGCAACCGGCGGGAGGATGGGCGGGGCTGCTGATTATTTACTTTGTGGCTCCGCGGGCGCGCCGGTTCGCGCAATTTACCATCCCGGACCTGCTGGAGGAGCGCTACAACACCGCCGCCCGAATCCTGGGAACCATCGCGATTCTGTTTGCGTACACGGCCATCACCAGTTACCAGTTCCGGGCCGGCGGAGACATCATGCACCTGATCTTTCCGGCCATTGCCAAGACGCAGGGAACAGTGATCATCGCGGTGTTTGTAATATTGTTTACGGCGCTGGCGGGCATGGCCTCGGTGGCCTACATGGACGTAGTCATCGGGATGCTGATCTCGGTGACCGGCTTTCTTGCGCTGCCGGTGTTGTTCGGGCGCATGGGCGGATGGGCGGGATTGCACGCGGCGCTGCCCGCCTCGCACTTCACCCTCTTTGGAGAATGGGGACTCGGCGGCGGCGTTCGCGATAACCGCGAAGCGCTGATTCGCGCGCTCGAGTATTTCCTTCCGACCTTTCTGCTGATGATCGGCAATCAGTCGATGTACCAGAAGTTTTTTTCCGCCAAGAGCGAAAAGGACGCAAGCGTCGCCGTGGTGGGATGGGTCTTTGGGACCGTGGTGCTGGAGACCCTGATCGTTACCCTGGCGGTGGTGGGATCGGGACTGTTCGCGCTCTCGCTGACGCCCGCAACGGACTTCGCGCCGCGCGAGATTATTCCGTTCACGGCGCGGCATTTTCTGCCGCCGCTGGTGGGAGCCTTGCTGATGGGATCGGTGTTCGCCAAGGTGATTTCGACGGCGAACAACTATTTGTTTTCGCCCGCGACCAACTTGATCAACGACGTCTACACGCGCTTCATCCGTCCGGACGCGGGGCAGAAAAACGTGCTGCTGGTATCACGCTTTCTGGTGGTGGGGCTGGGGCTGTGGGCGCTGGTGCAGGCGATCAAACTGACCTCGGTGCTGGCCAAGGCGATGTACGCCTACACAATTTACTCGGCGGCGATTACGCCGGTGGTGATGGCTGCGTTCTTCTGGCGGCGGGCCACCCGCGAGGGTGCGGTGGCTTGCCTGCTCTCCGGCACGGTGATTACCGTGGCTTGGGACACGATCAAGATCTACCTGCCGCGCGTGATCGGGGAGCGCGATGCAATTTTCCCGGCGCTGATCGTCAGCGTGATTGCACTGGTGCTGGTGAGCCTGCTGACTCCACCTCCGAGCCGCAAGCAGATCGTCATGTTTTACGAATAGGAGAGACCTGGATGCAACGGCATTCTCACCCACTGACCTTGAAGTCTGTTATAGCCGCGCTGTTGCCGGTGGTTTTGGCCAGTTGTATGGTAGCGCAGACCGCTCCGGCGCAGCCGCCGCCGAAGCCGGGCCGGATGATTCCACCCGTCTGGACTCCGAGCTACAACGCGGAACAGGGCCCGCTGCCTGATACCTCGGATTGGCCGGTGGTGATGCAGGGGAAGCACCTTGTGGTCCGTCTTGCGCCGGGCAGCGACTGGAGCCAGTATCGGGAGGTTGCGGCGGGCGAAGTTCGCTACACCGGCTCGGAGATCAAGCTGACGCCTCGCCAGATTGCCCAGCTCACCGATCTGTTGCAAATGCGGCTGGGCAAAGACCTCCGGCTGGTGAAGCTCTCTCCCGCGCCTGGTGCTTCCGGCAAACTCAAGGTGAATGCCAACATCACCGAAGCGAATGCCATCCATCGTATGCCCAACCTGGCCTATATGGCGGGAGAGGTGGGGCGGGCCAGTGTGACCGCTTGGGTGCTGGACGACAGCACTCAGCAGCCGGTAGCCTCCATCGAGATGACAGGAAGCGGAAAGCGCTATGCGAGAGGCGTCGATTTTCTGGAGACCGGGGAGACGCGCATGGTGCTGCGAGAGGAGAGCCGGATGATCGCGCGGGTGCTGAATGCCATGGGACAGGCTGCGACCGTGCAGAAAAAAGATTCCAAGTAAGCGGTCGGCGAAGCCCGTAAGCGAAATTCTCCGGATCACTGTACCCTCGTGCTCTCCTGTGTGCTTCAATACTTGGCATGTCTAAGCCCGCCGGATACATCGCAGACCACCTGCGGCACGTTCTGATCAACGGGGCCAGCGCGCCTCACACGGCCGAGGTGCAGCAGTTTTTCAAGGAAGAGATCCAGTCGCGGGGATGGTACACCGGTGAACTGCGCAAGCTGGCGCGGCGCTTTACCCGCGTCATTCGCGGCGAGCAAGGCCTCGACTATCTTGTGGAGGTCGCCGACAACCTGTTTCACGGCAGCGTCCTGGAAGAAAAAGTTCTCGCCGTTCTGCTCCTGGAAACATGCGTGGCCGAATTTACTGCCGAACATTTCAAGCTCTTCGAGCAGTGGCTGGACCGGGTGAGCACCTGGGCCGACCACGATGCGCTGGTGCAATACATCATCGGCCCCATGGTGGTCGCCGACCCGCGAAGGCTGGAGCGGGTGTTGGTGTGGTCGCGCTCGCCGAACCGCTGGCAGCGGCGCGCCTCAGCCGTTGCGTTGCTGCGCGGAACCAACCAGGGACTTTTCTGGGAAGAGGTACAGCAGATTACCAGCCTGCTGCTGGTGGACGAAGACGACATGGTGCGGAAGGGACTGGCGTGGCTGCTGCGGGAGACCGCGCGCTTCGACGGCGCACGCACCCTCCCGTTGCTGATGTCAATTCGCGAGCGGGCTCCGCGGCTGGTACTGCGTACGGCCTGCGAGAGGCTCTCACCGGAGGATCGCACACGGGTTCTCGCCCGCCCCCGGCAGACGCTTCCATCTCGGGAGGCTAATTGACGCCGACCGCCTTCTGCGATTTCTCGGTTTTGGCGGACTCCTGAGTTTTGGCCAGCCAGATGGCGACCCGCCAGCCAAGCAGGGCGGTGAGGATCGCAATGTAGAGCAGAGGTTCCCGCTCGTCGCGCTTGACCAGCCAGTAAAAGTGAACGGCTCCGGCCGCAACCGCAGCATAAACCAGACGATGAAGGCGTCGCCAGTTCTTTCCTCCCAGGACGCGGATCGATTTCTGGGTGGAGGTGAGGGCCAAGGGCAGCAGCAGAATCCATGCCAGCGTTCCCATGGTGATGAAAGGGCGCTTGGCTACATCATGAACCATGGAGTCGAGGTTGAAGTTCTGGTCGAGCCACAGATAGGTGAGCAGGTGTAAACAGCCGTAAAAGAAGGCGAACAGACCAACCAAGCGGCGGTATTGGATCAGCCAGAGTACCCCGCTTATCCGGCGCACGGGCGTGATGGCAAGACCGGTGAGCAGCAGAATGAGGGCGGTCAACCCGGTGCGGTGCGTGATGCGCTCCACCGGGTTCGCGCCAAGCGTTCCCGCAAAAATTCCAAAGACGAGCGATGCCAGCGGGAGCAGGCAGACAATCCAGACAATCGGCTTGAGGATGTGGTTTCGCTTCATTGCGAGCATTGTACCGTTTGGATTTACGGGAAGCTGGATCGGATGCTAATGCTTCGTCGGTCCTGTGCATAAGAACTCACAATTTCTGCCCTATCCTCTTTGCCTTCAGAGTGGTAGCCATCTTTTCCACAATGCACCGGTTTTGGGAATTGACCCTGTCCGGCTGGTCGTTCTAGTCTCGGCTCAACCAGCCGACACTCTGGTGCGAAGGACAGTCGAGGAAGAGTTGCTCACCGCCCTATCCCTCAGTTTTGCACCGGAAAGAGGGAAATGCTTTGGCAACTTCGGTTTAGCCGGTACGGGCCGACGGGAGACGCGGTCAGCGATCCGGAATAATCCAAAGGCAGGGGTTCGCACGGGTGTAAACTTGAATTAAAATACAATATATTGCGGTAGCATCTTGACTGGTACCACATAATGAGCTACTTTCGCAGTCCTGTAATTGTTGGTTGATCTTTGACCTTTGAGGTCAGACGAGGGTTTAGTTTCATCCGTTCCTGCCCGCGCCTGGCGCTGGGCTCGAATGCTAAAGCAGCTAGGTCTCCGCCATTGCGAATGACGGTGTGCCGGAAGTTCTATCTCTCATAAGATTTGTTCCGAAGCGGTTTCCACGCAGGATCGCTTACGGAACTCAATTCCGCCGGGTGCGGATGAGGGTGAGTCGCCGGTTCTTTCCGACTCGCCGGGACCACGCTCGTCCCTATTCCCCCCGGCCATTCATAAATGCGGGTGAGGCCGTTTCTCCCCGCGGCTTGCAAGGCAATAGTTCGAAGGAGTTATCAACGATGGCCGAAGTAACCGAAAAAACCTCCGCCGCTAGCCCGGTCTCCGCGTCTTCTTCCGACGCCGCCGGGGTGCGCCCGGCCTCCGCGCAGCAGAAAACCCGCCAGACGCTTGGACTGGCCTTCACCCGGCACTTTACCCAGCCCGGCGTATCTCCCTATGACAAGCTCACGTGGGAGCGCCGCACGGCGGCGATTATCGACAGCAAAGGCAACGTGATCTTCGAACAGAAGGACGTTGAGGTTCCCCAGGACTGGTCGATGACGGCGACCAACATCGTCGCCAGTAAATATCTGCACGGGCAGCTTGGCACGCCGCAGCGCGAAACCGGCATCCGTCAACTGGTCTCACGGGTTGCGGAAACCATTCGCGACTGGGGCGTTGCCGACGGATACTTCCGCAGCGAGGAAGATGCGGCCACCTTCCATGACGAGCTGGTACACATGCTGCTCAATCAGTACGCGGCCTTCAATTCGCCGGTATGGTTCAACGTCGGCTGCGATCGCAGCGAGCCCAACTCCGACGCGCAGAACTGGCATTGGAATCCGCAATCGAAGCAGATCGAATTCAGCGTGACCGGATACAGCTACCCCCAGTGCTCGGCGTGCTTCATCAACAGCGTAAAGGATTCGCTCGACTCGATTCTGACCCTGGCCAAGACCGAGGGCATGTTGTTCAAGTGGGGCTCCGGCACAGGGACCAATTTGTCTCCGCTGCGCGGATCGATGGAGATTCTCTCCGGCGGCGGTCATGCCTCCGGACCGCTGAGCTTCATGAAGGGCTTCGACGCTTTCGCCGGAGTTATCAAGTCGGGTGGCAAGACCCGTCGCGCCGCCAAGATGGTGATTCTCAACATCGACCATCCTGACATTGTGCAGTTCATCGAGTGCAAGCAGAAGGAAGAGGCCAAGGCGTTTACCCTGGCGGCCGCAGGATACGAAGCCAGCGGACCCGATTCAGAAGCCTACAGCTCGATCTTCTTCCAGAATGCCAATAACTCCATCCGCGTCACCGATGAGTTCATGCAGGCGGTGCTGGACGACAGAGAGTTCACAACCCGCACCGTGCGCGATCGCGCACCGGTCGCGACCTACAAGGCGCGCGATCTGCTGAACAAGATCGCCAAGGCGACCTGGGAGTGCGGCGATCCGGGAATGCAATACGACACCACGATCAACCGCTGGCACACGGCGAAGAATTCGGCGCGCATCAATGCCTCGAATCCGTGCTCGGAATACATGTTCCTGGATGATTCGGCGTGCAACCTGTCGTCTCTGAACCTGATGAAGTTTGCCCACAACGGCGTCTTCGATGTGGAGTCGTACAAGCACGCGGTCGAGATTCTGATTACGGCGCAGGAGATTCTGGTCGATCACTCGGGATACCCAACCGAGGCCATCTCCTGCAACTCGCACGACTATCGGCCGCTGGGCCTGGGCTATGCCAATCTGGGCGCGCTGCTGATGGCAACCGGGCTGCCCTATGACTCGGACGCCGGCCGCGATTACGCTGCCTGCCTGACGGCGATCATGTGCGGACAGGCCTATCTGCAGTCTTCGCGGATCGCCGAGCTGTGTCCCACGCTGGCGTCGGCAACCGAGTTGACGGCGCGGGTGGAGCACACCGACGGGGCGTGCCCTGGGTACTTCATCAATCGCGAGCCATTCCTGGAAGTGATCCGCATGCATCGTGCCTCGGTGGCCAAGATCAGCCGGGCCAACGTCCCGGCATCGTTGCTGGAAGCCTCGCAACAGGCGTGGGACGAAGCCCTGGCCCATGGTGAGAAGTTCGGCTACCGGAACTCCCAGGTCACGGTGCTGGCTCCGACCGGAACCATCGGCTTCATGATGGATTGCGATACGACCGGAGTAGAACCGGATCTGGCGCTGGTTAAGTTCAAGAAGCTGGTTGGCGGCGGCATGATGAAGATCGTCAACAACACGGTTCCTGAGGCGCTGTTCAAGCTCGGCTACACCCCGGAGCAGGCGGACGCGATTGTCAGCTACATCGACCAGAACGGCACCATCGAGGGCGCACCCCAGCTCAAGCCGGAGCACCTGGCGGTCTTTGATTGCGCATTCAAACCAGCCCAGGGCACGCGCAGCATTCATCCCATGGGGCACCTCAAGATGATGGCGGCAGTGCAGCCGTTCATCTCGGGAGCCATCAGCAAGACGATCAACATGCCCAACGAAGCCACCATCGAGGAGATTGCCAACGCCTACCTGGAAGCCTGGAAGCAGGGAATCAAGGCCGTGGCCATCTATCGCGACGGCTCCAAGCAGAACCAGGTTCTTACCACCAAGCAGGATGCGGCAAAGAAGACTCCGGTGGAAGACGAGCAGGATGATCTCGAAGGGCCGCCGGTCGCACACCGTCACAAGCTGCCGGATGAGCGCTTCTCGGTCACCCACAAGTTCAAGGTGGGGTCGCACGAGGGCTACCTGACGGTAGGCCTGTACAAGAACGGAATGCCCGGTGAACTCTTCATCACCATGGCCAAGGAAGGCTCGACGGTCAGCGGATTGATGGATAGCTTTGCCTGCGCGGTTTCCATCGCGCTGCAGCATGGAGTTCCGTTGCGCCTGCTGATCAACAAGTTTGCCCATACCCGCTTTGAGCCGAGCGGTTGGACGCAAAATCCGGAGATCGGCTACGCGAACTCGATCATGGACTACATCTTCCGCTGGCTGGAGCTGCGCTTCATTACGGGAGAGCAGCAGAGCCTGTTCGACGATCTGCGGCCGCGCTCGCACGCCCATCCGGCGCCGGCGGCGGCTTCCATCTCGGCGGTTAGCGCACAGCCTTCGCTGTATGAATCAGGCACGCCGAAGGGCGGTAAGGGCGGACACGTCTCGGATGCTCTGAGCGAGGTGGTGGACATGGGCGACGCCCCGAGCTGCGCTTTGTGCGGCGCCATCATGACCCGCAATGGTTCGTGTTACCGCTGCCAATCCTGCGGCTCCACGAGCGGCTGCAGCTAACAGCCTATTCATACTCAAATTAACCGGTCGGGCTCCGTTTACTTTGTGACGGGGCCCGATTCACGTTAAGGCAAGACTTTGCCGGTTTGCACGGAGCGCAACCGGCAGGGTAAGGAGCCGAAAGGCTTCTGTAACTATTCTCTTGGTAGCGCGTCTCATGAGCAGGGGATTGGAGGTACATCGTTATGCTCGCGCGCTTGCTACGTGGTTTTGTGATCCTGGGGTTCACCCTCTCTCTTGTCGCCTGTACGGCAAATGCAGCTCCCAAAGGGCCTGTTCCACCCGCTAAGGCCGACGTTCCGCTAGCTTCGACTCCAGGCAGACAGATGGCGGTGTTCGCTGGCGGCTGTTTTTGGGGAACTCAGTCGGTCTTCGAGAGGGTGAAGGGCGTCATCAAGACCACGGCGGGATATGCCGGAGGCTCCGCTTCAACCGCGACCTACGATCAGGTAACAACGGAAACCACCGGGCATGCGGAGTCCGTGGAAGTAATCTACGATCCTTCCAAAATTACCTACGGTCAATTGCTTCGCGTCTTCTTTTCCGTCGCCCACGATCCAACGCAGCTCAATCGGCAGGGAGCAGATGTTGGTACCTCGTATCGTTCCGCCATCTTTTACCTCAATGACGACCAGCGGCGCATTGCGACCGCCTACATCGCGCAACTCGACAATGCCAAGGTTTTTCCGGGACGGATTGTCACCCAGGTGACGCCGTTGAAAGGTTTCTATCGTGCTGAGGAATACCACCAGGATTACGCGCTCCACAACCCGAACAATCCTTACATTCAGGTCTGCGATCGACCAAAGATCGAAATGCTGAAACAGCAGTTTCCAGAACTTTTTGTCGATTATGACGGAAAGCACTGAACGCGTTTTAAATATAGCGTGGTCGTGTGTGCCTCAACCGTATGAAACAGTAAGATGGCGCGCCAGACTCGTCATTGCGACGGTCCGGTGCGCCATCCGGGTAACAATCTAACTGACTAGTTCGAACTTTTCCTTGGCATGGCCGCAGACCGGGCAGCGATCGAACTCGGCCTTCTCAGTCGTAAAGCCGCACACCGGGCAAACGTAATAGGTCGTCTTGTTCGACAGCTTCTGGCACGTCTTATCCACGCAATGCTGGATATGTTCCAATGCCTTCGTGTACAGCCGCGCGTGCTCTTTCTCCGCCTCGATGGCGAACCTGAAAGTGCGTAGTGCGGCCGTGTTCTTCTGCTCCCCAGCTTCTTTGATGAAATCAGGGTACATTACGTCGACTTCATACGTCTCGCCGGCGATGGCTTCCTTCAGGTTCTCCACCGTGGTCTTCACCGTGGCCGGTTCGATGGTTGCTACAGGCGCGTCACCACCCATTTTCACAATCACTGCGGAGTGGTTAGCCGCGTGGATCTTCTCGGCGCGCGAGGCGGCGCGGAACAGGCTCGCCACCTTGAGGTAGCCTTCCTCGTCGGCTTTGACCGCGAAGGCAGCGTAGCGCGCTGAGGCGTTCGACTCGCCGTTAAAAGCCGCAAGCAGGTTTTTCAGTGTTTGTTCATGAGCTGGAGCTGGAGATGTTGGCATGAAGACGTCCTCCCGATGCAATCGCCCTTTCATTGTAAACGCAATTAATGCCGGGTTCTTGTAAAATACGGCGCAGCGGTTTGATCCACGCATAGGAGAAACAGGATGAGCAAGGTCGCCTTTACGACAGTTCTTGATCGCGAGGACGCCACGCTCTCCGAGCATTTCGGCGCCGCACGGTGGCTCGTGATACACGACGACGACACAGGCGAGGTAACGATCGAGCCAAGCGCCGGGTCGGATGGCCGGGCCATCGCCAGCATGTTGGCGATCTCGGATTGTACCGACGTTGTCTGTGCCGAGATCGGGCCAGTAGCGCTGGCGATCCTGCGCATGGTAGATGTTCGTGCCTGGCAGGCGCCGCGCGGAGTTCCCGCCAACGAGTTGCTGGCCGCCTTTCGTCGCGGCGAACTTTCCCGGGCTGCTCCGGCTCCTGACGGCTCCATCTCGCTCACCGATGCTGCCGAGAGCGAGCGCCTGTGCACCGGCAGTTGCGGTGGTCACGCAGAAGACACTATCCGTATCCAGATCAAGGAATAAGAATAGATTGCCATTGCCCAGCAAGATGGGCCAGAGGACGCCTTGTACACTTACCCATTTCCGAAGGCCGATAACACCAGTTCCATCATCTGCTATCACCTGCGCCAAGGTAGCGGCACCGGTCGCGACCAGCTCACTCTGCTGGCCATCCGGCGCGGCAAGGATCCCTACAAAGGCATGTTGGCGTTGCCCGGAGGCTTCCTTGAGGTGATGGTACAGCCACCTGCCGGTCCGCCCTGCCCCGGCGAGACCCTGGAGCGTTGCGCCCAGCGCGAGCTTCAGGAAGAAACCGGCGTCTGGGCTCCGCTAGAAGATTTTTCCCTTGTCTGCGTGCAGAGTCAGCCGCGGCGTGATCCGCGCAATCACGTCATCGACCACGTGTACTGCGTGCAGGTTCCCCGCGACAAAATAGAGAGCGCAAAAGCAGCCGACGATGCGGCGGAACTCATCCGGCTGCACCTGGAGCGTGGGACGCTTGCCGGCATACAGGATGGAGACTGGGCCTTCGACCATGCCGATTCACTCCGCCGCTTCTTTCACCATCACCTGCAATGGCTGTAACTGCAGCAGATCATGGAGTAGTCAAGAGTGGGCACCGTAACAACCGATAAAAGCGATGCAGAGAAAGCAGCCGTGGAATCCGCCACGCGATGGATCGCTCTGCTGGACGAGGGGAATCTTCCAGCCAGTTGGGAGGAGTCGGCGCAGCATCTGAAATCCGCCGTATCGAAGGCACACTGGACCAAAAATCTGCGCTCTCGGGTCGCGCTCGGCCCGCTGAAATCGCGAAAGCTCCTTTCCGCCAGTTACGCCAAAGCTGCTCTGCCCGGCGCCCCGGAAGGCGAGTTTGTCGTCATCCACTTTGAGTCGTCCTTTGAACACAAAGCATTAGCTGTGGAGATGGTCACCCCGATCCTGGAAAAGGACGGCAACTGGAGAGTTTCCGGATACTCCATGCGGTAAAGGGATAAACTCTTGCCTCCCGGTTGCCTCATCCGCGGCGATGCCGGGTATGTAAGGGTTCTGCCTACGCGATGCGACCCGTCCATCGTCGTCCCCAAAAAAATCATGGCCGGCGGGTGCAGCATTGTCGAAACTTCAGATTTGACCTGCCTGTGATGAGAAGTCCCGTCGCACGGCTTATCATGGAAGCATGGACGTGGTGTGCCGGTTAGCGGTTCGCGTGAGGTTCTGGCTGGTAGGGATGCTATTGCTTCTGGCCCCCGCGGTCGCCCGTGCGGGTGAGGTTGCCGCTTTCGATCTGATTGGTCCTCGCATGGAAGTGACCGTGACCCGCGCGGGCAAGACATTGCCCATCGCCGAGGTAACGAACCTGCAGAGCGGCGACCGCGTGTGGATTCATCCGGGGTTGCCCGACGATCAGCGGGCGCGCTACATCATGGTGGTTGCCTTCCTGCGCGGTGCCACCAATCCGCCGCCCGCTAGCTGGTTTATCCGGAAGGAGACCTGGGGCAAAACCGTGCGTGAGGAAGGCGTCGTCGTGACCGTCCCCAAGGGCGCGCAGCAAGCCCTGATTTTTCTCGCACCCGCGACCGGCGGCGATTTTGCAACCTTGCGCTCGGCCGTGCAGGGCAAGCCCGGAGCCTTTGTGCGAGCCGCTCAGGATCTGCAGCTTGCCAGCCTCAATCGGGCGCGTCTGGAGAAGTACCTCGCCGCCATCCGCGAGTCCGACGAGCACGACCCCAAGACGCTGCACGAGCGCGCCCTCACCTTGGCCCGCAGCCTCAGCATCAAGGTCGATGAGGAATGCTTCACCAAGCCCGCCCTGCAACAAGCCTCCTGCCTGATGCAGAACAGCGATCAGCTTGTGCTTGACGATGGTCGTGGGCAGTCCGTGGTTTCCACTCTGACGCAGGGAGCGGGATCGGATCTGCTGGGCGCCATCAGCACCACCAAGGTCGCCGGGGCCGGAGCCTACAGTCCCTATGTCGGCGTAGTGGTCGATCTGGCAAGGTTGATGGAAAACCTGCACACCGCAAAGTATCAGTACATCTCGGCTCTGGCTCTGCCCCAGGGAGATGAACTGCATCTCCGCTTGAACTATCCTCCGTCTTTTCACACCCCGCAGTCGGTGATCGTCATCGGACTGCCGGTGGTGCAACCCGCGGTACCTCCCTTGCTGCAACCTATCTCGCCCGACGAGGTGAACTGTGCGCAAAATTCCAAGCTGGTGATGGGAGCCGAGGGCGCGCCGCTGGTCTTCTCCTCGGAACTGGCCCATCACCTCACCTTGCATCTGGAAAACAAAGACGGAAAATCCGTCGAGATTCCGGTGGTGGCCAATGCTCTGCGTGGAGGCTTCGTTCCCACCGCGCCGCTTCCGGATCTGGATTGGCTGCCGCTCGCCTTCAGTGGAAAGGTGCATGGGCAATGGGGATTTGAGCCCTTCGATGGACCGTCCTATAAGCTCCAGCGTGCCGATGCTGCGGCAAAGTGGACGATTCCGGACGACGATAAGTTCGCGTCCATCTCCGGCCACGACAAAACCCTCTACCTGCATTCAGACAACGGTGTCTGTGTCGAGGAGATCGGCTTTCGCAGTGCAAAGGGCGAGGTCAAGAAGACGGAATGGAAGGCTTCCTGGGACAAATCCGGAGACAAATCCGGCGACAAGTCCGGAGATAAGCCCGGGGACAAATCCGGAGATAAATCCGCAGACAAAGTGGAAGTACACTTGCCGCTCGAGCAAGCTCCGCCGGGAGAGAGCGCGCTGCTGATCAAGCAATACGGCTTGGTTCAACCGGCAGAATTGCCGCTGCGTGTGTATGCCGATGCCTGCCGCCTCGACCAGTTTGAAGTCCACGCCGGAGACACCCAGGGACTTCTCAAGGGAACCTGTCTGGACCTGGTGGATTCGCTGGAAGCCGCGGGCCTGCGCTGGACTAGAGTCCCCGGCTCCAAGAGCGAGTTGCGGATGAGTGCCGAGCATCCGGAGAAACTCATCCTGCATGAGAGCCAGGCGCTGACCGCGAAGGTGTCACTGAAGGACGGCCGCCAGTTGGATGTGCGCGGAAGCGTACTGGCGGAGCGTCCCAAGTTGGTGCTGATGAGTAAGTCGGTCGATCCAGCCGCTTCGCCCATTCATCTCGATAGCGCCGATGACCTGCCGGTGAATGCGCGTCTGCATTTCCGTCTGAAGTCGGAAAAGCCCGGGGCTTTTGGCAAGGCGGAAAAAGTCGAGGTGGCCAGCGACGATGGCTTCTACCACGCTGAGTTAACTTTGGAAAACGGCGGTTTGATGCGGCAGAATGCGCATACCGTGATGGCAACCCTGGAAATTGATAAGGGTGCTGCTCCCTCCACCTTCGGTGCGCTTCGCTTCCGTCCGGTTTCCGCAGAAGGCTTTGTAGGTGACTGGCAGCCGCTGGCAACGCTGGTGCGCCTGCCTGAGCTGAACGAACTGCATTGCCCGGCGAAGAAGAAGGAAGAATCCTGCACTTTGAGCGGCAACAATCTTTTTCTCATCGAGGCGATTGCATCCAATGCGCAGTTTCAGCACGCAACCCCGGTCAGCGAGAGCGCAATGGACACCAAGGTCGAAGTGCCACGGCCCACCGGAAAGCGCCTGTACCTCAAGCTAAGGGACGATCCTTCGGTGATTCACACCCTGGAAATGCCGGTCAAAAAGGACGCGCCGATTGCGAGTAAGGAGGCACCTTCCAAAGAAGAAAAGCCGGTTGCAAGCTCTCGCGAAAAGGTTTCTAACTCCGCGAATCCGCCCGTCGAACCCGCGCCCCACTGAGGTATTCTGAAGGTTTGAGCGTGTCATCCTGAGCGCAGCGAAGGATCCCCGTACTGCCCAAGCTTCCCGCCCAGCCTCAAGCTCTTCAACCAGTAATTGATTCTTCTTGCGGGGTACATCTTCGGGGGAACTGAGTTTAGCCGCCGGATTATTTCCGGCTCGCTGCGACGGCCTTGTTTTTCATCTCAGGCGTCGTTTTTCCGGCTGCGCGCACGCTAGCTCGCAGCCGCAACAGATGCTGTACGTAATCGACAAAGATCATCGGCGAGGCCTTGCTCTCGCCGTGCTGCCGCGAGCGAAAAACGTATCCCACCTCGACGATGCTCTTGAAGTGTGAGCGAACCAGCAATTCCACCAGGATCTTGTAACCGCATGGTGCCAGCACCACATTTTGAATGGCCGTGCGCCGGACCACGAAGAATCCCGTCATCGGGTCGGAAACCAAGCCGAGCACCCCGGGCAGCAACATCTTTCCCAGAGCGCGTGAGCCTCTTGAAATCAGCAGCCGGAGGAAGCTCCAATCGCTGGTCCCGCCGCCTTCGGCTTCGCGGCTTGCCACCGCCAGATCCGTGCCCTTGCGCATGGCTGCAATCAATTGCGCGATCACCGCCGGAGGATGTTGCAGATCGGCGTCGATCACCCCCAGCAAATCTCCACGGGCAGTCTGCCAGCCGCGCACCACGGCCGTTGCCAGTCCGCGTTCATCCGTCCGGCGCAGGGCGATCACGTGGTTGTCCTCGCGGGCGATGCCCGCCGCAACCTGCCAGGTTCCGTCCGGGCTGTTGTCGTCCACCACGATGATCTCGTAAGAGTCTCCTACCTCGGAGGCAATCGCCGGCTTGAGCTGTTCAATCAGCTCAACCAGGTTGTGGCTCTCATTGCGCGTGGGCACCACCAGCGAAAATGCAAGGCATGGCTTGGTCCCCTGCGGGCGCACCACCAGCTCGCCCGAAGGCACTGGCGATAAGCCCGCCGGAATCTTATTCAAGTCGCTTTGCATAAAGGATTCTCCTATTGCAGCACATGCAGCCCGACGAGTCTAGGAGAACGGACCGGAAATGCAGACTTCCGCAGCTTATTCAGCCTTGACCGTGGGACGTCAAAAAGCAATTCGCCGAAACTACTGGAGGCCTCTGGTGTTTCGTCTGTGTACGGGGGACGAAGTTCTGATACGTACCTCAGCCCGGCCCTCAAGTGGAGAATATGACAATGCGTGGAACATGGATCACAAATTCGGTACTACTGTTGGGAATAACCTTTGGCAGTATGGCTCTGCTGGCCCAGCAGACATCCGCACCTGCCGGCCAGTCGGCGCCGGAAACTACCACCCAAAGCAACGCCGGCGCAACCGGCAAAATGCAATTAAGCGCCGAGCAAAAGCAACAGTTAAGCAGCCTGCGCGCGTCTATGCGCGACCAGGCCGCCATCATCCGGCATGACCAGACGCTGACCGCGGATCAGAAGGCTGCCAAATTAAAGGCGCTGCGCGCCAGCACCCGCGAGCAGATGAAGGCCGTGCTCACACCCGCACAGCAACAGACGTTCGCCGAGCGCCGCGCCGCCCGCAGATCTGCCTTCGCTGCAAAGCTCGGATTGACCACGGATCAGCAGGCCAAGTTGAAGAGCCTTTTCAGCTCAACTCACCAGCAGCGCCAGGCTGTGCTGAATAACACTTCGTTGACTAACGAGCAGAAGCAGGCCCAGCTCAGCCAGATTCGCCAGGCGTCTCAGGCGCAGTTGGCAACCATTCTGACGCCGGAGCAACTGGCGAAGTTCCACCAGATGCGCAGAAGGTAGGCTCACGCGAAGCAGGGTTAAGCCGACGGCGCGAGTCATCGCATCGATGTTGCGCTTCCATTCCGTAGGAAGCAAAGGCCGCCCGAACCTTGGGCGGCCTGTCCGTCTCACGCAACATCTGCGCATAGAACTCCGAGTTACCCCCCGACGAAAGCTTCGTGCTATGGATTAACTTTTAGCGGCGTCAGCGAACTAAAAGATCGAGCAGACGATGCACTTCAAATAATGCGTCTCCGGAACGTTGAGCAGAACCGGATGATCCACCGATTGCATCCGCTTCTCAATCACGTGCAGATTGCGGCGCGCATCCAGCGCAGCGCTGGACAGCATGGCAAGAAAATCCTGTTCGCTCACATGGAAGGAGCACGAACAACTCACCAGTACCCCACCGTTGCGCACCATCTTCAGCGCCCGCAGATTCAGCTCCTTGTAGCCGCGAAGCGCATCCTCGGCACTCTTCTTCGACTTTGCGAACGCCGGTGGATCAAGCACAATGGTTTCATAACGACGCTCTGAGTCCGCATACTGGCGCATCACTTCGAAGGCGTCGGCCTCCACCAATTCGATTGCCTTCTGTTCATTCAGCACTCGGTTTCGCTCCGCTACGGCCAGCGCCTCGCCGGAGACATCCACCGCCGTCACCTGCTCGCAGACGCGGTTCAAGTGCAGCGCGAATCCGCCCTGATAGGTGCAGATGTCCAGCGCGCGGCCGCGCCCATAACGCTCGGCGGCAGCGTAGTTTTCGCGCTGGTCAAGGAACGCTCCGGTCTTTTGACCCGTGCTGCCGTCGTAGTGGAAGGCGAGCCCATTCATGTGGAAGACAGTCGAAGTTTTGGGCTTCTTCAGCCGCGAATATGCCGCCTGATCCTCGCGCGGGGCGAGCCCTTCCAGCTCCCGAATCCGCGGCTCCACCCGCTCCAGAATCGTCTCGGGCTTGTATGCCGCTTTCAACTCTTCGAGCAGGATCTCGCGTGCGAACGGCGCGTCCATGGCCTGGGTCAGCACCTGGAAGCTGACCACGTCGTTGTACTTGTCCACAATCAGGCCGGGGGTGATATCGGCCTCGCTGAAGAGTACGCGGAAAGCGTCTGAATCGCGCACTACGCGCTCGCGATAGGCGATTGCCTGACGAATGCGATAGCGCAGCAACTCGGGATATTTCTCCGCCTCCACCGGATTCGCCGCCACCATGCGCAGCGCGATCTGCGAACTGGAGCTGTACAGTGCGGAGCCATAAGGCTTGCCGCGCTGGTCTTCCACCCGCACCAGCGCGCCGGGCGCGGCCTGATCGATGCGCTCAATATCCGATTTGAAAATCCAGGGATGCCCACTGCGCAGCCGCGCCACCGCGTGCGCGTTCACAATCACGCGAGCCACCGCAGCCGATGATGTTTTCTTTTGAGCTTTCATGCGGGAAAGTGCGCCACGCGCACTCGATCATTGTATTCGAGTGACGTATTTCGAATGACGTATTTCGAGTATTCGCCTGCGCGCCGGTCAGCTCTCGGGAAGCTGATGCCGGAGGTCGTCCAGCACCTCGGGCGGCAACTGTTCCTTGTATTTATCTTCCAGGTTTGCCTCGTCCACAAATAGATTGCGGGCGTCGCGGAGCTCTTCAGCAAAGATCGCCTGGCAGACCGCGTTCTTCTCTACGCGGCGCGCAATCGCCTCGCCGGTCACGGCGTCATAGGCTTTCATGGTGGCGTTGCCCTTGTGATTGATGAACACCGCAAACGCGCCATTGGTGCCCATCGACGGCACAAACATCCATTCGCGTTCCGCCTGGTGCGCAATTCCCGTCACGTTGATGGCCGAGGTCTTTACGTTGTGCTCCGCCAGGTAGTAGAGCATTCGCCCGCAGGAGTCGCAGTGCACAACCTCCTGAGCAGCACGAACGTTCGATAGCACCTGCGGCCGCAACATCACCTGACAGGCCGCACAGCGATGGTCGAGTACCTCAGCCACCGCGTTGCCGCGTGATTTCAGAATGCGGTCATAGGTCGCCAGCAGCGTGTCATCCACGCCCTTGCGCAGTTCCTGGCTCCTGGCCTGCGCTTTGGCCGCCGCCGCCCGATCCGCTTCGCCTGCCTTCTCGGCCTCGGCCTTCTGGCGTTCGACCTCCACGGACTCGGCCTTCAGTGCGGCTTCGGCATCGGCCAGTTGCGCCTGCAACGAATCGGCCTTCAGCATCAGTTCGAGAATCTTCTCCTCGTAGCCTGCAATCTCGCCTTCTGCGTGCGCAATCTCTGAGAGCAGCGCCTTGTACTGTTCGTTGTTCTTTATGCTCGAAGACTGGCCGCGAAACTTGAGAATCTTCTCGTTCAGAGACCGGATCTCCTGCTCGTGCTGACGCTTGGCAGTCTCTCCGGCTTTGATCGCGGCATGCGCGTCTTCCACCCGCTTGCGGGCACTGGCCAGTTTGGCATCGATGCGTTCAATGGTTTTCGGTATGGCCGCAAGCTGCGCGTTGAGGCGCGCAAGTTCCAGATCGACCGCTTGCAATTCGACGAGCTTTTGAAGGTCAGTTGGCATGAATTCCTAGGAAGCCCATGAGACTCAAATTCTAGCACGCCAGCGGGCCAAGGCTTTTTGCCGCCAGTCTTAAGAAGTTTCCCGGATGGAGCATCCGCCGATAATTTCCTAAAGTTGCTGTCATGCTTCTGCAATTTGCACGCGTCCTGACCGGTCTGGCGATTGCGCTGTTTCATGCGCCACTGGCGGACTTCCTCCGCAAACAGGATCGTGAGCTGGGTGCCGCGTTCCGCGAGCGCGGCATCAGCATTCCCGGCGCTCTGCCCAAACAAGCGGCCCACAACCTGTTTTTCTGCTTCGGCATTCTCATTGCCCTATTCGGCCTTTCCCGCATCTGGCTCACCCTTCGCTGACCCTTTGGCGCACCCTCGAATTTGCAAATTATTCCCGCCCGGATTTACCTTCGCCAGAGGAGCACACGGCTCCGGCGGAGGACTCTTCTGAAGACCAGCAAATCGCGTGCATTGTTCCGGGCTTCGTTCCGTGCTGTGTTGTGTGTCGCGTTCTGTGAGGCCGCGCTCTGCGCCCAGGCGATCGAAACCGCCCCCGCGTTGCAAGAGGCCAAAAAGCAGTACACCGTGGAGGCTATCTACGGCCCCTCCGCCGCCGATGCCCACCAACCCTCCGCCATGCAGTGGAGTCCCGACGGAAGCAAACTCAGCTACATTCTGTACGGAGCCGACGACGAGCAGGAATCGCTCCGCTACTTCGATCCCGCCAGCGGCAAGAGTGCGCAATTGATAGCCGCCGATAAGCTCGCGGCGCTCGCGCTCTCCGCCAGCAACCTCAAGGACGAGCGCCAGCGCGAAAACCGCGCCCGCTTCGGCGTGGCCGACTATCAATGGGCGCCCGATTCCAAAACGCTTCTCTTCGACGCCATGGGCCAGCTCTGGCTCTTCGATCTCGCCGCCTCCAAAGGACGCCGCCTGACCCATGCCAAGGAGCCATCGAGCGATCCCAAGTTCTCGCCCGATGGAACGTTTCTGAGCTACGTGCGGGCTCACAACCTATACCTCCGTCCCATTGCCGGAGGCTCAGAGACCGCCCTTACCAGCGACACCAATGCCGACCTGCTGAATGGCGAGGTGGACTGGCTCTACTCGGAAGAATTGGACGTACGCTCGAATTACTTCTGGTCGCCCGATGCCAAGCAGATTCTCTACCTCCAGATGAACGAAGCTCCGGTCCCGCGCTATCCCATCGTCGACTGGATGCCTCTCCATCCCGAGATCGACCAGGAGCGTTATCCCAATCCGGGCGACCCGAATCCCACGGTCAAGCTGATGCTGACCTCACTCGACGGCTCATCCAGGCAAATCGACCTCGGCCTGAAAGGCGATTACTACATCCCTCGCTTCGGCTGGTCGCGTCCCGGCCTCGCCTGGGCGATGGTGCTCAACCGTCCCCAGAACGTGCAGGACTTGTATTTTATTGACGCACGCACCGGAAAATCGCACCGCGTATTGCATGAGACTGACCCTAACTACATCGAACTTCACGATCCCATGGGCCGCGGCGAGCACCAGGGGCTGCGCTTTCTCGACTCCGCCAGCGAGTTCCTCTGGCTGAGCTGGCGTGATGGCTTCACCCACGTCTATCGCTACAGCTTTGACCCAGCCCATCCCCTCGCCGATGCCAAATTGCAGCGCCAGTTGGAAGCCGGTGAGTACGAAGTCAACACCGTGCTCGGACTGGATGAAGCCAAGGGCATCGTCTACCTCGAAGCCAATAAAGGCGATGACCGGCAGGAGCATCTCTTCGCGGTTCCGCTGGCTGGCGGCGAAGCCCTGCGCGTCACCCGGCAACCCGGAGTGCACGCCGTTTCCATGACCGTGAATGCCAAGTATTTTGCGGACACCTACAGCGCCCTCACCGAGCCCGCGAGGGTGCAAATCTGTGCTGTCGCCGGCCCGTGCAGCGAGCTTTGGGCCTCGCATACATGGGACGCCTATGACACCCTCACCCCGCGCTTTGTGGACTTCCGCGCCGACGACGGACAGGTGCTGCACGGTGTGATTCTGCTGCCTCCGGACGGCGCAGCGACCACGGTCAACGGACGCGTACCGTTGATCCTCAACCCGTACGGCGGCCCGCAAGGCCAGTCCGTGCGTGATTCATCGAGCACCATCGCCCCGTTCGACCAGGTGCTCGCCCACCATGGCTTCGCCGTGCTCAAGGTAGATAACCGCGGCATGGGCAATCGCGGGCGCAAGTTTGCCATGCCGACCTTCCATCATTTAGGCGACGTAGAACTCGCTGACAATCTCACCGCGCTCGATCAGGCGCTCGCGAGATTTCCGCAGCTCGACCATACCCGCCTCGGCTGGTGGGGTTGGAGCTATGGTGGAACCATGGCTGCCTATGCGCTCACTCATTCCGATCGCTTCAAGGCCGGAATCAGCGTCTCGCCCGTCACCGACTGGCGCAACTACGACAGCACCTTCACCGAGCGCTACATGGGCCTACCCAAGGACAACGCCGAACAATACGAGAAGTCCAGCGTGGTCAAATCGGCGGCTTCGCTCACCGGGCGTCTCCTTCTCGTGCATGGCACCAGTGACGACAACGTACACCTGCAGAACTCCATCCAGTTCATCAATGCCATGGTCAACGCCGGACGTCCCTTCGATCTGCAACTCTACCCCGGCAAAACCCACGGCATTGCCGGTCCCGAGGCTCGCACCCACCTGTTCAACCGGATGCTCTGGCAATGGGAGCAGTACCTGGCCAAGTAACCCGCACTCCAACCAAAACGGGAGCCGCTATCTGTGGCTCCCGTTTTGATTGAGGTGTCATTCCGAGCAACGCGAGGAATCCCCGGGCGTCTCACATCTCGCGCACCGCCCCAGGCCTTTCAACTCGCGAACGATTCTGCTTTTGCCTCGCTCTCGGCTCTGCCCGGACCGAACTCTCGGGTGCCCCACCTTCGCACCGCGTTTTTTGCGGCGATAAGGTGGGAAGCAGCGCCCTCCACACTGTGGGTGTTGCGCTCAACTGCGCTGACTCACCGCGCCTTCCACTTTGACGAGAGCATCGAGAGCTTCTGCTCCACCGAAAGTTGTGGTTTCTCCTGCGGTTTTGGTTTTCCTTGCTGTGTCTTCGGCGCGGCTTCCATCAGCGCCTTCATGGAGAGCGCAATGCGCTTGGTCTTCACATCCGCGCTCAGCACCTTCACCTTCACAATCTGGCCCACCTTCACCGCTTCGCCCGGCTCCTTGATGTAGCGATTGGAAAGCTCGCTGATGTGAACCAAGCCATCCTGATGCACGCCGATATCGACAAACGCGCCGAACTTAGTCACGTTGGTTACCACGCCCTCCAGAATCATCCCTGGCTGTGCATCGGCAATTTCGCGAACCCCTTCGGCGAAGCTGGGCGCAACGAACTTATCGCGTGGATCGCGCCCCGGCTTCTTCAGCTCATCGAGAATGTCGTTGAGGGTGTATGTGCCCGCCGAGAGTTGCGTGCGGTCGACTTTCTCCAGCAAGTCGGGCCGGTTGATTAATTCATGCACTGGAGTTTTGAGCGACTCTGCAATCTGCTGTACCACCGCATACGACTCCGGATGCACGGCGGTTTGGTCGAGCGGATTTTCGCCGTCGCGAATGCGCAGGAATCCCGCGGCCTGCTCAAAAGTCTTCGGCCCAACGCCGGGAACCTTCATCAGTTGGGTCCGTGAGCGGAAGCGTCCATTCTCGTCGCGATACTTCACGATGTTGACCGCCGTGCGCTCGGTGACTCCCGCCACGTAGCGCAGCAGCGTCCACGACGATGTATTCAGATCGACTCCGACGCGGTTCACGCAACTCTCAATCACGGTTTCCAGCGATTGCTGCAGATTGCGCTGATCGACGTCGTGCTGGTACTGTCCCACGCCAATCGATTTGGGATCGACCTTCACCAACTCGGAGAGCGGGTCCTGCAGCCGCCGCGCAATGCTGATCGCGCCGCGCACCGTCAGGTCGAGATCCGGGAACTCCTGGCGGGCCACATCCGAGGCAGAGTACACGCTCGCGCCACTCTCGCTGACAGTCACGGCGAAGACGTTGTCCAGCTTGCGCTCCCTCAGAAACTCGCGCACAAACTGATCGGTTTCGCGTCCGGCGGTGCCGTTGCCAATCGCAATGGCGCGAACATTGTGCTGCCCCATCAACTTCTCCAGAACCTTGGCCGCTTGCTCCAGGCCGCTCTTCGAGGTGAAGGGATACATCACGTCGTGCGCCAGAAACTTTCCGGTCTCATCCACAATCGCCAGCTTGCAGCCTGTGCGCAGCCCAGGGTCGATGCCCAGCACGGAGATCGGTCCCGCGGGAGGCGAGAGCAGCAGGTTGTGGAGATTGTCACGAAATACGGCGATCGCATCGGCGTCGGAACGCTTCTTCAATTCAAGGCGAATCTCACCCTGAATCGAGGAGTTCAACAGCCGCTGCCAGGCGTCTTCAATCGCCAGCGTAAGCTGCGGCGTCCAGTCGCCCTGCTTGCGCAGGATGTGCGACCGCAAGGTGTCCACCGCGCACTGCGCGTCGAGTTCCATCAGGAAGAAGAGAATGTTTTCGGTCTCGCCCCGGCGGATGGCCAACATACGATGCGAGGGAATGCTCTTCACCGGCTCGCGATAGTCGTAGTACATCTTGAACTTTTCCTGCTCATCGACGGCATCGGTCGCCTTGCGGCTGGTAATCACGCCCTCCTCGTACAGGAGCTGGCGGAGAACCTTGCGCAGGGAGGCATCTTCGCTGATGGTTTCCGCAACAATGTGGCGCGCGCCTTCCAGCGCTTCGTCCGTGTTGGCGACGCCCTTTTCTTCATTCACAAAGGTTGCGGCAAATTCCGCAAGCGGAAGTTCCGCGGGTTGCTGTGCCCAAAGATATTGCGCCAGTGGCTCCAGTCCCTTCTCGCGTGCGATCGTAGCCTTGGTGCGGCGCTTCGGTTTGTAGGGCAGGTAGAGATCTTCGAGCTCGCTCTTGTCTAGGCACTTTTCGATGCGGGCTTTCAGCTCATCGTTCAGTTTGCCCTGCTCTTCGATGGAGTGCAGGATAGTCTCGCGGCGCGACACCAGGTCGCGGAAGTAGGCGAGTTGCTCCTCGATCTCGCGGACTTTTACCTCGTCAAGATTGCCGGTGGCTTCCTTACGGTAGCGCGCGATGAACGGCACGGTGCCGCCGCCATCCAGCAACTCGATGACTGGGACTAGGCCGCGCAAAGGGACATCGATGGTCTGCGAGATGTGCAGCAGAATTTCAGGGGAGAGGGTTTTCAATTCAGACATAGCTTCTGATCAATTCTACTTGCCCGGCTTGAGGAAAACTTTTTTCCGTGGCGCGGAGGCTTCCCGCGGCCTAAATCCCCTCACCCATTCGTAAATAAATCCGTGGAATTCCCTATCTGGGCGCCCAGTCATTTCAACTATTTACCAACCAATAATCCTAACCTGTTGCAAATTTCACCTTCTGGTCAACTCAGCAACCATTTGCAACTTAATTACTTTTGCATATCCAAAGATATCTATCCAGCCAATCCTTGCCCCAAAATCCGAGAGCGTGGAGGGAACTTTTACCTCGGTTGCAACCTCATCCCGGAACTCCGCTTCAAAAACTTCCATCATGGTGACTCAGCCGCAGGTGCCTGTCGATCGGCGACAGCACGATCCGGATTTGGCAGAACGCCACAAGAGCGGACATCCCAAACCAGTGAGCCAGGGAACCTTCCGCTCGATCGGTTTGGGCCTCATCACGGGTGCAGCCGACGATGACCCCTCGGCAATAGGGACCTACGCGAGCGCCGGAGCCAGCCTCGGTCCGTCGTTCCTGTGGACCGCGCCGGTCACGTTTCCCATGATGTTCGCGGTGGTCTATCTCTGCTCAAAGCTGGGGCAGGTTGCCGGACGGGGATTATTTGCGGTGATCCGCGATCACTACTCGCGGCCCATTCTGTACTTCTTTCTGGTCACGGCGATTGTCGGCAACATCATTGAAGCCGGAGCCGACATTGGCGGCATGGCGGCAGCGCTGAATCTGCTGCTCCCCATTCCGATTGGCTGGATCGTCGGCGGTGTCGCACTCACCATTCTCGGCTTGCAGATCTGGGGCTCATATACGCTGATTCGGGATGTGTTCCGATGGCTGGCCTTGGCGCTGCTCGCCTATATCGGGTCGGCATTCCTGGCCAAGCCTGAGCTGCTGCCCACCCTTCGCGGCACGCTGATTCCAACGATTCAGTTCAACAAAGATTTTCTGGCGATGCTGGTCGCAGTCATAGGGACCACGCTTTCGGCTTATCTCTACTCGTGGCAATCGAATCAGGATGTGGAAGAAGACATTTCCATGGGACGGCGGCGGCTGACGGATCGCCTGGGCACGACCAAAGAAGAGCTGCGCCACTCGGCACGCGACGTCGGTTTCGGCATGTTTTTCTCCAACATCGTGATGTACTTCATCATCCTGTCCACGGCTTCAACGTTATTCAAGGCAGGGCAGCACGACATCAACACGGCAGCCGAGGCGGCACAGGCACTGCGTCCGCTGGCAGGCAACGCGGCCGAGCTTCTGTTCGCCATCGGGGTGATTGGCGTAGGCTTTCTGGCAGTTCCGGTGATGACCATCGGGGCGGCTTACGACCTGTGCCAGTCGTTTGGTTGGAGGCATGGCCTGCATGTGCAGCCCGCGCAGGCGAAGAAGTTCTACGCGGCGATTGTGGCGTTTACCCTGCTGGCCATGGGGTTAAACTTTTTCGGCATCAATCCGATGAAGGCTCTAGTGTTTGCCGGAATCGTGCAGGGCTTCTCAACCCCGTTCTTGATGTTGGTGCTGCTGCTGATTACCAATAACCGCAAGATCGTAGGCCGGTGGAAGAACACTCGGGCGATGAATGTCCTGGGTTGGCTTACCACGCTGGCGATGTTTGCCGCTGCGATTGGGCTGGTGGTTACCTGGATCAAGTAACCGCAGCGAAAACCAAGTCACACCACATCACGCTTGCCAACGGCCTGCGAATGCGGGGCGATCCGCGGTTGCCCTCGTCGATGCTGCCGGTAAGTGTAGGCGGAAGCGCAGGCGACGAGGGTTCCGAGCATGCCCTGGAGCAGGTCGATATGCGCGTGATCGGTGAGCAGATGGATGGCCCACAACATTGGAACCTGCCACAACTCAACCACCCGAGTGTAGAAGGCGCCAAGCAGCGCCATCACGGTATTCATGTAGAAGTAGCCGGTCAACCCCACGGCGGCTACCAGCAGCATCGCGCCCCACATGGCAGGAGAAAGTGCTTGCAGTGGGCTGTGCGTACCGAGGCTGAGGAAGACTCCGCCGAGGGCGGCGCCAACCAGGGCGGGAGCGATGAGCCAGAAGAGGTGTTCATCCTTACCCTGGGCGCGCTCCCAGACCTTGTAGGTGGCGGCGCGAGAGGCGAGAGCGATCGCCAGAAACGCGATGCCGCGCGGCGCGTTCAGCACGGTCCCGGGCTCACGCACAGCTTCGGCCGCAAACAGGATAAGGGCAGAGGACAAAACCAACAGGGTACGGCGTTCGTAGGCGCGGCGCTCGCCCCGCACATAGGCGAGGATCAGCGCGTCCAGCAGCAAGACGGCTTGGGTAACACGCCCACTCAATAACCCGATGGCTCCGAACCATCCCACGAAGGTAAGCCCGCCGGTGACCACCCGTAGCAGTGCCAGGCGTGGAGAGCGCGGCATCCATTGCCTTGGCGAAGGGCGCACGATGAGTGCCAGCAAGGCAAGCGCGAGCAGAGAGCGATCGACCAGAATGGTGGCCAGCGAGAGATGGGCGTGGCGCGCCAGCAACTCGATGGAGACCGTGATCGCCACCTCGGAGGCAACCATGCCGGCCAGGGGCGCGCGGCTCCAGATGTTTTCGTGTGAGCCAATCCCCAAGCAAGCCTCCGGGACACCATTCTAAATGTTCACCGGCTGCAGTGCGGTTTGCTGGTTGCGGAACCTGCTTGGCTGCAGCATACTGCGCCAGACTCTTGTACTGTAAGAAGTGGTTGATCCCGTTGTAAAGGAAGAATCCACCCAAGAGCAGACGGCCCATCGTGAATGGAATTTTCATGGACCTCTCTCCGAGTGGTAGGATTCGCCGCAGCCGGGAACTGTTGCAGTCGAGGTTCGAAGTGACATCAGTGATATCAGTAATGCAGGTTTCGCCGAGGCTTTCCGCATGAAGTACCATTCCGACGTTCTCATCCTGGGCGCAGGCGCCGCAGGGCTGATGTGCGCCATTGAGGCCGGAAAACGTGGCCGTTCGGTCACCGTGCTGGAGAGCTCGAACCGCGCCGGGCAGAAGATACTCATCTCCGGCGGCGGGCGCTGCAACTTTACCAACGTGACGAGCGGCGCTGACGATTACATCTCGGCGAACCCGCACTTTGCGAAATCGGCGCTGGCCCGGTACACTCCGGAGAATTTTATTGCCATGGTCGAACGCCACCACATTCGCTGGCATGAGAAGAAGCTGGGACAGTTGTTCTGCGACCGGAGCGCCCAGGACATTTTGACGATGCTCGAAGAGGAGTGCGTGCGAGTGGGCGTGCGGGTAAAGCTCTCTACGCTCGTAAAGGAAGTACGAAGCGAGGGGGGGCACCCAGGAAAGTTCACGGCCGTCACCGGGGAGCATGAGTTCTGCTGCAATGCGCTGGTGGTAGCCACCGGGGGACTTTCGATTCCAAAGATGGGCGCAACACGCTTCGGCTACGATCTGGCAGAGCAGTTCGGGTTGAAGATCATCGAGCCGCGTCCGGCGCTGGTGGCTTTCACGCTGAATCCTGCGGATACCAAGCGATTCTGCGATTTGGCGGGAATTGCGACCGAAGTGGTGGCCAGCATCGGCAAACAGAGCTTCCGGGAGAAGTTGCTGATTACGCACTACGGATTCAGCGGGCCGGCGATCCTGCAGATCAGCTCGTACTGGCGGCCGGGAGAGAAAGTCACGCTGGATCTGGCGCCGGAGAGGCAGGTGTATGGGGAATTGCTGGCCGCGAATGGACGAAGGGACACTTCGGCAGCATTGGCGGCACTGACGGGTACGCAGCAACTGATGCCGCTCCGGCTGGCAAGGCGCTGGCTGGAACTGCATCCCTTGAAGAAGTGGACGAATGCAGCGATCGAAGAGGCCGAGCGGGCGCTGCATCACTTTGAATTTGTGCCTGCCGGGACCGAGGGATTCGCCAAAGCCGAGGTTACCGCCGGGGGTGTGGACACCAACGAGCTTTCGGCAAAGACGATGGAATCGGCGAAGGTTCCGGGCTTGTACTTCGTAGGCGAAGTGGTGGATGTGACCGGAAAGCTGGGAGGATACAACTTCCAGTGGGCCTGGGCTTCAGGATTCAGCGCGGGGCAGGCGGTCTGAGGCAGGCGAGGGGCAAGAGAAGAGGTGTCCAATTGGACACCTCAAGTTGATTTCGAAACCGTTTCGTTCAGACCTAAATGCCTAACTTCTTGACCTCTTCGTTGTAGTACTTGTGGTAGAGGATATTCCACTCGGGCGTGCCTTCGGGAATGATGCGGCGCTGGCTTTCGATCTTCAGGCGCGCCGCTTTGTCGAGCCGCTCTTCTTGGGCCAACAGCTCTTCCAGAAGCCGCCGCACTTCCTGGCGAATATCGTCGTAACCTTCCAGGAAGTCGACGTACTTGAGGCTGGCGAGCTGTTCGGTGGAGGCCGAGGCGAGCTTGTTCAGTTTTTCGCGAGACAGTCTCATAGCACCGCCTTGTATTTGCGCACCAGTTCGTTCTTCACCTTCTTGAACATCTCCTGGTAATTGGCGGCGGATTTGCGCATTTCGTCCGAGTAAGCCTCAAGGATGACGCGAACTTCATCGTTGATGCGGTCCTCCAAGCTTAGTTCCTCGACCATTGAGCTCTGGACGCGCTCGATGACTTTCTCGAGCTCGTGCGTTTGGATGAAGTGATTGTCTTGCAGCCGTTTGACGACTTGCCGGGCTAGATAGCCCACGTATTCTTTCGAAAAGAGCATGATTGTGTGTGTCGGGTCCAGTGCTAGAAAGAAAAATTTTAGCACAGTACGAACATAGTTCGTCATCAGCGGCCGCCGGGAGATAGGCGAAAAACGGAAAGCGATGCCGCCGGAGCTGCCTAGCCCATGCAGTGGACGGAATGCGGCGAAGGCAGACAAATGTGAGTTCCGGTCGGGACATTTGCGGGGCGGAGTGGCGCGAGGGAAGCTGGTCAACTGCCGCAGGAGTATGATTATCGGCACCTGGAGTTGTATGGAGTTGCAGCCCAGGCAACCTTTTGTTAGAAAAGCAGAGCGATGTTATTAGAAGACCTGTCCAGCATTCACGACGACATGCAAGCCTTCACCCAGGGACTGGGACTGCGGCGCTTTCACGGTTACATTCCGGACGAGATGCCCAGCGTGCTGTGGGACGGCGACGACGTCAACGAAAGCTGGAAGGATTTTGTGGAGCTGGCGCGCGCCACCGGAGCGCCGTTCATCACCATGAATTCGGTGCAACTGGAAGCCGGCGATGTGGATTTCCTGCTCTCGGAATTGCGGCGCTCCAGCTACAGCCGTGAGGAAGACCTGGAGACAGCGCGACAACTGCGCTCCTATTTCGGACGCATCGGATTCATCCAGCTAGGCTTTCCCTACCAGGGCGTGATGTTTCTCTGCGAGCTTTCCACCGAGTGGTATGAAGGTTACAAGGCGCTACAGGAGATGGCCGACGACCTCGGCGGCATCATGATCGACGGCTCTACGGACGGTTCCGAAGAGGACGACCGCTAGGCGTGCGCTGGACTCGGCGCGGCCAAGGTTCGCGAGCCCAACACTCGCCAGCGCAGCATTCGGGAGCCGGGAAATTGGCGAACGGCCACAGCCCGCGAGAGATCGCCCGGCTGCTTGCCCAAGCCCTGGAGCTTCCTGAGGTAGTCGCCGAACTGCTTGCCTCCCGGGGCATCGCTTCGGTGGAGGAAGCCAGCCGATTTCTTCATCCCTCGCTCGATCAATTGCACTCCCCCATGGAAATGCTGGGCATGCGTGCCGCCGTCGAGCGGTTGGAACGCGCGATTGCCAAGCGCGAGCCGATGCTGATCTACGGCGATTATGACGTGGATGGCACTATGGCGACCGTGATCTTGAAGACCGCGGTGGAGTTGCTCGGCGGCCAGTGCGATTTCCACGTGCCGCACCGCTTGCTGGAAGGCTATGGCATGCGCGATGAGGTGATCGAGCGCGCAGCGGCGAATGGCGTCAGCCTGATCATCAGCGTGGACACCGGGATTCGCGCCTTTGCTGCCGCCGAGACCGCCGAACGCGCAGGCGTGGACCTGATCGTGACCGATCACCACCTGGTGGCGCAATCAGGCGGCGTGACCGATGGCGTATCCCAGGGCGTGCCCAGGGCGCTCGCGGTGTTGAATCCGAACCAGCCGGATTGCGGCTATCCGTGTAAGCATCTGTGCGGCGCGGGCGTGGCCTTCAAGGTGGCGCAGGCGCTGCTGGAGCGTGCTGGCCGCGCACGGCTGGTCCCGTCCTTCCTGAAGGTTGTGGCGATTGCGACCATCGCGGACGCGGTTCCAATGCTCGGCGAGAACCGGGTCTTCGTCTCGCTGGGGCTGCAAGGTCTTCGCAACGTGGTAAACCCGGGACTCAACGCACTGCTGGAAGTTTGCAATCTGGGGCCTTCCGGATTGAAGCGGGGACGGACTCCGAGCACGACCGAAGTGGCCTTCCGGCTCGCGCCGCGGATCAACGCCGCGGGACGGATGGACGTGGCAAAGGACGTGGTCGAGTTGTTCACCGTAAAGGATCCAGCGCGTGCCAGGGAGCTGGCGCAGCGGCTGGACCAGTTGAACTCGGCGCGGCAGCAGGAGGAGCAGCGCATCTCCGAGGAGGTGCTGCGCCAGGTGGAAGAGAGCGCTGAGCTGCGGGAAGCCGCCTGTATGGTGGTCGAAGGCGAGGGATGGCATCGCGGTGTCATCGGCATCTGCGCCTCGCGCGTGGTGGACCGCTTCGGGCGTCCGGCGGTGGTGATCTCCCGCGATGGCGATGAGGCTCATGGTTCAGGGCGTTCGATCCCGGGCTTCCATCTGCTGGATGCCTTGGAGATTGCGCCGGAGTTATTTCTGCGCTTCGGTGGACACGCAGGCGCAGTGGGATTCGCGATGCGGGCGGAAAATGTGGCCGAGTTGCGGCGGCGGCTCAATGAATACACCCGCACGATGTTATCCGCCGAGGAGTTGCAGCCGGTGCTGGAGTACGACGGTGAGCTGACCATGGAGCAGGTGACGCCGCGCTTCTGGGAGCAACTGCGGAGTTTGCAACCGTTTGGCATGGGAAATCCCGAGCCGCTGTTCGTGGCGCGAGGCGTATCCGTGCTGGGAGAGCCGAAGGTGATGCGCGAAAAGCATCTGAAGCTGAGGCTGCGCCGCTATGTGAGCCGCGCCCCCGGACACGCGGCAAAGAATGCCGCTCCGCCTTCGGGTGCTCAGGTGCTGGCTCGCGGTCTGGATGCGTTAGGCTGGGGCATGGCCCACCGTTTGCAAAATGAGCCGCTCTCCGGCGGCGCAGCCTTGGATGTGCTCTTCCGCATTGAGCAGAATACCCACGAAGATTTCGGAGGCGGCCTGCAACTGGTGCTCTCGGACTTCCGGCGCTCGGATGAGGTGTAGGAAAACTCGGCGGCCGCCAGCATGGTGTGACCGGGGACTGTGGCGTCATTCGAATTCATAATTGGGGAATGGTACGGCCAGCGCACGGCTCGCGTACACTGGATGAGTCATGGCCGTTTCAATCCCTCGCCTGCGAACCTGGTTTGCCGTGGTGGCCTTGGCCACAATGGCCGTGGTTGCAGGCTTCTACGTTGAGGCGCGTTTTGCGATGCGTAGCGCGCTCAAAAGACTTCCAGGCAAGGTCGGCATCGACATTCAGCAGACCAGCGAGGGGTTCACGCTTTCCAAGAGCGAAGGTGGCCGGACGCTGTTCACGATTCATGCTTCCAAAGCTACGCAGTTCAAACAGGGCGGCCATGCCGAGTTGCACGATGTGAACATTATTGTGTACGGGCAGAAATCGGACCGCTTTGACCAGATTTACGGCAATGACTTTGAGTATGACCAGCAGGCGGGAATGGTGGTTTCCAAGGGAGAGGTTCACATCGACCTGGAGGGCAACACCGAAGGCCAGAAGCTGGACGTCCAGGCTCCGCCGCGCGAGATGCACAACCCCATTCACCTTCGCACCGATGGGATGACCTTCAACCAGAAGACCGGATTGGCCGAGACCGCAGGGGCGATCGATTTTCGTGTGCCCCAGGCCACGGGAACAGCGGTCGGCGCGATCTACGATTCGAAGAAGAACGAGCTGACGCTGCGTTCCGCCATTGACATTCAGACCACGGGCAAACAGCCGGAGCACATTCAGGCCGTCCGCGGAACGATCACCAAAGAACCGCGCTTGCTGACCATGGATTCCGTGCAGATGACCGGTAGCGAGCGTAAGCTGCTGGCCGACCATGCGACCATGAACCTGGGAGCAGACAATTCGGTGCAGCATGTGTATGCCGACGGCAACGTGCGCGTCAGCAACGTGGGCGGAATGCAGGTGCGCTCGCCCCATGCCGAGATGATGCTGGGCGCGAACAACACGGTGGAGTCGACGCTGTTCTCCGGCGGAGTGGATTTTGAATCGGATCAGCAGGGAGCCAGCGGACACTCGGGCGAGATGCTGATGCGGTTCGCCACGGTGGCGGTGAGAAAGCCCGCGACCAAATCCGCAACCCACGGCGCAAGCCAGCAAAAGGCGAGCACTACGGCGACGCTCCTGCAGACTATCGATGCCCGCCAGGGGGTCACCTTGCGACAGGCTCCAAAAGAGACGAGCAAAAATCCGCAAGCGCTGGCGATGACCTCCAACGCCATGACATTTGCGCTGAGCGGAGGACGGTTGTTGAGTACGGCGCAGACCGAAGGGCCGGGGCACATCGTCATCAGCTCCGCGGCCCCAAAGAGCGCAGGCGAGCAGACGTTGATCGACGCCCAGCATTTCACCGCCGATTTCGGCGAGCAGAACCGTTTTCATATAGTGCATGGCACAGGCGCGGTTCATGTTACCAGCCACGTTCCGGGGCAGCCCGACAAGCTGAGTACCAGCGATACGGCGGTGGCGCAGTTCACTCCGGAAGGCGACGTTTCACGCGTAGTGCAGGAAGGCAACTTCCGCTTCAAAGAAGGCCAGAGTTCCAAGAACGAATTGGGCGGACGAACCAGCTTTGCCGAGCGTGCCAGCTACTCTCCCCTGGATGATTCAGTGACCCTGCAAGGTAGCCCGCGCATCGTCGATGGCGGAATGACGGTGACGGCGGACAACATCCGCTTGCTGCGGCACAGCGGCGAGGCTTTCGCCGTGGGCAACGTGAAGAGCACCTACAGCGAACTGAAGCTCCAGCCGAACGGCGCGCTGCTGGCGACGGCGGAGCCGATTCACGTCACCGCGCACGCCATGAATGCCCAGCAATCCTCAGGGGTGGCACACTACACCGGAGGCGCGAGGCTATGGCAGGGTTCAAACATTGTCGAAGGACAAACCATCGACTTTGACCAGAAGGCCCGCACTATTGTGGCTCTGGGAGATCGTGTGCGTCCGGTCAGCAGCGTATTCCTGCAGGTGGACGGAAAAGGCAAGGCTTCCACCATGGTGGTGACCGCTCCCAAACTGAACTATGCCGATAACGAACGCCAGGCGCAGTATTCCGGCGGGGTGACGGCCCATGGGCAAGACGGGGTGATGACCGCCGATCATGCCGACGTTTACCTGAATGCGGTGAGCACTTCGCGCACCGGTGGGCCGAGCCAGTTGGACCATATTCTGGCGAAGGGCCACATTCTGGTGCAGCAGCAGGAGCGACGCGCCGAGGGCAACAAGCTGTTGTACACGGCGGCAACCGGGAAGTTTGTGATGACCGAGGGGCCCCCGATGCTGAGCGATCCAGTCAACGGCACCGTGCGCGGCGATTCGTTGACCTTCTACAGCCACGATGATAGGGTGGTCGTCGAGAGCAATGGTTCCTCGCGAACCGTCACACACACACACGTTTCCCGCTAATGCAGACACTTTTCACCGAAGAGATCGGCAAATCGTATCGCGGCCGCCGCGTGGTCAATGGTGTTTCGCTGGCGGTGCATCAAGGTGAGGTCGTAGGACTGCTCGGCCCCAACGGCGCGGGAAAAACCACCAGCTTCTACATGATCGTCGGCCTGATTCCGCCCGATACCGGCCGGGTCATGATCGGGGATGTGGACATCACCGATACTCCCATGTATCTGCGCGCCCGCAGCTATGGCATCAGCTATCTGCCGCAGGAAGCGTCGGTCTTTCGCAAGCTGAGCGTGGAGGAAAACATCCTGGCTGTGCTGGAGACGCAAAGCTCCAGTTGGCAGGAGCGCCGAGACAAGATGGAATCGCTTCTCGATCAGCTCGGCCTCGGCCACATCCGCAAGAATAAGGGGTATGCCCTGAGCGGGGGTGAACGCCGCCGGGTGGAAATCGCTCGCGCGCTGTGCATCAATCCCACGTTTATTCTGCTGGATGAGCCGTTTAGCGGAATCGACCCGATTGCCGTGCTGGATTTGCAAAAGATCATCTTCGGGTTGAAAGAGAACGGGATCGGGGTTCTGATCACCGACCACAACGTTCGCGAAACCCTCTCGGTGGTCGACCGCGCCTACATCATCAACGAAGGCCGCATCTTCCGCACTGGTACTCCGGAGCAACTGGGCAACGATCCCGAGGTCAAAAGAGTGTACCTGGGCGAGAGTTTCACGTTGGTCTAGGGACTTTCGCAGGGCGAACAATTTTTTATTAGCATTTTGATTGCCGTACCTCCGCGAAGAACTCATCTTTCTAGTTTAGAATCAGTTTGGGAAACCTCCCCTCAGTTGCTGGAGCAATGGTATCTCTGCAAACGAAGCTGAATCTCAAGGTCACGCAGCGCCAAATTCTGACTCCAGGATTGGTGCAGATGGTCAGCGTCCTCGCGCTCAACAAGCTTGAGCTCAAGGACATGATCAACGAAGAAATGGTTGAAAACCCGGTGTTGGATGAATACCTCGATCCGGTGCCGACAATCGACGAGATTGCCGCCCGCGAGGAGCAGCGCGAGCGCGAAAGCGCCGCCGCTGCGGTAGAAGAGGTCAAGACTACCCCTGAGGAGCGCGACCCCTTCGAGGAAGTCGATTTCGGCTCTTTCTTCAACGACTATCTGGACCCTGGGTATCGCAGCAATACTGAGTTGGAGTCGATCGAAAAGCCCTCGTTTGAAAACTTTCTTTCCAAGCCGACGACCCTCACCGATCACCTGATGTGGCAGCTCGGCGCGGTGCACATCAAGGACGACGTGCTGGCTGCGGCGGAGCTGATTATCGGGAATCTGGGCGACGACGGGTACCTGCTGTCCAGCGATGAAGAACTGCTGCAGCAGGGCGCGGGTTCGCTGAGCGTGCTCGACGGAGGAGCGGCACTGGAGCAGGAGCTGGGCGAGTCTGGAGCGGCGGCGGAGGCCGGTGCTCCGGCGGTGGAGGGAGTTGCCGATGTGCGTCCCAAGCTGATCCCCAAGCCGGAGCTTCCTTGCCACGCTCTCTTCGGCCGTGACGCATTGCACGAAGCACTCGACCTGGTACGCCAGATGGACCCGATCGGGGTCGCTTCACGCGACCTGCGTGAGTGCCTGATGGCTCAGCTCAAGGATCTGATGCGCGTGCACGATGAGCGCGGCGGCGAGCCGGACATGCCGGAGCTGCTGGAAGACGCCATGGTGATCGCCGACAAGTATCTGCCCATGCTGCAGAACAAGCAGATCCGCGAGATTGCCCGGGCGATGAGCAAGAGCATGGAACGGGTGGAGCGCTGCGTGGTTCTGATTCGTACGCTGGACCCCAAGCCGGGCCTGCGCTACAACATCCCGGAGACACGGCTGATTGAACCCGACGTGGCAATCATCAAGCAGGGCGACGAATACCTGGTGGTGATGAACGACGACGATATGCCGCAGTTGCGCCTGAATCCGACCTACAAGAAGCTGCTGAGCAAGGAAGGCAACGAGAAGGATGTGCGCACCTACGTCAAGGAGCGCTATAAGTCCGCCATCCAACTGATCAAGAACATTGAGCAGCGCAAGCAGACGATCCTGAAGGTTTGCTATGCGATCATCGGGCGGCAGCAGGAGTTTCTGGATTTTGGCATCGACTTCCTGAAACCAATGATGATCAAAGAAGTGGCGGAAGAGATCGGTGTGCATCCCTCAACAGTGAGCCGCGCCGTGGCCAGTAAGTACGCCCACACCCCGCAAGGCGTATTTGAACTGCGCTATTTCTTCAGCGAGAGTGTGAACGGACCGGAGGGTGGCGCTACCTCGCTGCTGATCCTGAAGCGCCGGGTAAAGAAGCTGATCGAGGAAGAAGATTCCTCGCGGCCGCTTACCGATGAACAGATCACCCGCATTCTGCAATCGCAGGGAATTCAGGTCACGCGGCGCACGGTGGCAAAATACCGCGAGGACATGAAGATTCCCTCGACCCATCAGAGGCGGGTCAAAAAGTAAATACTTTCCTCCGAAGGTGCAGGAGGACTGGCAGCGCATCTCCACATCTGATATAACCAAACGCCCACGGGAGTTTTAGCTTTTCCGTGGCGCAACGGGGGCGGTTTCTCCGTGATCGATTTACAGGGCCAGTCGATTCGAGCCAATATATTGTTATTGTGGCTCTGGACAATGTGCACACCCCAGCACTGGAGAAGCGCTGGAGGGCCAAGGAGAAAAATCGAATGAACGTGGATTACACCGGTAGGCAATTCGACATCACTCCCAAGATTCGCAAGGAAGTAGAAGCAGGACTGGCGAAGCTTGTAAAGATAGTGGGCGAAAACTGCAGCAGTAAGGTGATTCTGACGGCGGAAAAACAGCGCCGCATCGCTGAGATTACGGTGACGCGGCGGACCAGAAAGCTGGTGGGCCGCGGCGAGGCCACCGACGTTATGGTCGCCATTGATCAGGCTCTGGAGCACATTGAAAAACAGGCGCTCAAGCTGAATACGCGAAAGCGCGACGGCAAGCGAGCCGAGAAGCCGGACTGGAAGCGGGAGGCTCCGGAGGCGGAGCTGCCGCTTGCCGTTGGGGTTGCGGCTGTTACCGCGGTTCCCGTGGTTGTGCATAAGTTTCCAGCCAAGCCCAAGATGACCGAAGCTCACTTGGTGAAGAGCCAGGATTCAGTGGCGGTGCATCCGATGACCATTGAAGAGGCGGTGAAGGAGTGCGAGTTCCGGGACCGGGAGGTGTTCATCTTCCGTGATAAGAAAAGCATCGTGCGCGTGCTGCACCGGCGCAAGGATGGCAAATTGGAGCTGATTGAAGTGCCGTAAAAGCCAGTGCTTTCATAGTGAGATTCCGGTGAGCGTGCGCCGTGGAGCAAGATTCCTGGCGCACGCTCATTCGCACGACGGCGCCGATTCTCCTCAAAAAGCTGTGACATATTTGCGTAACCCAAGCTTCAGTAACCCAAGTTGCCAAGTATGAGCTTTCTCCCAATCACCTTCTGCTGCTAAATTACGCCTATGGTCCGCAAAGCTGGTTCCAACAAACCCCTAAACCCGATTGATCCAGAGCTGGAGTGCCAGAGCCCAGCCCCCAAGGCCAAACTGGTGATGATCACCGGCTTGAGCGGTTCCGGGAAGATCACCGCCTTGAAGGTATTTGAGGACATGGGGTACTACTGCGTGGATAACCTTCCTGCAGAGTTGATTCCCAGCTTTGCCCAGCTCATTGAGGATACCCGCGACAATAAGAACGCGGCCATCGTGGTCGATATCCGCGAGGGCAGCCGCCTCGAGCAACTTCCCAAGATTATTAGCGATTTGAAGAAGCGGCTGGACGTCACGCTGATTTATCTGGACACCAGCGACAAGGTTCTGGTGCGGCGTTTCAGCGAAACCCGGCGTCCGCATCCTCTCGGGGCGGCGTCCTCGGTGCCGAGTTCGATTATCAGCGAGCGGCGCAGGCTGGAGCAGATCCGCAACATCGCCGATCTGGAGATCGATACCTCCAAGTTCAACGTGCACGAGCTGCGCGCCCATCTGGTTGAGCTGTTCAAAACCGGGGATGAACGCCAGCCGTTGCTGGTTTCCAGCCTGAGCTTCGGTTTTAAGAACGGCGTACCGGAGAGTGCGGACCTTGTTTTCGACGTTCGATTCCTGCCGAATCCGCACTTCATCGCAGAGTTTCGTCCCTTCACGGGCAGGCATCCGCGGGTGGCAAAATACGTCCGTGAGTTTCCCCAGACCCAGGAATTTATCAAGAAGGTGATGGACCTGCTCCTGTTTCTGCTGCCCCACTATGTTGCCGAAGGGAAGAGCTATCTGACCATCGCCTTTGGCTGCACCGGCGGTCAGCACCGGTCGGTGTTTATGGCCGAGGAGATCAAGAAGCGCCTTACCAAGGCGGGCTACCGCGTCAAGGTGGAGCATCGCGACAGTCCAAAATAATCCGGAAGCCGCAAAGAAATTGCGTATTGGATGCCAGGAGCGAAAGAGCCTGTATTCCATCAGCCGCTTCCAGTAGAATCAATGTTTGAACCCCAAATCCCCATCCCGAATGGGCCGCCATCCAATGAGTAGTTCATGCGCCGACTGATTCGCCTGATGTGGTACGTCCGGCCATACTGGCTCCAATTGATTGCCAGTGTTGGGTTGTTTTCGCTCGTCGGGCTGCTGGAAGCGTTCCGTCTGGCGTTGCTCCGTCCCATTTTTGATCGGGTGTTGAATCCGCAGACACCCGGCCGTTCGATGCCACTGCTGACCATTCCTCATACCTCGCACACCATTTATCTGGAGCAGCTTGTTCCCAGCCATTTCCACAATCCCTGGACCGTGGTCGCGGTCGCGCTGGTCAGCTCTGTCTTCCTGAAGGGCATCTTCGATTACTTTGGCACCTACCTGGTGAACTATGCGGGCTTCGGGCTGGTGACCGATCTGCGCAATGAAATCTATGGCAGCGTCCTGCGGCGCTCGGCCGCCTTCTTCCAGAAGCATCCGACGGGCACGTTGGTTTCGGCAATCATCAACGACATCGACAAGGTGCAATTTGCGATGTCGAGCGTATTAGCCGAGTTTCTTCAGCAATTCTTTGTTTTTCTGTTCACCGCCGGATTGGTGATCTCCGCCGGCGGCAAACTGGCGTGGATTCTGCTTTTGTTCGTGCCCGTGATTGTAATGAGTTCGCGCAAGATTGGCCGGCAGGTGCGCACTACCACCCGCCGCGGCCAGGACAAACTCGCCGAGATTCAGAACATCCTGCATGAGACCATCACCGGCAATCGCATTGTCAAAGCCTTCAGCATGGAGCTTTGGGAGACCACCCGCTTCAAGGCGGCGGCCAAGCGTTTGTTCTCGGCCAACATGCGTTCGGTGGTGGCCCTGGCGCTAAGCTCTCCGCTGATGGACCTGCTCGGTGCCGTTGCCGTCGCCCTGCTGATCAAGCTAGGGCGCGACAGCATCAATCACGGCACGTTGACCACCGGTGGCTTCGTGGTCTTTATCGCCGCCACCATGAGTTTGTACCAGCCGGTGCGCAAGTTTGCGATGTTCTACAACAATTTTCAGCAGGCGCTGGGAGCTTCGGAATCGGTCTTCAAGTTCATGGACGCCAAAGATGTGGTCCGCGAGAAGCCGCACGCCCGCAAGTTGCCGGGCTTTCACGAGTCCATCTGCTTTGAAGACGTACGTTTCTCCTACGCCGATGGCGAAGACGCACGCGAAGTCTTGAAGGGCATCAACCTGATAGTCAATGCCGGCGAGATGCTGGCACTGGTTGGTGGAAGCGGTGCAGGCAAGTCCACGCTGGTGCATCTGATACCGCGCTTCTTTGATGTCACCGGCGGGCGGATTCTGGTGGATGGCCACGATATTCGCGACGTATCCCTGGCCTCGCTGCGCGGACAGATCGGCATTGTCGCCCAGGAGACCATGCTGTTCAATGACACGGTGCGCAACAATATCGCCTACGGGCAGCCCCACGTTTCGCTGCACAATGTGGAGCGCGCCGCCCAGGCCGCCCTGGCGCACGACTTCATCCAGCGCATGCCGGATGGCTACGACACGGTGATCGGCGAGCGCGGCTTCCGTCTCTCCGGCGGCGAGCGTCAGCGCCTGAGCATCGCGCGGGCACTGCTGAAGAATGCGCCTATCCTGATCCTCGACGAGGCGACCTCCGCGCTGGACTCCGAGAGCGAAGCTTTGGTCCAAACCGCATTGCAGAATCTGATGGCGGGCCGTACCGTATTTGTGATCGCTCACCGGTTGTCCACCGTACGCCGTGCCGATCGCATCCTCGTGCTGGAGAACGGCATGATCGCCGACGAGGGCTCGCATGATGATCTGCTGTCGCGGCTGGGAACCTATCGCCGCCTGTATGACTTACAATTTGTAGATCTCGATGCGCCGAAACAGGGCGTGGAAGAAGGCGGAGACTAGCCATGCCGATCCGCTCCATGACCGGCTTTGCCCAGATCAAGGGCCAGCAGGGTAAGACCGCGTACACGTTCACCGCGAAATCGGTGAACCATCGCTTTCTGGATCTGCAACTGCGCCTGCCGGGACGCTCTGACCTCTTTGAGCAGCAGTTGCGCAAGCTCTTGAAGGAAAAAATGCACCGCGGACACGTGGAACTCACGCTCGCCCTGGAGTACGCTGGTGCTTCCGGTATCAGCGTGAACCAGGAACTGGTCTGCGGCTACGTAAAAGCATTTCGCGAATTGTCGAAGGAGCTCGACCTGCGCGCCGAAGTGGATTTGAACGCGATCTTCCGCTTGAACGGTGTGCTCTCGGCCTCCAGTGAGATGCCGGAGGAGGCGGAGTTGCAGACCGCTCTGCTGGCCGCCGCCGCCGAATTGATTGACCTGCTGAACGCCAACCGCCGTCTGGAGGGAGATCACACGCGCGCCGAACTGGAGTCGCGGATGGATCAACTGGAGCGCAACACCTCCGAGGTGGCGAAGCTGCGATGCACCGTGCTGCAAGCGCACCTGGAGCGCATACGGGCGCGCATGGCAGAGCTGATGGAAGGCAAGGCTGACCCGGATCGCATCCTTCAGGAGGCGGCGATGCTGGCCGAGCGCAGCGACGTGCAGGAAGAGATCGTGCGCCTACAGAGCCACATCAAGCATTTCCGCGGCTTGCTCGAAGAGGGCGAGGATATCGGCAAGAAACTGGACTTCCTCCTGCAGGAGATGAATCGGGAGGCCAACACCATCCTTTCCAAGACCACCGGCTTGGCCGGAGATGCCATGCGCATCACCGAGTTGGGTCTGGCACTGAAGAGCGATATTGAAAAATCCCGGGAACAGGTGCAAAACGTCGAATGACCTTGGTCTTTATCATTTCAGCCCCGTCGGGCAGCGGTAAATCGACGCTGGTCTCCGCCATCAAGCGACTGGTGGACCGGCTCGAGTTCTCGGTTTCCTACACTACGCGACCGGCGCGCGGCAGCGAAGAAAACGGCCGCGACTACTACTACACCAATCGCGTGGTCTTCGAGCGCATGATCGCCAAAGGCGAATTTCTTGAATATGCCGATGTTTTTGGAAACTACTACGGCACCGCCAAGAAGTTTCTGGATGATGCGATTGTGCGCGGCCACGACCTGCTGCTGGATATCGACGTGCAAGGCGCATCGCAGTTGCAAGAAAAATTGTCGGGACAAATCAGCATCTTTATCCTGCCGCCGACCAAGCAGGAACTCGAGAAGCGACTACGCCGCCGCAGCTCGGCCGAACGCATGACCGACGAGGCTGTCATCCAGCGAAGGCTCGAAACTGCCACTCGGGAGATTGAAAAATACGAGGAATACGATTACATTCTGGTGAACGACCAACTGGACGACTCCATCGACGCGCTGAAGGCGATTATTCTCACCGAACGTCTCCGTGCGGCTGGCCGGGAGCCCGAGCGAGCCGACGAAAAAGAGCTCGCCGCGTTGGCAGAAAGTCGCAGGCTGGAGCGTGTCCGGCCGTCACTGGGTCCTATTCTGGAAAGCTTTCGAAAGAAGACCATGTAATTCACAGGGGGGTACAAGGTGGATCTCTACAGTGGGTTCGACAGCAATTACCGATACATTCTGGTGGCAGCCCGCCGGGCTCGTCAGTTGCAGTCCGGCGCAACTCCATTGGTGGATACGGATTCCACGAAGCCCTGCCACATCGCCGCCTTGGAACTCCAGGCCGACAAGGTAAAGTGGGAGACCACGCCTTTGGCGGTCGTTCCAAAATCCGATCCGGAGTCCGGAGCCGCCTAGTCTTCGCGGAACCAGTTTCACGGGAACATTGACGGCGGATTCGCATTAGCGGTTCCCGTCGCAATCGTTCGCGTGCGCGCCGGCATCGAATCCAACGGAAGATTGACCCGATGAAAATCGCACTGGGAGTCACGGGCGGCATCGCCGCATATAAGGCAGCAGAGATTGCGCGCCGTCTGCAGGAGCGCGACATTCGCGTGCAGGTCATCATGACCGCCGCGGCGCAGGAGTTTGTGCGCCCACTGACCTTCGCCGCGCTGACCGGAGAAAAGGTTATTACTGAAATGTTTTCGCAGCGCGACTCCAACTCTACCCTGGATTCCTCGGTGGAGCACATTGGGGTGGCGCAGTCGATTGATGCGCTGCTGGTGGCCCCGGCCACAGCGGGAACCCTGGCCCGCTTTGCCCACGGGCTGGCGGATGATTTCCTCTCTACGCTCTACCTCGCGACGACTGCTCCGGTAGTCGTCGCGCCCGCGATGAATGTGAATATGTGGCGTCACCCGGCCACGCAGTCGAATCTGCAGACCTTGCGCGCGCGTGGGGTTAGCATCGTGGAGCCGGGTGAGGGGTACCTTGCCTGCGGCATGACCGGCGAGGGAAGGCTAGCCGATACCGAGGCAATTGTCGAAGTGTTGCTGACGCGTCTTGCGCAGCGCGAGGATTTGAAGGGCGAACACGTTTTGATCTCCGCCGGCCCGACCTATGAGCCAATCGACCCGGTACGCTTCCTGGGAAATCGCTCCAGCGGAAAGATGGGATATGCGTTGGCCGAGGCCGCACTGCGGCGTGGTGCGCGGGTCACGCTGGTGAGCGGGCCAACCGCGCTGACCCCTCCGCCGGTCGAGGAGTTTGTCCCGGTAGAGAGCAGCGCGCGGATGCGCGAGGCATTGCTGGCGCGCTTCGGGAGCTCCAGCATCACGATCATGACGGCTGCGGTCTCCGATTTTGCCCCGGCTGAAATCGCTGGACAGAAGATCAAGCGTGAAGGTGCACTAACCCTTGATCTCCAGCCGACCGCGGACATTCTTGCCGAACTTGGTTTCAGCCGCGCTCCCGGACAGTTGCTCATCGGATTTGCCGCCGAGACCCAGAACCTCGTGGAAAACGCCCGCGGAAAACTGGAACGCAAGCATCTGGATGCGATCGTGCTCAACGACGTTTCGCGCCCCGGCATCGGTTTTGGCTCGGAGCGCAACGCCGGGGAGATCATCACCGCCAGCGAAGTGACCTCGATTCCGGAGATGAGCAAGCTGGAAATGGCAGGCTGTGTCTTGGACGCGGTAGTGAAGTTGCGCGCCCGGCAAAAGACTCCCAAGGTGACCGCATAGCATGGCAAAAGTATTGGACGAGCAGAGCAGGAAGGCCGTTGCAGACACCATCCGATTTTATCGCGAGCTTGGAATCTACGACCTTTATCGGCGCGAGGTGCCCGAGGGCATGACCTTCGGACGGACCATTGTCCGCGAAGAGCTGGCTGCAATTGGCGGTGAGTCCCCTGCGGCAGAAGCACTTGCCATAGAGGACGCAGCTCCCGCCGAGGCCGTTGCCAACCCCGGGCAGCTTGCAGCGATCCTCAACGACAAGGCCGCCGCCCAGCGCGTGATTCGCGAGGAAATTGGCGACTGCACCCGCTGCAAGCTATGCCAGGGACGCACCAATATCGTCTTCGGTGTCGGCGATCCGCACGCCCGCATCATGTTTGTGGGTGAGGGTCCGGGCGCGGATGAAGACGCCCAGGGCGAGCCCTTCGTAGGTCGCGCCGGACAGTTGCTCAACAACATGATCACCGCCATGGGCATTCGCCGCCAGGACGTCTACATCGCCAATGTGGTGAAGTGCCGTCCGCCCAACAACCGTGCTCCGGAGCGCGATGAATCTGAGACCTGCGGCCCGTACCTGATGCGGCAAATTTCCGTGGTGCGGCCTGAGATCATCGTGGCCCTGGGCGCGACGGCGGCAAAATTTCTTCTTGGCACCTCCGACTCCATGGCGAATTTGCGCGGACATATCTATGATTTTCATCCCACCGTTCCGCATGCCGCCCCGGAGCGCGATCCTGGTTTCATGACCAAGCTGGTGGTCACCTATCATCCCGCCTACCTGTTGCGTGATCCTCGGCAGAAGAAAGAAACGTGGCTGGACCTCCAGATTGTGATGAAGTACCTGGGAATGCCGCTGCCGAAGCGCAATCCAGAGGCTGGATGAACTCCGATGAGGGGGGCATTCTGAACGAAGTGAAGGACCCCTGCTCCGCCCAAATTTCTCTTGTCGATCCAGTTTTTTCCAACAGCAATCAACTCTTCTCTCCGTTGCCCGAAACTCAAGCACTCTACTGTGATGTGGCGTTGCCGGTGCCGCTCGACGCGCTGTTTACTTACGAAGCCGGCGAACTGGAGCCCATTGCGGGCGGGCGCGTGGTGGTGCCATTTGGCCGGGGAGCGGAGAAAAAACTTTCCGGCATCGTCACCCGTGTTCACCACCAGCCTCCTGCCGGACGTAAGTTCAAGCGCGTGCTCCGGGTGCTCGACTCGCGCCCTGTGCTCGATGAAAACCTGCTCGCCCTGGGGCGCTGGATCGCGCAGTACTACCTTGCGCCCATCGGCGAAGTCTATCGCACCATGCTCCCCTTGCAGGCTGAGTACAAGCAGGCGTTCGGCTACCGGATCACCGAGCTTGGCGCCGAGGCGCTCTACGATTCGGCCAGCGAGGGCTCGTCACGGCGCTCGCAAAAAGATCCCGCGCATCAGAGGAGCGAATACGCGGTACTCGACGTATTGGCCGAAGGCGACCTGGTGCGCGAAGAACGTCTGCGCTCGGCCACCGGCGCATCGCGCGAAGTGTTGCGCACCCTGCAGCAGAAGAAGTGGATCGTCCGCGAAGACCTCTCCGGCACTCGTGATGCGCGCCGGCTGGTCAAGTTCGTCATGCTGCGCGAAGTCGCCGATGGGCAGGAGGCGCAGAAGCTCAACCTCAAGTTCAACCCAGCCCAGCAGCGCATTGTCGAATTACTGCGTGCCGCGCAAGGCCGCATGCGAATGAGCGATCTGCGCGAGGCGGGGACCTCACCGAGTTCTCTGAAAACCCTGGTAAAGCACGATGTGATCGAAATTGTGGAGGAGCCGGCCGAGCAGGCCGTTCCGCAGATGAAGCCGCGCACCACGCTTGAATTTCTCTTCACCGCCCGCCAGAAAGAAGCGCTACAAGAAATTCGCGCCAGCGTGGAAGAGCGCCGCTTTCAGGTTGCTCTGCTGCACGGCGTTACCGGGTCAGGTAAAACCGCGGTGTATCTTGCGGCCATGCAGTCGGTGCTGGCCGCAGGGCGCGGCTCCATTCTGCTGGTGCCGGAGATCGGACTGACTCCCGGTGTTGCCGCCGACCTGCACAACATTTTTGGCGAGGAGATTGCCATTCTGCATTCGTCGCTCAGCGATGCCGAGCGCGCCGAGCAGTGGCACCGCATCCGCCGCGGCGAAGCCCGCATTGCGGTGGGGACGCGCTCGGCGATCTTCGCCCCCGTGCGCGACCTGGCCCTCATCATCGTCGATGAGGAGCACGATAACAGCTACAAGCAGGAGGAGACGCCGCGCTACCATGGCCGCGATGTCGCCGTGGTCCGCGCCAAGGCCCTGAACGCGACCGTGGTGCTGGGTTCGGCGACGCCTTCGCTGGAGAGCTACCACAACGCCACCCGAGGCAAGTATTCCCTGATCGAACTGCCCGACCGCGTGCAGGAACGCCCTTTACCGGAGGTCGAACTGGTCGACATGCGCGAGGAGTTTCAGCAGACCGGCAAAGAGAACGTGCTGTCGCGTCGGCTGATCGAGGAAACCACGGCCAGTCTGGAGCGCGGCGAGCAGGCCATGATTCTGCTCAACCGCCGCGGCTACTCGGCGTGGGTGATGTGCCGCTCTTGTGGCGATACCTTGCAGTGCCGTGACTGCGCCGTGGCCATGACCTATCACAAGCGTCAGCATCGCTTGCTGTGCCACTACTGTGGCTACCAGCAGCCGGTGCCCAAGACCTGTCCCAAGTGCGGCAGCGAGTACGTGCAGTTTCTCGGCACCGGCTCAGAGAAGCTGGAAGACCTTTTGCATTCGGCCTTTCCCAAAGCGCGCATCGGTCGCATGGATCGCGACACGGTGCACGGCCACGATGATTTTGAGCGTATGCTGAGCGAATTTCAGGCCGGAGACATCGACCTGCTGGTGGGCACCCAGATGATCGCCAAGGGGCACGACGTTCATGGCGTCACCCTGGTCGGCGTGGTGGGAGCCGATTCCGCCCTGGGGCTGCCGGACTTTCGTGCCGCCGAGCGCACCTTCCAACTACTGACCCAAGTTGCTGGCCGCGCCGGACGAGGCGAGATGCTGGGCAAGGTGGTGCTGCAGACTCATTTCCCCGATCATTACGCAGTGCAGTTCGCCGCCCGTCATGACTATCATGGCTTTGCCGACAAGGAGCTGCGCTTCCGTGGCTGGATGCACTATCCGCCCTTCGATTCACTGGCTAATATCGTGGTGCGCAGCGATAAGCAAGAGGAGGCTCTGCGTTACTCCGGGCTGCTGGGCCGCTGGTTTGAGCAGGTGCGGCATGAGGGCGTGCGGGTCATGGGTCCGGCTCCAGCGCCGCTTGCCCGGCTGAAAAAAGATTACCGCTTCCACTTTGTGCTCAAGGCCGCCAGCCGCGAGCGGCTGAACTCCATCCTCCGCGCCATGCTCGCCACCGCCCAGCAGCATAAAATTCCACGCCCGAACATCATCGTGGATGTGGATGCGATGTCACTGGCGTAGCTCCTACCGGCCATTTATTGGGCCGGGCAACGTACAATTTTGAAGAGGAATTGTTGTGAAAGGTTTAGCCAGTGACAATTTATGCCCTTTTAAAGTTTGGAGAAAAAGAGCACATTCAGGCGTTTCGCGATAGCGGACTGCTCTATATGAAGCCACTGGCCGAGTTCGCTAAGATCGAATCGGACATGGCGAGGGGCGACCGCTTTGAGGGGACGACAAGCATTATCCAACCCAAGGATGCGGAAATCGTAATTGACTCCGGCATCGCGGGCCTCGGTAAGTTCACCGCGAAGCCATCAGATGGGAACTTAGCCGGGCCGGTTCGAATTGCATTAAACAAAACGGCATCATGCAATGTGTATTGCATGTTTGCAGTGACAAGACCGGTTGATGGGGAGTGATTCTGGCAAGGTTCATCTGTGCACCAGCTTGTGTAGCACGGGTGAAACAAGCACCGGACGGCCCTATCTGCGAAATCAATACTAACGCGCCAAAGCCATTTGGACGACTGTCGCCTTCTTTACCGGCTTCCGTGCTTGATCAGGTGCGCGACCTGCGGGAAGGTGGAGTTCATGATCGGCGCGGGCGTAAAGGTGAGAATCAGCATGGCCAGCGCCAGCAGCGCCATCTTCCGTCGGACGCGTCCCACTCCCGGCCACTGCGGTACGCTGGGCTGCTGCAAGCCGCTCACTGCCAGCAGAATCGCCCAGATCATCCAGCCCACCCAGAAGAACCAGGCCATTACCACCAGCGCCGCAACCATCGCCCAGGAGAGAAAGCGGTGCAGCCCGGGCGAGACGGCGAAGACCAGGTGGCCGCCGTCGAGCTGCCCGCCGGGGAGCAGATTCAACGCGGTCGCCAGCATTCCCGCCCAACCTGCCAGCGCCACCGGATGCAGGTAATAGTGGGCGAGCGACGGCCCGCCATGGTGCAACAGCGCGTGACCGAGCTGAAAAATCAACGGGAAGCCGAACTGCAACTCCGTATCTGAGCTGCCCGCAATCGGATGCGACATTGCCAGTCCGGCCAGCATAGTGGGCACAGCCACCACAAATCCCGCGATCGGCCCGGCAATCCCGATATCAAACAGCGCTGCCCGCGATTCAATGTAGCCGCCAATGCGGATGAACGCGCCCAGAGTTCCAATCAGTGTGGGTGCGGGTATGAAGAAGGGCAGAGTGGCGCGCACTCCGTAACGCCGGCAAAAAAAGTAGTGTCCCAATTCGTGCGAGAGCAAAATCCCCATGATGGCCAGCGAAAAGGGAAGTCCCAGCAGAAGCTGCCGCGGGCTCTGCCACAGCCACTGCACCGGAAATAGCGGCAGCAACTCATCGCCGCTGGCGAAGGCTTCCAGATTGTGGTTGAAGTTGTACTGCAGCCGCGAGCCTACCAGAACGGTTGTGCAGAAGGTGAGCAGCAATAATAATAGCGGCAGCCCCCAGCGGAGCCGGTGGGCGTACGCTCGAGGGAGCGCCGCAACATTCTCGGGTAATGAGCCGGAAATATATTCAGACATCGGGGCGACGCTCGTGGAGACAGGGCGACACCGGAGCTTGGCCCCGGTGTCGCGTGACTAATCGATCGACTGCAGTTCCTTGCCGGGTTTGAAGCGAACGGCCTTCCCCGGAGGAATGTTGACCTCGGCGCCGGTGCGCGGATTACGGCCAATTCCGGTCTTGCGCGGGCGCACGTTGAAGACGCCGAAGCCACGCAGTTCGATGCGGTCGCCCTCGGCGAGTGCTTTCTTCATGCTCTCGAAAACCGTCTCCACGGCGCGCTCGGCTTTCGTCTTGGTGACCCCCGTTCGGTGTACCACTTCGTTGATGATGTCGAGTTTAATCAAGCGATCGGCTCCCGGCGCTTCAGATTGAAAAACAAGGGCTTACCCACTGATGCTAGGAAATTCAGCGGGCATTGTCAACGTCCAAACACCTGCCGGCATCCCGCGCGATAGTAGCACGAGGCGGGCGTTGCCCCCGGCGAATGTTACATTTGAAGATGAGGCGTGTTCCCGGCCGATGATCGGGAAGCCGGGTAGATCCGGCGAAGACGCCATATGAGGAAACGAGGAAGCTGAGGCAAATGGCGATAAAGAATGATCGCTGGATTCGGGAGATGGCGCAAACACAGGAGATGATCAGCCCGTTCTGTGAGAAGCAGGTGCGGGATGGCGTCATCAGTTACGGGCTTTCGTCCTACGGCTATGATCTGCGAGTAGCTGACGAGTTTAAGATTTTTACCAACGTAAACTCAGCGGTGGTGGACCCCAAAAAGTTCGACGAGCGTTCTTTTGTCACCATCCGGGCGGACAGCGTCATGGTTCCGCCGAACTCTTTTGCCCTGGCGCGCTCGGTCGAATACTTCAAGATTCCCCGCGACGTGCTGACGATCTGCGTGGGCAAGTCCACCTATGCGCGCTGCGGAATCATCGTCAACGTCACTCCCTTCGAGCCTGAGTGGGAGGGCTTTGTCACCCTTGAGATCAGCAATACCACGCCGCTGCCCGCCAAGATTTACGCCAACGAGGGCCTCTGCCAGATACTGTTCTTCCAGGGCGACGAGGTCTGCGAGGTCAGCTACAAGGACAAAGCGGGCAAGTATCAGAATCAGACCGGCATAATGCTGCCCAAGCTGTAGGTGGGGATGAAAACTCTGCGCCTTCGTCTGACCTCTGCCGCAATCGGCGCGGACCCTGCCTTGCTGGAGGCGGCTGCGATTCTGCGCCGCGGCGGGTTGGTGGCATTTCCCACCGAGACCGTCTACGGCTTGGGAGCGAATGCTCTGGACGCCAGGGCGGTGGAGAAGATCTTCGCCGCCAAACAGCGTCCGCACTGGGACCCGGTGATCGTTCATGTGGCGGATGTGGCTAGCGCGCGTGCACTGACCTTAGCTTGGCCGGAGGCTGCCGAACGGCTGGCTGAAGCCTTCTGGCCCGGTCCGCTGACGATGTTGCTGCCTCGCAACAGGAAGATTCCCGATGTCTGCACGGCGGGGCGCGAAAAGGCGGGACTGCGTCTGCCCTCACATCCCGTGGCCATGGCCCTGATAGCCGCAGCGGGAGTGCCGGTCGCTGCCCCTAGCGCCAATCGCTTCGGACACACCAGCCCCACCACCGCCGAGCACGTCCTCGCCGACCTGGAAGGTCGCATTGACGCCATCCTCGATGCAGGCGCCTGCGATGTGGGGGTTGAGTCAACCGTGATTGATCCCACCACCGACCCGGCGATCATCTACCGCCCTGGGGGAATTACTCCCGAGCAGATTCGCCATGTACTGGGCCATGTGGTAGTGGCCGAGCGTAAGCTTGCCGGGCACCAGATTGCCGAAGAAGTGCCGCCGGAGTCGCTGGAATCTCCCGGTCTCGGAATTCGTCACTATGCGCCGCGCGCGCGGGTGCTTCTGGTGGAGAGCCTGGGCGAACTCAACCGCGTGCTGGAGCGCGAGGCGCGCCAACATCACGTCGGAGTGTTATTGCCCAAAGAGTGGTCGGTGACCGGCGTGGATGTGACGGTACTGCCGTGGGGAAGCTGGAGCGAGCCAAAATCGCTGGCCCGTGACCTGTATCTCCAACTGCGTGCGCTTGATGATCGCGGGGTCGATGTCATCGTCTGCCCCATGCCGCCCGCCGGGGATGGCATTGGACTGGCGATACGGGACCGTCTGCGCAAGGCTGCCAAATGAAAAGCCCGCGCTGAGGCGGGCTTTGAATCGTTGAAATTTTCTTTTTCTTATTTCGTTTCTTCAGCTTCCTTAAACATGTATCGAATGCTGGATTTGTAAATCAAAAGGTTCGATTCACCGCTGGCGCGGTTGAGCTTGATGCAGTTCTTGTCATACCACTCGATAATGCCGTGTAACTCTTCTCCGTCGCGGGTTACCACCACCATTGGCGTCTTGCTCTGCATCTGTTTCTGGTAATAGAAATTTTCCGCGTGGGTCTGCTCTGGCGGTGCAGGTTTCTTGGTGGGGACGCCCGGGATGCGTTCCGGAGGCCGTACCGGGCGTTCACGGCGTTCGGCAGCAGGCTCCGCCACGCGAACCTGCTCACGGTTCAGCGTAGGACGGATCAATTTCCGGTTCCCGAAGCTCTCCGGTTCGGGTGCCCGAACCACGGCGGTAGAGTCTGGTCCGTTTCTCATACTAATCCTCTCCCCATCGGGAGTATTAAAAAGCGGCTGCGCGGTGGACACCGAATTCCCCACTAAGGAGACACAAGTGAACGCACGCAAGTGCGAGAACTGATTTCCTGGAAGAGAATTACAGTGATTCGTGCCTCAAACGTACCACACGCGTAGGGCTAAAACAACAAAAGTCTGAGCTAATCTAGTGTGACGAACGGAAAGGTATTAAGGATGCCAGCAGCTTTGTGCAGGGCACCAAAAATAACCGGGCAGCGGCGACTAAATCTCAATCGAACTGGAGAATCCGTCCAATGAGAGCGAGCGCAACAGGTTACGGCGCATTCCGTTCTGCACATCGCCCAGGCCGTCACTGGCGCGCACGATCCAATCAAAGCTTACCTGCCCGGCAATGCCCGCCAGCTCCGCCTGTAGGTCCTGATTACGCATCAGCTCCAGCGACCCTGCTTTGAGAAACATCAGGTCTTCCAGAATCGAGTACAGTACCGAGATCAGCAGGTCGGTTTTACCCTTACCCTCGCCCCCGGCACGGTAGGCTTCGGTCGCACGGAAGAGCACCGCGTGGTCGTTCTCGCCCAAGGCCGTGGTCAGCAAAAGCAACGCGTCTTTGCGCGCCGACAGGTATCCGTTCAGATCAAAGCTGCGGGCGCGTCCCACGGCCCCGCCGCAAAGCCGTGCCATCAGGATCTTCTGCGCCGCTGTCCACTCGGTGCGCAGTGCCAGGTCCTGTCCAATCTCCTCCGCAGTGAGCGGCGCCAGCCTGAGCGTAATACAGCGCGAGCGCATGGTCGGCAACAGCGCATTGGAATTTTCCGCCAGCAGAAACAATGTGGCAAACTCGGGCGGCTCCTCCAGAACCTTGAGCAGGGCGTTGGCCGCCTCTTTCATAAAGTTGGATTCGGAGAAGATGTAAAACTTCTGCCGGCCTTCGGCTGGCCGATAGTACATCTCGCCGATCACGTGCCGCACTTGGTCCACCTTCACCAGCATCTGCGGCGGGTCGGGAGGAATCACCAGAACTTCGGGGTGGGTCTGGATGAAGATGCGGGTTTCTCGCTTGTCGCTCTCGCGCAGATTTTCGCGGGCTTCCACGGCTTCGGCAAAGCGCTGATCCAGTGCGTCGGCCTGGGCAATCCGCTCGCAGTTGCGGCAGCTCCCGCAGAAATCGGGCAGCCCGTCCGCGGCAATCGGACGCTCCAGGCAGTTGACCGCCTTCGCCACCATCTGCGCCAGGGTGAATTTTCCCGCTCCGCGCGGCCCGGTCAAAATGATGGCATGGGGCAGATGGTCGCGGGCGATCATTTCTCGCAGTCGGCCCACCGTCGATGCATTTCCGCGGAACTGCTCGAATCCCATGCCTAGCCCTGTCTGGCCAGCAAGCGCTCGCGCACCGCAGCCAAAACTTCCTTGTGAACCGCTTCCACGGAGCGGCGCGCGTCGATGACGACCACGCGCTCTGTTTCGCGCTGGGCGATCATCAGAAATTGTTGATGCACCCGCTCGTAGAATGCCCGGTTTTCCTGCTCGAAACGATTTTCGTCGGCGTCGCCTTCGGCGGCCTGATTCCTGCGGCGAGCCCGCAGCACGCTGGTAGCTACCTCATTGTCCAGCAGCAGCGTGAGATCCGGTTGCAGCCCCAGGCAGATGACCCGATGCAGAGTCAGGACCGCCTCCACTCCAAGCTGCCTTCCCGCGCCCTGATAAGCTTCGGAGGAATCCGTGTAGCGGTCGCACAACACCCACGTGCCGCGATTCAACGCCGGTAGAATCACCTCTGCAATATGCTGCGCGCGGGAGGCGAACATCAATGCCAGCTCCGTCAGCGGTGCCAGCCCGTGGGTGCGCGAATCCAGCAGAAGGCCACGAATCCGCTCGCCGACCGCGGTCCCCCCGGGTTCGCGCGTGGTCAGAACGTCCAGCCCCTGCTCCCGCAGAACGGTGGCGAGCATCTCCAGGTGCGTGCTCTTGCCGCACCCGTCCAGCCCTTCAAAGGTGATGAACCGCCCGTCTTTTGCTCCGTGCCGCACTAAGGAATGATAACAAAGCCGACGCGTGCTGCTTCCCCGTCGCCGTATTCTGCATCTGTTACACTCGAAAACTTAATGCTAGGCGCGAACTTTTTTGCTTCACGAATCGTGTCCAGCCGGCAAATTCCAGGCCGCCGGATTTCTATCCGCGGCCAAAATTCTTCGTCAGGAGCCGCGATGCGACAGTTGCGTTGTGCATGGCTGGTCGTGATCCTCGGGGCCGCGTCCATGTTCTCTCAGAGCGGTCCAGCCCAGAGCGGTTCGATCCGGACCTCGGGCTTCAGCCTTGTGGAAACCGTTGCGGTCGACGCCACCGACGCACCGCGCAAAGTCGTTCATGCCAAGCTGACGATTCCAGCCACCCCCGGCGACTTCGTGCTGCTATACCCCAAGTGGATTCCCGGGGAACACGGTCCTACCGGCCCCGTGGCCGACACCGCCGGAATTTATTTCCGTGCCGATGGCCGGGCGCTTCCCTGGCATCGTGACCCGGTCGATATGTACGCCTACCACGTGGAGGTGCCGCAGGGCGTAACCTCCATCGATGCCACGATCGATTATCTGAGTCCGGTCGAGATGCTGAACGGCGTCAGCGCAGCCTCGTCGGCAACCGAAAAGCTTGCCGTGCTCTCCTGGAACTGGTTTGCGCTTTACCCGAAGGGGCGCGGCTCGGACGAGATTGGCGTGAAGGCTTCGCTCAAACTGCCAGCCGACTGGCAATGGGCCAGCGCACTGCCGCCTTCGGTCACCGCTCCCGGGACGGTTGACTTTGCATTGGCATCGCTGACCACCCTGGTGGATTCGCCGGTGCAGATGGGGCAGTACATGAAGAAGATTCCGCTCCAGGCGGGCAAAACTCCGGAGCACGAATTGGATATCGTGGCGGATTCCTCTGCGGCCCTGGAGATAGAGCCGCGGCAGATCAAAGCATTTGACAATCTGGTGGCTGAAGCGGGCGCGCTTTATGGAGCGCGGCACTATCGCGACTATCACTTTCTGCTCACTCTCAGCGATCACGTTCCGTACTTTGGACTGGAGCATCACGAATCCAACGACAGCCGCGTGGGCGAGGGCTACCTCACCAACCCGGCGCAGTGGACGCTGGACGCATCGCTGCTGCCGCACGAGTACACGCACTCGTGGAATGGCAAATACCGGCGTCCCGTGGGATTGGCCACGCCTGACTACGAAGCTCCCATGGAAGGCAATCTGCTGTGGGTCTATGAAGGATTGACGGAGTACTTCGGCTTCGTGCTGACCGGGCGCAGCGGCCTGCAGACGCCGGAACAGTGGCGCGAACAGTTCGCCCTGATTGCAATGACGTACTCACACCGTCCAGGGCGTAAGTGGCGTCCGCTGGAAGATACGGCAGTCGCCGCGCAGACTTTGTACCTGGCTCCCGACGCGTTCAGCAACTACCGGCGCTGGGTAGACTATTACGAGGAAGGCGCGCTGATCTGGCTGGAGGCGGACACTATCATTCGCCAGAACAGCGGTGGAAAGAAATCGATGGACGACTTCGCCCATCTCTTCCTCGGCGGACGGAACACCGTGCCGGAGGTGAAGACCTACACCCTCGACGATGTGGTGAACGCGCTGAACCAGGTGCAGCCCTATGACTGGCGCGGCTTCCTCACCGACCGGGTGCTGAAGATTGCCGAGCATGCTCCGCTGGCAGGCTTTACCAACGGCGGGTGGATGCTGGTCTATACCGATCAGCCAAACACCATCTCCAAACTGCGCGAGCAGCAGGGGCTAGGCTTTGATGCGACCGCGTCGTTGGGACTGGTGCTCTCCAAGGATGGTGTTGTGGATGACGCGATCGAGGACGGAATCTCGGCAAAAAACGGCATTGGGCCGGGGATGAAGATCATTGCGGTCAATGGACGTAAGTATTCGCAGGAGTTCTTGTTGGCAGCGATGCGCGAGGCACGAAGCTCACATCGGCCAATACAGTTGCTGGTGGAGAACACCGAGTACTTCCGCACCGTCTCGCTGGACTACTTCGATGGCCCCCGGCAGCCTCATCTGGTGCGCGATACCAGCCGGCCGGACCTGTTAGGCGACATCATCAAGCCTAAGGCTTCTACCCCGCCTCAGCCTTTGCAAAGCGCGGAATAGTCATCCCGTAGGCGATCTGAGCATCAGCCTACGGTTCCGGCCACCGCTGGATCTTCCGGGTTAAGGCGAGCACAGGATTAAGCATCGGGTTAAGCAGGTTAAGAGGACTCCTAACACGGAAGATCAATGTCCTGTCCGGCGAATGGAAGATCCCTCGCAATCCCAACTTCCCAATTTAGCCCTGCCTGATCCGTTCGCCCGTGCCTGTTCTGTTTCCTTCAATATTTAGCGGCAACTCTGCATCAGAGTGGGCCAGAGCAGCTCAATAGGCAAGAGCCATGAGCAACTCTGCATCTCCGAAAAGTTGGAGCCACTCAGCAATGAATATCCACGTGTTCCCGCGACCGTCCCTGAAGTCCAGCTTTCACGCGCTCAACGAGATGAGATTGCCTCGCATGAGTGGTGCCCTCTGCCTTGCAATGATTCTACTTACGGCGGTACCGCAGGACGGGCTCGGCTACCTGAGCGCCTGGCCGACAGGACAAACCTGGCCGGGGGTTTCGACACTGAACGTTCCGCCGAACAACCCGGTGGTGGCAAACGCAGCCATCGTGCCGGCGGGCACCAGCGGAGAGATCAACGTGTTGGGCTCCAACAACACCGACGTGGTGATCGATATCAACGGGTACTTCGCGCCGGCGGGCTCGGCCGCAGGTGGACAGGCGCTATTTACCGTAACTCCATGTCGCGTGCTGGACACGCGGAGCTCTAGCGGTTCGTTCAATGTCAATGTAACGAGTAGTTCCTGTGGGATACCATCGAGCGCGGAGGCCTTTGTGCTGAATGCAACGGTTGTACCCACGGGTGGCTTAGGGTATCTGACGTTGTGGCCGGAAAACGAGGCGCAGCCATTGGTGTCAACGTTGAACGCGGATGATGGGGTGATTGCCTCCAATATGGC
>Ga0326727_10001102_pt1 | contig 103687 bp, 81 predicted proteins | sample MB2enrmetagenome_FD_207643 | JGI IMG/M metagenome (GOLD analysis project Ga0326727, IMG submission 207643) | Lab enriched peat soil microbial communities from McLean, Ithaca, NY, United States - MB29MY | ecosystem: Environmental > Terrestrial > Soil > Wetlands > Peat | place: USA: New York... | reverse complement strand
TTGACGGTCCGCCTCGGCAATGGAATCGGGGAACTTGCGGAGCGGGTCGGTGAAGGGACTCTGGTCGAGTGGTTCGTCGGCAATTTGCTGCGCCTGGGTGGAAACTTTTTCGAGCAGATACTTGGGGGGCATGAGGCGGTCGCGCAGGCCTTCGCGCATGTGCTCCATGGCTTGATCGAGGGCGCGCGGAATCTGACGCAGGCGGGACAGGTAGTCTTGGTAATCCTTCAAGTTGCGGAAGGGGGAATTGAAGGCGAGCGTAGCGTAGCGGAGATGAATGCCGTCAAACTGGGTCGCCGGCATTTCCCAGTCTTTGAATTGGGCGGCGTCGAGCGCTTCGCGCAAGCCGCGGAGCATGAGCGCGTGGTTGAGCTTTTCCTGCTCTGGAAATCCAGTGACGTCGACGGCCTCAAAGCGTGCCAGCGCCTGACGAGTGTGTTCAAGGCCGTCTGCAATCGCCTTGCTGGAAAAATCGTACAGCCGGTCGTTGTAGCGGTCGTCACCAACCTGGGTGGCGAGCTCAGGGTTGGTGCGTAGCGTGTATTCCCACTCATCGGCGAGCAGGCGATTGAGTTCGGCTCGCCGGGCTTCGAGCGTTTGGTCGGCAGACTGGGCAAGAAGTGAGCCCGCTAGAGCCAGGGTAAGAAAGACAATTGCGAGCGATGTTCGCACGATACAGACCTCCGTTTCAAATGGTCCTCCAAAATTATTGGGCCTTGGGCACTTTGATCTTGAGCACGGAAGGCTGGGTCTCGAGAAGTTCATCGACTAATGGCCCCGCGTTGTAGATCTTGCGCAAAATCTCAAGCACGGCGCGCACATCCACGAAAACAGAGCGGCCTCGTCGGTCTTCATAATGGAAGTTCCACGGCAGCATGTGGATGTTGCCGTCAAAGATAATCCCTACGACATCCCCTTTCGTATCGACCACCGGAGATCCAGAGTTGCCGCCGATGATATCGGCGGTGCTTACCGTGTCGAACGGTGTGGTCAGGTCAAGCTTGGCCGCTCCCTTCGCCTCAAAAGCGCGGTGCCAGCTCGGTGGCAGCGTGTAAGGAGCCTCCGCATTGTGCTGCTTCTCACGCTCGAAGGCTCCGCCGATGGTTGTGTAATACGGAATCGTCTCGCCATTCTCGACGTAGCCCTTCACCTGGCCATAGCTCAGCCGAAGCGATTCGGTTGCGTCGGGCGGGAACTCGGCACCGAAGAGCTGGAAGCGGGCCTTTGCAATGAGGGCGCCGTTTTTGCGTACTTCGGCATCAACCTTGTCATCCTGTTCGCTGCGAATTTGGCGCGCTTCAGGGTCGATTTTGCGAATTAGTTGAATCATGGGATCGGATGCCGCCTCGATGGCTGCCTCTCCACCGTTGTAGAGCTCCCTGCGAAAGGCAATTTCAGAGAGGTGCGAGCCGGTCACCAACTCACGCGCACGGTCCTGAGGAGATTTGCCGCCCAGGACATCCTTCAAGAACGTATCGTCAGCGGGTAGGTTTGCCACAAGAGCGCGCAAGCCCTCGGTAACCTGCATGATCTCTAGTTCGCGCGAGAAAGGGATATTGGCGAAGAGCGACTGCTCAATGGCTGGCAGGTCCTGATCCTGGTATCCGCGCATGCGCTGGTCAATCGCTTTGGGACGTTCCTGAGAGACGCGCACAAGAGTTCGGGCAATGTCCGCCAGCGTCCCGGGGATGGCCTTGTCGCCCTTGTACGTGATGCGACGGAAGTTCTCGCGCTGCCACTGCATCGCCTGGGCTATACCGTCCCATGCAACACCGAACTCGGAGGCCGTTTTAGGATTAGTAGCAACGGCGTAGCGAAGCTCCCGCTCAACGGCAGCTTTCGCAGCCATGATGCCGTTGTCGTGCAGAGCCAATAGGTAACCGTTGACCCCTTTATAGGAATTCCGTGCGCTCCATAGAAGGCGTTCGGCGACTCGGGCATTTTCTGGACCCTTGGCACTGAAGGCTGTCAGGGAATCAATACTGTGTTTGAGAGCCACAATGCGTGCGGGATAAGCGACATCGCGCAAGTACTCAAGCTGCGCCATGGTCAGCAGGCGGCCGGTCGTGGCCGGATTGCCTGAAACGAAGACAAGGTCGCCTTCCTTTACGCCCTCCGTGCTCCAGTTCATGTGTTCTACATGGATAGGTTTGTTGTTTTCGTAAATGCGCAAGAAGGCAATGTCGAGGTCGTAGCGCGGAAAGGTAAAGTTGTCCGCATCGCCGCCGAAAAAGGCGATGTCGTACTCGGGTGCCATCACCAGGCGAATGTCGCTGTAGCGTTTGTGCTTATAGAGGTGATACAACCCGCCCGCGTAAAGGGTCACGGTCTCGCAGTGAATGTTGTCCGCCGGGGCGGAGCATTCGCCCTCGAGCTTTGACATGACGGTGCGTTGCGCAGTTCCAGCTTCGGTGTCGCTCATGCTGGGCTTCACCGCTCCCTGGACTTCGGTGGTAATGTCGCGGATATCGAGCAGCGTATTCATCTCGAGGCCGGGGCATTTGGGTTCCTTCTCGCGCAACCCGGCGTAAAAACCTTCCTTCATGTAGTCGTGCGCAGCAGTGGAGATGTTGTGAATGCAGTTCGCGGCGACGTGGTGATTGGTGAACACCAAGCCGTCTGCCGACACTATCGAAGCGGAGCGGCCGAAAGCCCCCGAAGCCAGGCGCACGTGATCGAGCCATTTCCGATCGGGCGCAAAGTTGTATTTGGCTTTGAGTTTATTGACTGGAACGGCGTTGTACAGCCACATTCCCTCGTCGGCCATGGCTAGACGGCTAGACAGAAGTATTGCGAGAACTAGAGCGAGCAGACGTCGCATCAGGGGATCTCCCAAGGCACAGATGCCGTCGCCCAGTTGAACTGCGGAATGTGGAAATAGAAAGGTGGGTTGGTCGCACAGAGTGAGGTACTCGCTTTCCAAATAAACTGGGGATAAATTTGGGACACCCTTCCACTCCGTTGGCCTGAGACTCGATTAGGCCCGTCGCCGATTACTTGATCCCAACCAAACCTTTCACTGAATCAAAGAGTTTCAAGGAGTCATAACCGACCCCGTCCTTAAAGACGAGGACCACCTGTTCGATGTCCTTTATGTTCTTGGAGGGATCCCCTTTGATCACAGCGATGTCAGCTTGCTTGCCAACCGCGAGGGTCCCGATTTTGTCTGACTCGCCAAGGAAATCGGCGCCATTCTGGGTGGCCACGTGGATCGCTTCAAGAGGAGTGAATCCACCTTCGACCAGCATTTCTATCTCACGCCAATCGCCGAACCCTGGCAGAACACCGCCACTGCCAGTGGGATCGGGACCTGCCAGAAGCAAGCCTCCAGCCTTGAAAAATGCGTGCTCGAATTCCACTTCCTTCTTCAAGAATGAAGCCGAATAGGCGTTGTCCTCCGGAGTTGTCTGAGCGCGCGACAACAAGTAGCTGTTGCGAGACTCTGGCGCCAAGGCTTGCATCGCACGGGGAGATGGCGGTCGCTCGTTCATGCTCGAAGCAACGAAAACCGGAAGCGTCGAGGTGACAGCAACATGATGGTCTACCAGATCCTTGATCAGGGACTGTACCTGTGGCCCGTTCACGTCCAGATTGGCCCACGACTTCATCCGGGCTGTGCCGGAAGGACACGAATCTGGTGCCTTGTCGGACACAAACTCGGTATCCGTATACACGGGACCGTGCTCAAAGTCGTCGATGCCAAGAGCAATCGCCTCCCGCCATGTCACCGAACACAGATGTCCTGTCACCTTCATATGGCGCTTGTGGGCTTCTTCGATGACGGCCTGCATCTCAGCGCGCGTAATGTTCATGTAGAGCTTCCAGGAAGTGAATCCGTCGTCCGCGTAGAAAGAGACGCGCCTTCGCGCATCTTCAGGGCCAGTAAGAACGTGCGACTGGAAGAGGAGCTCAGTAGCACCGTCTAGATAGGGTCCCGTGACATGAATCTTTGGGCCGGGCATCCGGTTATTGTCGATCAGGTGCTTGATGTTGATGTCAGTATCGGGAAAGAAGCTACCCGTGGTCCGAATGGTTGTGACGCCAGCAGCGAGGTATAGATGTGGCGCGCTAAATGGCAATTCAACGACTATGTATCCCGGCGGAGGTAGGTGGCCCGCATCATCAAAAACCATTGGAGCAGGGAAAAAGAGATGATTGTGCATCCCCACTATCCCAGGAATGATTGTGTGTCCACTATAGTCAAATTGCTCCGCACCCGCGGGTATCGTCGTCGCCGCACTTGCTCCAACGGCGGTGATGTACCCGCGATCGACGACGACGGTCTGGTCTTCCCTCGCGGGCGCGCCTGTACCATCTATCAAGCGGACATGGGTTAGTGCGATCACCGGTGCATTGATTTTTACGTATTGGGCGACTTCCGGTGACAAGGGCGTCGGGTCACCCGCAACACTACTTTTCCCCAGGGCCCAGCTGTGTAGACATACACTCCAGAATATGAGCGATAAGAGCATGCCATTCATCTTCCTGATGCCGCCGTGAGTGCCACCGCGCCGTTTCACGTTCACATTGTTCTTTACGGGCTCTGACGTTTTCCGCTGATTATGAAGTTCCAAGACTTCCCCCTATCGCCCCAAGCGAAAAGGGCGATTCACCATTGATTGACATCCGACTCATTGTAACGGCCTCGATGGAGAGCCTCATGTTGACGAAATCGGCTCTCGGACTAGCTAGCAATACATTTACGGGCTATTCCGCGGCGCCCCTCCGAATTGTTCCCACACTTCGACCTTCGACCTAGGATCGCCCATGAGATTTTGGGCAAAATACTGTCCAATCACTCTCAACAGGTATGATTGGTACTTCCCCTTGGAGAATTGATGGCCCTCATCAGGAATGATGTACATGTCGAAAGGCTTGTCCGCCTCGATAAGCGCCTGAATGACGCGATAGGTTATGGATTGCGGAACCCGGGTGTCTTGCAACCCCTGCATGATGAGGTAGTGGCCCTTGAGATTCTTGGCTAACTCCTGATTTGTCGGGGCATGGAATGCGAACTTGGTATTGCCATTCTCTCGAACTGCTTCAATGCCCTGGTTTAACTCGCCCCAGTAGTCCTCAAAGATATTATTGTCGTGGTTACCTGCCCAGGAGACACAGACCTTGAAGAAGTCCGGGTAAGTAAACATCAAAGTTGTCGATTGGAAGCCTCCTCCCGATCCGCCAAATACTCCAATGCGATCCATGTCGATAAACGGATACATGGCCCCGAGTTCCTCAAGCCCGGCCCTCTTGTCTGTCAGACTAAAATCTCGCATGTTTCCATATGAGTAATCGCTATACGCCCTGCCGCGTTCAGAACTTCCTCCCCGGTTCCCGAACCAAACCACGACAAAACCAAGTTGCGACATCCCCGTCACGAGTGAACCCACAGGGTCGAAATCCCGAGGAACAACTTCCGAAATGGGACCCGGATACGTCACCATGATGACCGGGTACTTCTTGGTGAGGTCAAAGTCAAATGGTTTCCACATCACGCCATAGAGGTCGGTTGTCTTGTCCGCCGCCTTTACCCGAAACGTTTCGGGCGGCTTCCAGCCCGACCCCTTCAAGCGTGAGACATCTGGGGGAGGAAGGTCAACGATCTTATTGCCTGCGGCATCCCGTATAACGGCCTGTGGAGCTAGATCAACTCGCGAGAAATTGTCCAAAAAATACCTGCCGGTGCCCGAGATCGTAAGACTTGGATCGCCAAGATATTCGCTTGAGTGATCGGCGGCGTCGGGAGTCAGAAGTCTCAGCCCTTTGCCATCCAGTCCCACGCTGTAGACCTGTTCGTAGTATGGATTGACTCCTTCCTGCTTGCCTTGAGCCGTGAAGATCATCGTCCGGGTCGAGGAATCGATCCGGAGAATCGTTTTTGAATTAAAAGTCCCGGAGGTAATCTTGTTTTTCAAGTGGCCCTGATCGTCGTACAAATAATAGTGGCCCCATCCATCAAGATCGGACCACCACACGATCTCCTTACCTTGACTAATGATTCGGGCTTGTTCTGAGGTTGGGGTCACATTGGTCTTGCTCTCTTCATGGATAATGACTTTGACGTCTCCGGTGTCAGTATTGACTTCGCACAGATCTACCTGCTTGTACCCACGATCGGTTCGAATAAAGTAAATCTTGTCCGAGGCGGCGGTTGTGTAGACCCCGCCATCCAGTGCCTTCCCGCCAATTTTCTGGTCCTTCCAGCGCTCGGCCTTCACCTTGGTCGCGGATTTTTTCTCGCAATCGAACACCCAAAGCTCATCCTGTACAACGTCTTCATCTCCCGCCATTGCGTACTTGAAGGTTCGAAGCGTTGGCCTAGGCGTGAGCGGCTGGATTGTCCAGAGCTCTTTAACCTTGCGGCTGTCGTGCCTCACTACGAAAAACTTGTTGCTGTTGGGGAGCCACACTAGAAACGGTAGAGTCACCGTGGTCGCGTCGGTATTACCCGGATCCCAAGCATTAAAACTGTGGTAGCGTTCTCCGTCTGTGCTTAGTTGAGTTTCCTTGTGGGCCGAATCCATTTCATCCACAAGAAATAAGTTGTGATTGCGAACAAAGACCGCCCACCGGCCGTCCGGAGAAGTCAGCATTGATCCTTTGGGAATGCCTCCTCCTGTCGTGGACTTGTAATAGTCTATATAGGCTGGCGACAAGAGGGGGTCGCTTACCGCAGGACCGATTTTTCTTAGTGCGTGACTTGTTCGATCGAACTCATACACATTGCCTTCGGTCTGAAACTGGACCGCCTTGAGTCCACCGGTAAAGGTGAGAGAATCAATGGGTAAGTGGGCAGGGTCAATCTGCTTTCCCAGAGCTTTGGACAGTTCACTAGCAACGAGAGTGTTGTCAAACGCCTTGCCGACCGTCTTTGTCGTGGGATCGACAAGATAGAAATCCACTTCCGCGCTTGTGGACCATCGATACCAGAACAGATCCCCGTGATCGATCCAGTTGGGCACGACATTGAGGTCAAATAGATACTGCTTCATGTTTTCTTGGGAGAACTTGCTGGCGAGTTCGTAATTGGCCCGAGTGACCTTTTCGCCTTTGCTCGGATTTTGACCGCCCGCCTGGCTCGAAATCGTGAAGATTAATACGAAGGCAACGAAGGCATCCTTGACCTTAGGCCCAAGAGCACCAATTCCAATCAACTTTTTCATAAGATTGACTTCCTTCTGGTTGTCGATACTCATGCTAGGCACGGTCACAGTTGCGCTACGGCCTGGCCGACCCCGCTTTCAAGAAGTCGTCGACTTCTTTTGCGTTGTCAAATTTCCTCTGATAAGTTGTTTCGTAATATGCTTTGCTTTTCTTAAACATCTCGTCCGAAATAAAGCCATCCACCCACGCGCAGCCGGCCAGAGAACTCATCGGTTTCAAGAAGATAAAGCCTTCGCTGATGTCGGCGAATGTAACCTTGGGTTGCCACCGAAAATAGTAGGACTCACTGTCACGGAGGTTTGCAAAGGGCGAACCTGCGACGTCGAAGCCGACTGGCGTATTTCCTCGCGCATTCATGATCTTCTCCACGAGGGAAGGCAATATCGGACCTGCGCCTTTGTAATCCTTGTCTACGACACTGGGCGACATTTCCTCACCGTGCGCAGCAATCTGGAAGATTTTGTCGCCATATTTCCCGTAAAGGATGGCTGACATTCGCGGCCACTCCTTCTCCAGCTTACCGTCCTTGAGCTTTGGTTGGCCGTACTTCGTAAAGGAATGATTTAGGCCAACCAAAGCGACACCCTTCAGACCGGGGCTTAGAATGCCGTCCTCGATGTTCTGGGCCATCCAATCGTCTCTTTTGTACATGTCAGGTTGATTTTTGGCCTTTTCGATGAGAGCGGGATCTGCGAGTTGGTTTTGTCTCCAGAGTTCATCCAACTGGTAGTCCATCCTCTTGTCGATGCCGATGATACGCATGTGTTCGGCGCCTTTCGGGAGACTCTTGTTGAGACGCCACACTGCCTCGAGTAAGTCCCAGTACTCTTTGTAGCCCCAAATCTCCCAATCTTCATGCCTGGCTATCTCAAGAGCCAAGGCTCTGTCGTATTGGTCACCATTGACGAGCTTCTCAAGGTTGGAATCGTCTTCTGCGTTGCAGACTTCAAGGGCAAGGACCCGTACGCCAGCCTTCTTGTACAAATCAGGTATCGCTTGATTGAGCAAATCCAAGAAGTCCTTTCTCTCGTGGTATTCGCCCAGTACCACGACCTGATGTTGCTTGGCCTTCTCGATGATGTAGTCCAGTGGAGTGGCTCCATGTTTATCAAGCCACTCTGTATACACAGGAAAGGTCGATGGGGCCACTGTCGAGGCTTCGACAAGAGCGGGCGTCTGGTCAGTGTTCTTAGGCTTCTCTTGGCTCCCAGCGAATGAGAGAGTAAGCAACAGAATTGCAATCAGGCCGAGAATCATCCTGGCTACGCCGCGCATGGTCTTTATCTCCTCTTTCCTCCGAACGGAATGGACATCAAAACTGGAGCGGTTTCTGCAATAAAAGCTTCGCCCTCTTGTCTGTGTACTAAATTGACGCCCTTGGCAGAACGCAAGTTCTGCTACCTCGACCGGCGTGTTCGACTCAATTTCGTCGGATCACTGTGGAACATCCATTGTGATCAGCCCCGGCGCGTAGACGGCAACTAAAAAAGGACCTTCACGCCGAGCTGGACCACTCGGGCAGAATACTGCATTACTTCTTGGCTTGTCTGACCAAAACCTCCCGGCGAGCCAGCAGACTCTACGAATGGATTGGGAGGGGCGGTTTGGGCCTGCCCAACCCCGACTCCCGGATTCGGGTGATTGAAGGCATTAAATGTCTCCAAACGCAGTTGGAGTTTCACCCTCTCCGTCAGATTCGTGTTCTTGAATAGGGAGACATTCCAGTTATTCAAGGTCGGCCCCTGCGCGGTGTTCCGGGCAACCGTGCCAAAGGGATTGCCGAAATACTCGACTGCGCCAGGGCCATTCACTACGTAACGAACCTGATTCAGGTTGACCACGGTTGAGGTGCCGCTTTGATTCAGTTGATTGAGGGACAAGAAAACATTCGGAGCAGGGCTCACACCCGCTGGCAATGAGTAGCCGACCAGGGAGGCATCGATGGAGTTGATCGCTACCTGATCGCTGGGCGCCTTCAGGTTTGCCACAAACGGGCGAACAGAGTCATATCCGGGGAACGTGTTGTCCCAAACTGGATCGACGTAGCCAGCACCAGGGTAGATCTGGCTAAGGAAGTCAGAGTTGAAGTAGGAAATCGGCGAGTAGCGGTCACCGCTTGCCCAATTCCAAATTCCATTAACCTGCCACCCTCCTGCCAGCTTTCCCAACAATCCCTGGCCAGCCTTGTACGAAGGGATGTCCCAGGAGAAATACATGGCAAAAACATGTCTGCGGTCGAAATCGGCGTAACTCTTATCATAGTTTCGGTTGAATGGGTCCGCTGCAGCCGGACTGCTCTGGATGGCATCGATCTCGCTGGCGTCATCCAGTGCCTTGGAGAACGTGTAGTTTGCCGATAGAGTCAGCTGATTCTTAACCCGGCCCTGATAACGCGCCTGCAGCCCGTTGTATGTCGAACTGGCACCATTGCCGTAGGACTCAACCAGTCCTTGTGGTAAGACTCGTCCATAGCAAGCCCCCGTCGGATCGGTGGGCGTGGGAGGGCAACTAAGGGGAGCGGCACCATTCGTGATTTTGGTTCCAAAACCAGGGAACGTATAGGTCTGGCCGTCGAAAGAGTCAACCAAGCTGAATCCATTAACCAAGTTTTGAACGTAAGGATTGCCGTTGCCGGTCGCGAACAATCCTACTCCCCGATTGCCTACGTAGCGGACCTCGGCAACTTGATTACGGCCAAACTCGCGCTGCCAGCGCAAGTTCCATTGGTGGGAGTACGGATTATGAAACCCCTGCTTCGGCGCGGTTTGATTCAGGAACGTCGGATCGAAGGTGTTGACCTGGAGGATCCCCGCACTCTTGGCAAACGTTTGCACCACACTCCCAGTCGCATCCACGGCGGGAATGGGAAAGGTTGCCGGCTGGCCCGGGTAGTTGATCGTTGTATTGGATAATATGAACGGCGCCCCTTGAGATGCGAGCACCATCATTTCGTAGACTGCCGGTTCATAACTGATGGCATAACCGCCGGAAATTACTGTGCGCTCGCTGCCGCCAAGAAGGGCGTGAAGAATCCCATTGCCGGGATCTCTTGGACTCCATGAAAAGCCCAAGCGAGGTGCGAAATTATGTTTGTCGGACGAATACGACTGGAAGGTACGCTGAGAGAGAGGCAGGCTCTGCAGCCATAAAGCAGTTGACGGATTCGACTCGCGCGCCACGGAGAGCTCATGAAGATTATTGAGAGGCTGGCCGCTGTACTCCCAGCGAAGCCCCAGGTTGAGAGTGAGGTTGTTTTTCACTTTCCAGTTATCCTGGAAGTAAAGATATGTGTCCGTTTCGTTATAATTAATGGTCGGATTTCCAATGGTTAACAATACTTCAAGAGGAGCGTTAGTCGTCAGTTGGCTCGGGTCCGTGAATAAGAAAATACCGTTTCCATCTTTCAGGAACGTTACCTGGTTCGTATTCCGATGTATGTCCGCGCCAAACTTCATTTGATGACGTCCTGTAACCTTAGAGAAGTTATCGGCGAACTGATAGACGCTGGCTGTTTGTCCGAACGTACTGCCGGGAGTGGCTCCAATATCTAGCAAGTTGCTGCCGAACGTATTCGTAATACCAGGAAAGTCGAGTCTGGTAAAGGTTTGGCCGAAGTTGGCTGGAGAGGGAGTACAGTTGATTCCCGAGCAGCCGCCGCCATCCAAACGGTCCAAACGGTTAAAGACGAACCGGAATTCATTGAAAGCGGTGTTCGACACCTGCCAATTCCAGCTCGCAGTCGTCAGCCGGCTGGTGTTCGTCCCATTACCGAGCCAACCACTTGCGTTTGCGGCTATATTCGCATTGGTTTGCTTCTCATAGAGTTCGCGGAACCACAAAGAGTGTTTATCGTTAACTCTGTAGTCCACTCGACCGCTGGGTTCTATCTCGGAACTGCCGTTATCAATCGCAAACTGCGGATACACGACATTGTAGGGGACGCCTCCGATTGTGACGGTGCTCGCTGGCAATTGAGTGTTTGTTTTTACATTCAGGCCGGGAAGTGCAAACAGCGAGTACTTGGCCACCAGTTGGATGGCATCATTGCCGGGATTGTTTGCAGCCAGTAAGGTCAGTTGGTCGGGAGTGAATGTTGGATTGAATGGGGCAAACAGGAGAGAACTAGGCTGCTGTCGGTCCTGGAAACTCGCAAAGAAGAACAGCTTGTCCTTGATAACCGGACCGCCAAACGTGCCGGACCATAATTTGTAGACGGAGGAGGGCGGGCTCGTCAGAAGTTCATTTTCCTTTTGGAAACCACTGAGAGCGTTGAGCCAACTAGCGGAACGATAGAAAAACGCAGACGTTCCGTGATATTCATTGCTCCCCGACTTGGTAGTGATATTGACTACCGCACCCTGGTTACGTCCGTACTCCGCCGAGAAGTTGCTGGTAAGGATCTGAAACTGAGCAACCATATCGGAGTTGTCAACCATCGTCATCGGGCCGGCATTCGTCAGGTCGTTGTTGTCGCCGCCATCTATGGTAAAGTTGTTCGCGCGCCCGCGGTTGCCATTGACCGAAAAATTTGCGCCGTTTGCACTGGACGAACCGTAAGTTGGGGACACACCGGGAGTCAGAAATGCCAGCGAATCAATGCCCGTTCCCGCTGGATTGGATGGCAAATCCTCAACTGCCTTGGCCTCGATAGTGCCCGATATCTGCGATTCTTCGGCTTGCAGCAACTCGCCTCCGGCCGTGACCGTAACCGTCTCCAGAACCGTCCCGACTTGGAGGATCGAGTTCAGAATAGTGGTCTGGGCAAGCGTCACTGTTACCGAGTCGAAATTCTGCTTTTTGTAGTCCTTCTTTACGAACGTCACCCGATATACTCCAGATTTGAGTCGGGGGAAAAGGTAGACGCCATCGTTGTTTGTCTTGTCGGTGCTCTGCCAGCCAGTCGCGACATCCGAGGCTGTGACCTCAGCGCCTGCGACCACCGATCCGGTGGCGTCTGTCACAACTCCACTGATGGCTCCAGTCGTGGCCTGTCCGAACGCGCTCGGGCCTGAGAACAAGAGGGAAATCGCAACGATCAATACAACATGAACGATCGAAAGAACTAATAGCGGCCAAGCAACGTTTCGTTTCATTGGCATCCATCCTCCGGCGTGGATCAGAACCTAGTCAAAATACGTTCTGACCTGCATTCCCGGACCTAACCGGCCCGGCCAAACCTAACGTGGCTATGCAGGCAACACTAATAAAAAGTTGAAATAATCAAAATCTCTTTGCAGAAATTGCCAAACTTTTTGTGCACTACTGCTAAGTATTGCGCTGCCATCCGATATTTATACCAACTATTTTTTAATGTCAAGACAATATTTTTAATTTTATTGACTTTTTTTTTAAACGTGCTAGGGTATTTGCCTTGAAGGGGTTGCGTATGGACAGCTCAGAACGGCAGCGGCTAACGGAATTCTTGGAGCAGCTCACCTACGGTTTAGCCGAAGCTATCGGCAAGAATTGCGAGGTCGTGTTGCACGACTTCAGCGATCCCGAAAAGTCAATCGTAGCAATCGCCAACGGACACATCACGGGTCGCAAGGTCGGTGACACGGTTGATGTATTGGGTCTGCAACTCTTGCGCCATCAGCCGAGCGGAGATCTCCTCAACTATCGAACCGAGACCAAGAGCGGGAAGGTTTTGCGTTCGTCCTCGATTTTTTTTCGTGACGAGACCGGCAAGATCTTCTGTTCACTCTGCATTAATCTTGACATTTCAGATTTGGCACATCTTCAGTACTGGCTTCAAGACTTGATGGGTCCCCTGGAAAACGGGCCCCATGAAGAATTCGAGCACAGTGTCAACGCTGTTCTCGACCGCCTCATACAAGACTCCATCCACAGCACCGGTAAGGAAGTCTTAGACCTGACGCGCGAAGACAAGGTTGCGATCATCTCCTATTTGGAAAACAAGGGTGCATTTCTGATTCGTTATTCTGTGGATCGAATTGCCGAACTCCTCAGCATTTCCAAATACACGATTTACAACTATCTGGACGAAATAAAATCCAAAAGCGCCGCAAAAGAACTCGCCCGCGATAAGGGTAACGCCGATGGTAATAAGCACAGAGAACCTTAGCGTCATGTTCGGAAACATTGCCGCCGTTAAACAGCTGAGCCTGAGCGTGCCGGAAAAGTGCGTATACGGTTTCCTTGGACCGAACGGGGCCGGCAAAACTACTACGATACGTGCCCTCCTCGGACTTATTAAGCCCACTGAAGGCAAGATCAGCATTTTCGGTAAACTGATGCCCGAAGAAAAGATTCCGATACTTTGGAACATCGGGGCGATCGTCGAAGATGCCGCTCTGTATCTCCACTCGACCGGGTACGACAACCTGAGGATCTCGCAAATCATTTTGAAGTGCGACAGAAGTAGGATTGACGAGGTGTTACAACTCGTGGATCTTGAGCGCGATGCCAATCGTCCAGTCCGTCAGTATTCGACGGGGATGAAACAACGTCTGGCGCTCGCCCGGGCACTGCTAGGAAAACCGGAATTGTTGATCTTGGATGAACCAACCAATGGGCTTGATCCCGCGGGAATACAAGAAATCAGAAATTTAATCAAAGCCTTTCCGCAACAGTTCGGAGTGACAGTCTTCTTGTCTAGTCACTTGCTTTCAGAAATAGAACAGATCGCAGATTACGTCGGGATCGTGAAGGACGGCGCGTTGGTGTTTGAGGGTAAGCTCGAGGATCTGAAAGGAAGATTTTCTAGCTATGTCAAACTTTGTACGGATGACAATGGGCAAGCTCGGAACATCTTGGAGAAGCATGGTTTTGCGTTCCCTCCTAGTGACTCTCCTGAGGCACTGAGCGTTCAACTTCGAAGCAAAGAGGACGCGCCAAGAATAGTCAACATTCTTGTGAACAACAACATCTCGATTTTCCATGTGTCACAGGAAGCACGTAGTCTCGAAAATATCTTTTTATCTTTGACTACGCCAACGCTATGAAACGGCTATTACTCGCAGAATGCGTGAAGATGAAAAGAACGCTAGTGCTGGCGTTGGCGGTGCTTGTACCACTCGTTCTTTGTTGCATTGCGTGTTTTCCAAGGATTCGCGTGGGCATGTATGATCCTTCCGCCACTGATGGATGGACCACAATGTTCTCAGAGTCGCTGGGGATGTGGGCGGTGATGATCGGTCCGGCGTTCATTGCCTTACAAACGGCGCTGGCAAGCAATATCGAGAAGTCAAACCGGATGTATGCGCAAATGTATTGTCTGCCGGTGCCACGGTGGCACGTTTTTCTTGCCAAGTTTGTGATTGTGTCCGGTGTGATTGCACTTTCGCAAGCCCTGCTATTGCTGTTCGCCGTCGTATCGGGCTTGATCATTCGATGGTTACGCCTTCGACCGGAGTTCGTCTGGACGGCATTTGGCGCGAAGTTCGAGAAGGCGGCAACGTCCTCGATATCGTGTTTCGTATTGTGCTTATTCATGATCGCCATCTATTCGTATATGAGTGAAAGATGGAAGAACATGCTGGTGGTGTTGGGGGTCGGCATCATTGCGCCACTTATATTGACTAACTTTATCTTTCACAGAGTCATGATTGTGACCATGCCTTGGCTTTTGCATTTCAACTCGCTATGGGGTTACTTGAGAAACCCATCGCTACTTGCATTGAAGCAGAACCTATGGATCCCGCATATGGTGAGCGTCCTAGGCGCAATTGTCGTGTTACTGCTTGGCTGTAAGCTCGTGGAAGAAAGAGATGTGTTGTCCTGATCTCCTCGTCCGTCGAAGCCCCGGGTAACCACGCTTCGATCTAAAAGACGCATGGGGAGAAAGCCTTTTCTCGCGCAATCGCACTAACTGTGGTGGGAGGTATGTGATCGAGGCATGAACAAGGAAAAGGAAGTCGTGGAGAGCAAGGCGGAGAAACGGGTGGCGAATGCGGAGGAATGGATCCCGGTCTACGTAGATCTGCGACCGTTGTTTCGGAGGCGACATGAAGAAAGGCGCGTTACTGCTGTTTATCTTGGCTCTGATGACATCCCTGAGCTTCACACAGGAGAAGAAAGTCGTTGCGACCAAGGAAGCACCTCAAGCTCTCGGCCCATATTCGCAGGGGATCAAAGCGGGCGGGTTCGTTTTTACCGCTGGGCAGATCTCCATCGATCCGGCTACCGGCAGGCTTCTTGAGGGAGACATAAAAGCACAAACCGAACGTGTGATGAAGAACCTCTCGGCGATTCTGACCGCAGCAGGCAGCAGCATGGATCGGGTCGTGAAGACCACGGTGTACCTGAGGAACCTGTCGGATTTCACCGCGATGAACGAGGTCTATGCGCAGTTCTTCAAGAATGAACCACCATCGCGCTCCACAGTCCAAGTTGCCGCTCTGCCCAAAGACGCGCTGGTCGAGATCGAAGCAGTGGCGCTGCAATAAAAGCGGTGTTCGGGAAAAGGTCCGCTTTGCCGCGCGCTCCAGTGGAGCACGACTCAGCCACTGACGGACTGCCCGTGCAGAATTGGGCGCGCTGCGGCGAAGCCAAAAGAGAGCCGACGGCTTTGGAGATTGCTGAGAAACGTGAGGTCGGACAACAAGTTTAGCTTGGACGTGTGAATTCTTTTCTTCTCTTCATTAGGAGTTGGCATTGATCGACCGACGACGATTTCTCGGCTTCGGGGCCGCAACTGTTGGAGTTGCCGCTATGACATCGCTGCCGGGGCAGGCCGCAGATCAGACTGACCTGCCACCAGCCATCGCGAAGCTATCCTCCATGCGCGAACTCGCCAAACCTGTCACGTCAGCGGAGCGCCGGCATCGCATCGAGCGCGCCCAGCAGCTACTGACGGAACACCGCATGAGTTCGCTCCTCATCACCGGTGGAAGCTCGTTGGCTTATTTCGCTGGGATGCGGTGGACGCAAAGCGAACGCATGTTTGCCCTGCTCATTCCGACTAAAGGTGACGTGTTCTGTGTGTGCCCCACTTTGCAGGAAATCAGAGTTCGCGAACTGCTTTCAGCAGGGCCGCTCGGCAATGCGGAGATACACACGTGGGAAGACGACGAGGATCCATACGGAATGGTTTTCGCGGGCCTCTCTGCCCGGGGTATTCGTAGTGGCAACTTTGGCATTGAGGAGACGGTGCCGTATGGGTTCATTGAGGGTCTTGCCAAAGCGGCGACGGGTCTGACACTGGTGAGCGGCACGCCGGTCACCGCCGGTTGCCGCATGATCAAGAGCCAACACGAGCTGGAATTAATGCGGCTGGCGGCGAAGGTCGTCTGGGCCGCCTTTAAGGCAGCCCATGAATCGATCCACGCAGGAATGACGAACCGGCAGTTATCGGAACTGGTCGAACAAGCGTATCGCCAACTTGGGTTCGAAGGCTTCGTCGACGTTCATACGAACTCCGCCTCCGGTCTGCTGTATGGATCGCCACTGCCACAGACTATTGCGGAAGGCACGATCGTCCTCATGGATGGTGGCTGCCGGGTTGAAGACTACATCATTGATATCTGCCGTACTTTCGTCGTCGGCAAGCCGAACGACAAAATGAAACGAGTCTTTGAGATTGTCCGCCAGGCGCATTCTGCAGCGCTCAAGGCGGCTGGCCCGGGAATCGCATACGAGCAAATCGACGCCGCAGCCCGCAAGGTCATTTCCGATTCTGGGTTTGGTCCTGGCTACAAGTACTTCAGCCATCGTCTTGGTCACGGCATCGGGTTGGACCTGCGGGAGTGGCCTTACGTAGCGCTGGGCAATCAAGAGAGGATGCGTCCCAACATAGTCTTCAGTGACGGACCTGGAATCTACCTCAGAGGAGAATTCGGCGTGCGCATCGAAGACGATATAACGATTACAGACAGCGCGGCGGAGCTTATGACTCCCCAGTCTCACAGCCTGGAAGAGCCATTCAAGGTGTGACGCTTGGACTGTTCCGGCGTTCCCGAGTTGCTCTCACCCCAACTTGTTACTGGCCGCGCATAGACGCGATACGGGCGGGAAGTAATGATCGCCTTACGCTCACAGCAGAGTAAACGAAAGACACTATGAGATTCCGGCCTTGTTTGCTGCTATTCGGAGTATGTGCGCTTTTCTCAGCTGTCCACGCGGATGAGGGCATGTGGCCATTTAATCATCTTCCCAAAAAACAGTTGGCGAAGAGGTACGGCTTTCAGGCGCCGCAGAAGTGGTATGACCATCTGCGTCGCGGGGCGGTTCGATTTAACAGCAGCGGGTCGGGCTCGATCGTTTCCGCCGATGGACTGATCCTCACGAATCAGCATGTTGCGGAGGCCTGCCTGGAGAACCTGTCCACTTCGGATCACGATTACCGGAAACAGGCTTTCTACGCCAGCACGCAGACGGACGAACCCAGGTGCCCGGCACTGGAGTTGATCGCCTTGCAGGACATTGAGGATGTCTCAGCGAGAGTTCACGTCGTATCCGAAAAGGCGACTGACGCGGCAAGCCGGGGCGCTGCGATCGGCGCTGCTCGGACACAGATCGAGGGGGAGTGCGCAGAAAAGACGGGCTTGCGATGCGAGGTGATCCCGCTCTATTCCGGTGGCATATACGACCTCTACAAGTACAAGCGGTACACAGACGTTCGCCTCGTTTTTGCGCCCGAGGTCGACATCGCCTTCTTTGGCGGCGACCCCGACAATTTTGAGTTTCCGCGCTACGACCTCGACATCGCCTTCTTCCGCATCTATGAGAACAATCAACCTGCACGTACGCCGGAGTACCTGCACTGGTCGCATGCCGGGGTCAAGAACGGGGATCTGGTTTTCCTCTCCGGATATCCGAACAGCACCAACAGGCTGTTGACGACGGAACAGTTGGAGTTCGTGCGAGAAATCCAAGATCCATTCCTGCTGGAGCGATACAACCGCCTGCTAGAGCGGTTGCGGCGCTTCTCGGAAATTTCGGAGGGAAATTCGCGCAATGCTCATCGTAGCCTCCTCGCCCTGGAGAACAACGTCAAGTCCTATCGCGGTGAAATCGCCGGACTGAATGATCCGAAAGTCATGGGCAGAAAGAGGGCTGCCGAAGCAGGGCTCCAGGAGATAGTGAACAGAAGTCCGAAACTCAGGGCACAGTACGAGGATGCCTGGAAGTTGATCTCAGACGCCGTGACCAGACAGCGTCAGCTATATTTTCCTTACACCTTTGCCGAGGGCATGTACGAATTCAGATTCAATGGGCGTCTGCCGCAGATCGCCCGCAGTCTCGTCCGCATCACCAACGAGAAAGCCAAACCGTCGAACCAGCGGCTTCTCGAATACGGAGACGCCCGCTTGCCGTCTCTGGAGCAGCGTCTCTTCTCTGCGGCACCGATCGATAAGGCGCTTGACGAGGTGCTGCTGGCCGAATCGTTCAGATTCATGCGCGATAAACTCGGGCCGGAAAATGAAACTGTCCGTGTAGCGCTGAACGGCCAAACACCCGAAGAAGCTGCCCACCACGCAGTCGAGAAGACGCAACTTGACGATCCCGCATTCCGGCGGCGTTTGTATGAAGGAGGACCCAAAGCGATCGCGGAGAGTTCCGATCCTCTGATCGTTCTGCTGCGAAATGTGGACCCAGGAGCGCGGGATCTCCGCCAGCACTGGGAAGACGAGGTCAACGAACCCATGGCGCGAGGTAGCGCCCTGCTCGCCCGACTTCGCTTCACCGTGGAAGGCGCGGGATCCTATCCCGACGCAACCGGCACAGTTCGTCTGACGTTCGGCACGATAAAGGGCTATGTGGAGGATGGACGGGGAACGGCCACGAAGGGAACGTCTATAACGCCGTTTACGCTGATCGGTGGCATCTACACGCACTCCGCCGAGCACAGTGGCAGGGCCCCCTACAGCGTGCCTCAGAGCTGGATCGCAGCTAAAGACAACCTGAAACTCGATACGCCTCTCAATTTCGTTTCGACCGTCGACATCAGTGGCGGCAACTCCGGTTCGCCGACCTTAAACCGCAACGGCGACGTGGTTGGTGTCGTCTTTGACATGAACATCCAGTCCCTACCCAACGATTTCGAATATGACGGCCGTTTGAGCCGGGGCCTCAGCGTCGATGCCCGGGGCATTCTCGAATCGCTGCGGGTGGTGTACCAGGCAGAGGATCTCGCAAATGAGTTGTGGAACGGAAGCCGGCTCAAGAAGCGATGATGCAGAGTCGGCTTGTACGTATGTACCGTGCGATTGCGTGGCTGCCATTCGGAGAAGAGCATCTTCTCCGCTGCGGCTCAAACTGAGGAGGTCTAGTGAAACGTCGGAGCTTCATTTCTATGCTTTCCGTATCTATTCTCACGCCGCTCGTGTTCGGACAGAAGCAATCCGAAACTGCGCCGGTTTTGACAACCAGCTCATTAACTCAAGTGCTTAACGAACGGTTGACCGGTGCGGAGCGCATCATGTTCAGCTTGGCGGACGCGATGCCAGAGGAAAAGTACCCATTCACGCCAACCAATGGGGAATTTAAAGGGATGCGAAGTTTCGCCGGGCATCTCAAGCACGTTGCGTTTTCCAATACGGTCATGTTCTCGGCGATCTTGGGAGAACCCATCCCCACAGATGATGGCAGCGAGGATGGTCCAGCCGCCATCAAGACCCGGGCAGAACTTCTCGAGTACCTGCGCAGCTCATTCACACTGGCTCATCGCGCCGTCGGAACCATCAACGAACAGAATGCCACCCTCGCCATCAAGAACCCCTCGGCGAAGGGAGGTTCGACCACCCGCATGGGACTGACGATCGACGGCGTCGCTCACTGCTTCATGCATTACGGCGAGTTGCTTATTTACATGCGTGCAGCTGGAGTACTACCTCCGGATTAGCCAGGCCCAAGGCCCGAAGACTGTAACAAGGAAGTCGGAGAAGAGGTCGCGCGTGATCAATCTGTACGTTGTGGTTCTGGCAGTTATCGTGGCGGTGCTTCTGAGTGTTAGCATCCTGCGCAGCCGCACCGTCAAAAATAAGGCGGACTTCCTGGTGGCGGGGCGCAGCCTGCCTGCCTATGTTTTGGTTGGCACTCTTCTTTGCTCATGGATTGGCGCGGGCGCCTTGTTCGCGGGCGCCGAGAACGCATTTCGCAACGGCTTTTCCGCACTGTGGCAGCCAGCGGGAGGATGGGCGGGCCTGATCATCATTTACTTCGTGGCACCCCGAGCCCGCAAGTTTGCGGAGTACACACTTCCGGATCTCCTGGAAACCCGCTACAACACTGCGGCCCGCGTGCTGGCGACGATCGCCATTCTCTTTGCCTACACGGCCATCACTTCGTATCAGTTCAAGGGTGGCGGCGACATCCTCCATTTGGCTACAGGGATCGATAACACCCTGGGCATGTATATAGTGGCAGGGTTCGTGATCGTGTTCACTGCGCTGGCCGGAATGTCATCGATCGCCTACCTGGATGTCGTCATCGGTGTGCTCGTCATGGGGATTACGCTCAGAGCTACTCCCATGCTGTTCTACAAAGCCGGCGGCTGGGAAGGATTGCATGCTGCGCTTCCAGCCGACCGCTTTCAAGTGCTGGGTCACCTGACATTCACCAAGGCCATGGAGTTTTTCGTTCCGATGTTTCTACTCATGCTGGGGAATCAGACCATGTATCAGAAGTTCTTCTCGGCCAGGTCCGCAAAGGACGCTAAAGTCGCCGTAGCGGGCTGGATCTTGGGCGACCTGTTCCTGGAAACCATGATCATTGCCATGGCCGTATTCGGTGCTGCCCTTTTTGGCGCTAATCCCGAACTGGCGAACAAACCACGAGAGACCATTCCGTTCGTCGCCAGATACGGCATGCCCACATTCATGGGCGCACTGCTGATGGGAGCCGTCTTCGCGAAACTGATATCGACGGCCAACAACTATTTATTTTCTCCCGCCACCAATTTGATCAACGACGTCTACTGCCGATTCATTGACAAGGACGCGTCGCAGCCTCGGATCCTGCAGGTCTCTCGCGTGATCGTGTTTCTTCTCGGCCTGTTTGCGCTTCTGCAGGGAGCCTATTGGACTTCGGTGCTGGCAATGGCTTTCTATGCCTACACGATTTATGCCGCAGCCATTACCCCGGTGGTTATGGCCACGTTTTTCTGGAGACGCGCCAACGCGGTCGGAGCCGTCTGGTCCATTGCACTGGGCACAGTAGTGACGATCGCATGGAACTACGCCGGCAAACATTTTTTGCCAGCGTCTTGGGCTGAGCGGGCGGCGATCTTCCCAGCCCTGGCCGCGTCCCTGCTCGCTCTGGTCGTGGTCAGCTTAGTAACGCCTCCACCTCGTCGTGAACAGTGGGCCCCTTTTGTAATCGACGACGACGCAAGTGCGCCCGGCGGTGCGCTCGCGCAGGAGGGTAACTAGGTGCGGCACTAGGGCAAATCGTGGGAACTCACTGAAAGTCTATCAACGCCTTCTTGGAGGATTTGTTTCTATGGACCTGAAAGCAATTCAGCAAGCTTTGCGTGAACAGGAGTTCGATGCCTGGTTGTTCTACGACCATCATCATCGCGATGAAATTGCCTACTCTGTCCTCGGCCTTCCCGAGCTGCATGTAACCCGGCGCTGGTTCTACCTCATCCCTGCCGAAGGCGAACCGGTTAAGTTGAATCATCGCGTTGAACCACTCCATCTCACTTCGCTCCCAGGCACCCAGTTTCACTACGGCGCGGCGCGCGAACTGCACGAAAAGCTGGCCGCAATCCTCAAGCCTTACAAGCGCATCGCCATGCAGTATTCGCCCAACAACGACATCATGTACATCTCGCTGGTTGACGGTGGAATGCTCGAACTCATCCGCAGCTTCGGCGTTGATGTCGGAACTTCGGCCGACCTTGTTTCCCGCTTTGAGGCCAGCCTCACCGAAGAGCAGATCGCAACCCACTTCGCCGCCGCTGCTGCCATGGACCAGATCATGGCCGCAGCCTTCAAGGAGATTGGCCATCGCGTCCGCAACGGCGGCTGGGACGAATGGGGCGTGCGCCAGTGGTTCGGCGAAGCCTTCCAGCGGGAGCGTCTCATCACCGACGATCTGCCCATCGTCGGCGCCAATGAAAACGCTGGGAACCCTCACTACAAACCGACCGCCGAAATCACCAAGCCAATCCATCCCGGCGACCTCGTGCTCCTCGATATGTGGGCCAAGAAGGACACTCCCGGCGCCGTCTATTACGACATAACCTGGACTGGCGTCCTCGGAGAGCCATTAGCCAAACACCAAGAGGTTTTTCGCATCGTGCGTGACGCCCGCAAAGCCGGTTCGCAAAAGGTCATCGACGCATTCGCCTCAGCGCAGCGCATCGAAGGATGGGAGGTGGATGTGGTCACTCGTGCCGTAATCGACAAGGCCGGATACGGCGAGTGCTTCGTCCATCGCACTGGGCACTCCATCGGCACCAGTCTCCATGGCAACGGCGCAAATATGGACAACCTAGAAACCAAAGATACCCGGCAGATTCTGATGAAAACGCTATTTTCGGTAGAACCGGGAATTTACCTGCCGCAGTTTGGCGTGCGTAGCGAAGTAGATGTTCTCGTGCACAAAGGCGTTGCGCAAGTGACCGGACGGCAGCAAGAAGAGTTAGTGATTTTCTAGGTGGCCAACGACAAGATGGCATTTTGCAGACTGCTGCACCGTCTGCTCTTTCGGCTAAGGGTACGCATGATCACACATGTTTGGAAGGACAATGAGACATCAGAAAGCGGCCTTACCACTACACCTTTAGCGCGAAATCCAAGGGCCGCAGGTTTGGTGTAAGCGTACGACCGAGAACGACCGAGTACGACCGAGCTCTGGCGGACGCTTACGGTTTGGTGACGGTGGCGACGTCAACGTGCTCCGATACTAGGTGAACCGCTTCTTGCGACGTAATGGTGCAAAGATGGACGGGATGTTTCGTACAATGACGGCACAGAGGGATGGGCTTCACTCTCCCTGAGTTGCGCCCAATTGCGCCCACTGAGAGTTTTGATAAGTGCTTTAGAATTTGGCGGGAGAGAGGATTTGAACCTCCGACCCCCTGGTTCTTCCGCTAGGGATTCATTTCAATCTCTAAGTCATTGATTGTGAATAGCACTAGAAGCTGTTTCATAACTCGTTTTGGGTAGGGCACGGCTTTAGCCGTGCCGCTACGGTTCGCACAAACATTGGGCTTTAGCCCCTGAGGGGAATTACCCACGTCTTCCGAGGCCGGTTATGAAACAGCTTCTAGTAAGGTAAAAGAGAACCTGGGATCGTCTAACAAAAACTCTGACGCGTATCTCACAAACATCGTAATTGATTGATTGCAAAATACTTGGTCGGGGAGAGAGGATTTGAACCTCCGACCCCCTGGTCCCGAACCAGGTGCTCTACCAGGCTGAGCCACTCCCCGACTGACCACTTGACGACGGCCGCCACAGGAACGACGCGGCGGCTCGAACTCAGACAGTATAGCATTTCACGGTCCTGCAACAGGGTGGCGCGGGCTGCGCGGCGTGTTGAACGGACGCTCATTCTTGCGGGCTGAGCTTGCGCGTTGGACGCGCGGGTGGCGTTGCGGGCTCTGATCTCAGGGCATGGCATTTCCGCCACAGCCATGCGGCGCGGTCCCTGAAGTGTTCGTTGGCGGCGCGGAGATTACTCTACCGGTGGTCACTCTGCGGTGTCTAAGAGGCGGGCGCGAAAAAGCTGTTACAATCAGACTACAGTTGGCTGTTTGCCGCTATTAAAACGTTTATATGCTGGCTTTTAGTGGAGAAAGGCTTTGGACTCCGGCGGATGCCGTCGAGCGTCCTCTCGTGCTCGTCGACGAGGGACGCGTAGTAGAAATTTCCGCCCGCAGCAGCCGGCAGCTTCCCGCTGGAGCTCCCGTCACGGACTTCGGCGAGGGCTTGATGGCGCCGGGCTACATCGATCTTCACGTCCACGGCGGCGCCGGATATGACGTCATGGACGATGCCGCCGAGGCGCTGCCGGCGATTGAACGACTGCTGGCGCGGCATGGGGTCACGAGTTATTTTCCGACCACCGTTACCGCTCCCATGGATGCGACTTTGCGCGCGCTGGAACGGCTGGCGAATGCGATCGAAAAACGCGAGCGCGAGCGCCAACAAAATAATCCGGCGGGCGCGAGTCGGCCCCTCCCGCTCGGAATCCATCTCGAGGGACCATTTATCAGCCATGCGCGGCGCGGGGTCCATCCGCCGCAATATTTGCTGGCCCCTACGCTGGCCTGGTTCGAGCGCTTCTGGCAAGCGGCGAGCGGCCGTATTCGCATGATGACGATCGCTCCGGAATTGGAGAACTCGATCGAGGTGATTGCCGAAGCCGCACGGCGCGGCGTTTGCGTGAGCCTGGGACATTCCGACGCCGATCTTGAGACCGCCGAACGCGGAATCGCGGCGGGAGCGCACCATGCGACGCATACCTTCAATGCCATGCGTCCACTCGACCATCGCAGCCCCGGAATTTTGGGCGCGGTGCTGACGGATCGCCGCGTCAGCGCGGACATCATCGCCGACGGCGTGCATCTCGATCCGGCCATCGTGAAGCTCGTCGCCGCCGCCAAAGGCCCGGAGCAAACCGTGCTCATCACCGATGCGATTTCGGCGACCGGCATGCCCGATGGCCGCTATCGCCTTGGATCGTTCGAAGTGGATGTTCGCGATGGTAAGTGCATGGCCGACGGCAGACTGGCCGGAAGCGTTTTGACCATGGACCGCGCCGTGCGCAATCTGGCGCGTTTCGCGGCATGGGACCTGCGCCATGCCGTCGCGGCCGCAAGCCGAAACCCGGCGCGGGTGGCGGGAATTGCGAATAAGGGTGTTCTCGCGGTGGGAGCCGACGCCGACTTCGTCGTCCTCAACCAGGCAGGCGAAGTGTTGCGGACTTTTATCGGCGGCATGGAATGCTCCGGGGGTTAGTTCCCAGTTCTCAGTTCACCATGAGAACCCATGGGAACGGCCATAACGTAAATTCCTATCGCCGATTTCTCTGAGAACTGAGAACCGGGAACTGAGAACGGTTGAAAAGACCGTCAAGGGGAGTAAGAGCAATGGCTGAGACGCGCAAGTTTCCACATCATCTAATTCGCGAAATTTTTGAGCAGCCGGACGCGTTGCGGCGGACCATTGCGCCTCGCGTCTCGCTGGACGAGGGACTGGTTCGTCTGGATGAAATCCGTATCTCGCGCGAGGAACTGCGCGCGCTGCGGCGGATCAACATCGTCGCTTCGGGGACCAGCCGTCATGCGGGGATGACGGGCCAGTACATGATGCAGGAACTGGCCGCCGTGCCGGTCGATGTGGACTATGCGAGCGAGTTCGAATACCGCAATCCAATGATTGGGCGGGGCGAACTCAGCATCTTTATAACGCAGTCGGGAGAAACCGCCGACACCACCGCATCGCAGCGCGAAGCTCGGCAGAAGGGGTCGCGCACCGTCGCCATTTCGAATGTCGAAGGATCGACTATTGCGCTGGAAGCCGACGGTTTCATCTACACCCACGCCGGCCCGGAAATCAGTATCGCTTCCACCAAGGCATTCACCGCGCAGATGGCGTGTTTGTTTCTGTTCGCGCTCTATCTCGGCGAAATCAAGGAGAAGGTTCCGAAGGCGCTGGCCCAGCACTATATCGGCGAACTTCTCGCGCTGCCCGAAAAGACGGAAGCTATTCTGTCAGCGGTCGATCAAGTGGAGGAGTTGGCCGAGCTTTACTATCGTCTGGACGATTTCATGTTTCTCGGCCGTGCCATCCACTATCCCGTAGCGATGGATGGAGCTCTCAAGCTGAAAGAAGTCTCCTACATTCACGCCGAAGGCTATCCCACCGGAGAAGCCAAGCACGGGCCGAACGCGATGATCGATTTCCGCTTGCCGCTGGTCATGATCGCGACCTGCGACCGCAATAACAATGACGCGGGCTCCGTGGCGCGCTACGACCAGAACGTTAGCAACATGGAAGGGTTCAAGAAGCAAGGCGCGACGGTGATTGCGCTGGCGACGGAAGGAGACACAACCATTCCGCAGTTGGCGGACCACACCATCTTCATTCCCGCGGCGCCAGAACTGCTGTCGCCGATTCTGGAAATCGTTCCTCTACAACTATTCGCCTATTATGTCGCCGCCAAGCGCGGCCTCAATGTGGACCATCCCCGCAACTTAGTGAAATCGGTAACGCTGGAATAAGAGCAGTCGTCGGTCGTTAGTCGATAGCGGGATCCTTAACCAACGACCGCTGACCAACGACCATCGACTGTTCTTCCCCAGCAAAATTCTTCCCGATTGCTTATGATGAGAAATCGCATTTTCTTCACGTGGGGGCAGCGTGGCTGAAACGCAACAAGCTGGTACGCAACCAACAAAGACGAACGGAATCGAAGTCCTGGAAACGCGCGAGTGGCTGGACTCGCTCGACTACGTGCTCGCGCATGGCGGGCCGGAGCGGGCCGGACGGCTGCTGCAACAACTGGCGCTGCACGCGCGCCGCGAGGCTGGCATCAACCTGCCCTTCTCGGCGACCACTCCTTATCAGAATACGATCCCTTCCCGGCAGCAACCGCCATTCCCCGGCAGTCAGGAAATGGAGCGCCGCATCAAGAGCCTGGTGCGCTGGAACGCCATGGCCATGGTCGTCCGCGCCAACAAAATCCAGGAAGGCATCGGCGGACACATTTCCACATTTGCCTCGGCGGCCACGCTTTACGAAGTCGCGTTCAATCACTTTTTTCACGCGTCGACCGAATCGGGCGACCGCGACGTTGTCTATTTCCAAGGACACGCCGCGCCCGGCATTTACGCCCGCGCCTATCTCGAGGGCCGTATTTCTAAAGAGAAGCTAGAAAATTTCCGCCGCGAGTTGAAGCCGGGCGGCGGACTCTCCTCCTATCCGCATCCCTGGCTCATGCCCGACTTCTGGGAATTTCCCACCGTGTCCATGGGGCTCGGCCCGATTCAAGCCATCTATCACGCGCGCTTCATCAAGTATCTCGAAAATCGCGGCCTCAAAACTACGACCGGCGGCAAGGTCTGGGCATTCATGGGCGATGGCGAAATGGACGAGCCGGAAGCGCTGGGCTCGATTACGCTGGCTTCGCGCGAGCGCCTCGACAATCTGATTTTCGTCGTCAACTGCAATTTGCAACGCCTCGACGGCCCGGTGCGCGGCAACGGCAAGATCATTCAGGAACTGGAGGCCATTTTCCGCGGCGCGGGATGGAACGTCATCAAGGTCATCTGGGGCGGCGATTGGGACCCGATCATCCAAGCCGACCGCGATGGCTTGCTCGTCAAGCGTATGGGCGAGATCACCGATGGGCAGTATCAGAAATATTTCGTCGAGAGTGGCGCCTATTTTCGGCAGAATTTTTTCGGCACCGATCCCCGGCTGCTGAAGATGGTCGAGCATCTTTCCGACGAGCAACTCGCCCGCATGAGGCTTGGCGGTCACGATCCAATCAAAGTGCACGCCGCATATAAAGCGGCGATTGAGCACACGGGCGCTCCGTCCATAATCTTGGCCAAAACCATCAAGGGCTACGGACTCGGCGAAGCGGGCGAAGGCAAGAACATCACCCACCAGCAGAAAAAGCTGAACGACGACGAGTTGCAAATCTTCCGCTCGCGCTTCGGCATCCCGGTTCCAGACGCCGAATTGCACAATGCGCCTTTCTATCGCCCCGCCGACGACAGCGCCGAGATCAAATACATGCAAGAGCGCCGCAAGCAGCTAGGCGGCTACATGCCGGTGCGCAAGGTGCGCTCGACGCCACTCAAGCCGGTCCCCGATTCGTTCTTTGAAGAGTTCCACAAAGGCACCGAGGGCCGCGAAGCTTCGACCACCATGGCCTTCGTGCGCATTCTCTCGAAGCTGCTGCGCGACCCGGAAGTGGGCCGCTTTATCGTGCCCGTCGTTCCCGACGAAGCCCGCACCTTTGGCATGGAGGCGCTCTTCCGCCAGGTCGGCATCTATTCGAGCGTCGGCCAGCTCTACGAGCCCGTCGACATGGACATGCTCCTCTATTACAAGGAGGCGAAGAACGGTCAGATTCTAGAAGAAGGAATCACCGAAGCGGGATCGATGTGCTCTTTCATCGCCGCCGGGACCGCCTATGCCAATCATGGCATCAATACCATTCCCTTCTTTATTTATTACTCGATGTTCGGATTGCAGCGCATCGGCGATCTGATCTGGGCCGCAGCCGACATGCGCTGCCGCGGCTTTTTGATCGGAGGCACGGCGGGCAGAACGACGCTCGCGGGCGAAGGCTTGCAGCATCAGGATGGTCACAGCCAAGTGCTGGCGCTACCAGTGCCGAACCTGCTTGCCTATGATCCGGCCTTCGCCTATGAAATCGCGATCATTATTCAAGATGGCATCAAGCGCATGTACGTCGATGGCGAATCCATCTTCTATTATTTGACGGTCGCCAACGAGCCGCTGCCCATGCCCGAAATGCCCCGCCAGTCCGGAGTCCGCGAGGGCATCCTCAAAGGCTTGTACCGCTACCGGAAGTCTGAAAAGAAAGACGCCAAGCTGCGCGCGCAATTGCTGGGCAGCGGCGCCATCATGTATGAGGCGCTCAAGGCGCAGGCGATCCTAGAAAAAGACTATGGCGTTGCGGCCGACGTCTGGAGCGTGACCAGTTACAAGCAACTCTATCGCGAGGCCAACGATTGTGCCCGCTGGAACATGCTGCATCCCACGGAGAATGCCAAAGCCAAGGTGCCTTATGTGACCCAGGCGCTAAAAGACGCATCCGGCCCCTTCATTGCGGCATCGGATTACATGAAGGTGCTGCCGGAGAGCATCGCGCAGTGGGTTCCAGGCAAGCTTGTGTCGCTCGGCACGGATGGCTTCGGCCGCAGCGAGAATCGCGCATCGCTGCGTGACTTTTTCGAAGTGGACGCCAAGCACATCGTGCTCGCCACGCTGCACGCGCTGGCGGGCGAGAAGGACGGCGTCAGTGCGAAACTGCTGGAGAAAGCAATCCGCGATCTAGGCATCGATTCGGAAAAACGCAATCCGGCCACCAGTTAAAGTTGTGTGCCGGACGTGTACGACATAAGTTTCAGTTGTTATTACTTTGAGTTGTCATCCTGAGCGAAGCGAAGGACCTGCTTTTTGCCGGCATCCCGAGACAGCAGATCCTTCGCTTCGCTCAGGATGACAAGTGTGAGATTGTGATTCACGAGTTAGAGGAACAACGAGCGAATGCCAACGGAATTTAAGCTGCCCGAGTTGGGTGAAAATATCGCGAGTGGCGACCTGGTCCGCTTGATGATCAAGCCCGGCGACAGCATCGCCGCCGGCCAGCCCGTCATGGAACTCGAAACCGACAAGGCCGTGATCGAAGTTCCTTCCTCGATCGGCGGCGTGGTGCGCGAGGTCAAGGTCAAAGAGGGTCAGAAAGTCAAGGTTGGCGAAGTCGTCTTTACGTTGGATGGCACTGCGGCAACCGTGCCCGCCGAGCCCGCTCGCAAGCACGAGCCGGTGGAACACATCTCTGGCCAGCAATCGGCGCGGCTCGCGTTCCAGCTCGCAATGCGTTCCGAGGGCAAAACGGAAGAACAGGCGCTGCCGCCGGACCAGCCGCAAGCCGCGCCACCGGTGTTCACCATGCCCGTGCAGCTAGGCAAGGTCGCGGGCACAAATCGCGATCCCGCGCCTGCGGCCCCTCATGTGCGCCGCTTGGCGCGTGAAATTGGAGTGGACATTCACAGCGTGCCCGGCAGCGGCCCCGGCGGGCGCATCAGCGAAGACGACGTGAAGCTGTGCGCCAAGAATGCGCTCATCGCGGCGGCCGCGGCGGCGCAGACTCCACGCGGAATTTTCGTCGAACCCGAGCTGCCCGACTTCGCCAAATGGGGCAAGACGGAGCGGGTTTCGATGCGCGGAATCCGGCGCAAAACTGCCGAACATCTTCGCCAGGCATGGAACACAATTCCGCATGTCACCCAGCAGGACCGCGCCGACATCACCGAACTTGAGCAACTACGCGCCAAGTTTGCGCCACGCGCGCAAGAAGCGGGCGGCAAGATGACGGTGACGGCGATTGCGCTGAAAGTTTGCGCGGCGGCGCTGAAAGTTTTCCCCCAGTTCAATGCCTCGATCGATATGGCGAAAGAAGAAATCGTCTACAAGCAATACGTCAACATTGGCGTTGCGGTAGATACGGATCGCGGCCTGCTGGTGCCGGTGATTCGAGACGTTGACAAGAAAAATATCGTCGAGCTGGCGGCGGAGATGACGCAGCTCTCGAAAAAAGCGCGCGACCGCAAGCTCACTCCCGAAGAGATGGAAGGCGGGACGTTCACAATCACCAATCTCGGAGGCATCGGCGGCACCGGCTTTTCTCCCATCGTGAATCATCCCGAAGTAGCTATCCTCGGCCTCTCGCGTTCGCGCATGGAGCCGGAGTGGATACAGGAGAAAGCCAATTTCGAGCCGCGCTTGATTCTTCCGCTCTCACTCTCGTACGATCACCGTTTGATCGATGGCGCCGACGCCGCCCGCTTCCTGCGCTGGATCGCCGAAGCCTTCGAGCAGCCGTTTTTACTTTCGGTGCAGGGATAAATGGGCCGCATCGTAAATCAGAACCAGAGCGACATATGAACCATTCCTACATGATGGCCGTGCTTAAAGAACACTCTTTCTTCATTAGGCTGGGTAAATGGTGGCAGGTGCTGTTGTTCCTGACTGCACTGATTGGCATCATTTGGTTGAATGCAAAGATTTCGAAGAAGAAAACTAGCAAGGATCAATAACAAAATGACGAACACTTCCAACCTCCGAGTAGCCGTAATCGGCGCCGGTCCCGGCGGATATGCCGCAGCATTTTTAGCGGCCGACTTGGGCATGAAAGTTACGCTGATCGATCCGCAGGCGAACCCCGGTGGCGTCTGCCTCTATCGCGGATGCATTCCGTCGAAGGCCCTGCTGCATGTGGCCAAGCTGCTCGAAGAAACCAAGCAAGCGAAGAACTGGGGCATCGAATTTGGCGAGCCCAAAGTCGATCTCGACAAGCTCCGGGGATGGAAAGAGAGCATCGTCAAGAAGCTCACCGGCGGATTGGGCCAATTGTGCAAACAGCGCTCGGTGCAGTTCGTGCAGGGCAAAGCTGCGTTTGTGAATGCAACCACTCTGAAGGTCACGAAAACCGCGGCGGGCGGCGAAGAAACTCTGGCGTTCGACCGCATCGTCATCGCAACCGGATCGCGTCCGACCGTCGTTCCCAGCCTCAAACTCGACAGCCCGCGCCTCATGGATTCGACCGGCGCGCTCGATCTGCCCGACATTCCAAAAACTCTGCTCGTCATCGGCGGCGGTTACATTGGACTCGAATTAGGCTCCGTCTACGCCACGCTCGGCACCAAAGTGACCGTCGTTGAAATGATGCCCGGCTTGCTCCCCGGCGCCGACCGCGATCTGGTGCTGCCCTTGCACAAGCGGCTGGAAAAACTTTTCTCCGCGATCCTGCTGAATACCACGGTCAAATCGCTCCAGGATGAGAAGACTGGCATTCGCGTCACGCTCGACGGCCCCAACGTGAAAGAAAAAGAGCAGGTGTTCGACCGCGTGCTGATGTCGGTGGGACGCCGTCCGAATTCCGAGATCGCTGGCCTCGACCAGACGAAAGTCAAAGTCAACCAGAAGGGATTTATCGAAATCAACGAGCAGCGCCAGACCGCCGAGCCCACAATCTACGCCATCGGCGACGTTGCCGGAGAACCGATGCTGGCCCACAAAGCCATGCACGAAGGCCGTTGCGCTATCGAAGCCATCGCCGGCCACAAGGTCGCCTTCGAGCCCAACGCGATTCCCGCCGTCGTGTTCACCGATCCCGAGATCGCGTGGGCTGGGTTAACCGAAACGCAGGCCAAGGAACAAGAACGCGAGATCGCCGTCGCCAAATTTCCCTGGGCCGCTTCCGGACGCGCCATCACGCTCGACCGGCCCGAAGGCATGACCAAATTGCTCATCGATCCGAAGACGGAACGCGTGCTCGGCGTCGGCATTGTGGGCGCGGGCGCGGGCGAATTGATCGCCGAAGGCGTGCTGGCCATCGAGATGTGCGCGCTGGCCGCCGATGTTGGCATGACCATCCATCCGCACCCAACCATGTCGGAGACGATGATGGAAGCGGCGGAAATTTTCTACGGTCAGGCCACGGATATTTATCGTCCGAAGAAATAGAGGCGCTTTCTAGGACTATGGAAACTCCGCCCTCAGCGGCTAAAGCCGCTTGTGTGGTGAACCTTAACGGCGCGGCTAAAGCCGCGCCCCTTCAAAACAAATCAAAAACCGAAATCAATTCGCAATGCAATGAAAAAACTAGCGTTGTTGGTTCTTATCATTTCTCTTCCTCCACATGGGCTGAAGGCCCAGTCGTTGATTGCTCAATCGACGATTCAATCAATGACCAGCCTGCTGCCGGGTGGGGCAAAGGCTCAGGCAGCAACTCCCGCAACCGCAGATGAACTGGGACGCGACACGCCCTCGGGAACCGTGATGGGGTTCCTGAAAGCCGCGCAGAACCGGGATTACAAGACCGCCGCCGAATACCTGCAAATGAGCGCAGCGCGCCGCCAATCGCAGGGCCCGGACTTGGCCGACAAGCTAAAGGCTCTGATGGACCACACCTCCGTCAACCTGGTGCGGCTCAGCACCAGTCCCGAAGGCAATCCGGATGCTACCCCCGATCGCCAAACCATCGGCGTTTTTTCCGCTGGCGATACGGACGTTCCCGTTGTCCTCGTCCGGGTCGCGGATCCGAACTCCGGAAAAATCTGGCTCTTCTCTTCCGAAACGCTCGCCAAAGTCCCCGAGCTATATGACTACGTCGAGGCCCACCAGGTCGAAAACAAACTGCCGCAAAGCCTGGTGCGAAACGCGCCCCTCGGAATGCCACTGTGGCAATGGCTGGCGCTTTTCGCCGCGATTCCAGTGGCGCTCGCCATCGGTTGGGCGGTGGTTCTGCTGTTGGCGATTCCGCGGCGGCTTTGGCTCAAGTTCAGGCATCGCCCGAACCTGCACGCCTACCGCGGCATGTCGAAGCCGCTGTTGGTTTCATTCAGCGCACTGGCTCACCGCGCGATTGCCGGCTATCTCGGCTTGCCGTTGCTGACACGTTTTTATTACTCCCGAACCATCTGGGTCGTCATCAGTATCGGCTTCTTCTGGTTTCTACTCCGCGCCACCAGCCTCACCATGCAGCGCCTGCGCATCCATGCCATCAACGCGGGCCGCATCGGCACGGGAACGCTGATGGTGCTGGGCGAGCGCCTGCTGGCAGCGCTGGTGGCGATTGTCGCCGTCCTGGCGGTGCTCGGCATCATGGGCTTCAACCTGACCACCGTGCTGGCCGGGCTCGGCATCGGCGGCATTGCCATCGCTTTCGCCGCACAGAAGACACTCGAAAATCTTTTCGGCGGAATCTCCGTTTTGGCCGACGAAGTCATCCGCGTCGGCGACTACTGCCGCTTCGGCGATCGCGTTGGGACGGTGGAAGACATCAGCTTGCGCTCGACCCGCATTCGCACCGACGCGCGCACAGAGCTTTCCATTCCCAATGGCGCGCTCGCCACCATGAGCATCGAGAACCTAACTCGCCGCGACAAAATTCTGTTCAATCCCGCGCTCGCGATCCGGTGTGAGACCTCGGCGGACCAGTTGCGCTATTTGCTGGCTGAAGTGCGCCGCATGTTGTACGAGCATCCGAAAATCGAAAGCGACAGCGCGAGCATCCGCTTCGTCAATTTCGACAACAGCGCCTTGCGACTGGAGATCTTCAGTTATGTGCGCACTCGCGATACGGGGGAATTCGCGGCCATCCGCGAAGACCTGTTGCTACGGATCATGCAGATTGTCGAGAAATCGGGCAGCGGTTTCGCCTTCCCGTCGCAGACCGTATATTTCTCGCGCGATTCCGTCCTCGACCGGGGAAAGGCCGGCGTAGCCGAGCAACAGGTGAAGCAATGGCGCGACCAAAATAGGCTGCCGTTTCCCGACTTCGCGCCCGACGACAAGTCGGCCTTTCGCGGTTCGATTGTGTATCCTGAGCCGGAGTCGGCCGTCGGAGGCAAGCAGCAGCTTCCCTGAAACTATAGGGATCGGACCCTGGGCCCGCTTACCCCAGTAACTTGCGGCTTACGACGACGGTTACTAACATGAAAGAGCTATGCCCCGTGCTCTGTTGTTGTCACCGGACGACCAGGCGGTCAGCGCAATTACTGGCGTTTTGGAAGAAATGTCGGTCACTTGCGAGCGTCCCCTGGACGGAACATCCGCTGCCCAAAAACTCACTTCGCGCAGCTTCGATCTAGTGCTGGTCGATTGCGAAAATTTGCCGGCCGCCAAGCTGATCTTCGACGTTTGCCGCCGCGGAAAAAACGGCAACAATCCAGTCCCCATCGCCATTGTCGATGGCCGCGCCGGCCTGCCCACTGCGTTTCGACTGGGCGCGGAACTGATTCTGACCAAACCGGTGGCGAAAGACCAAGCGCGCAGCACGATCCGCACTGCCGTCAGCCGGGTGCGAAAAGAGGCTGCGGCAAACGAAAATGTTGGCGCGCAACCCGCGAGCGCAACCGTGCCGAGCACAGGCACGGCCAGCGAATCGATCGCCGGCGAGCGAGCGCAGGCGGCAGCCGTTCCTCCGCAACCGGCAAGCTTTGCAGCGCCCGCTGCTGGCTTCGTTTCAACTTCGGTTCCAGCTTCCGTTACAACTTCCGGTCCAGCTTCCGTTCTGGCCGCCGCTCCCGGGCCTGCTTCAAACGCGGCGCTCTCCGCGCCAGGTCTCGCGGCAAAAACGCATTCCGCCGCGGACGAAATCGTAGCCCCAGCAGCCACTCCGAAACTGAATCTGAAGTCCGCTTCTTCTCCTTCGCTATCTTCAGCTTCATTTTTGTCAGAGGCATCTTCGGATCGGACCGCTTCGGTAAGTCCGAAACCAGGGCACCCAGCAATACCTTCCGACGATCCGGTGCTCGCGGAAATTGAGAGAACGGAACTGGAAGAAGCGCGACTGGCAAAATCGCAACTGAAAACTTCGGGGCTGGACCAAGCGGCGCCGGAGCAACCGGCAACCGAGGCGGATGTCCCGGTGTTTTCGTCTTATCGGCAAAGCCCGCCGAAGAAACGCGGACCGCTGGTCGCGCTGCTCATGCTCGCGCTCGCCGCCGCCGGCTTTTATGCCGCGTGGACGTATCAGCCCGGCTTCCGGGCCATCGCGCAACCGCAGATCGATCGCGTGCTGGCCTTCGCCAAAATAGCACGCTACCTGCAAACTAAGCCGCCGAATCCGTCAGCAAATCTCGCGCAAACTTCGCTTCCGATGACTCCAGCCACAACCTCGACGCCGGCGCAGGGATCGCCAACCGATTCGAACAACACGCCAGCGGTCGTCCCAAATTCCGCCCCAACTTCAGCGACAACTCCGGCAGCGGGCCCGCCCACCGGTTCGCCAATCGCGTCCGCCACCGCACCCGCGCTCAACGCCCAACTGCCCGGCGAGCAGAGCGCCGTCATTCTCTCTTCCAAGGGCGCGGAAAGACGGCTGGATCACAGCGTACCGCCGAAATATCCCGTCGAAGCGCAGCCGGGGGAAACGCAAGGAACGGTGGTCCTCAAGGTGGTCGTCGATGAGAACGGCAAGGTGCAGGACCTGCGGCTAGTTGAGGGAAACGCGACCCAGGCGGCAGCCGCCATCGAAGCCGTGAAGCAGTGGCGCTATCGTCCCTATGTGCGCGATGGAAAGGCTGTGCCCTTCCAGACCATAGTGATCGTCGACTTTCAGCGCCCCTGACCGCGAACGACTCTTAACGTCGTTCGTCGTTGGCCGATGGTCGTTAGTGGCCAGTCGATGACCGGCAAGTGTTGCGCTCTCCGGGTGATCCGGCAAATCGCGAACGACCAATGACCAAAGACTAACGACTAATGACCAACGACGCCCTCACCAACCTCAGCCCGCAAAATCCCCAGCAGATCGACGGCATTTCAATTACCCTCGTAACTTGCTGGTACCCACGACATTACTTAGCATGGCTTTATTATGGGTTACCAAGCGTTGCTCTTCTGTCCCGATGAAAAACTCGCTCGCGTTGTAAGTCAGGTATTCACCGAACTGGACTTCACGATAGAGCCGGCCCATGAACCGTTTGCCGCGGTCAAACAGTTAATGGCCCAGCGTTACGACGCCCTTGTCGTGGACTGCGAGAACGAACAGAACGCTTCCCTGCTCTTCAAGAGCGCGCGGAATTCCAGTTCCAATCAGAGTTCGCTGGCCATCGCGTTGGTCGAAGGACAAGCGGGCGTGGCCAAGGCCTACCGCATCGGCGCCAATCTCTTGCTGACCAAGCCCATCAACCTCGAGCAGGCCAAGGGCACACTTCGAGTGGCGCGAGGGCTTCTGCGGAAAAACGCCGATGCCGCCGGCGCTAGCGTGACAACTCCCGCAATGCCAGCCAAAACGACTTCTGGTTCCGTCGGCGTTTCATCGCAACCGGCGGGCCGGGAAGCGGCGGCGATCGCTCCACCGGCAAACCATCCCGAGATTTCCGTACCTGCGGCTGCGATTCCAGCGGCGATTCCCGCAGAGCTCCCGGCTATGGCAGCGTCGGCAAAAGTTGAGGACAAATCAGCGGTTGTTCCCGCGCCCGCGGCGCAAACCCAGATTACGATCACAACCCAGCCGGCCGTGGAAGCGCGCCCGCCAGTTGCCGCTAATGTTGTTACGAGTGGCGTAGTCAAGACCGGTATGGCTAAGAACGACGCGGTCAAGAGTGGCGCAGTTACGAATGTCGCAGTCAATACTGACGCGGTCAAGAAGGACGCGGCAAACGCCGCCGGCGCGGCTATGCCCGCCCAAAATCCAAGCTCCGTTTTCACGTTGGCCCCGGGATCGGCAGCAGCACCGGCTCCGGCAAAAGAAGCGACCATTCCGCCCGCAAAAGAAAACAAGACGGTGGAATTGGAACTCGCCAAGCCGACGCGCGATACCGCTCCCGAATCCACCCCCACGCTAAGTTCGCCCGTATTTACCAACGCGCCGTCGTTTGCCGCATTGAACGATAAAGATTCTGGCGGATCGGGCGGCAGCAAAAAAGTTCTGATCGCAGCGGGAGTTGTACTCGCTCTGGCCGCTCTCGGCTATCTTGGTTATGGGAAGCTGGGCAAGTCCAGCACTACGCCGGCCGTAAGCGCGCTCCACACGGGGCAGCCTGCCACGGCCCTGGCGCCCACGTCCTCACCGGTGGCGGCTTCGGCGAGCGCAACTGGCAATGCGAGTTCCACAAACCAAACCGTCGCTTCCAAAGCGGCGGCAGCGCCCGACAAGCTGGCGGCTGGCGCGGAGAATGCTCCAGCGGTTGCGAAGAAATCCAATGCGGCGCCCATCGTCGTGAAGTCCAGCGTCACGGGAAGCAAAACGCAGACTCAATCCGACGAATCCGCGCCGCCGCTCAGCGTTACGTCCGCCAACGACAGCAACTTAACGGGACTGATGTCTTCGGCGCCGTCAAGCGTTCCCAAACTCTCGGTGGCGACGCTAAAAGTATCCCAAGGTGTGTCTCAGGGGCTTCTGATCAAGCGGGTACAACCGCAGTATCCGCAAGCCGCGCTCGCGATGCACTCCCAGGGCGCGGTGCAGATCGAAGCCACCATCGGCAAAGAGGGCAACGTGACCAATGTGAAAGTGCTCAGTGGCGAGGCCATTCTTGCGCGCGCCGCGGTAGAAGCTGTCCGCCAATGGAGATACAAACCGTACTACCTCGATGGCACGCCCGTCGAAATCCAGACGCAGATCACCATCAACTTCAAGGCAAACTAGGGAAGCAGGTGTCAGGTCTTAGTGTACTTGGGTTTCCTGAGAACTGAGACCTGAGACCTAAGACCTTAGTTTAGCTGCTCGTCCAGAGGACGGTGCCGCGGACGCCCCGGATGGGCGCTGATGCCGCGGAATTTGTGGTAGAGTCCGTGCAAATCTTCGCTCAAAAGCCTCACCACCTGCATGCAAAAATCGGCGTGTTCACGCAGAAACTCGAGGAACTCTTCGCGCGGAATGAAGGCCACCATCGTTTCGCCGCCCGTTTCCGCGGTGGTCCGGCACTTTCCCCCGCTCATGGTCTCGCTCAGTCCGAGCACGGTCCCAGGACCGACCACATCCAAAAGCTGCTTTTGCCTCTGACCGGCCGGCAGCAGGATGCGGACCTCGCCACGCTCCACCAGGTAAACACCCGCTATCGCGGAACCCCGCTGAAACAGCGTGGCGCCTTTTGGGAACAGCCGGGCCGACTTGATTCCGTATAGGGCCTGCAACAGATCGGGACTCAACTTGCCCGGCGTTAGCGGCGTCGACACAATGTCAGTCCCCCTTTCCTAAGCCCTATCTTGCATCCTTCCACAACAGTGGGCTGTGATTCGGATCACAGGTTGCAAATGACAGACGGCTGAAAGCGGCCGGTTCCAGACTACACCTCCTGAGGGCCAACTGGCGGCCCATTCCCGATCGAATTTCGACGGCTCGGTTATGCGCGGTTTCAGTTGAGGTTTTCGCGAGAACAGCCGGAGGGAATGCCCGTGTCAGGCGAGAGTTGTGGCCGAGACCGGTCGAACAGCGCCGCTTATTGCCGCTCCAGAACTTCGTCGATTGCCGCCTTGCCGCCCTTGTCGACGGTGACGATTTTGTGCACGGGCTTGAAACCGGTCAGCGTGACATCCACAATGTAGTTCCCCGGCCCCAGCATGACCTCGAGGGGCGATGTCTTATCGAGAACGCGCTGGTTGATCGAAACCTGCGCGCCCTTCGGCTGCGTGCGAACGCTGATGGCTCCCATGCCAGCCGTGCTATCTCCGCCGCGTCCAAACAATTTTCCCAACTTGCCGGAAGTCCGCATGTTTTCCGTATTGCCCAGCGCCCGCAGCGCCGGCGAGTACTGGAAATTCTGCGCCGGACCGAGATCGGCAGTGACGCTTTCGTCGAGATATCCCTGCTTGCGTAAAAGCACCGTGTGGCTGCCTTTTTCCACGGCAAACTGCGCCGGGGTCACCCGCCCCGTGGGCTTGCCGTCGATCGCGATTTCCGCGCCGGGCGGCGCGCTGTTCACCACCATCAGCGCGTTGACCGGCGACAAATGCAGCACCACGGACGCTTTCCCGCCCGTCGCAACATCGATCGATCGCATCTCGGACGTATAGCCGGACTTGGTCCCATAGACGATGTGCTTGCCTAAACTTAGTCCCATCACGTTAAACGGCGTGACCCACGACGGATCGCTTTTTCCATCGACCTGAAACTGCGCCCCCTGCGGACTGGAATCGATCAGCGCCTCTCCCGTGGTCACGACTTGCACCGGAACTGGCGCAGGCGCTTGCCGAACGTTGGTCGATCTGCGCTTTTCGACTTGGCGCACGGTCAGGCTCGGTTGCGCTTCCACCACGGGCGGAGCTGCCTGCACGGGTTGCGGCGCCACCGCAGCCGGGGCAGCGGATGGGGCCGGGCTTGCGGCCTTCGTCGGACGCGGCGCCGCCGTGGAGCCGTCGTCTTCCGAGCGCACATGAATATAAATCCCGATCGCAATCGCCAGGATCAGTCCAACCGCTCCCAGGATCGCATAGAGCATCAGCCGCGGCGGAACGCTCGCGATTTGATTCATTGCCCTTTGCGCCACTTCCCGTGGCTGGATCTTTGGTTTCTCTTCTCTTTTCGGATAAATCTGCGCCACCGGCCGCGCCGGCGCGACGGGCTCGGGCATGGGCGGCGCAAACACGGGTTCCTTGAGCGGAGGCATCTCGGCAAGATCGGAAAAACTTTTACCGGATGCGCTCGTCACCGGTTCCGACATCGTCGGATCGACGGCCACGCGCGCCGAATGCCGCTCGGGTTCCCGCTCCACCGCCATCGCTGCCGCCGCCGCCGATAATACCGGGCCACAAGCGGCTGGGGATTCTGGAGCGCTAACTTCAAAGTCGCCAATCGGCCGCGCGCCGGATTTCGCATCCGATTTCAATTCCGATTTCGCATCGAAGCCAGCATTTAACGCTTGCCCGGCGCCGCCGTTCACCGCGCTCGCACTGGCCGCGGCGGCCCTGTTTTCCGCTGCCATCGAAACGCCCTGCGAAAACGCCGGCGCATCGATCTTCGCAGCAGCGGGAGGCGCAGGTTTGGACGCAACCGGCCGAGCGCAACGTTCCGGCTCGGCCGCGCTTGTGGCTGCCGAGACAAACTTGCTGGCCGCCACCGCTCGATCCGCGCGGCTCACCACCGCATTCGGCGCCGCAGCCGTCTTCTTGGTTTCGACCGCCGCTTTCCTGCCGTTTTCCTTGCACTTTTCCAAGTCGTCCAAAAGTTCCCGCGCACTCTGGTATCGCTCCGCCGGATCTTTCGCCAGCGCCTTCATGATCAGCGCGCTCACCGCCGGATGGACCTTGGAATTCGCCTCAACCGGACTCGCCGGCATTTCGTTCTCAATCGCGCTCACCAGCGCAACCGGGTCGGCGGCGTCGAACGCCTTCCGCCCCACCACCATCTCGTACAAAATCGCGCCCAAAGTAAATAGGTTCGAACGCAAGTCGATCGCTTCTCCGCGAATCTGTTCGGGAGAACAATAGGGCATGAGCCGCCCCAATCCTTTTCCCGATTCCGCCTCGATCAGGCTCATGTTCGAGATGCCGTAGCCGAGAATCTTGACCAGCCCGTCCCACTGCACCATGATCTTAGCGGGCTCCAGCGAACTGTGTGTCGCGCCTTTTTCGGCCGCGTGCTCCAGCCCGGCACAAACCTGCCGCGTAATATCGAGCAGATCCCAGATGGAAAAGCCTTCCTTGCGCGCCAGCATGGTCGCGATGCTGTTGCCCTGTATGTACTCCATCGCCGCGCAGAACTGCCTGTCGATCTCGCCCGCGCCATAGAGCAGCACAATGTTCTGCCCGGCAAGATCGCGCGAGCTTTCGCCCTCCGCGATCAGCGTCTCGACAAACGCTTCCGCGCGCTCGCCCAGCGGCTCCAGACTTTGCGTCTTGAGCGCCACCACCTGATTGGTTTCCGTGTCCATCGCCTTATAAATCGAGGCGGTGTCCGACTTAGAAAGCTCGCTCTGAATTTCGAACCGGCCAAACATCGTCGCCATTACCATTGCCTCGCGCTGATAAGCCGCACTACACCTTGAATATGTATCTGGAGAACAGGGGGAGAATCAGAGCTAGAATACCGCCTTCGACTGCCCAACCGAGAGTTACGAAAGTCATGAAAATGCCAACGCAAGCCCACCGGCGGGACACGACACTGAGGTAGGACGAGAGGCTGTCCGGCTATCCAGAAGCTATCGCATAAATCGTTCTGCGTAGGGCACGCCTTCAGAGATTGCCCGCAAGCGCGGCCTGTTGCTCGCGCCTCACGCCGTTCTTCTGGGAGGCATGACGCCCGCCGTCGGCTCGGCGTCGCTGACCCACTCCCACACCCGCCGCCCGCGGTCGTTGCTCAAGCTGCGCGCCTCGCCATAATCCACCAGACGATTCAAAACCGTCGTCACCGAGGCCAGCGGGTCCTTGTGCCGCGCCAGAATTGCGGGCGCATGACGTTCCAGTTCCAGACAAACTTCGCGCGCTCCCAGCGGCCGCCGCACTTCCATCAGCACCCTCCGGCACGCCTTGGTAAAGCCGGGCTGCCGCCCATTGGGCTTGCGGTCGATCAATTCCAGCAAGTCGTCGCCGAGCACATGGTCGCCGAATAAATTCGCCAATCCCGCGATAGTCTGCTTCACCGTCCCAATGCGCTTCACGATCTCGGCCCGCTGCCGCATGAGCTGGAGGAGTTCTTCGTGCGCCGCCTTCACCACCTGCTGCGCCGAAACGCTATTGGCTTGCGGAACCATCGCCTGCATCCCGCCACCGTTACTTTTCCCAACTTCCATAACCTTCCTCCAGGGCACAACCACGACGAGAGTCCCTCGACTCTCGTCCTTTGATACGGGAAAGCGCCCTCCGAAGTTCCATCGCGGCAGACGCATCCCGCAAACTTCGAGGACACTCCCTGAGTTGGACGCATTTGGCGCAGAAAAGTTATCCGGGCAGCGCGGAGAAAAGTGGTGGGGCCAAGGTTGCCTAATACCGTGACCGCAGGATGATTAAGCGTGGTAAACGAGTAGCGCCGGCATCTTGCCGGCTGTCCTGAGGGCGTCTAATACCGTGACCGCAGGATGATTAAGCGTGGTAAACGAGTAGCGCCGGCATCTTGCCGGCTGTCCTGAGGGCGTCTCGCCCTCGGCGCGGCGGGCGAGGACGCCCGCCGGACAGCCGCCGGGACGGCGGCGCTACAGTTGTGGTACAAACAACAACTTTGGCTGCTACGTGGTACAAATCACGCGGCCACGGTACTACCCCATCACGGTCGTGTGCTCGGGCCGCACCTTGTACAGCACGCGTACCTCTCCCGGCTTCGCGTAAGGATATTTGTCGGCCCCCAGATATTTCTTCGCCATCTTGTCGATGTGTTCGGCGGCGCCCTCTTCGGTGATCTCGACCACCGTGCCGCGAATCTCCAAATAGCGATAAGGATCGTCGGGATCGACAATGGCCAGCGCCACTCGCGGATCGCGCCGCACGTTGCGGTCCTTCTGCCGTCCCCGCGCCGAGTTGAAGATGACGTGCTCGCCGTCGAAGTCGCACCACACCGGAGTCACCTGCGGCCGTCCGTCGGGCATCAGCGTGCCCAGACTGGCGAATGCCCGCTTCTCAAAAAGGTCTGCGTATTTTTCCGGAATCACATTCGACATCGCTGCCTCTCTCCTGGTTTGATCTATAGACGCCTGATCTATAGACGCCTGATCTATATAGATGCTTGATCGATGGACGTTTGATCTCTTGCCGATCGACTCATTAACGCCCCGATTATAGTCGCCTTGCGCCAAAGTCTGCGGCGCACCCTGAAGCGTAGGGCAGTGTCTGCATAGCTGTGCCGCCCATCATTCGGAAAAAATGCGAATGAGAAGGGCATCGGGCGTCGGTCCGCATCATACAGGAAAAACACCAGCGGAGACAGTTTCGGTGTACAATCATATCCCTCAAAATGTAGGTTCAATACTAAGGAGGAACATCATGCGATCATCGACGCACTTCGCGCTGCCTCTGGCAGCTCTGCTTTTCATTCTTCTACTCGTACCCCGGTCCGCGCTGGCCACAGGGGCTACAAATTGCCCCAAAGAGCCTACCCGGACCACCATCGCCGACGGCGAGGTCTTCTCAGGTTCCAACTGCAACATCTACACCAGCGGAGACATAGACGAATTTGTCTTCAATGCGAATAGCGGGGAGACCTATCAGCTTGCCCTGGCCGTTACGGGCTATGTTTACGATAACGCGTGCTTGGATCTCTACGATCCGAATCAAACACTGATCAAACAGGTGTGCACCAGTGGGTCTAATGCCGGAGTGATCGATCAGACGCTGACTGTGACTGGCAGCTATACCATGGAGATATATGAGGAAGGTAATGTCCAGGAGAACTACGCCGTCTCGCTGGAACGTCTCTACCCGTTCCCCCCAAACGCACAACAGATCAAAAAGCTCGGAAAGGCGGTTGCCGCTGACATCTTCGCGCCGACAGACACAAATGCTTTCGTCTTCTCGGGAGCAACCACCGGCAGTTACGAGGTGACCGTTCAGGGTACCGGTTACGTTTATTACAACATATGTATAAGCCTGTATGCTCCCGACGGCACACTGGTCGTTCCTAGCAGTGGGCCTAACCCAGGGTGCACCAGCGGATCTACCCCCGCCCAGATTGACTTCACGCCAACTCAAACTGGCAAGTACATGGGATTCCTCCAGGCAGCAGGAAACTACGGGACCCAAGCATACACCCTGGAAGTCTCGTGCCTGCTCGGCAACTGCCCGTCGCCCTACCCGACTTGCACCCTGGCGGACGGCGCGACTTACAACGCAACCACCGGCATCCTGACCATGGATTTCACCGTTGGAAACCAATCCGCCGCCACCTGGAACGCGTGGCTTAACTCGCAAAGCACCGTGACATCCTTGTTCTCCGTCGCTCAGAAAATCACAAACCCGCCGAAGGCCATCGTCCAGACTACCAGTCTGTCTCCGCAAGGTACGGTAGGGGTTCTATCCACGCTCACCACACCCTCACAAGGAATCATCTGCTCCAGTTTTGTGCAGGTTAATACCGGAACGCCCTAAACAATTCAGACAAGCTAATCGACCGGCCCACGCGCTCACTGATCCGAGCCGCGTGGGCCCGCCTTCTGCAACTCTCCTGCAATCCGCGCCAGCACGGCCAGCGAAGAAGCCCAGCATTCATGCCCAGCGTTCATGCCCATGGACCGCCGATTTGCACAGCGCCAGCCGCGCCCGCGGATCGGCCACGAGCTTGTGTTTTCGGGAAAATACCGGCGCAATACCGCATGAATCCTGGAGATTTCGCAGCCAGTCACGCCCGCTTGCACAATTTTCGCGGCACCCGCCTGTGCACGAGCTGCACTCGATTGACAAATAAGAAGTTAGAGGCGCATGAATTTTCTTGACGTTAAAACTGTACGTGCTAAAAACATAATCGTTCTTTGACACGTTCTGAAGTTTTTCCGGTTGGTGCAGCGTCCGGGGCTCAAGCGTAGTCACTCAGACAACCGCGAGGTGAGTTTGGGAGGGCGAGCAAGGGTCTATAGTTAAGCGCTGGTCGAGGAGAACAAGAGCCTCTGTCGAAGGCAGGATAGAGTCCCGAGGCGTTGGACTGATTTATCCGGTTGGCGGTGAGCCCGGAGCCCGAGCCAAGATCGCCCTGCAATGCACCCGCAAGGGAGTTGTAGGATAAGGTCGGCAAGGGTCTAAACGCGAGCTACTGGCCGAGACGAATGATCCCAACACCACCTCGGGACTCTCTACGTTTTGGCGTCAGATTGATCTGATTGTGTGGGTACGGGTGCCTCGCCCGTCCAAGCCGAGCAAAGCTCGGCAACCGCCGCAAAGTAAGCGTCACCCCAACGCAAGCGCCGAAACTTGAAAACTCTTCCCGAACGCCTCAGCCCAAGCAATGCATTCAGCTCTTTCCGGAATCGGCCTTAGAACGCGCTCCGGATACTCGTCATAAGTGCGGCCATCGAGCAATCTGCCGTTCTTAGCCTTCCTCACGCCACCCCACTGCTTAAAGAAGAAAGGCACGCCTTGCATTCGACACTGCTTACGAATGGAGACGACCCACTCCCGCTGCATCGGACGCGCCCCCGGCCCGCTCTCGCCGCCGACAATCACCCAAGTAATGTCTGACAGGTCGATTTCACCGAGGTCTTCCAGCAGCGGCTCGATCGACAGGAAGCGAACCTTCGCCGGAGCCTGCCGAAGATGATCCACTCGCGGCAAACCATGTTTCCGATCCTCAACGCTGACGCCCCACCAGATGTTTTCCTGCTCCGCCGCAAAACGCAACTTGCCCTTGAGCAACTGCAGCAGTCTCCCCGACCTCTTCGTCAGCACCTGATAAGTGTGCCAGTTCGCCGTCGTCATCACGCGCGAGACGGACTCAGCGTAGTCATCCGGCACTCCCGTCTGAAACAGATCGCTCATCGAGTTCACAAACACCAACTTGGGAGATCGCCAAGAAAAAGGCTCCGTCAGCTTCTCCGGCACCAACCGCAGATCAAACCCCTGTTCATAAGGATGCCCCTTGACGCCGCGAAATCTCTCGGCAAACGTCTCGGCATAGCAATGTTTGCACCCAGGGCTGATCTTGACGCAGCCGCGGACGGGATTCCAAGTGGCATCGGTCCATTCGATGTGGGAGTTTAGTGACATTCCGTCTTAGTTGCCGAACCTGTCGAAAATGTATTTAACAATATTCTCCGCCGTATCCTTATGTGAGGCGAAGAACAAGTAATAAACAACCGATCTATTTTTGTTGCGCATCGCGAGTGGCGGCGGAACTCTTTTGAAACCAGCGACTTTCTTGAGCCGCTCACGGAATGCCTCGGCAAATCGTGGATTCGATACCTTCTCCAAATCGATTTCACCGAAAAGATCAGGATTCCTGTCGTATGCGACCTCTCTCCACGACTCGTCACCCCAATAGGCGGTCAACCGAGCAATGCTCGCTTCGGATGCACTCTTCGGATCATGGTGCAACACAGCTCGGTTGATGTCATGGATAGGAAAATTTATGAAAATGTCCAGTGATCGCATCGATCCGGCTTCTTGGATCACCTCCCAATCGAGGGTTAACTTGTACGGATCAAGCAAACATAGGCCTCTCTTGAAATCTGGAAATCGCACTTTCGGAAAAATCTTATCCAACAAAACTCGATTACAATCACCATGATAAAAATGAACGTCCTGACGGTTCCCTACTAGATTCTGAAGTCCCTCGATTTTGTCACCATCCAAATCAATCAGGTGAAACTCGTGAAATGGTGGCTGCACCAAAAGAGCATTTAGCGGGCTACCAAGTACCATTTCGCCTGTCGTTCGAGACAGATGATAGCCTGTGCCCGCGAATGCATCGATATACGCATGTGACAGTCCCTTCTGCTTGCTGAGGATCTGTGAGTATGCAACAGCGTATCTTTTTATAATGTCCAGCTTCACTTCCGACCAGGGCCCGATTTCATCAATCTTCGGTGCTCCCATATCGAATTCGCCTTTCATTCGCTATATATACAGCATTGATTTTACACGATTAAAGAAGTGCTTCAATAGCAATCGGGTTTCACGGCGAGACATTATAGGCGAATAGCGAACGATGAACAGCGCGCATTAGATCCGCGCTGCGGCGTCAAGCAGATTCAGAAATTCGATTTTCTTTTCTGGCGCCAGAAACGACGCCTCAAAGGAATTGCGCGCCAATTCGCGCAGGTGTTCGTCGGTGAAGCCGAACGCCTCCTGCGCCAGCGCGTACTCTTCGACCAGCGAGGTGCGAAACATCGCCGGATCGTCCGAGTTAAGGGTCAGCATCAGCCCCTGATCGAAGTAGCGCCGCACCGGATGTTGCGCAAGTTCGGCGCAGCAGCCCGTCCGCAGATTGCTGGTCACGCAGATTTCAATCGGGACCTGCCGCTCGGCCAACTCTTCGATCAGCTCCGCGTCCTGCCCAGCGGTGAGTCCGTGGCCGATGCGTTCCGCTTTAAGATTGAGCGCGCCCCAGATGGATTCCGGACCGGCGCTTTCTCCCGCGTGAGCGGTGAGATGAAGACCGTTTTCCGCAGCGCGCGCGTAAACCGCTGTGAACCACTCCGGCGGGCCAGCGCGCTCGTCGCCGCCGATGCCGAAGCCAACCACGTTGCGCTCGCGAAACTGGATGGCGAGATCGACGACGCTCTGCGCTTTTTCGGCGCCGAACTGGCGAACGGCATCGAAGATCCACAAGACCGAAATGCCGAAGTCTTTCTCGCCGCGCTGGCGGCCGCGTTCGAGCCCCTCGAAAATCGCGGGGAAATCTTGCTTGCGCCAGAGGCAGACGCCGACCGAAACCATCACTTCGGCATAAAGAACGTTTTGCGCTTTCAGGCGCTCCATCAGCCGGTAAGTAATCAGCTCGTAGTCTTCCGGCGTGCGCAAGTGGCCCGTGACATCTTTGAATGCCGAGAGGAAACCCGCGAAGTCCTTGTAGTTGTAAAGCTGCTCCACTTCGGCGAGTGAAGCGCTTTCCATCCCGTGCCGCTGGCGCAGTTCGAGCAGCGTCGGCGGCTCGATCGAACCTTCGAGATGGAGATGGAGTTCGGCCTTGGGGAGAGCAAGTACGAATGCGTTGGACGAGCGGGAATTCATAGCCGGAAAGTCAAAAGTCAGAAGTCAAATTGAAGAAGTTACGTCAAGCCCATCCGTGGATGATCCTCACTTTTACATTCTAACTTCTGACTTCTGACTTGCTCTTGCAAAACTCGCTGTGGTGACGGCTGTAGAAGAAATAAATGACCAGCCCGATCCCGAGCCAGATCACGAAGCGCAGCCAGGTAATGAGCGTAAGTCCGAACATCAGTCCGCCGCATAAGACCACCGAGATCAGCGGGAACCACGGCACGAAGGGCACGCGGAAGGCGCGTTTGCGGTCGGGCTGATTGCGGCGCAGGAGAATCACACCCAGCGAAACCAAGACGAACGCAAACAGCGTACCAATGTTGGCGAGGTCGGCAGCGCTCCCAATATCCACGAACCCGGCGGGAATCCCAACGGCAAAGCAGGCAATCCAGGTGGACCAATACGGCGTTTTATATTTCGGATGCACGGCCGAGAACAATTTCGGCAGCAGGCCGTCGCGCGACATGGCGTACCAGATGCGCGCCTGACCGTACTGAAACACCAGCAGCGATGAGATCATCCCCGTCAGTGCTCCGATTACGATCACCGACCGGAACACCGGATGCACGCCCAGATATTTCATCGCGTAGGCGACAGGTGCTTCGGCAGCTTCACCGGAAACAAAGGTCGTGTACTTCATCATGCCGAGCAGCACGACCGCAACACCGACATACAAAAGCGTGCAGATCACCAGCGACATGATAATGCCGAAGGGTAAATCCTTTTGCGGATTGCGCGACTCCTCGGCCGCCGTTGAAACGGAATCGAATCCAATGTAGGTAAAGAAAACGATGGCGCCGCCGGTCACGATTCCAGAAAAGCCAGAAGGCGCGAAGGGCGACCAGTTCGCGGGCTTCACCAGCCAGCCGCCGACGACCAGAAAAGTCAGGATGGCGCCGATTTTAATCATCACCATGATGTTGTTGGTCTCGGCCGATTCCTTCACGCCGCGCACCAAAATCAACGTGAGAATGAAGACGATGATGAAGCCCGGGAGATTGAAGTAAGCACCCGTCCATTGCCCCGAGGCCCATACCGGACTCGCCCACTTATCCGGCAAGGTGAGACCGAACACCGCCAGTTGCGCTTTGGCATAACCTGCAAAACTAACCGCGACGGCGACGTTACTAACTACATATTCGAGAATCAAGTCCCAGCCGATGATCCAGGCGAAAATTTCGCCTAGCGTCGCGTAGGAGTAAGTGTAGGCGCTGCCGGCGATGGGGATCATCGACGCCAGCTCGGCATAGCACAACCCGGCAAAGCTGCACGCGATCGCCACCAGGAAAAACGAGATGGCAATCGACGGTCCGGCCGGCGGACGGCCGTGCATCAGCGCTCCCGACATGCTGCCGGTGCGCAGAAGATTCACGATCACGTCGAGCGCCTGCGCATGCAGGATGGAGGGCACTTTGAAATATTCGCCCGCCGCTGCCGTGCCCGTAAGCACGAATATTCCCGAGCCGATAATGGCGCCGATGCCGAGCGCCGTCAGCGACCATGGGCCCAGCGTCTTACTGAGCTTGTGCTCCGGGTTCTCCGACTCAGAGATAAGTTTGTCGATGGACTTACAACAGAAAAGCTGGCTGTTGGAAGTGCGTACGCTGCCGGCGACCGGTCCAGGGGATGATGGCGACAAGAGTTGGCTGTCTCCTCAGCTAACATGTATCCGAACGGTTACACATCGCTGCACGATGCGTAACCGCTCGATTATATTTCGTTGACGCTCTTACGGCATGGCGAGATCCGGGCATGGACGCTGGCCCATGCCCGGCCCCGCTCACGATGCGGGTGGACGGCTTACCGTTTCGCCTGACCGCGCGCCAGCTTTTTCACTTTGCGTTTTTTCGATCCGCGGGCGTAATCGCGGGGCTTCTTCGGCTTTTCCGCTTTGATCTTCTTGCGGGCGGCTCGCTTGGTTTTCTTGCGTTCTTCTTTGGTTAGCTTCTTTGTGTTTGCCATGATTGCGGTTTACGTCCTCTCTAGTTCTTTCTCAAATTTGTGGCGCGAATCTCAAGGACTGCGCCTGGAAACTCGCTGCTCTACGCCTTCTCCAGTTGCGCGTACTTCTCCACCAGCTTCTTCAAACCGAAGCGAGGAAATTGTACCGTAATCTTGGCATCTTCCCCATCCCCTTCGCGCCGAAGCACGGTTCCTTTCCCATATTTCGGGTGCTTGACCTTCTGTCCAGTACGGAATCCACGCCTCCCCGCGGGTTCCTCGTGTTGCATTTTCGGAACGTTGAACTTCTTGCCGCGCGACGCAAAAAAATCCGCGATGTTGTCGATTGAATTGTAATTGGCCAGCGGCTTCGCCGTTTTCGCCTTCACTCGCTCTGGATTCCAAGTCGCGCTCTGGTCTTCGTCTTCGTAGGAGTAGTGCGGTCTCTGTCCGTGTGGCGCGGACACTCTTGTCCGCGAAAAACCGGCAGCGGAAGATGGTGATGACGAAGAGCCACGCCGCCGCGATCCGCCCAGCTCTTCCACCAGCCGCTGCGGAATTTCTTCCAGGAACCGCGACGGCACGCTCGCCTCGGGCATATCGGAGCCATAGCGCCGGCGATACACAGCGCGCGATAACACCAGCGTATCCATCGCGCGCGTCATGCCGACATAGCAGAGCCTCCGCTCCTCTTCGATGGCATCGGGCTCGAGCATGGTACGCGAATGCGGGAACAGGCCTTCTTCCATTCCGGCGAGGACCACCAGCGGAAACTCCAACCCCTTGGCCGCGTGCAACGTCATCAGCGTGATCTGCGCGTGTTCGTCGTACTGGTCGGCGTCGCTGACCAGCGCGGCGTGATCGAGAAATTGATCGAGCGTCTCGCCGCGGTCGCGAGAGTCCATGGCCGCGTTCACCAGTTCGCGCAGGTTCTCGATGCGCGAGTAGGCTTCCGGCGTGTCTTCCTCTTCGAGTTGCTTGATGTATCCAGTGCGGTCGATCAGGAACTTGAGAATCTCGGCAGTATTCGCAACCGCGCCAGCAGCGTGGAAGCCCTCGACCACTCCATCAGCCATTTCGTCGATGGAGCGACGGGCGTCCTCATCCGCCGCAGCGCTGGCCGCGAATTCAAAGCCGAAGTTGCCAGGATCGAAATCCGTATCGTCATCGGCTTGCGTAGAAAGGGCTCGTGTGGTGACGGCTTGTGTGGGGACGGCTGCCTCGCCCGTCCCAGCCGAGCAAAGCTCGGCAGCGTTCCCGGCGGACGCAACCGCAGCCGTCTCTTCCACACGCTCCACAAACGTCCCCGCCAACATTGCGCGCCCGTCTTCAATCAGCATGCGAAAGCTCTTCAACGCGGCCAGCGCCCGCGCCGGCAACAACTGCCGCGTAATCGCCTCGCCAACCGCGCCCCACATCGACAATCCCGTTTCCAGCGCCAGCCGCTCGATGGTTTCGATGGTCGTCTTGCCAATCCCACGCACTGGCGTATTGATCACCCGCAACAGCGAAACCGAATCATCCGGGTTCTGAATGACTTTCAAATACGAGATCAAATCCTTGATCTCGGCCCGCTCGTAGAACGAGAAGCCGCCCACTACGCGATACTGCAACTGATAGCGGCGCAACGCCTCTTCGAACAGCCGCGATTGCGAGTTTGTCCGGTAGAGCACGGCCGCGCGCGCCGTTCCGCCGTTTTCGCCCGCCTGGCGCACGTAGCGGCTGATGGTGTCGGCAGCGAACAGCGCCTCGTTCTCGCCGTCCGGAGCCTCGTAATATCCGATCTTTGCGCCGCCCTGCCGCGCCGTCCACAGGGTCTTGCCCTTGCGCCGGACGTTATTCGCGACCACCGCCGACGCCGCCTCCAGAATGTTTTCGGTCGAGCGGTAGTTCTCTTCCAGCCGCACGATTTTCGCTTCCGGAAAATCGCGCTCAAACTCCAGAATGTTGCGAATGTCGGCCCCGCGCCACGAGTAGATCGACTGGTCTTCATCGCCCACAGCGCAGACGTTGTGCCCGCCGCCCGCCAGCAGCCGCATCAATTCATATTGCGGACGGTTCGTGTCCTGATATTCATCGACCAACAAATACTGGAACCGCCGGTTGTAATATTCGCGCACCGCCGCTACAGACTTGAGCAGGCGCATGGCTTCGAGCAATAGATCGTCGAAGTCCATCGCATTCGCCTTAAGCAGTTCTTTGCGGTACTCCTCGAAAATGTGGGCGATGCGCTCGGTCTTCGGATCGGCGGATTGCAGATAGATTTCCTGCGGATCGAGCATGTGGTTCTTGGCCCAGGAAATCCGCGAAAGCACGTTGCGCGGCGTCAGTTGCTTGGTGTCGAGCCCCAGCCGCCGCATTACGCTCTTGACCACCTGCTGTTGATCGCTCTCGTCGTAAATGACGAAATTTTTCGTGAGGCCAAGTAGCGCCGGCGTCCCGCCGGCTGTCCGGCGGGCGTCCTCGCCCGCCGCCCCCGGAATCCGCAAAGTCTCAATATCCCGCCGGAGCACCCGCACGCAAAACGAATGAAACGTCGAAATCACCGGCTTGGCGACGCTGAGCCCGCCAACGAGTTTTTCCACGCGCTCGGCCATCTCCGATGCGGCCTTGTTGGTAAACGTGACCGCAAGAATCGATTCCGGCATCGCGCCCATCTTCTCGATCAGATAAGCAATGCGAAACGTGATGACGCGCGTCTTCCCGCTACCCGCTCCGGCCAGGATCAGCACCGGCCCCTCGGTAGTCTCGACCGCTTCGCGTTGTTGCGGATTGAGATCGTCCAGAAACGACAAAAGAGAATGGCTCCCACAAAATAGCTACTTGATTCTACATGGTGCAGGTAGGGAGACGGACAGACGCTTTTGTCCGCCGGTGCCGCATGTTACCCTACACCCCTGCAATCAAATAGAGGCGTGTTGTTCCTTCTTCACCGACTCAGCAACTGCGACAATGGCGTCCAGTTTTTCGCGAATTTCCGGGTCAATTTCGTCGAGAGGGACCAAGAAGGCCAGTTCATAGAAATTACGCTTCGACATGAGATTTGGGATACTCAGTTTCTTGAAATAATTCTGAAAGAGTGGTGTCAAAAAGTCGTCACTCACTTTTGTACCGGAATCCCATGCGGATCCCTTGCCCAGTGTCTTGAGGGCCGCTTCCAATTCGGCAATCGATTCTTGCATTGCAGTCAGTCGCCGCTGGGCCTCGGCTTCGCTAAAGAGAGGTCCAGCGGCAGCGTCTGCGGCACTTTGTGTCGCGTATGCCTCCAAGGTCCTTCGAGTGCAAAAGTAGTTTTCGATTTCCCTCTTACGCCAAGTCAGACCAATTGCACCCAAGTTGTCGGGCAGGGGGCGCTCCAACTGATCGAAGATTGCGATCCCTTTCAGTTTGTCCACAGCCTCACGGAGACCTTGGAAGTGCTTTATAACTTCCATTGGCTGGTTCCCGACATACTTAACAAAAGGGCGTGCGAGAGAGTCTTTGGAGCTCTTATGGTCTAGTCTCTCGGCAAAGGCTCTCAAAATTGCGAGATCAGTCGATCCCTCCAAATACAATACCCACTTGGTCTCGTCCGCCTGGTAGTACTGTTCGAAACCGATATCCTCCAGTGACTTCATTACTTGACTACCCCGGTCGGCTATCGCATGGGGTTTGTTGCCGATAAAAGCGATTACAAGATCTCGTCCGGCTGCTTCATTTAGCAGCACTTCGCTGTGACTCGCAGCAATGACTTGGTTGCCGTTCGTTTTAGCCACGTCTGTCAACACCTGGTATATCTGACGTTGTCGAAGAATTTCCAGATGAGCATCGGGTTCGTCAAGCAGAAGTACCGAATTCGGATTCGCGAACATATAAGCAAGAAGCAACAAGGTTTGCTGCAACCCCCTGCCCGACGATGAGAGGTCGAGCTGGACATCTTCTTGATAAGTCATCTCCAACTCGCCCCTCTCTTTGATGTAGCGCGGAGGCTCGAGGGTGGAACCAAACAAATTCTTGATATGTTCGACTAGCTTTGTCCACAATTCCGGCTTGCTCTCGTGGACGTTGTAGCATAGGTTTCTGAGCACTGCAGCAGTCTGGCCTTCTCCCACACGTACATTAATAGCGCCCTGATCCAAACGTGTTTCGTTTGCGGCCAGCCCAGACATAGGTGGAAGGAATGCAACTTGCACTCCGGCCGCCTCTTCGGGCACGGACATTCGTGTGGTAGATCCTCCGTTTACCCCTCGAAGCGGTCGACAGTAAAACGACTCCTCGTTAGCAAAGTAGAACTCCAGACCACACTCCCATGATTTGTCATTCGTGACACCTTCTACGATGATGTCAAAAAACACGGGTTTCGTGTCTTGCCCGGTATCAGTTTTACTCACGTCCCGGACGTGGAGGTTCTTCCACAGAAGTTTAGCGCTAGGGACAGGAACGGCGACGAGATCAAGGCGGTTTATTGTGACCCCTTGCCTCTCTTTGGGCAGACTCTTCCCCTTCCTCTTCTCGTTCCATCGGCTCAGCCCGACTTGCCACAAGGCGAGGGCTTGCAGTGCTGACGTCTTTCCCGAGTTGTTTGGACCGATGAATACAACCGGATTGCCGAGATCCACTTCTACGTCGCCGAAGCGTTTAAAGTTTCGGATCTTGAGTTTTGTCAGCATTCAACCCTCAACGTCTTAAGGTATTGTATCCACCTGCCATTGCATCAGAATACGCGAATGAGGATACAGCCGTCGATGGGCTGTATAATCAAGAATTACGCTCATGAAGAAGAACACACTAGCAGCCCCGTCCGCCGACAACGCCGCCGAAGCTTCCATTCGCCGCCTGATTCGCTCGACCACCGTGCTCTGCGTTCGCCGCGACGACAAGGTTGTGATGGCGGGCGATGGACAGGTCACGCTCGGCGAATCCGTCATCAAGCACGGCGCGAAGAAGATTCGCCGCCTCTATCAGGACAAGATTCTTGCCGGGTTTGCCGGCTCGACCGCCGACGCCTTCACGCTCTTCAGCCGCTTCGAGGCCAAGCTGGAGCAGTATCACGGCAACATCGGGCGCGCTGCCGTCGAGCTTGCCAAAGATTGGCGCACCGATAAATATCTGCGGCATCTGGAAGCGCTGCTCTTGGTCACCGACAAGGAAGCAACCTTCCTGTTGAGCGGCCAAGGAGACGTGATCGAGCCCGACACTGGCATTGCCGCAATCGGCTCCGGCGGCCCGTTTGCCCAGGCGGCAGCGCAGGCCTTGGCCGATCACACTCAGCTCTCGCCGCGAGAAATCGCCGAAGAAGCAATGAAGATTGCCGGCCGCATGTGCATTTATACCAATGACAAGGTGACGATCGAGGAATTGTAGGAAGTTCTCAGTTCCCGGTTCTCAGTTCTCAGTGAGAATCGGCTGGTTCTTGGGTTTTTTCTGAGAACCGAGAACTGAGAACTGAGAACTTTATTATGGCCATTTACCTACCCGGAACCGCCGAAGAAGAACAAGTCACGCTCGACGAACTGACGCCGCGCGAAATCGTCACCGAGCTCGACAAGTACGTTGTCGGGCAAAAAGACGCGAAGCGCGCCGTCGCCATCGCCCTGCGCAACCGCATGCGGCGGCAGAAGCTCGCGCCCGAAATGGCCGAAGAGGTCATCCCCAAGAACATCATCATGATCGGCCCCACCGGCGTTGGCAAAACCGAAATCGCCCGCCGTCTCGCGAAGCTCGCCAATTCGCCATTCTTGAAAGTCGAAGCTTCCAAGTTCACCGAAGTCGGCTACGTGGGCCGCGATGTGGAATCCATGATCCGCGACCTGGTCGAGATCGCCATCGAAATGATCCGGGAAGAGAAACTCGAAGACGTCGCGGACAAGGCGGAACTGAACGCCGAGGAGCGGCTGCTCGATATTCTTCTGCCGCCGATCTCGCCGCGTTCGTCGGATTCCGCCACAACCGTCAGCTCGACCGGCGGAGTAGTGATCGACGGCAGCACCAGCCTGACCGAATCCTCCAGCCGCACGAGAGAGAAACTGCGGCAGCAATTGCGCGAAGGCAAACTCGACGACCGTACCGTCGAGATCGAAACTCGCGAGCGTAATTTTCCGTCGTTTGAAATTATTTCCAACCAGGGCGCCGAGGAAATGGACATCAATATCAAGGACATGTTGCCCAACATCTTCGGCCAGCGCACCAAGAAGCGGAAGATGAAGGTCAACGAGGCCTTCGAGTACCTGATCCAGGAAGAAGAACAGCGATTGATCGACATGGAGCAGGTCACGCGAGTCGCCATCGACCGCGTGGAAAACTCCGGCATCGTGTTCCTCGATGAGATCGACAAGATTGCCGGCCGTGAAAGCAGCCACGGGCCGGACGTTTCGCGCGAAGGCGTGCAGCGCGACATCCTGCCCATCGTCGAAGGCACGACCGTCAATACGCGCTACGGCATGGTGCGCACCGACCACATTTTGTTCATTGCCGCGGGCGCGTTCCACGTCTCGAAGCCGAGCGACTTGATTCCCGAGTTGCAAGGCCGCTTCCCGATCCGCGTGGAGTTGCAGTCGCTCACCATGGAAGATTTCGTCCGCATCCTGACTGAACCGAAGTCTTCGCTGACCCGGCAATACATCGCGCTGCTCGAAACCGAAGGCGTGAAGCTGGAGTTCACGCCCGACGCGCTGGAAGAAGTCGCGCGCTTCGCCTTCCGCGTGAATGAAGGCACGGAAAACATCGGCGCTCGCCGTCTGCACACCATTATGGAACGCGTGCTCGACGAGATCAGCTTCGAGGCGCCCGAGAAAAAAGGCCAGGAGTTCAAGGTGGACGCGGCCTACGTGCAGAAAATGCTGAGCGAGATTGTCAAAGACCAGGACCTGTCGCGGTACATACTGTGAGTGTGAGGGACTAGAAGTGTGGGGGCTTGAAAGTGTGGGGGCGTGCGACCTCGCCCGCCCCGGTTTTAACCCGCCCCGGTTTTCAGCCGTTTTCATAACAAAACGGTTGTGCACTGGACACTGATCCAGAGCTTCGCTCAATGCTAAGTTGTGCCGGTATGCTCAGAAAGTACGAGTATCGCCGCACACTTCCGCACTACCAAAAAGACAACAAAGCGATCTTCGGCACGTTTGCGACCTACCATCGATGGCAACTTCCGAAGGCCGCGCGGGAAATTGTCGCCGAAGCCTGCCTGCATATTGACGGGACAAAATGCGTTTTACATGGCTTCGTTGTGATGCCAGACCATGTGCATCTGGTCTTCACCCCGTTGGCTGACGATGACGGTCCCATTTCTCTACCCGAGATCTTTCAGAAAGTGAAGAGTGAATCCGCACATCGAATCAATAAGCTGCTCGGGCGGAAAGGGCGAGTCTGGCAAGACGAGTCGTTTGATCACGTTCTTCGCCGCGAAGAGGGTATCGATGCCAAGCTGGAGTACATGCGCTTGAATCCAGTTCGGGCTGCATAGGTACAACAGCCGGAAGATTATAAGTGGATGTGGTTTGAAAGGTGCGGTTGAGATGGCCGTTGCGCTAACCGTTGCGCGGGCGAGTCGCCCGCGCCCACACTATTTCAACATTCCTCCCGTGTGGGGGCGGGCGACCTCGCCCGCCCTTCCTCTGATACTCTTTCTCTTTGCGCATGAAAGCACATCTTGAAAGAATCGTCGCGCCGGTCGTGCTTTGTGTGCTGCTGGCCGGTTGCGCCCAGACCGGGCCGCCGCTGCCGCCATCACTCGAACTGCCCAAAGCGCCGACGGACCTGCGCGCCAGCCGCAAAGGCAATCGCGTCACGCTGAGCTGGAGCGAGCCGACGCTCACCACCGACCGCAAGAGCGTGCGTTACCTCGGCCCAACTTTTGTTTGCCGCTCCGCAGATTCTGAAATTGCCGCCTGCGGAAATCCCGCCGCCACGTTGCTCGCGCCAGCCGCCGCACCGCAAAAGCCGCGCACCGCGCGCCATGCAGTGCAGCAGCCAAGCTCCCCGCGCCCCGCCTCACAGACTTACACCAACACATTGCCGGCAAACATGCAATCGCAAGATCCTTCCGCCGAAATCACTTACGCCGTCGAGGTCTTGAATCGCAACGCCCGCAGCGCGGGATTGTCGAATCGCGTACACGTGCCCGCCGTCGTCACGCTGCCTCCGCCGGGCGATCTCGCCGCCACGCTCACCGGCGATGGCGTCGTGCTCACATGGACGAGCGCAGGCGAACCGCAGTACGCTTCTGGGCATTTTTCCGAAATCTCGCCCGACAACTCGTCTGCCCATTCGCCCGGTCTGGAATTTCGTTATCGAATTTATCGGCGCGACGAAAGCTCGGGCAAAGATGCAATTGCCGGTGAAGTCCCGGTGGGCGAAGCTGGCTCCGCGCATTTCACCGACTCCGGCCTCGAGTGGGAAAATACTTACCTCTACCGCATCACAGCCGTGAGCGTGGTAAAACGGGCAGACAGCGAGGTGCAGGTCGAGGGAGACGACACTTCACCCGTGCGCGTGATCGCCCACGATGTTTTCCCGCCTAACGTGCCCGTTGGATTGCAGGCGGCGTACTCGGGCGAAGGGCAAAAGCCATTCATCGATCTCATCTGGGCGCCGGTGACGAACGCCGATCTCGCCGGATACAACGTCTATCGCAGCGAAACGAATACTGGCAAAGCGAAGACCGAAGGCAAAGCCGAAGTCACGACGACAATCAAACTGAATTCCGCTCTTGTGAAATCGCCGGCGTATCGCGATAGCGCCGTCGCCTCCGGCAAAACCTACACCTACGCAGTTTCCGCCGTGGACGTGCGTGGGAACGAGAGCCAGCGCTCCGAGGCAACCAGCGAGCCCGTTCCGTAGCAGATTACTAGTACTGTGACCGCATGATTTGTACCGCTTGACCGTCGAGCGTAGCGCCGCCGTCCCGGCGGCTGTCCCGAGGGCGTCCTCGCCCGCCGCGCCGAGGGCGAGACGCCCTCGGGACAGCCGGCAAGATGCCGGCGCTACTTGTTTTCCACGCGGTAATCATCATGCGGTCACGGTACTAGCGTGCAGGGGGCCTTCGATTCCCCTCAGGAAGCCGCGTTATACGGCGCGGCTGGCTCTGGTGGCCGTCGCTCTGCCGATCATGGGTCGCGGCGGTGTGCAGATCGCAGATGGCGATGGCGAGCGCATCGGCGGCATCGGCGGGTTCTGGAACTTGATCGAGATTGAGAAGGCGCGTCACCATTTGCTGAACTTGATGCTTTTCGGCGCGGCCATATCCGACCACGGCGGATTTGATGGAAAGCGGCGAATACTCGGCGACTTCGAGACCGGCGGAAGCGGCGGCCAGCATGGCAACTCCGCGCACCTGCCCCAGTTTCAGAGCGGACTTCACATTGGCGGCGTAGAAAACGTCTTCAATCGCGACGCGGTCGGGCCGGTGCTCGGCGATGAGTTGCTGAAGGCCGATGGAAATGCGCGACAGGCGCGTGGGCATGGGAAGTCGCGGAGAAACTTTGATGGCGCCGCAAACGACGAAGACGAGGCGGTCGTTGTTGCGAGCGTGGTTGCGATCGTTGTTGCGATCGTTGGAGAGCAGATCGACGACGCCGTATCCGGTGTATTCCGTTCCGCAATCGATGCCGAGAACGCGCATGGGGGAAGTGTAGCAGGGTGGTCCTCAACGATCAGCCTTCAGTTCTCGGCTATCGGTTTTCAGCTCCGGTTAATTGCTTTTTGGCGGAGTGCCCAGCTGGATAGCTGCGGGCCTACGGTTCTGAGAACGCGGGCCAATGCAACGTGATAATCTATTGACATTCCGGCACAGTGAAACATGCGTGCGGGCGGAATCCATCCGCTCAGGGCGCAGACTCATAAAATAAGCCAGGAAATCATACTTAAGGAGCAGGCGATGAGAATTGGAATGTTGACGGGCGGAGGCGATTGTCCCGGACTGAATGCGGTTATTCGCGCGGTGGTGCGCAAGGGCACCTTCCACTATGAAGACGAGTTCGTGGGGTTCGTCGAGGGCTGGCGCGGCCTGCTGGAAGACAAGACCATGGAACTTAGCCTTGCGACGGTGGGTGGTATTCTGCCGCGCGGCGGCACCATTCTGCGCACTTCGCGCACCAATCCAGCCAAGCGTCCCGACGGCCTGCAACACTGCGCCGAGAACCTCCAGAAGCACGGCTGTGATGCGCTGATCGCTATTGGCGGCGACGACACGCTTTCGGTGGCGCAGAAACTTTTCGACATGGGCGTAAAAGTGGTTGGCGTTCCGAAGACGATCGACAACGATCTGTCCGGCACCGACTTCACCTTCGGCTTCGACACGGCCGTCAATGTGGCCACCGGCGCCATCGACCGCGTGCACACGACCGCCGAGGCCCACAATCGCGTGATCGTGGTGGAAGTGATGGGACGCGATTCCGGCTGGATCGCCACCTATAGCGGCATCGCCGGCGGCGCCGACGTCATCCTGATCCCCGAGATTCCTTTCGATATCGACGAGGTGGCCGAACTGATTCGCCAGCGCCACTCCCGCGGAAGATATTTCAGCATCGTGGTGGCAGCTGAAGGCGCGACGTTTGCCGGTGGCAACGTGGAGGATGGGACCGCGGGCCGCGATGAGTTTGGGCACGTTCGTTTGGGTGGCATCGGCTCGGTGGTGGCAAGCGAGATCGAAAAACGGACTGGCTTCGAGTCGCGGTCGGTTGTACTCGGCCACATCCAGCGCGGCGGATCGCCCAGCGCTTTCGACCGCGTGCTGGCCACGCGCTACGGGCTGGGCGCCATCGACATGGCTCACCGCGGCGAATTTGGGCACATGGCGGCGCTGCGCGGAAACAAGATCGTTTCCGTTCCGCTGGCCGAAGCTATTGCTTCCAATCGCAAGGTGGACAAGGAAATTCTCGACGCCTCGATCGGTATTCTCGACAAGCTCGACTTTAAGGTTTCGAAGACTTCCTAGAGCTGGCGCAAAAACAAAAAGGGGACGAGCGCGCTGCCGTTCTTCCTCTTTTTCATTTCGCCGGATTCCCTGAATTCGTCCCTCACAAACAATTACGACTCTACCATGACCCTACAAAGAGCTTCCCTCCGTGTCTCAGTGCCTCAGTGGTGAGTGTTACCCGGCCGGGATCCGCTTGGCATGGGCGCGGGTTTGGGGGCATACTAGCTGAACCATCCCCGAGACCGGTTCCGGGAATGCTGCCGTAATCATGTTTCAAAACGAGATCCAACCCGAGCGTCATTGGAAGCGGCCGGCGCCGTCTCCCACGCAACCCGCGCCGCAGGTCGCGGAAGTGCAACGCAAGCGCATGCTCATCGCGCTCGCGATACTGTTGGCGGCGCTCGGGGCAGTGCTTCTGAAAGACTGGGATTTTTGGTTCCCGCTGGGCGCTGAAATCCAGGAAGCCGCCGTCCACAGCAAGAGCAAGACTGCGGCTGCGCCAACCGTAAGTGCGCCAGCGGCTCCCGCGCACGGACCGAAGCCCGCCAAGTCTCCGCAGCCCGCAGCAGCCCCCGCAGTTGCCGATGTTCCCTTCTCGGCAACCACCGAACGTGCAGCCCTGCCTCCTCTGCAAGTGGAAGTCGTGGCCGGAAACCGCCACATCAGCGTGCCCGCGAAGAGCAATGCCATCCAAGTGGATGTGGGGCCGGGCGCGGCGTCTTCCGCGTCCAGTGCCGCGGCGCCGGCGCCGAATGCGCCGGTCGATGTTAGTACCGCCAATGCTAGGACGACCCGTGCCGGCGCTCGCGTCGAGCTCTCGCCGCAAACCGCTCAGAGCGTAAGCGTTTCCGTGCCGCCGGATTATCCCTTGCTGGCGCGGCAGATGAAGGTGCAGGGCGCAGTCAGCCTGCAAGCGCTCATCGCGCGAGATGGCACAATTCAAGAGTTGCAGATTCTCAGCGGTCCCGCCATTTTGGCGGCTGCGGCCCGCGAAGCGGTGAAGCAGTGGCACTTCAAACCGTACCTTCAGAACGGACAGCCCGTGGAAACGCAGGCCCGCATCACCGTGAACTTCACCATTTCCACAAATTGAACAAGGGCTGGACCGACTTGCTTATGTGGTGCGGACAATCTTGTCCGCGGCCGTTGCTGTTGCTTTTTGAATTGTGCGGGCTTCTTCCGTCCCTGGAAAATTATTCGCTGCACGCTTTTCGCGGACAAGAGTGTCCGCGCCACACAAACTGCGGAAAAACAAAAGGGGCGTCCGGATTCTTTCAAATCCAGGACGCCCGGGCAGCCCTCCCCCAGAACTGCTCATCCGGGAATGTAAGTCAAAACCGCGATTCCGAAAATGGCACGCCCGTGCCAAAATGGCCCACCAAAGTGGCGTCCCGCAAATCGCACGTTACCAGCTTGTAACCAGGCTCGATCGCGAGCTTCTACTCTGAAAACACCATTTCCCCAGGCGCCACCCCGGCGGTGGAATAGGGCGATCCTGAAAGGGCCTTGAGAACGCCGGTCGATGAATCGTAGCTATAACCCTCGATACCTTTTGCCGACTCACTTCCGATATAGAAATAGTCGCTGTTCGGGTCGAAGAGGGCGAACAGCCCACCCGCAGCCACACTGAACGGAGAACCCGTCACTTCCACTAGTTGTCCGTATTGCGTGTTCTCTGCATTGAGGGAAAAACACCAGATGGAATCGCTCGACCCTGAGGTTATTGCGTAAATCAAGGAGCCGGTGGGATCGATGGTTATCATGGTCGGACCCTCGGTGCCGGCCGTGGAAACAAACGGCGATCCTTCGATCGGGATCAGCTCGCCAGGGGTGGGGTAGCTGGGGTTGGTGCCGTCGGCGATCTCGAAACCGGAGATGTTGCCCGTCGTGTACTCATACGGGGCAGCGTTGCTTGCCGAAGGGTTCGCAACGTAAAGAAATCGATCGCTCCCATCCACGACCAGGGCGGCCGCTCCCGCCCCCGATAGGGTTGGAGAGCCAGGTAGCTGCGTGAGCACGCCGTTCGCGAACGAGAAGCCGGTGACCATCCCGAGGACCGGGTTGGTCACGTACACGAACTTGCCAGAATGTGTAAACGTAATCTGGGTGGGACCCTCATTCGCGGGAAAGGGCGAACCTGATGCTGTGAGCTCCGACAAAGCGCCGCTGGAATTGATTTTGTAAACCGAAATGTCGTTGGAAAAAACATTCGTCACCAACAAGTACCCGCCGAAAGGGTCGACGATTGCCGCCGTCGGACCTGAACCCGCCGGAACTGGATTGATATTGGACGATAACGTCCCGTCGTTGGCAACGTTGAAAATCGAGATCGTATAGTTGTAGGAATTGATCGCGTAGAGAAACTTCCTCGACGGGGCCAGCGCCAGGGCGGTGGGTGTAAAGCCGTTTTGATTCGGCGTTTGCGCTCCCGGGACGATGGCGCCGGTGGCGCCGTCGATCTGCAACAGAAGCACGGAACCATTGTTGGGCAGAGTCACGTAGGCAATGTGGTTAGGCGCCGTCGACGTGCTTTTGCTGCCGCAGGAAAGGGAAAGCGAGGCCATAATAATGGCAATGGCCGCGAGCATCCGCGGAAGACCGCTTGGACCCGTCAGTGCGGCACGCGCCGCCCTTAGAAAGTTCATTTGCGAACCTGCTCCTCTATATCCAACGTGAGAACGAAAAGATCGTATTGACTATCGTGCACGAGAAGACGAGAACTGGCAACTGCACCACCGATCGGATAATCTCAGTTCCGAATCTTTTAGATGACCCGATGGCCCGATCGCCAGATCGCCCGATGTGTTCTAATCGAATACGCCGTGATCGACATCCACTGCCACATTCTGCCCGAGGTTGACGATGGCCCCAAGTCCTGGGACGCCGCCGTCGAAATGTGCCGCATGGCGGCCGCCGACGGCATCACCCACATCGTCGCCACGCCCCACGCCAACGATCGCTACACCTATGATCGCGTGTACCTCTCCGGGCTTCTCGGCGAGCTCCAGGAAAAAATCGGTCCCGCCCTGCAATTGACTCTGGGATGCGATTTTCATCTTTCTTATGAAAATCTGCAACGCGTCTTCGAGCAACCGCACACCTACACGATTGGCAAGACCAACTATCTGCTGATTGAACTTAGCAGCTTCAGCATCCCGGCCCGCCTCGCCGAGTGTTTCACCCGCCTCGCCGATCGCGGGCTTACGCCCATCCTGACCCATCCCGAACGCAACCCGATCCTGCAACAAACGCCGCAGCGCATCGTCGAATGGGCCGAGCAGGGCTGCCTCATGCAGGTCACGGCCTCGGCGCTGACGGGACTCTGGGGAGAACGTCCCGAGATCGTCGCCCGCTGGCTCCTCGACCGTTCTGCCGTTCACATTCTCGCTTCCGACGCGCACGACACCAAGCGCCGCATTCCGAATCTTTCCGCGGCTCGCGCGGTGGCGGAAAAAATCGTGGGCGCCGACTACGCCGAAGCGCTCGTCGAAGGCAACCCCGGCGCCATTGTCAGCGGGATGCCGATTCCTTACTGCCCGCGGCCGATGCTGGATTAGATTCTCTTGCGCAGTTCCCAGTTGCCAGTTCCCAGTGCGTGGATTGCAGCGGTTACGATCCGGGTGCTAGAGCCCCAGGCCAGCCCCCGGACATCATTTATCTCCACTCGCCACTCTGATTTTTCCCAAATAGGGAATGATCGAACAAAAAATCATTAAGTTGCTCCTTGGGCGCGAGACAATGGCTCCAGCGTGCGAACGCTTGGGGATGAGCCTGTGCATTTGAAAGGTTTTTTCCGGGGCTAAGCCGCAAATTCGCGAAAACACAAGGAGTAAATGATGACAAAGTTCGTGGTTCGTCTCTCTCTGATCGTTATGCTGCTGGGAGCGCTAGTGGCCCCGGCACTGGCCCATTTTGGGAATTCTACCCTGAGGCCCGCGACCGCGAGTCAACTAGCGGCCAAAACTGCAGGCTCGCCAATGCTGATGGCTGACGGCCCACTTCCTATCCCGTGGCCCCATGTGACTGATGGGCTTCCCATCCCGTGGCCCCATATCTCAGCTAAGGCATCGGCCAAAGCCACTGGCTCGCCAACGCTGGTGGCGGACGGATACCCCATCCCGTGGCCCCATATCTCAGCTAAGGCATCGGCCAAAGCAGTAGGCTCGCCAACGCTAATGGCTGACGGATACCCCATCCCGTGGCCCCATATCTCAGCTAAGGCATCGGACAAAGCCACTGGCTCGCCAACGCTGGTGGCGGACGGATACCCCATCCCGTGGCCGACGGTCAATTTGATCGTATCGCTGGTTACTCTTTGATACACGTTATAGTTGCCTTCTGATCCTTGCCGGTTTATGGGTGACTCAGCTATGCTGAGTCACCCGCATTTCCATGAACTGGCTTGGCTTGGCTATCGCGATAGTGTGTATCGCACTTCTCATCTGCATTCTTGTGCTGCTATGGCGACGAAATCTTTTGCGAACTTTTCCATTCTTTCTTAGTTATATTCTCCTTGACCTGATGACAACGATTACAGCTTCGATTACTCTTTCCTGCCCTCGCGTCTATTTTTACTTCTTTTGGATCACAACTCCGGTAAAGGTAATCTTCGCGATCTTGGCGGCCTATGAGAGCTTTCTAAGAGTGTTTCGCGTGTTTTATCTGGTGCGGTGGTTTCGCGTTTTGTTCCCCGGAGGCATCGCCATGGCACTGTTGTATTCGGCGGTGAGAGGCTATCTCTCTCCAGTTCATGCCAGCGCGGTGGGCGCGGCGATCATTTCCGCAATGTTGACGGGGCAATATGCGATCCTGGCGATTTCCCTGGTTTTCTTCGCGCTGGCCAGATTGCTGCGAGTGCCGTGGAGGATCCACGAATACCGGTTCGTGCTGGGATTTGGCATCTCGGCAGTGACAACTGCGCTGGCCGCCTCGGTGCGTTCTGTTTTCGTAACAAGATTCGCATTTGTGAGCGGGATGCTGCCGGCCCTGACGTATATTTTAGTATTACTGATCTGGCTATCGGCGGTGGCGCATCCGCTGCCGGCAATATCAAAGATCGAAGCCGCCAGTGAGCGTCCGGAAGTGGTAGTGAAGCGGCTGCGCCGGGAATTGGCGGCGGTCCGGTCGCTGATGAGGAAGGAATAAACCGGGCAAATTTCCCATCTTGGAATCTGAGGATTCGTGTTTTCGTTCTTCCGTTCGTCATGATTATCGCATTGTTACTCCCGATTGTATTTGGGACCGCTTTTCTCGCGGCGGTAGCGTTGACGACGGTCTATCGGCCGCGCGCCCATAATATTGACAACGTCATCCTGCTGGCGCGCAAGCTGGACCCGGCGGATTTGGAAATGTTGCTCGATGCGGGAGAGGAATGGGGCCTGCGGCGATCGCTGACAACCGCGGCGCTGCGCGCGACCCAGGAAGACCGCATCCGGGTGGCGCGAGAATACTTGCAGCGGGTCGGGCATAACACCGAACTCATCCAGCTTTGGGTGATGCAAGAAAATCGGCTCCTTGAAGCCAAGGCCCGCGAGGAATACACAGAGAGAGATTTCTTGGTGATGGAGGCAGTCCGCCTGGCGCTGGAGCTTCGGCTGTATTCGCTTGCGGCCAGTTTGAAGATTGGGTCGTGGATGCTGCTGCGCATGTGCGGCTGGCCCCGGCGGCTGCTGCCGCGGGTGACGGTTTTGCGGGTGCAGTGTGGCGTCAACGTAATCGAGAGATATCGCAGATTGACGGAACTCGCCGTGGCCTTGAGCGCCCGGTATGGCAAGACGTACCACGACCGCTTGCTGGAGGCGCTGTAGACTGGCGCCGTTTGAGTCATGGCAGCGGGTAAATCCTACAAATCTGGACGCAGCAGAGACGGAGAAACGGAAACACCCTAGGGCTGGGGAGGGTTGTTTACGGGCGGGGTCGGAGTGTCGACGGGCTTGGGATCGGCGTCGGCGGACGGTGCGGGCGGCGTTTTCGTTGCCGTTGCCGTTTTCGTTGCCGTTGTCGTCGTTGTCATTGCGCTTTCGGGATTGAGCAGGCGGTCGTGGCTGGGGCCCAAGCCAAGCTTGATCAGGGCCCGCGAATCTGGAGTGGTCTTCGACTGCCATCCCTGGTCGGCCTGATAGCGCTGCATGGCGGCCTGGGTGGAGCTGTCCCACACGCCCGTGGGCTCGCCTTGCATGTAGTGCTGGCGAATGAGGGCTTGCTGAATTTCACGGGCACGGTATGAATCGATCCCCTGCTGGCCGCGCTTTTTCGCTACGCGCTTGGAACCTTTCTTGGCGCGGGAGGTTTTGCTCTTGCTCTTATTCGCCGAGGCATGGGTCGAGGTGCGACTCGATGGTTGCGCTGACGAGCGGGCCGATTTGTGAGATGAAGTGTGGGACGAAGTTTTCGTTGACGTGTGCTGAGTGGCTGCGGGCGCGCTGGTGGGATGTTTTTTGGCTGGCGCCGTCGAAGTATGCGCCGGTTTGGCGGGCGGAGGCGGCGTTTGTGTCTGCGCGATAGCGAGGCTAGGCAAGGGCAGACAGAGCAAGGCCGAGAGAGCGGTCCGCTGCCAACGCCGAATTGGATGAGCTAGGCGCATCTCTAAAAGCTTCTACTATCCGCGACTCAACCACAAAAATCAGTCGTTAGTCGGTAGTCGTTAGTCGTTCGGGACGCATCTTCTGTTTGAAATCCGCAAACGACCGATGACCAACGACTAACGACCGCTCCCTCAAAAAAACCGGCGAGACCGGGCCACTCTTATCGTCCCCTAAACGGGGATGGAGCGCCAGTCTCGCCGGAGGTCTTGTTGGTTACGGAAGTGTACCTGCCAGGAAAATCGTTCCCTCCTGGGCCTTTGCGCCTCGCTCACGCACCAGGAACACGACATCCTGCCCGCTCTTCAGCGACGACTCGATCTTCTTAAAATCGTCGGGATTATTCACGGCCTGCTTATTCACTTCCAATATCACATCGCCGCGAATCAGGTCGACATCTTCGGCGAACGATCCCTGCTTCACGTCCTGCACCACCACGCCCTTGCCCGCGGCAATACTTAGGCGATCGGCCAGATCGGGAGTGATGCTGCGGACCGTAACTCCGAACTTGCTGGGCTTGGGCGCTTGCTCGCCCTGGTCTTCGTCTTCTTCGCCGAGACGGGCAGCGAAGAGCTTCGAGCGATCGGCGATGGTCACGGACGTGTCTTGCTTCTTGCCGTTTCGTTCAAAGGCGAGCTTGGCCTTCGATCCCGGCTTGCGCGAAGCGATGTCCTCCACCAGCTCGTCGCCGTTATTCACCTGCTTGCCATCCACGGCGGTGATCGTGTCGCCGACCTTCAGGCCCGCCTCTTCGGCCGGACTGCCCGATAAGACATCCGACACCGTCACGCCCGATCCATAAATGTGCGTGATGGCTGGATTTTGGGGCTGAAACTGAATGCCAATGGATCCACGCGCAACCCTATGTTCCGGCCCGATCAATTGGTTGTAGACCTGGATCACGGTGTTCGATGGCATGGCAAATCCCACGCCCGCGTTGGAACCTGTCTCGGTGAGGATGGCGGTATTGATGCCGATGACTTCACCCGCCATATTCACCAGCGGCCCTCCGGAATTGCCCGGATTGATCGCGGCGTCCGTTTGAATAAAAGATTGGAACTGGCGGTCGCGAACGATGTTGCGTCCCTTGGCCGACACGATGCCCGCCGTCACGGTTTCCTGCAGTTGGAAGGGACTGCCGATGGCCAGCACCCATTCGCCAACCTGTATGCCGTCGGAGTTGCCGAGTTTGGCGGCCGGCAAAGGATGATCCAGATCGATCTTGATCACCGCCAGGTCGGTCTCCTGGTCCATGCCGATGACCTTGGCGTCGTGACCGGGCGCACCCTCGGGCTCACTCTGCAACTTGACGCGTATGCGATCGGCCTTCTCGACCACGTGCCGGTTGGTGACGATGTAGCCCTTCGAATCCACTATCACGCCGGAACCCAGCGAGCGCTGGCGAATGGCGTCCGCACCTCCGCTTTGGCCACCCTGGCCGCCGAAGTACTTATCGAAGAAATCCTGGAACTGGTTGTCTTCGTCGCCGCCCTGATCTTCGTCCCGATCGGGACGCGCAGAGCGCCGGTGGTGAGGGTTCTTAATCGTCGACTCGGTGTTGATGTTGACCACGCTCGGCTCAAGCTGCTTTGAGATCTGAGAGAAAACGGTCGAGAGCTGTTGCGGAGCGGGGATGGTCAGTGGCGTCGCGTCCGACGACTTCTGTCCCTCCTTGCCTTTCACTCCATAGGAGATGACCGTGCCAATCAGAATTCCAACCGTCAGCGTCGCTAAAATCGTTAGCGTGTAGGCCCAACGGTTGGCTTTAAGACGCACCCAAATGGCACTTTCGCGCGGATCCATACTCTTCCTCCATAAACTGCCCAATTTTTCATTATACCTTCGCCCCAGAGAGGGATCGGGTCATCGGACCATCGGGTCATCGGGTCATCGAACCATCGAATCATCTGAATCAACAAGACTATTGCGAGTCGGATTTTAGATCACCCGATGATCCGATGGCCAGATGACCCGATTACTTCGCCTCATACACCGTTTTGCCGCCGACTACGGTGCGCAAGACTTTCGTCTGCAGAATTTTCGGCGGCGCGACTGCGGTGATGTCGCGATCGAGAACCACAAAATCGGCCAGCAGGCCCGGCTCGAGCTTGCCTTTTTGCTTTTCGGCGAACTCGGCAAAAGCCGCTCCTGTGGTGTAGGCGGCGATCGCCTGCTCGATGGTCAGCTTCTGCGCGGGATAGTAACTCTTTCGTGCGTCTTCGTTCTCGCGGGTAAGAGCCGCGTAAATGCCGCGAAACGGCGTCACCGGTTCGACGGGATAATCGGTGCCAAACGCCAGCGCCACTCCGCGGTGCAGGAACTCCGCCCACGCATAGGAATGCTCGGCGCGCTTCGCGCCCAGACGCGACTCGGCCCAGTTCATGTCGGTGAGCAGGTGGCTCGGCTGCATCGACGCAATCGCCTTCAACTCTTTGAAACGCGCAATCTGCTGCGGCGTGGTGACCTGCGCGTGTTCGACGCGAAGCCGGTAGTCGTTATTATTGCCACCATCGGCCGCTTTGACCTTGCCTTCTTTCGCCGCCTTTTCCGCTTCGGCAAAGGCGTCGAGCGCCATCTGCACGCCCTTGTCGCCGATGGCGTGGAAGCCGATCTGATATCCCGCCAGCACGCGCTCCCTGGTCATTGCATTCAGCTTCGCCGCATCGTATTGCGGCAGGCCGCTGTTTTTAGGATCGTCGCTGTAAGGCTCAAGCATCGCGGCCGTCTTCGAGCCCAGCGATCCATCCATGAAACCCTTCAGCATTCCCGTGTGGAGCATGTTGTCGGACGCCGGATGCGAGTCGCGTTTGCGATTCAGTTCCTCCATCGAGTCGTCGAACGGCAGCCACTCCGAAATCCGCGCCGTCAGCTTTCCCTCGCGCTCTATCTCTTCGTAAATTTGAAAGTCTTCCCATTGCGAGTAATCCTGCGCGGAGGTGACGCCGTGACTCGCCAGGTCCGCAAGCGCAAGCTCGATGGCGTGCCGCCGCTTGTCGTGCGTTGGCTTGGGAACGATAGCCTCGACCAACTCCTGCGCCTTCTCGCGCAGAATACCGGTCGGCGTGCCCGCTTCATCGCGATCGATCTTGCCGCCTTCCGGATCGCGGCTGGCGACGGTAACGCTGGCCAACTGCAAGGCGCGCGTGCTGGCTACGCCAATGTGTCCATCCACGCGCTCAAGATAGATCGGATGTCCGCCGCTTACTTCGTCCAGGTCCCAGCGCGAGGGCAAAGTCTTGACTGGCCAAAGGGTCTCATCCCAGCCCTCGCCCACAATCCATTCCCCAGGCGCGGCGGTCTCGACGCGGGCCAGCAAGCGGTCGCGGAACTCGTCGAGCGTCTTCGTGCCGCCCAGATTGACGTTCATTTTCTCCAGACCGGCGCTCGCCAGGTGCAGGTGGGCGTCGTTGAATCCAGGCATGACGAAGCGGCCGCCAAGATCGACAACCTTCGTCTCCGGCCCTTTCAACTTCATGATCTCGTCGCGCGTTCCCACGGCGAGAATGCGGTCGCCAACCACCGCCAGCGCCTCGGCACGCTGGCCTGCGCCGAGCGATGACGCGGCATCGACCACTCCGGTATAGATGTTGCCGTGGGTAAAAATCAGTTCCGCTTTCGGCTTCTGGACGCCCTGCGTGGCCACGCCGTTCTGCGCCGCAGCGCCAGAGGCCGCGGCCAAGAGCAACATCGGAGCAATTCGCTTAGCCATCGTCATTTTCCGGATCATTCGCCGACTCCCGATAGTACGAGCATTGTAAGCAGAATGCGCCTCAGACCGAGGTCCCGTCCATGGCAGTCGAACCATTCTTGCAACGTGTGCGCGCCGCCACCGGAGCCGCCAGCGCCGATGGCAATGGCCTCGCGTCCGAGCGACAGCGGAATATTGGCGTCCGTCGACGCCCGCTGCACCTGCGCCGTATTGCCTAGTTGCGCATCCACGGCGTGAATGACTTTGAGCAGCCGCGCATCCGCCGCCAACTCGCCCGCCGGACGGTTCCCTATCTCTACCACTTCGCTCTCCGCCACCTGCGGGCGGCGCGTTGCGTGCCGAGCTGCGGCCCGATTTTCCGTGGCGACGGCCTGCTCCAACGCGCTGCGCAGCGCCCGCTCCAGCCGGTCGATTTCCGCCGTCGACGTGGAGCGCAGATCAATCCGAACGCTGGCGGATTCCGGTATCGCATTCACCGAAGTTCCGCCGCGAATCACGCCGACATTAAACGTCGTTTTTGGCGCGGCCGGCACCGGCGTTTGGCTGAACGACTCGATCGTGCGCGCCAGCGCAATAATCGGATTGGGCGCGCCAAAATCGCTCCACGAGTGCCCGCCCGGCCCGCGTACGATGACTTCGAAGCGGCGGCTGCCCAGGGCCTCCGCGACGATCGTGTCGGCGCCGGCGCCATCGACAATGACGCTATAGGCAATCGCGTCGCGCCAGCGCGGCGTCGCAAAAACGTGCCTCATGCCGCGCAGATCGCCTTCGCCTTCTTCCCCCACGTTTCCGATGAACACAAAAGGCAGCGCATGGGAAATTCGCCCGCTCGCCAGCGCGTCGGCCACGGCCAGCATTGCCGCAATGCCCGCGCCGTTGTCGGAAACTCCCGGGCCATATAACCGGCTGCCCTGCTGCCGTATGTGCAACGGCGTCGCCGCCGGAAACACGGTATCGATATGCGCGCTGAGCGAGACGAAACGGCTGGCGCAGCCGGGACGCACGCCGAATACGTTGCCAACTTCGTCCACTTGCACGTCGTTGAGCCCGGCCTCGCGAAATCGCTCCGCCAGCCAGTCGCCCCGCGCCGCTTCGCCAAAGGGAGGCGCGGCAACCCGCGTCGCTTCCATTTGCCATTGCGCAAACTGCTCCTCGTGCGAGCGGAACCACTCGAACGCCGCGCACACTTCCGGCAAACCGGCAAGCCGCTCCACTGCCCGCTGCACCGGAGACGATAAATCGGGACCTGTCACTTGCGGAGTCAACTCCATCTTTTGCATCCATCTTATAACGCCGCCGCGGAATGCCGGAACCGCCCCCGAACAAGTACTTGGGTCCTGGCACTCTTCGATTGGCGCATAATTTGGCCGTTACCGCTGTACAACACGGTCTCCTTTGCCAGAGTGTCGGGAAAAGCTTGACGGTGAAATGAAATTGATTTTGTCTTTCCTGAGACCTGAGACCTAAGACTTGCTTTCCCGAGACCTGCTTTCCTGAGGCCTATTTCAGCCGCGCCGCCAGTTCGCCAAAGAGCGGCAACTCGAAGCGCTCGCCTTGCCACGCCTTGAGCGACAGGACAATCCACAAGAACAACATGGCCAGCGAAGCCAGAATTCCAAACAGCAACAGAGACATGGCGGCGGCGACATTGGAAAGGAAGAGCGCGGCGACGCTCAAAACGAAATAGGTTCCCCAGAGTAAAACGCTTTGCCAGGCGTGAAAACGGACAAAGCGGCGGTTGCGAAATGCCGGCAGAAACAGGACCACTGCGGCAGCAACGAAGGTGAGATAAGCGATGGCTGCGGCCGCGCGGTCCGACGGAGGAAGCGGCGTCATCGACCATCCGCATCCTGGGCAGAACGCCTCGTTGGAGGGCATCGCGGTCCCGCAATGCGGGCACTTCAGCGAAGCCTGCGGCGGATTCGCCGGGCGATTTACCGGATCATTCTCCGGATTGTTCGCTGGGCTAGACAATTCGGCTTCCATTCGTCTTCTTACGGCAGGGCTCGCAAACGCCGTAGATCTGGAAGGTGTGGCGTGTGGTGAGGTAGCGGTGCTTGCGACCGATTTCCCGCTCGATTTCTCCGACTTTCTCCGAGAAAAACTCGACCGAAGCGCCGCACTCTGTGCAAACCATGTGGTGATGGCTGCGGCGATTGTATTGGTGCTCGTAACGCGCGATGCCGTCGTGAAAAGCGACTGCGCTCGCCAAGCCGCAACCCGCGAGCAGTTTCAGCGTGCGATAAACGGTGGTGAAACCGATGCGCGGGTCCGTCTTCTTGACGAGCTGGTGCAACTCCTCGGTGGAAAGATGTTCGCGTGTTTCAAGGAAGGTGCGCAGGATCGCATTGCGCTGTCCGGTCTGCTTGAGACCGACGCGCTTGAGATGCTGCAGAAATATTCCTTCGGCCGCGCGGATGTTCTCACGCGAGATGGTCAACCGGTCGTCGATGCGTTTCTGCAGCATGGCGTTCGCCGGGAGAAGGCCGTTGCCTCCCGTCTCCTCCAGAACGCATTCATGATACTGGGGGAGTGGGGATTACGCCAACTGGCTTGGACGGAGCACCCATAAGGAGTTGGGCGAAGCACACGTCCACACATCCGCAAAGAACGCAAATGTGTGGGGCGCCCGGCGGATGTGTGGGGCACCCACTTCGCGAACGACCAACGACCGTCTTCCTAAAAGTCGACGGTGATGACGTCCACGAAATCGCCAACGAGGTTGACGATCCTACCGGACTCGGACGGATTGACCGGGTTGTACTGGAGGGCGTCGGTAGTGGCGTCGTATATGTAGAACGATCCGCCCTGAATGACATAGACCACGTTAGGCGCAATCGAGGAAGTGCCGGTGCGCGTGGCAATGGGCTGAATGCCGGTCGCGTCTCCGATCTCGGGAGGAACCAAGACGCCGCCGGGCGGGTTGCTTCCCACGGTGGTGGCGGGCAGCGTGTTGTAGATGGAAAGGCAGCCGCGGGTTTCGGTGGCGGCGGATATCTCAGTGCAAGTGTTGGCTCCGATGAAAAGCTGTCCGTTCGCTCCGAGCGCCATGCGGGTGTGATATCCGTCGGTGATGACGATGGGAGCGGCATTGGTGACGGACATGGTATCGAGGTTGACGATGGTGAGCAGTCCGCAGGACTGTGCCGCAGTTTCCCCTGTACAGGGCTGCGACGGAGATCCATTAATGTACGGCGGCGTCCCTGCCACATACATGGTCGAACCATTAACCAAAGCTACGCTGCCGGCTGCTGAGCTGGCGCACTGTATGGGGTTTGATCCGGTAATGGGAACGCAAAGCGGGAGGTAGGCGCCGAGCGTGTTATTGGTCAGATTGAGTTGCTGAATGCTTGCCTGCGTTCCGCCGCACTCGGCGCCGCAGTTCAACACATAGGCAAGGCTGTCGTCGCTGCTGAAGAAGGCCGCAACCGGATGGTCGAAGCCGGGCACAAAAGTCACGACCGGATTCGTGGTCCCGATGCTGGATGGAGTAATCACGGCAATCGTATCGGCAATGAGATTGGAAGCGGACGGATCGCTGAGAGCGAGAACGCGATTGCCGGTGTTGCCGATGGCGAGATTCGTATAAGGCAGATTCAACCCTGAGGTCGTGGGCGGCGTTGTCGCAGCCGTAACGCAGACGATGGACGGAGAATTCGAACCAAGCGGCGGGCAGCTAATGGGGGTGTTGGCGCCCGAACTCAGATTGACGACCTCCACGACTCCGGAAGACTGGTCCGTCACTGAGGCGGTGGGCACGGCAACGTAAGCGGTGGAGCTGTCCGGGGAAACGACGAAGCTCTCGGTCATGCCGGGCAAGGTCACTTTATTCGCGCTGGATTGTTTGGCGTTGTCGATGATGCTGAAAAGGTTGTCGGAGGTTGCGGTGCCGTTGCCGCTGAACACCAGGGTCTGGGCGTGGTTAGGCGTAACCACCATCATGCCCGGAGCATCCCCGGCGGTAATCGACGCGGATACGCGCACGTCCTTTTCCGCGTCGACGACATAAATACCCGCGCTCAAAGTGCCGGCGGAAACGTTATTCGTGACGAAGGCGCGATAAGTGGTGTTCTGCAGCACGTTATTGGGCGCGCCGCTGCCACAGCTCAAACACAGCAAACTGGCGGGCAGCAAGAAGAATAGAAGAATCGGGACTTTTTTCAAACCTGGGACTCCAACCTCATGCCGGATATTTGCTTGGATGCAGGAATAGGAATTATAGCAAAGGAGAAAATTAAGGTTTCAAAGTTCATGGTTTCAGGGTTTCAGGGTTTCAGGATTTCAGGGTTTCAAGGTTCATGGACGCAGGCTCGGCGTACGGAATGATTTTAACGACGTATGCCATGTTTGGCTACAAACTCGTCGAAAACCTCCCGTGCTGGCCGGGTCCTTCCCTTCTTCACATCCTCCAGCCCCCGTCGAATGGCTTCCTCTTCATCGGCACGCGCGGCGATGTCGAGCAGGCGCTGATAGGCTGCGGCGTCCTGCACAATGGCCGCCGCTTTCCCGTTCACGGTGAGCACAACGGGGCGCTTGGTCTTCTTGAGCTGTTTCATGAAAGCGCCAGACTGGCGGCGAAAAGTCGTCAGCGATTGGATGTCTTTGGTGAGGTCAAGCATCGGTCCGCTCCTATCGAAAGCACCTTATTGGGTGCTACCGGAACAGTCTAATCCTGGGCAGCGGAAAAGCCCATAGCAAAATTCAGCGTCCGCGGATGCGGAGACCTTGCCGCTTCTTGTATCCTCAAGTACATGCCGCGGAACCTTCTAGACCGTCTGAAGCAATCGCCGGTGCTCTGCGACGGAGCCATGGGAACGCTTCTTTATGCCAAGGGGATCTTCATCAACCGCTGCTATGACGAGCTGAACTTGTCGCAGCCGGACCTGATTCGCGACATCCATCGCGATTATTTGCAGGCCGGCGCCGAGATGATCGAGACCAACACTTTCGGCGGCAACAGCTTTCGCCTGGCGCGGCACAGCCTGGTGGACCGTGTACGCGACATCAATCTCGCGGGGGCGCGTCTGGCTCGAGAAGCGGCCAAGGGAACGGACGCTTGGGTTGCGGGATCGATGGGGCCGTTGGGCATCCGCATTGAACCGCTGGGCAAGACTTCCTTTGAAGAGGCGCGCACCGCGTTTCGCGAACAGGCCGCGGCGCTGGTCGAGGGCGGCGTCGATTTGCTGATGCTCGAGACCTTCGGCTACCTCGAAGAGCTGCACCAGGCGGTGCTCGCTTGCCGGGAGGTGGATGGGAAGATTCCGCTGGTCGCTCAGGTCACGATCGACGAAGAGGGCAATTGCCTGGATGGATCGAACCCCGAGACTTTCGCCGCGCGCCTCGCGGAATGGAACGTCGATGTGCTCGGCATCAACTGCAGCGTGGGCCCGGTGGCGATGCTCGAGGCCATCGAGCGGGTGCGCGCCGTGACTTCCCTGCCCCTGGCCGCGCAACCCAACGCCGGCATGCCGCGCTCGGTCGAGGGACGCAACATCTATCTCTGCTCGCCGGAATATATGGCGAACTACACGCTCAATTTCGTCGCGGCCGGAGTGCGGCTGATTGGCGGATGCTGCGGCACCACGCCCGATCATATCCGCGCCATGAAATCGATTTTGAAAGTGGGTGAAGCGCGCGGCAAGACGGCGATTTCAGCGGTCATTCATGCCGCCGCCGCGCCTTCGGCTCCGGCGAGCATTCCCCTGGCCGAGCGCTCGCGCCTCGGCGCCAAGCTGGCGGCCGGGGAATTCGTGACCATGGTTGAGATCGTACCGCCCAAGGGCATCGACATCCGCAAAGAGATCGAGGGCGCGAAGTTCGTCAAGTCGGTCGGCGTGGACGCGATCAACATCCCAGACAGCCCGCGGGCCTCGGCGCGCATGAGCAACCAGGCATTGTCGCTCCTCATGCAGCAGGCGGTTGAGATTGAAGCCATCCTGCATTACACCTGCCGCGACCGCAACGTGCTCGGCATTCAGTCGGATCTGCTGGGCGCGGCGGCCATGGGAATCAGAAACCTCATCTGCATCACCGGCGACCCTCCGAAAATGGGGAACTATCCCGACGCCACGGCGGTGTTCGACGTGGATTCAATCGGATTGGTAAATATCGTCAGCAACCTGAACCGGGGATTGGACTTAGGCGGGAACCCGATTGGCGCCGGAACCGGCTTTGTCATTGGAGTTGGCGCAAATCCGGGGCTGCTCGACATCGACGAAGAGATACGGCGCTTCGAATACAAAGTGCAGGCGGGCGCGGAATTCGTGGTGACTCAGCCGGTGTTCGACCTGGCTTTGCTGGAGAGCTTTGTGCAGCGGATCGAGCACTGCCGAATTCCCGTCATTGCCGGGATCTGGCCGCTGGTCAGCCCCCGCAACGCCGAGTTCATGAAGAACGAACTGCGGGTTTCCGTGCCCGATGAAATCCTCAACCGCATGGCCAAAGCCGCCAGTCCGGAGGCGGCCCGCGCCGAAGGCGTGGCCATCGCTCGCGAAATGCTGACGGCGGTCCGCGACCGGGTGCAGGGCGCGCAGATCAGCGCTCCGCTGGGAAGATACGCCTCGGCAGTGGATGTTCTGGAAGCTCTCGGCTCGAAGCGGCGAACGTCAGTGTAGAAGACAGTGTAGACGCCAGTGTAGATTTGGGAACATTCCGCCAAAATAATCGCGCAAATCGAAACAATTCACTTTACATTTTGCACCGGAAGCGGCATTACAATAGAGTGCAGGAGCAATTGGATTGGAGAAGTTCGAGGATTGCCTGGAGCGTCTGGAGAAGATCGTTCAAGAACTGGAAAAAGGGGAAGTTCCTTTGGAGAAATCTCTGACGCTCTTTGAAGAAGGCATGAAGCTTTCCGCAACCTGCCGCAAACAACTGGAGGAAGCGGAAGGGAAAGTTGAGATTCTCTTAAAACAGAACGGAAAGCTCCAAATTGAACCGTTTGAGCCCCCGGCCGAGAAAGCGTTGCGCAAGTAACGCGATCACGACTCGGAATTGATAACGTCTGAAGCAGTATGCGCTGCCGCAGCCAAGGCCGCCGTAATTGACGCGGCGACGTCAGGGGGATCTATGGAAGCACTCTGTGTAGTCCTTTACCAGAATGACCCCAGAACTGCACAAACTCTGGCGGTCAGTCTCTCGCAACACTTTAATTCTGTATATTTGGCTGGCACCTGTCAGGAGGTCCGTCCCGCCGTGTCAAGGCACCGCGCCAAAGCTGTCGTCCTGGATCTGGAAACTTCGGGGCCCGATGAAGTCAAGCGATTGCATCATGACTTTCCCGATCTTTGCATCGTCGGCACCCACCGGCTGGCGGACGACCAACTATGGACCGAGGCAATGAGCCTGGGCGCGTCCGACATCTGCGAGCCGCGCAACCGCGATGTAGTGGAATCCTTGTTGCGCGGACTGACACACCGCGCGGCCGCCTGAGCGACTAGGTCTCAGGTCTTAGGTGTCAGGTCTCTGGAAGAACAAAATCAACAAAGAGAGACCTGACGCCTGACACCTGCCCTTCCGAGTTTCCTGCGACCTGACACCTTGGATCTGAGACCTGCCCTTCCCTCGCTTGTTATACTGCGAAGTCATGCTGAAACAAGTACTGCAGCAGGGACGCGAAGCCGCCGACGCCGCCCTCGAACGACTCTTGCCGTCGGCCACCGAGCATCCAACCTCCATCCACCAGGCCATGCGGCACAGCGTGTTTGCCGGCGGCAAGCGCCTGCGGCCCATTCTCTGCATGGAGGCGGGGCGCATGATTCTTGGAAATAAGCCCGTGGATATTGAAGAACCCGAACAAGAACTGCTACGCACGCTATCTCTTCCACCCGGAATCGCCGACCTCGGTGCCGCCCTCGAAATGCTTCACACTTATTCGCTGATCCACGACGATCTGCCCGCGCTCGATAACGACGACCTGCGACGCGGGCGTCCCACCTGCCACAAAGCCTTTGGAGAGGCCATCGCCATCCTCGCCGGAGACGCGCTGCAAACGCAGGCCTACGAAGTGCTGGCGCAGATCGCGTGCCCAGCCGAGGCGCGCACCGCCATCATCCGTGAAATTGCCCACGCCACCGGCACCATCGACGGCATGATCGGCGGCCAGGTCGTTGACCTCGAAGCCGAGCACAAGAAGCCCGATCTCGCGACTCTCGAATACATCCACCGCTCGAAGACCGCCGCGCTCATCACCGCCAGCGTGGTCAGCGGAGGCATGTACGCCGGGGCAACGGATGCGGATATTCGTCGCCTTCGGACTTATGGGCAGTCGATCGGTCTAGCGTTTCAGATCGTGGACGATGTGCTCGACGTGACCCAAACCTCAGAGCAACTGGGCAAAACCGCGGGCAAGGACGCGGCGGCGGAGAAGGCAACGTATCCGGCGTTATTTGGAATCGAGGAATCGATCCACAAAGCCGACACATTGGCCGAGCAGGCATGCGCCGAACTCAACGAATACGGCGAGGCCGCGTCAACACTGAAAGACCTGGCGCGCTTCCTGGTCGAGCGCAAGAAATAGCCCTTATTCAAACGATTCGATGCCATTGTTGACATTTCCCCATATATCAACTACATTGTAGCAGTAATGACCAAGCCCGCCTCTCTCGGTGAATTTGAACAAGTTGTTTTGCTGGCGATCTTGCGCCTGGGTGAGAACGCTTATGGCGTAACGATTCGCTCCGAGATTGCCGCGTGCACAGGACGCGAGGCTGCTCCGGGGGCACTCTATACGACGCTGGATCGCATGGAGGAAAAGGGAATGGTGCGTTCGTGGCTGGGCGATGCAACGCCGCAGCGGGGCGGACGGGCAAAGCGGTATTTCGCGTTGACCAAGGCGGGACGCGCCGCTCTAATCAACGCACAGCGAGCTTACCGAAGCTTGCTCGATGGGTTGGATCTACTGGGAGGCGCCAATGCATAGCGATTCAATGGCTGAGTGGATTGTTGGCCAGTTCACAAGTGAGAATCGGGCCGCTGCAATCGTGGGCGATTTGCTTGAACTCAAGCCGCGAAAGGGACCTTTGTGGTTCTGGCTTTCGCTTGCCAGAGTTGTGCTCGCGCTTGCCTGGCGGCGTCCTTTGGCTTTTGTTGTAGCATTTTACGCTGCCGGATGGGCGTTTGGCGCATTTCAAATGGCGATCTTTGGAATTCATGCGCAGCATCGGCCTCCGGAGCACCCGTGGATCCCTGTGTTCAGCGTGCTCAGCGCAGCCGCCATTATCCTGCTGTTTGTGCTGGTGTATGCGGCGATCTGCTATGGGTTCCGTGACCGAGTGACCCAGCTTGCACTTGCCTTGACGAGTTCGGCCACTGCGGTCATTTACTATTGGTGGCTGCCGGCAATCCTCATGGCTTGCATCACCCTGAGCATCTGTGCCGTCGTGGTTTCAATCTTGAGCAGTGAATATTGTAGGGCGGCGCTGGTTCTTCTTGCCGCTGTGGTGGTGGGCTTCGGCGGCGGCCTGCTGACAATGTATCTGGGTGCGCAATATCAACACTTCGTGTATCCGGGACCAATGGGAAGTCGAGAAATGCGGGAGCATCCTTCGGTGGGCTGGATGTACTTGTGTATGATCTTCGCGACAGCATGGATGATGACGACAGCATGTTCGCGTATGCATCGCTCTCTAATGCGCAAACAATCGATTGATTCAGAAAACCAGCGCATGTCCATATCTTAGTGCTTTGTTTTGCCGTTGCCTGAGACGCGGCAAGCCGCGTCTCTACGTGGTTGCGTGGGGCGTTTTAGGGACGGCTCCTACTCCTTCTTCATGGCGTCGATCAACGCAAAAAGCTGCGTCTGGGGCTCATTCACCTCGACGTAGGGCCTGCCGCCGCGCTTGCTGCTGACCACGTAGATGGTTGGCGTGTGCAAGAGGTTCAGGCCCTTGCCCAACTCTCTGTCCGCATTCACCAAAGCCGCCAATTTACCATTCGGATCCACGACAAATGGCAATGTAATCTTGCGCTCGGCGGCAAACTTCTCGGCAAAGGCGCGCAGATTCTGCGGGACAATCTCTATTTGATGGGCGAACACAGCGGCGCGGAAGTCGTTCCCGGTCTCCTTGGAATGCGTATCGAAATAGCGCGCTAGCACGGCGGCTTCATACGACCAGTTGTGCATCGGCAGCGGGAAGTCATGCTGCACGAGGGGGATTTTATAGTCGCGCGAGGCCTGCGCCAGCAGCGGCGCCAGAAGACCACACCGCGGACATTGCAGGTCTTCAAAAACGACGATAGCGATTTGTGCGCCCTTGGGCGGACGGAGGGCCTCGGGCGGATCCTGAGCGAACGCCGGCAGTGCGAGCAGCGCCAGGCACACGAAAATTACATTCGCTAAAACAAGGCTTGGCAAAACGGAGAGCGGCGACAGTCGTTGAATCTTCATAGTTTTATTTAGATGCGCATGGCACAGCGAACATTATGACGAACATTATAATGGTAGCGAATTCAGGCCATTCGCGCACCTGATTTCAGCGTGAATCCGGCCCGGCAACGCCGCTGGCGATGGCTGGAGACCTCGCTCATTGCGCAACATCACTCCGCAACATCGGCAGCCGCTGCGGTTTGGCAGGCCCGCTTGGCTGTGGCGCGAGGAGTGATAGAATCCCCCCAGGTTCAGAGGCAGACCATGAGCAATCCAGGTCCCGGCCGGAAACCACCAGAGCAAAGCCGCCATCGCCGTTACCGTATGACGGGTCCGGTGAAGTTTCGTCAATCCGGCAGTTGCGCGGCCGCGGAAGGACTCACGCAGGAGATCAGCGAGAGTGGATTTTCGGCATTTGTCCGGCCTCCGGGACTGACGGTGGGAGAAACTGTCGCTGTGGAAATGGTCCTTCCCGAAGGCCCTATGCAGGCGCGCGCGCTAGTCCGCCAGCGCACCGGGACCCACTTCCGGTTTCAGTTTGTGGATTTGACTCCAGAACAACTCCAGCAGATCAAGGACAGCACCGGGAAACTGGATCCGTTTCGCAATTCGGTCATGCTGGTGAGCCGCCAGCACCCTCAATCGTAGCGCAGGGGAGAATTAAGGGATCACTTCAAGTCGGCGCCGGGTTCGAGGTTGTAGAAATAATAGAAGCGCAGGCCGAGAAGTTTGCCGGGGAATTCTTTGGGCAGCGGTGGGAACGGAGTGGATGAGGTGATGCTTGCCCACGCGGCCCGGTCGAGCGCCACGTCGCCAGACGAGGTGTGCACCGTCATTTGGGCCGTTTCGCCATCCTTCAGGATGACGAATTCAATGGAAAGCTTGCCCTGCTTGTAGATGGGCGGATACACCGACGGCGGCATCAGGTTATACCAGTTCTGTTTCACGATTTGCACGACCCGCGTCAGATAAGGCCCGAAATCCACGCCCATCGTATCGGTCAGGATTTCCGCCTGGTCCAGCGCCTTGGCCCCGCTTCGGCCCGGGCTGCCGAAATCGCCCGCTTGTCCAGAACCGCCGTTGCGCCCGCGGTTGGCGGCCGTGGCCTGGAGCGCTTGTTGGATCGCCGAGCCTGGGGTCATGGCAGCGTTAAAATTCGGCTGCGGCTTGGCTTGCGGAGGCGCCTGCAAACGCGCGGTCTGATCGCTCGGCTGCGGCGGCGCGAATCCCGAGCTCTGCTGTGACGATGGCGGCGGCTGGTTCTCGGCGGCTTGGCCCTGCGCCGGTGGCGGCGCGTTCTCGCCCGGACGCCCGGGATGCGTGCTTTCCAGGATCTGCTTCAACTCTTCGCGATTGATCTGTGGCGCTTTGCTGGTCGCGATGCGGTCCTTATCGGAAATCACCTTCGCATCCGGACGCCGCGTCAGCTTCTGCGCGTCGGGCGGCAACGCCAGGAAGGTTGCGTCTTTCCCCCGGTCGGCATCCGTCCGAATCGCCAGCTCCACCGTGCGGTGGGTGAGGATCGTCATCAGCTTCTCGCTGTTCCACAGCAGAATGACCACGAACAAGTGCAGGATGACGGACAGCCACAGGGCTTCGCGTTTGCGTGCCCGCGAAAGATCGTCCTGCAACTGAATGAGAAGGTGCGGAACATCGTCGGGATTGAAGCCGCGATAGGCCGTCTCCCAGGGCTGCGCTTCGAACAGATCGCGTTGCTCCGGCGCTTCGGCGGGAGTCGCTGGATCGCGAGACAAGGGATCGCGAGACAAGGGATCGCGGGACGGAATTTGAGTAACCGGCATCAGGCAAAGACTATCTAGTTTAGAGACGCGGACGGGCTCCCGGGTTGCGTAAAACGTTGCGTAAGATTACGAGTAAAGTTTTCCCTGTAAAGTTACGTAAATTGTGGAGTTCGAACCGCTAAGTCCATTGTCGCATTTTTTCGCAAGCCGAGTGAGTACCTGAGTAATGGCTGGCGCAGTGGCAGGAAATGCCGGCCGGCGCGGAACGGAAAATTGCGTGCCCGCGATTGGTGTGGATTGGGCATGAGACGCGGAAATTTGTGGCGATGGAGAAGCGCGGGAAGGATGGAAATATTTTTAAATAAAACGTACCCCTCAACTGGACGACGGAAACAAAATCGGACGTACGTGCTCGCGTAAGCGGCCAATCTCACTGGCGTTATGCTGAAGAAGCTTGTGCCCCCCAAGTTGTGTCGGTTCCTTGGCGGCAATCTGCTGCCAAACCCAAGCCGATTTCTTCGTAGGAGCCGAGATCCGTCCTGAGGTCTTCCGGTTCGTTCCAAGCACCGAGAACAAAGACTCTGTCAGCCAAATGACCTGGGATGACAGACTTTGCCATTTCCAGTCTATTTTCCTTTTCATCGAAATCGATCAACAGAACCATGTATCGAAGGGGATAGCGATCCATCTCGGACATGTGGTCTGAAGCGAAACTGTTGAAGACTTTCGTCCAGCCGCCCGCCACGGGAAGCACTTGCATTTGCCGCTGTCGGTTCCAGTCAATTTGTAGGTGAAACTCATTCGCTAACCGGAGGTTGGCATCGTCTTCTGGAAGCACCAGGACATGAGGTTTATCCCTATTGACGCTCATGGTTCCACACATCGCCTCGAATAAGGGCGCCGACGAGATCCCCGTTTATTTGCATCTCGCTGAGAGGGCGTACGATTGTCGGCTCAAGGTGGCTTTTCCTGAAAAGACAGAGCGTATTCTCATCGGAAAAGCGATTGATCGCCTCCGGGTTATGCGAGGTAGCAATAAACTGCCCACCCGATTGGAACGCTTTACGGAGGGCCAAAACGAAGTGGCCGACCTCATTCAAAGCAAGGTAATTGTCTGGTTCATCCCAGAAACAAAACAGCGGTCCGTGAACTTCGTTCGCGGCGAGTACCACGGCGCATATCGCAAAACATTTTTCGCCGTCTGACAGATCCTCGAAAGAAAGATGTAGGCCTCCAAGTTCGTTGGCAAATTGGAGAGCTAGGCGTCGAGAGTCTCTGCCAATCGCGGGATTCTTGATGTCCTTCAGGTCGGGCATTACTTGCTTCAAGTAGTCATCAATTCGTGTATAGGCAGCCGGAGCATGCGCTAGCAAACCCGAGAACCACTCCGCAAAGTTGGTCACGGGAACATTCGGTTGCAGCGTTTCTTTGTTGGATTCTCCGCCAATTAAGCTCGGTACTGGCCGAAGGATAAGCATGCGAGCAAGCCAAGCCTTGAAAACGTATAAAGGATCGGCCTTCGACTGCTCCTGTACTATCGGCAGAGCGACCATGTGCCAGTCGATGAGGAACTTTGCCTCCGTCTCTGGACCCGTTCTTGCAAGATGAACTTGCGCTCGCTCTCGGGTATAGACCGGTTTCCCGTCCACCGTGAGATTCTCTCCGAGCACACGCGCTTCATAGAACCCATCTGGAAACTCGAACGCCAGAACGTACTCGTATATCTTGGTGTCTAGCTCGACTTCGATTTCAAATCGCATCGGCAGGTCTGTGCGTCCGCGAGTAAAATCCTTTGCAGTAACCAGGTCGCGTACACGATTCGTGCCTCGCGCGATCTTCTGCAGAATTTCCAGCGCAAACGAAACGGTGGTCTTGCCCGCGCCGTTTTCTCCAATGAGCAGGGTGGACGACTTGCCGGAAATTGGCAGCTCGAAGTTCTCCAAGCAGCGGTAGTTATGGACGTAGAATCGACGTATCACAAGGGGATGATACACGCTCTTGGGGGCACAGCGAATCGGAAATTTCATGCCTGGACGGCGGTATCCACTCAGTACGCCCGACCTTGCTCCCAATTCTGCAAGCAGAAACCGGTTTTTTCCGCAACCGGACGTACACTCCCTTTCGGTAAGCCCCGGTAATCGTCAGTAACCATCGCACGCAGAGTACTCGGCCTTACAATTACCTTACTCCGTGATCCCGGTTGCGGGGCTTCGTCTGGGAATCTCCCGGCGAGGGTTGGGCCCGTTCGGCGACGCTCGAGGAAAGCGCGGGCGCACGGCGGGAATAAGGCTGGAGTCCGCATATTTTATGGCGTTTGGTTTTGGCTTTAGCAAACAGAAGGCGCTCAGCGCCGCGGAGAAGTTTGTCCAGCAGGGCAAGCTGCATAACGCCATTGCTGAGTACGACAAAATTCTCAAGAGCGATCCGAACGATCTGACGGTCAACAACACGATCGGCGATCTCTACTCGCGGCTCGGCGACAGCGCCAACGCCATCGAGTGCTTCAAGAAGGTCGGCGATGCCTATGCCGCGCAGGGCTTCACGGTCAAGGGCATCGCCATGTACAAGAAGATCGCCAAGCTGCAGCCGAGCGTGGAAGGATCTCTGAAACTGGCGGAGCTCTATACCCAGCAGGGGCTGTTCAACGACGCCCGCGCTCAGTATCTGCAAGTCGCCGAAGACTTCATGAAGAATGGCGAGCTGGAACAAGCGGTGCGCCTTTTCCAGAAGGTCCTCGAAATGGACCCGGAAAACGTGCCCATGCGGGTCAAACTCGCCGAGGTTTATGTCCGGCTGGGAAAAAAGAAAGAGGCGTGGGATCTTTTCAGCGCGGCGGCGGAATCGCTGCGCTCGCGTGGATCGCTGGCCGCAGCCGAAGATATTCTGAAGCGGCTGCTGGCGCTCGACCCCAGCAACAGCTACGTTTTACTGCTGCGCGGGAAGGCCGCCCTGGAGAGCGACGATCCGAAACACGCCATCGAGTATCTGGAGAAGGCGCCGGACATCGATTCGCATCCCGACGGTTTGCGCGATCTGCTGAAGGCGCACCTGCAAATCGGAGACTTGACGAAGTCGCCCGCGATCGCCGAAAAACTGCTCACCGTGCACAACGATCCCGAGGGGCTGTCTCTGCTGGCGGAAGGTTACGCCCGCCTCGGACAGCATCGCGAAGCGCTCGACGTTTACACCCGTCATGCCGATCGCCTGCTGGCAACGGACTCGGCCAAACTGCTGGCCAGCTTGCATTCCATGATCAGCCATCTGCGCGACGATGCGGGCGCGCTCGACGAGATGTTGCTGCTGTTGAACAAAGCCGGCGATAGCACGCACGTCAACGAGGTCACCGAACTTTTGGCTCACGCCTCGGTCCAAGACGGAAACCTGGAACGCGCACGCGAACTCTACCAGTTGCTGGCCACCACTGAACCCCAGAACCCGATGCACATGCAGAACTACCGGCAGGTGGTGGAGCGCATGCAGGAAGCGTCGCCGGCGGCTGGAATCACCGCCGAAGAAGGGGCGGTCATCGTGGACGAACTGGAAGCGACGGCGCCGGTGATCGACCAGTTCTATCCCGACGACATCGCGGCGGCGGTGCGCTCCGCAGTCACCGATGCGGACCTGTTCCTCTCTTACAATCTGCCGGACAAGGCGGTGGTGCCGCTGCTGGGCGCATTGCCGCAGGCGCCGTGCGATGCGCGCTTGAACCAACGCCTGCTCGCGCTCCATACCCGCTACCAGCGTTTCACGGAAGCCGCCGTCTGCAGCCGCACCCTGGAAAGCGTGTATCGCGATGCGGGCTATCCGGAAGAAGCCGAACGCTATGGAGAATTGGCCGGCCGCTATGAGCAGAACGCGGAAGCCACTCCCTCGACGGCCACATCGCCGATCGCCGCAGCAACGGCTGCCGCTCCACCGGCCGCCGATCGGCGCGCGGCCAGTGCCGCCGCTGCCGCGGCCCCGTCCGCGCCCTGGCCGATGCCTGCGGATTCGGCTGCGGCTGCCGATCGCGAAACCGCCGAAGCTGCGCATCCGGAATTCGCCGTCCAGGAAACGACGGCCCACGCACCCTCCGACGCACACAATCTTCCCTCCGCGCAAGATCTGTCGTCCGACCTTTCTTCGGAGTGGGAGAATTCCCTTTCCATCGACGAACCGGCTCCGCCCGTGGAACTGCCGGCTGCCGTCGCCGGCGAAGCCGACGCTTCCGATAATCCCGAGATCGCGGAAACGATCGAAGAAGTCCGTTTCTATCTCGATCACTTCATGACGGACCAGGCCCGCGCCGGCATCGAGAAGCTCGAAACCCTGACCAGCGATGCCAGCATCCTCGATCCGTTGCGCGCCGCCATGGAATCCGCCGCTCAGCCGACGGCAGAGTCCGAGCCCGAAATCGCCGAGATTGACGCCGGCGAGACCGCGGATTTCGACGTTGAAATAGCGACCGGGCAGGAACCGGAGATCGCAACGCCGCCCGATCCGATGGCCGGATTTCGCCGCGAGACCGGCGACGAAACTCACGCCGCCGCTCACGACGAAGATCGCGACGAAAATCGCGACGATCATTCGGCGAAACCCCGGTCGAAACCGGCCTACGCCGGCCATTCTCTCGCAGATGCCACTCTCGCAGAAGCGGCCCTCGAAGCCAAGCACGCAGAACCCGCGCATGCGAAGACAAGCGAGCTGACCGAATTGGTCGCCGATCTGGAAGCTGCGCTCGGCGATTCGTTCCCGCAAGCGCCAGCGGCGGCAGCAACGGCCGCGCCCAGAGCGCTCGAACCCGTGCCCGCGCCCACCGTCGAAATTGAAACTCCGGCTGCCCCGGCGGCCATGCCCGCCATCGCAGCCTCGGCGGGTGGCGCCGCAACCGCGGCCGCTCCCGCCATGAGCTACAGCCCCGCTCCCGTGCGCCCCTTGGGGGCCGGAGCGCAGGCCATGCATGCTTCCGACAGCGTCGATCTTTCGGAGATGTTCGGCGAACTCAAACGGGAACTAGAAGAAGAGGTGGTTGCCGGCGACGACGATCCAGAGACGCATTACAACCTGGGTGTTGCCTTCCGCGAAATGGGCCTGCTCGACGAAGCCATCGCCGAATTGCAGAAAGTCTGCGCCGCCATCGATCGCGGCAAGACGTTTGCGCAGCCCGTCCAGACCTACACCTGGCTGGCGCAGTGCTTCCTCGATAAAGGAGTTCCCGAAGCCGCCATCCGCTGGTATGAAAAGGCGTTGCACCTTCCCGGACTCGATCAAGACTCGCTCCTAGCCATCAACTATGAGCTGGGATCGGCCTGCGAAACTGCCCAGGACAAGCCCGCTGCGCTGCGTCATTTCACCGACGTGTACGGTTCGAACATTGACTATCGCGACGTGGCCGAGCGCATTCAGGCCCTAAAGTCGTAGAATGCACAAAGTGGGTGCGGAATTCGGGCTGGGATGAGACGCTGTCCCGCGCCCACTCCGCGTGCCCCACCGCAACGACGCGTGAAATGATTTCCGACCCCAAACCACCTTTTGCCAGCGGCTCCATCGGCGTCGGGGAACTCAAGCCCCCGGCGGAAACCTCGGCCCCGCTCGCTCCAATTTCCGTGTCCAGGCCCTCGCCTTCGTTCGCGCATCTATGGCTCCGCCGCATCGGCGTGCTTCTATTCGTGTTTTTGTGCGCGACGCTGGGCATGATGCTCATAATTGTGCCTTGGCGTCCGGAGTGGTCGGAAAATCCTTTGCTCATGCCGTATCCGGCGCTTCGCGCCCTGGTCGGATGCGGTTTCGCGCGCGGCGTTGCGACCGGGCTGGGCGCGCTCAATGTGTGGATAGGATTCTGGGAGGCGATCCAGTATCGGGAAGAGGAATGAACAATTGAGGGGTAATTTGTAATTGGTAATTGGTAATTGGTAATTCAAAACCAAGAAGCTCCTGCGCACCGAACGGGCTTAAATTACCAATTACAAATCGCAAATTACAAATCTCAGTACGGATGCAATGTCTCGATAATTCGACCTATGACCGATCAAAAGACCAAGCCCGCTTTACTCGCCTATAAGAACGAACCGTTTCTCAACAGTCCCGACGGCAGAATTCTGCGCCTGCTGTCGGAGTACAGCGAGCCGCTCTCGCGCTTCCGCCGCGAGCAGATCCAAGACACGGTCGTCTTCTTCGGCTCCGCGCGCATCCAGAGCCACGACTATGCCACGGAGCGCCTGACCGAAATCCGCGGCAATGGCGCTCAGGTTTCTTCGGCGCAGCAGGTGCGCGATATAAAGCGCGCCGAGGCCGACGTCGGCATGGCCCGCTACTATGCAGACGCGCGCCGGCTGGCCTTCCTGCTCACCGAATGGTCGAGCCAGATTCCGGCCAAGCGCCATCGCTTTGTCGTCACCACCGGCGGCGGCCCGGGCATTATGGAAGCCGCGAATTTGGGCGCCCACGAGGCGGGCGGAAAAACCATTGGCCTCAACATCAACCTGCCCTTCGAGCAGAATCCCAACCCTTACATTTCTCCTTCGCTCAATTTCGAGTTCCATTATTTTTTCATGCGGAAATTCTGGTTCGCGTACCTGGCCAAAGCGCTGGTGATCTTTCCCGGCGGCTTCGGCACGCTCGACGAACTTTTCGAGATCCTCACCCTCGCGCAAACGGAGAAGCTGGCCAAAAAGATTGTCGTCGTCGTCTACGGCAGCGATTACTGGAAGAAGATCGTCAATTTCGAGGCCATGGTCGACGCCGGCATGATCTCGCCCGAGGACCTCGGACTGTTCCACATGTCGGATTCGCCGGAAGAAAGTTTCGAGTTTTTAAAAGAAGGACTGACCAAGTACCATCTTGGCCCGCAACAACCGAAACGCGCGGAGGAGGCGGCCGTCCCGGAAATCGCCAAGACGCGGCCGTAGGCCGGTCTCGATGTTCGCGCTCAAACTTTGCCCGCTCGCAACCGGCTTCCCATGGAGACGCGGCTTGCCGCGTCAGTCGCAACGTTTCACCCCGCTCCCAACATAACGGGCAAACACCGTCTAAGCAAATTTGACTCCCAGCGCCCTGACTTCGTATACACTTCTACGCGTCAATGTTTCAGGAGGAGAAGATGCCCCCACGAACAAGCTTGGCCATAACATTTATTTATGTGTTTTTTTTCTGCGCGGCTTTCTGCGCAACTTCCGCGCTCGCTCAACCACCAACCGAAAACCAGATGCCATCCGTGGTACAGGTTCCCGCCGAGGCGCAGCCCTCGCCGCACTTCGATGCCACGGCGGCCACCAACGCTTACCTGGCGCAGATTCCCGTCGGCAAAACGGCCCGCTCCGACGCCTACTTCGAGAGCGGCTACTGGTTGATTCTCTGGGATTTTCTCTATGGAGTGGCGGTCGCGCTGCTGTTGCTGAATCTGCGCTGGTCCGCTCGTATGCGCAATCTGGCGGAACGTGTTACTCGCTTCAAACCGGTGCATACGTTCGTGTACTGGCTGCAATACCTTATTCTCACGAGCATCCTCACTTTCCCAATCACCGTTTACGAAAGTTATTTCCGCGAACACAAGTACGGGCTCGCCACGCAAACCTTCGGCCCCTGGATGGGAGATCAGATAAAGAACCTTGGGCTGTGGCTGGTGCTGGGCGGCCTGCTGGTGACGCTGCTGTTCGGCATTGTGCGCCGCCTGCCGCGGACCTGGTGGATATGGGGCGCGGTGGTGACTATTCTGTTCTCGATCTTCATCGTGTTGATTGGGCCTGTCTACATATGGCCCATCTTCAACAAGGTCACGCGCCTTGACGACCCGAAGATTGTCGGGCCTATTTTGAGCATGGCGCGGGCCAACGGGATTCCAGCCAAAGACGTCTACGAAATCGATGCCTCGCGGCAGACGACGCGCATGAGTGCCAACGTTAGCGGCTTCGCCAATACCATGCGCATCACCCTCAACGACAACCTCTTGCGCCGCGGCTCGCCGGAAGAAATTCAGGCGGTCATGGGACACGAGATGGGCCACTACGTCATGAACCACATTTACAAGGGCATTATGTTCGAGGCGATCATGACGGTGCTGATGTTCGCCTACTTGTACTATGGACTCGGTTGGGCGCTGCGACGCTGGGGCGAGAAGTGGCAGATTCGTGGCGTGGGCGACACGGCTGTGCTTCCGCTCGTGGTGCTGCTGGCCTCCATTTGGGGTTTCGTCCTTACTCCCATCGATAACACGGCCACGCGCACGCAAGAAATCGAAGCCGACATGTTTGGACTGAACACGGCCCGGCAGCCCGACGGCTTTGCACAGGCGGCGATCCATCTTGGCGAATACCGCAAGATGAATCCCGGCCCCGTCGAAGAGTTTATTTTTTTCGACCACCCCAGCGGACGCAATCGCATCTATGCCGCGATGCGCTGGAAAGCCGAAAATTTGAAGTTGTTCGCCGCTCCGCAGCCCAGTCAACAGCCCGGTTCGCAACCAGGTGCGGAAGGCCCGGCAGCCGCAGCGCCCGCGGCGCCCGCCAACGTCGAGAAGAAATGAGGGCGTTCTCGTAGTACGCTGAGAGCCGATGGCGGACCGCTGCCTGCTCTACTACATCACCGGACGAAACGAGTTTCGCGGCGACGAAAACACCCGCCGCCGCGCCCTGCTCGCCAAGATTGCCGAGGCTGCGCGCGCCGGCGTCGACTACATCCAGCTCCGCGAGAAAGATCTGAGCACACGCGAACTGGAATTGCTGGCGCGGGAAGCTCTCACTTCCGTGCGCACCAGCACTCCACTGAGAACTGAGGTCCGAGAACTGAGAACTCGCCTCCTCATCAACTCGCGCACGGATGTCGCAATGGCTGTGGGGGCAGACGGCGTTCATCTGCGCTCCGACGATGTCGCGCCCGATGAAGCGCGCCGTGTGGTGACGAATCTTTCTGCCCACTGCCCACCGCCCACCGGCCACTTTCTAGTGGCTGCCTCCTGCCACACTGCCGAGGACGCTTTCCGCGCCGCGTCCGAGGGCGCCGATTTCGCCGTGTTCGCTCCGGTGTTTGAGAAGAAAGATGCGCCGTTATTTCTGAAAAAAGCCGCGTCACCGGCAGGCCTCGCCGCCTTGCGCGAAGCCTGCCGCGCGAAGATCCCGGTCCTCGCTCTCGGCGGCGTCACTATGCAAAACGCCGCATCGTGCCTGGACGCCGGAGCGGCCGGCATCGCCGGCATTCGCTTGTTTCAGGAAAATAAGATCGAAGACGTGGTCCGCGCGCTGTGGGCGCTCTAGGGCGGCAGCGGATACGCTCTCCCTATCTCGATTGAATACATCTTTGCTCTACTCGTCTTACTTCCAGCCGCTGCCGGCCATCCCTTCTCCTCTGATAGACTGAGTCCACAAATTAACCTATGCTTCCCTGCCAGCGCCATCTCTTCGACATTCCCGACGACGTCGCTTACCTGAACTGCGCTTACATGTCGCCGCTAATGAAGCCGGCGCTGGAAGCCGGAACGGCGGGGTTAGCCCAGAAATCACAGCCGTGGAATCTCACGCCCGATGAGTTTTTTACGGGCTCCGATGAATTTCGCGCAACTGCCGCGCAGCTACTCGACTGTATGGCAGACTGCATCGCCATCGTTCCGTCGGCGAGCTACGGCATCGCGACCGCCGCGCGAAATTTGCCACTCAAGAAAGGCCAGCGCGTACTCGTGCTCGCCGAGCAGTTCCCTTCCAACTACTATCCGTGGCAGCGGCTGGCGGAAAAGAACGGGGTATCGTTAAAAATTGTCGCCTGGCCTGAAGATCATGACTGGACCACTGCCGTTCTCGAAGCGCTGACAGCGGAAGTAGCGGTCGCGGCGTTGCCGCATGTGCAGTGGACGAGCGGAGGCAGGCTCGACCTCGCGCGCGTCGGCGAAGAGTGCCGCAAGATTGGAGCCGCGCTGGTTCTCGATCTGACGCAATCGCTAGGTGCGTTGCCCTTCAGCGTGCGCGACGTGCAACCGGATTTCGCCGTCGCCGCCAGCTATAAATGGCTGCTCGGACCATATTCCATCGGGTTGCTCTATGTCGCGCCAAAATGGCAGAACGGAACGCCGCTGGAAGAGAATTGGATCCAACGCGCCAACGCTCGCGATTTTGCGAGCCTCATCCTGTACACGGAAAATTACGAATCTGGCGCGCGGCGATTCGACATGGGCGAGCGTTCGAATTTCGCGCTGCTGCCTGCGGCGGTCCGCGCCATGAAGCAGGTGCTGGAGTGGGGCGTTGCGGAAATCTCGGAAACGGCGGGTACGCTCAACCGGCGGCTGGCAAAGGCAGCGGCGGAGATGGGTTTCTCCGCACCCGCCGAACCGCTGCGTGCTCCACATTATTTGGCCCTAAAAAGGAAAGAGGCGATACCGAAGGAACTCCCGGAAATGTTGGCGAAAGAAAAAGTATTTGTCAGCGTGCGCGGCAACTCAATTCGTGTGGCGCCGCATGTCTACAACACGCCACAAGATTGCGAGCGGCTCATCTCATGTCTGCGCCGCATCGCCATCCCCTAGGAACAAACTGCAAAATCGCAGCATACGCCTACGGTTTGAGCGCCGCGGCCCGCCGCTGCGCCACCGAGGCCGCTTCGCTCGACGGATTCTCTTTTTGCACCTGATCGTAAATCTTCTTGGCCTCGTCCGGCTTCTTCTGAGACTCGTAGAACCCGGCGAGTTCGAGCTGCGCCGTCGCTTTACTGACGACGGTCGTGGGCTTGTCGATCAACTGCTTATAAAGGTCGATGGCCTGCGCGACCTTGTTCTCTCCGCGATAAACCGAAGCCAGCGCGAATTTGCCGAGCGCCGCCAGGTCGCCGTTCGACGAGCCAGCCGCCTCCTGCAAATTGCGCTCCGCAGCCGCGTTGTCGTTGAGCTGCGCCGAGGCCAGACCCACGAAATAGCGCGACATACCGGCGGTGTGCGTGTGCGGATACTTGTCGACAATCGCCTGGAACTGCTTGCGCGCCGCCGTGGCCCGCTCCTCGGTCGACGCGAAGGTGTCGTACCCCGCTTGCGGCGGCATTCCCGCCGGACGCACCGGCGTTTCAAATGTGCGCACCGCCGTCGAAAGCTCGGCGCTCGCCTTTTCGTCCTGCGTGTTGATGTAGTACCAGCCGCCAAATGCGAGCGCCGCGATGACGGCCGCCGCAATCGCAACGGCAATGATCTTCGACTTGTGTTCCTCGCTCCAGTGGGCCGCGTTCTCCGCTGCCTCGAGTGTGACCTTGCTGAAGCGGTCTTGTTTCAGTTGATGCCGGGTTTCTGCGCGCACAGGGTTCCTTCTTCGCTCAAGTGTAGGCTGACAAACTTTCAGTTTAACAGGCGGATTTCCAGAGCGTCAAAGCGAGCGCCGCCGCCGCTCGCAACAAACCAACTTTAGTTGCGAGAGCCTGGGGTGAGAGCGGACTTCGCGCGGGCGAGGGCGCCCGCGCCACACTTTTATTTATTGCGCGGCTTCGAGCTGGCCCTTTTCGGCTTTTTCCTGGCACGCAATACAGTGGCGGGTCCAAGGCACGGCTTCCAGGCGCTTGGCGTTAATTTCCTTGCCGCAGGAAACGCATTCTCCAAAGCCGCCTTCACGGATGCGCGCCAGCGCGCTATCGACCATGTTGAGCAACTGCCGGTCGCTGTTGCTCTGGCTGAAAAGGAATTCCTTGTTGTAGGAACTGGCGGCGCGATCGGCGACGTCCTGTGTGGCCTCATCGTCGACGGTGCGGCCGTCCTGCTGGTTGCGGGTCACCATCAGGCGCAGTTCCTGCCGCCGGGTTTCCAGTCTTTTTCTGAACGTCTCTAGTTTCTTCTTATCCATGATTGATGCCTGCCGTGGCGCCAACCTCGCGCCTCACGGGACCCCATTCCACATGAAGTCGAACGAATATCCTAAGCGCGGCAGAGACCGGCGTCAACTGGAGGTTAAGGGTAAGGGTCAAGAGCAAACACCGCCAGGGGCGAAATCGCACGCCAACGGGTGCTATCATTGACTCGCCCACCTTCTTTCACAGAGGATGGGCCGAGAACTACCGAAATCGATGCGCATTCGACGCCGCCTTCTCATCCCTTTGGTCGTTTTGCTGCTCGTGGCCGCCGTCGCCTTGATCGTGGCCCTGCGCAAACAAGCTCCGCCGGAAGCGGCCCGCTTGCTTCCCGGCGCCGACGGCTTCTTCTATATCAATCTGGAGTGGGTCCGCACCTTCAACGCCACCGGCCAACTGCCGCCGGTTTCGCGCGAGCCCGAATACCAGAAGTTTGTCGAGGAGACCGGCTTTCAGTTCGAGCGCGATCTCGACAAGGCCGCCTTCGCCATCCACTATCCACAAAGTTGGGGAAACGGGACGGCTGGATCGGTTTTGGAGCCCCGCTTCTCCGAGGTCTTCGTCGGCAAGATCGATTCCGCCCGGCTGACGGCGTATCTTAAAAAACTGTCTTCCTCCATCGACGATTACCGCGGCTTCGACATTTACAACATTCCGTTCGAAGGCCGCACGGTCCGTATCGTGGTTCTTTCCTATGACAGCGTCGCGGTTTCGAACCATCCCGACCCCAGCGTAATTCGCGGCATTCTCGACCGCTCCCGCAAACTGGCCTCGCCGTTTGGCGGACCTTCGCTGCTGCGCAAGTACTTCCGCAAAGTTCCACTGGCGAGTCTATCCTTTGCCATTCTGCGCGTGCAGCCCGAAATGAATTCCCTGGGTGGACTGGGAAGTTGGAGCCTGCTCTTTCCGAAGCCCGCGGTCGCCGTGATTTCCGCCCGCTATCTCCGCGCTCTTCACCTGCGGGCGGAAGCGTTCACCGGCAGTGAAGATGACGCGCAGGCCATCACCGAAAAGACCTCAGCCTTTCTCAGCATCTTCCACGCTGCCGAAGGCAGCGTCGGCGCGCAGGGCACGGATGCGGACGTAAAATCGTTTTTCGACAGCCTCAAAGTCGAACAGGCCGGAGATCGCGCCATTCTCACCGCAACCGTGCCGCCAGGATTTATTCGGAAAGTGCTGACGGAAGCTCCTCCTGAAACCCCGGCGCCCGTCGCGCCCGCTGCACCGCCCAAGGAGCCGCCCGCCCTGAAGCGGCCAGCAAAGCCCAGTCCGCGATGACGAACATCGGATGAGATCGTCTAATATAAGATGGCGGAATTACTGCGGCCTCTTCCGCGGCATTCTGCGGATTCGAGTACAAAGTTTTTTCGATCGCTACAATAGAACAATATGACAAGTTTGCCATTGCCGCTCGCAGCCTTCGTCGCGGGCCTGATCTCATTCTTATCTCCCTGTGTTCTTCCGCTCGTGCCTGGATACGTCTCCCTCATCTCCGGCGCGGGCGTCGAGCAACTGAAGTTGCAAGAAGGTCAGCTTTTCCGCAAGGTGATGTTCAACTCCGCCGCGTTTATCGTTGGCTTCAGCATCGTCTTCATCACGCTGGGCGCGATCTCGACGGAAGTCGGCCAGGTCCTCGCGCAATACAAATCGCTGCTCGCCCGCATCGCCGGAGCGGTCATCATTCTCTTCGGTCTTCACCTGACCGGCATCTTTCAGATCAAGTATTTGCTCGCCGACACGCGCCTGCATGGCCTCAAAGGCAGCTCTTCCGCCTGGGGCGCGTTCGTCATCGGGTTCGCCTTCGCCTTTGGATGGACGCCTTGCGTCGGCCCCATCCTCGCCGTCGTGCTCGGGTTCGCCGCCGCGCAGGACACAGTTTGGAAGGGCATCTTTCTTCTCGCCATCTATTCGGCCGGATTGGCTGTGCCTTTCCTGCTGACTTCGCTCGGCATCGAGCGCTTTCTCAAGTTCTACAACCGCTTCAAATTTCACATGCACGCCGTGGAAGTCGCCAGCGGAGTGTTGCTGATCGCATTGGGCATCCTGCTGGTGATGGGCCGCTTCGCGATCATCTCCGGCTATTTCTCGTTCTTGAATCGCTTTGCGCTGTAGCTGAAGCGGCACCGATTTCCTGTAGAGACGCGGCTTGCCGCGTCTCACTCTGCGGCGGCGAGAGACGGGGCAAGCCCCGTCTCTACACTGAGTTCTTGTTTTTGGGTGGCGCAGCGCTTCAGCGCTGCGATAATTGAATTGTTTTTAGGAGCGGCTTTAGCCGCCGAGGTTACCAGTGAAAAGAAGTCCTCAGATCCTGTTTTTCATAGCTCTTATTGTCGCAGCCATGTTATTCGTCGGCATTCGCATGGCCCACAAAAACCGCGCCAACGGCCCCGCCCGCGGGCAACTCATTGGCAATTTGGCGCCCGACTTCGAACTGCCCACGCTCGACGGCAAGAACCTCAAGCTCTCCGATCTTCGCGGCAAGGCCGTGCTGCTCAATTTCTGGGCGACATACTGCGGACCCTGCAAAATCGAAATCCCGTGGTTTGTCGAGCTGCAAAAAGAATATGGCTCGCAAGGATTCCAAATCGTCGGCGTAGCCATGGACGACGCCAGCACCGATGAAATCGCCAAATTTGCCAAGGAAATGTCCATCAACTATCCCGTCTTACTCGGTAAGGATTCGGTTGGGGACAGCTACGGCGGCGTCGGTGTTCTGCCGGTCTCGTTTTTCGTGGACCGCGACGGCAAGCTCATCGCCCGCGAATTCGGCTTGCAAAGCCGCAGCGTTTTCGTGGACCACATCAAACAGGCCCTCAGCCAGGGCCAGGCAACACAAGCTCAGAACTAACTGCGGCCCGCACTTGAGCTTGGAGTAATCTAATGATGGAGTAATCTGGCAAGGTGCGGAAGAACTTGAGTTTCGTATCGGGGCATCGCTTTAGCGATGCCGTAAGCTTCAAAATCAAACGCCCCTTTAGGGGTTTGCGTAAAAACTCGTTTTTGCGCCTGTTTTTGGGTGGCGCAGCGCTTCAGCGCTGCGGTAAGTGCATTATTATGACTGCGGCTTTAGCCGCTGAGGTCATAGCTCTTGCCCCAGAACGACTTTTTCCGCAGCCTGCTTGGGGCCGCGTTTTCCTCCGCAACCTTTTGGTACTGGGATAACCAATGAAAGCACTTCTCGCAATCGCGTTTCTCTTATTTTCCGTTTGGGCTTCCGCGCAGGACGATCTCGGCCCGAAGGGCCTGGCTGTACAGATGGCGCCCGCTCCGCTGGTCACCGCCGTGCAGAGCAAAGCGGCCACCGTTACGCTGCTGTTCCGCGTTTCGAACGGTTATCACATCAATTCCAACCACCCCAACTCGGAGTTCCTCATTCCGACCGTGCTCAAGGTCGATGCCACCACCGACATCGTCATTACCAAAACCACTTACCCCGACGGCCAGGATTTGTCTTTTGCCTTCTCTCCCGACGAGAAGCTCAACGTCTACACCGGAGATTTCAAGGTTCTTGTGCAAGTCCGCCCGCTGCAATCCGTAACACCCGGCAAATATGTAGTCCGCGGGACTTTGAAATACCAGGCCTGCGATAACTCATCCTGCTATCCGCCCAAACAGTTGCCGGTCAGCTTCGATGTGAAGATCGCAAAAGCTCCGCCCGCGCCCAGAAAGAACCCCGCACAAAGTCCGCACGCGCACTAAGGAAACTCCGATTAAGTCGGTTCATGGAGAGTTTTGATTAAGTCAAAATATTTTCCCCTGTCATCCTGAGCGAAGCGAAGGACCTATGCATTTTATCCGCGTCACTAGCGGCGTAAGCGAAACATCCGCCTCGTCATCGTGCGCGCTTTTGCCGCTGCAATGGGCTTAATCAGAACCTCCCTAGCGTACTTCCTGACCGCGTTCGCAAAAGCTACAGACGCGCTGCATGGCTGAGATTCCAGTCAAGGTGACTTCGGGCGCGAGGTAATCGGGGCGCACCGGCTCGACCTTCGTCAAATCGGTGCTCAAATACTTCTTGTTGTCGTCCGCGAAGACCGTGGCCACCACCGCATCCGGGCCCAGTTCTTCCTGCACCTTGAGAGCCGCCAATAAGTTGCACCCCGATGAAATGCCGACGGCCAGGCCAAGGCTCGACGCCAGCTTCTGCGCCATCAAAATCGAGTCTCCGTCGGACACTGCGAGGATGGGATCCAGAACGGCGAGATCGACGAGGGCCGGAATAAATTCATCCGAGATGCCCTGAATGCGATGCTTGCCGACTTTGTATCCAGTGGAGATTGTCGGCGATTCCGCCGGTTCGACGGGATAAAGCTTGACGTACGGATTACGCCCGCGAAGGTAGCGCCCCACTCCCATCACCGTGCCGCCGGTGCCGACTCCAGCTACAAAAGCGTCCGGGCAAAGTCCCGCCGACTCCAGTTGGGCCCAGATCTCCGGGCCGGTAGTGGTCTCATGCGCTTCGGTGTTGCCAACATTCGAGAATTGGCGCGGCAGAAAAACATCGGAGCGGCTGGCCGCGAACTCTTCTGCCATGCGGATGCTGCCCAAGAATCCACCTTGCTCGGCGCTGACGAGAACAATCTCGGCGCCGTAGCAGCGAATCAGGTCTTGGCGCTCGTGGCTCATCCAACTCGGCATGAAAATTTTCACCGGATGTCCGAGCGCGCGCCCTATGGCGGCAAACGAAATGCCGGTATTGCCGCTGGTCGTTTCCGCAATCGTGTCGCCCGGACGAATCCGTCCCTCGGCGTAAGCCGTCTTCATGATATGCAGCGCCATCCGGTCCTTGATGCTGCCAGTCATGTTGACCTGTTCGGACTTGGCGTAGATTACATGCTGCTGACCTCGATACTCGAAGTGAATACCCAGCAACGGTGTGTTACCGACGATCTTGCTTAAAGCGCCGATTGTTTGCTCCACTTCCGTAAGCACTTCCCGCACCTCTTTCTATTCCGACTTATCCGGCTGGAAACTATTTTATTCGTGACTATTTCCGATCTTTTGAAGTTTACAGCTGAAGTTTGCAGCCCGTCCGCTCCGGAACAAATATGGTCTCATGGTTGTGGATTGCTTTGCAGGAAGGCGAGGAATTCGGTGGTATTCCTCGTCAGTCATAGAGGCCAGCACGATCGCGATCCAGGAGAGACGAGCGCGAAGGCCCGATACACCGCTTGCTGCCGCGGGCAGCCACTATGGGGCCGGCCAGGCCTCGAGAGTCAGCACTTCGAACGGCCCCAGCGTGAAAGTGTGCTCCTGCCCTGCTGCCAAGGACGCGGGAGTTGCGGCGCTGTCCTGCTTCCAGGGACTGCGCGCCAGAAATCGACGCGGCGACGCAGGCGGCAGCTCGAACACCTGGCCCACGTCGATCGATATGCTTTGGGGCCGGTCGCTCGGGTTGCGAAGCGTGAGTATGGCTTTTGCCGGCGACCATGCCGCCCAGCCGTAGACTTCAAGCTTGCCCGGGTCGCCGCCTACCCAATGTGTATCTCTGAGGACTTCCGCGTTGCGCCGCGACCAGTTCGCAGCTTCCGCCAGCAAATCCCAATCGTTCTTGGAAAGGAGAGCGTGGGAAATGTACATCTCCTGAAGTTGCGTGCCGCTGCCGAAGTAGGAGTGAACTTCGTTCTGGAAGTCGTTTCCGGCATCGCTATCCAAATGCTCGGCTTGCTTGGCATAGATCAGCCCATGCAACATCAGGGAATTCAATGGAAAGAGCGGGCCCGCACACACGACATTCAGGTAGGTCTGGGCATCGCGGTAGGTGATCCACTGCTCGCGCCAATTCCCTACCCCAGCAAAACTGTGGTCGTCTCCGCCTCGCCAAATGGAATCGGCATAGCGCAACCAAAATGGCGAAGGATAGGTTCCGGTGGTGAGATTGACGTAAAGGTCCGGTTTCTTTGCGCGCCAGTCCTGAATCAAACTTATGGCTGCTGCAAAATCGCTGTCGAAATTGCTGCCGGGAAAAACGCTGTCGACATTGCCGGTGCCGTCGATCTTGAACTGGTTGATTCCGTCTTTCTGGATGAAATCGAGAGACACTTCACGGAACCTGGCATAGTACTTCGGGCCGGAGAGCGCAAACCCTCCCTCGTTGGTTTCAAAGCCGAGGCGCTGGCCAAAATCGAGCCGCTGCTGTTTAGCCTCTTCGTAGCCACCCCATGGAGATAGCCATACGCCGACCGCCGCATCATACTTTTGGGCAGCGCGGTTCACCGGAGCAAGCCCGTCGGGGAAACCCGAGTTCAGATGCCAAAGCGAGTGGGGATTGTCCCAGCCGTCATCGAGGAGAAAGGAATCCAGCTTTACGCCGCGCTTGCGGACGAGCTCGGTCCCGAACGCTTCGACGACATCGAGCACGGCTGCTGCGTCGTAGGGCTTGCCGTAGCCGATGTCATACCAGGAGTTGTAATGAAGAAATGTGCGGTAGGGATGAGCACGCTCGCGCTCCACATAGTTCAGAAACCCGCGACGCATTTGTCCCGGAGGCGACACACCGATGACCAGCGAATAAGCGACGGTCTGTCCTTTTTTCAAGGGCAGTTCCCGTTTCATGCTGCAGGTCACGGTGGCGGTTGTCTGGCATTGGGCCAAAGGGTCTTCGAAACCGAGAAACAAATCGCCCGCCGTTACCGGAGAACCTTTGACGCTTCCGATAACACTTGCGCCGGGCAAACTGCCATTAAATAAGTAGACTTCGGCAAGAGGTTGATCGCTATCCGGCGCTGAGAGCGTAATCTCCTGCCGAACGTAGTTGGAATCGTCACGCAGCACCACGCGCCAGATGACAGACAGTTTTTTTCGCGGGTCCTCTTTGTTTTTGTATTCGAGGCGGAGGCGAATGGCTTTGCCCGCGAAATGTTCGGCGGCACGCGAGGCACCGGAAATCGAAGGCAACACATCGATTTGCGGCCCATCGGCGATCGTCATGTCCGAAGCGCGAACCAACGCCCCATCCTTAAACGTGAAACTGAAGGGATCGCGCGGAAGATCCACTTGCGCACCGGTGCTCACGACAACCAACTTCAGGCCAATGAGTTTGCCTTGAGCAACCGACCATTGCGTTTGCATCATCTGGTTCGACAACGAGAGGACGGCGCCCCGAATCTCAGCTTTGGCTGTACCCGGAGACACTCCGTAGATCGCGGGACTCCGATCTGCGGCCAAGGCGCCGCTGACGAACAATCCCACAAGGAATGTCGTTCTGAAACTGGCGGCGAATTCGGGAAAGGGAGTTCGCATCGCGGTCACGAGTAGATGTTCACGTGGGAGACAACTCGGGAGAGGAAGCTAATAAATAGCGTGTCTCCGTCCGCTACGCGCCCCTGAATCAAGCTGCCTCCTTCCCAATCTCAATCCATTGCACTATACTATCAGACGATCGCGAAATATATAGAAATATTTAGAAACCACTATAGCAATAAAACGCAACTCCTTCAAACCGCGGCACAGGGCCGGGCAGTTGCCGTCATCTGCGAACTCAACGTAGACCTCGTTGCCAAGGGAGACAACCATGAGTGAAGATACGCCACGCAAAGACGCTTTCATTGAGATGGTAACTGCCAAGGCATCAGTGGACCTGCGGCTCGGCGATTACCATCCCCGCTCCATGCTGGTGGTTCCGGAGCATGAGGTGCGCCGCCCAAAGTTCCCGGTCATCGACTATCACAACCATCTCGATGCGCAAAATCCGCAGAGCGTATTGCGAATCATGGATGAATGCGGCATCGAACGGACCGTCAATATCACCATGCGGGTTGGCTCGGAAGCCCTCGAAATGATTCGCAAGTACCATACGGCTGCTCCGGACCGTTTTGCGACTTATGGCTGGATGGACTGGTCCGACTTGCAGTCTCCCGGTTTTTTTCGAAGAGCCGTGGACCGGCTGGAAGAATTTGTAGAGCACGGAGCTTGCGGTTTGAAATTGTGGAAAGACCTCGGAACCAGCCTTACGGATGCGGACGGGAAGCTTCTGCAGGTGGATGATGAAAGGCTCGCTCCTCTGTTTGACAAAGCGGCGGAACTGGGTGTTCCGATCATGTTTCACATTGCGGACCCGGACGCTTTCTTTTTGGCAATCGACGCGGAGAACGAGCGTTACGAGGAGTTGGCCGCGCATCCCGAATGGAGCTTCCACGGATCGCACTTCAGCAAGCCGGAGCTTTTGGCCCAGCGCAACCGCGTCTTCGCGCGGCATCCCAAGACCACGTTCGTGGCGGCGCACGTTGCCGAGCATCCGGAAAATCTGGAGGACGTTGCCCGCGTGCTGGATAACTATCCGAATGTGTCCGTGGACATTGCCGCCCGTTGCGCCGAACTGGGCCGTCAACCCTACACCGCCCGCAATTTCTTCCTTAAGTATTCGGACCGCATTCTGTTTGGTACGGACCTGGTTCCCGAACCCGAGATGTATCGATTGTATTTTCGCTTTCTCGAAACCGACGACCAGTATTTCGAATATCCGTCCCATGCGTCCCGCCAGGGACGGTGGAATATTCATGGGCTGTTTCTTCCCGATGAAGTTTTGCGCCGTGTGTATCGGGACAATGCACAGCGGCTTCTGAAGCGCCCAGTCCGATCTTCCCCCGTTGCCACGGAGTAAGGCCTCAGACGACCGTTACTTCAATTCCGGATTTTTTCAGTGCGCTCAGGTCCGCTTTCGGAATACCGGAGTCGGTGATGACATGTTGAAGAGAGGCGGGGGGAGCGATGAGCGAGAGACTGCGCTTCCCGAATTTGCTGGAATCGCAAACGGCCACGGCCG